>Ga0182021_10007217_pt1 | contig 13155 bp, 12 predicted proteins | sample 612E3MmetaG_FD_120493 | JGI IMG/M metagenome (GOLD analysis project Ga0182021, IMG submission 120493) | Permafrost microbial communities from Stordalen Mire, Sweden - 612E3M metaG (Illumina Assembly) | ecosystem: Environmental > Terrestrial > Soil > Wetlands > Permafrost | place: Sweden... | reverse complement strand
GCATCGTCTGGGACGAACCCAATGTGTTCTGGTCGAGGTCGTTTTCGCGATTGATCAGTTCCAGGATACGGCGGGCGCCAGCAAGGCCGGACGAGATTTGGGAGTATGCCCAGATGGAGGTCCAGGTCGGGAAATCCAGCAAGAGTAGCAGGCCGAAGTAGGCAACCACATCGCCGGTATTCAGGATACCCATCCGGAACAATAAAATGGCATGTACCAGACCAATCGCAAGTGTAATGTAGAATAACAACAGCGGAACAAAGCGAGCTTCAACATCTCCCTGCCGGACGGAATTGTTGCGCAGGCGGCGGGCATTGGTCTCAAAGCGCCCGACTTCCGGATCTTCCTGGGCAGCTCCCTTGACGGTCTCGATGCCATCCAGGGCTTCGGAAAGATGGGTGTTCATCACCCCAAAGGATGAGCGTACATCCTCGGTGATCGGGTCGAGTGCACGCAGGTAGCGGCTCAGTGCAAAAAAATACGTGATCGTAAATAGGACCGGGGCGAGCAGGAGTGACCAATGGTAGTGTGGAGCGATGAATAATGGCATGACCAGAAAGATGAGCGAGCCAACCACCAGGTTTACGCCCGGGCTGAACATATAGTTAACTTCGCGCACGTCATTGGTGGCGCGCGCCATGGTATCGCCGACCGGCTGGAGACTATGGAAGGTCATGCTCTTGGCGAGCAGGGATACATATAATTCATCACGCACGTCGCGCTCCACGTGTTGAGCCATGAACTCGGCTCCAAAATTGCGTCCCAACTGCAAAACACCCCGCAATATCTGTGATCCTCCCATCAAAAGCGCCAGCGGAAGCAGAACTTTGGTGTTTGGCGGGACTTTAAGCATGTCATTGAATGCATCGCCGGTCAACACGGGTATGTAAGCAGCCAGGCCCGCATTGCCTACTGCACCGATGAACATGATTAGTACCAGCCACCAATAGCGCAGAGCGTATGAGATAATCCAACGGATATGGTTGCGCCGGTCAGAGGCATGACGGCGGGTGAGTGTGAATTCAGCGATGGACATGGTGTCGGACGATTTGGATAATTTCCAGGAATTTCAGGGTGGGCATGGAAGATGATTTTACCATGCCAGAGGGCAGAGAAAGGAAATGAAGGCGTTACCGAAGGGGGAATGGGCACCTGTAAAAGGTGTGTAGTAAAATCGTGTTGCCTGAAAATTGGAGTACGGTACAGTTTCAGGTTTAACGAGATTTCTATTATCAATCAATAATGTTCTTTTGGTATATTTATATCCAAAGAGCTGACAATAATGGGCACTTTCCTGGATGGTGATTCTGAGGCGATTGGCATTATGATGCATGCAATTGGTGCCTCTGCATTTAAAAATCCTGTTTCAGAAGATTAAGCATGTGGCCCCAACCCGGATAAAACCCATTGCTCATCTAAATCTGGTTGATGAGGAGAACATTAATGAAAATACTTGATCCTGTGCTGGCGCCGGATGTTTCCATATGGTGCGACCATATCAACCCAAAAGAGTTTGAAGATGGCGGCTGTGCTTCGGTGGTGGTAGGTCTGTATCCAGCCTTCGATAGTACCGGCAAGAAAATCCTTTCACCCACATCGCGACAGCAGTGTATCGATGTAGCTACTAAAAGCTCCCTGGTTTTGCAGGCCTACTTTTGGGATGATATTACCCAGGACCCCATTCAGCAGGCTGATTGGGTGGTGCAAACCATCCAGACGGAAGGTTTACCGGTAAAGTGGGTTTGGGCCGATCAAGAGCAGTGGTGGACCGATTGGAATTCCTGGCAGCAGGGCAGGAGCGGGACCATCCCAATGAGCAGTGTTCCGACAGGCACGCCCGCGCTTATCAGTGCCCATTGCGAAAAATTCATCAGCGAGCTGCATAATAAATTCCCCCAAAGTGGTGTGTACACCAATAATGGATTTATCGCCACCTGGGCCTCCGGGATGAATGCCTGGCTGCCGTTGTATCGATCCTGGGTGCCCCAGTATGGCAGGCAGCCCAAGGAGGCAACCCCCATGACCTGGGCGCAACTTGCCGCGAATTGGCTTCCGAATTACGATATTATCCTGGCGGCTGGTCAGTTGCCTGAATTGGTGATGGGGCACCAGTTCACAGGTGATAGCTGCATCTTGCCAGGGTCTTACAGCAAGGATAATATACAGTTGCCATTGGATGTTAGCGAATTCTCGAAAGCTTTCATCGAGGCAATCAAAGCAAATACCGTCAATCCAGTTTCAACACCGCCCACCCCGACACCATCCTCACCGGTCGATTATGTGGTAATTTACGCGCGCATCAATGTCCGGGCGCTGCCGGATGGTAATTCCACCTGGGTGCGCTATGCTGTGATGAACGAAGTGTTGCACGTGGTAAATATTTCCAACGGGTGGGCACAATTATCGGACGGTACGTATGTGTATTCGGCATATATTGCCCTAAAAACGCCGACCACCCCGCCTCCACCTACTCCCATCCCGACACCCGTTCCACCTGCAACAGTCGATTACGTAGTAATCTATGCGCGAATCAACGTTCGTGCGCTGGCTTCCGGTGATTCTGCTTTCGTGCGTTTTGCCGTGAAGGGCGAAGTGTTGCAGGTGGTCAATATTGCCAACGGCTGGGCCGAGTTGTCGGATGGTACATTTGTTTTTGCAGATTACATTGCCTTAAAGACGTCGACCACACCGCCACCTACTCCCCCGCCTACTCCTCCAGGAACTGTTAACTACGTGGTGCTCTATGCGCGCATCAACGTGCGTGCAAAGCCGGACTCTTCCTCTGCCTGGGTGCGTTTTGCCGTCAAGGATGAAGTGCTGAAGGTCGTCAGTGTTGCCAATGAGTGGGCACAATTGGCGGATGGTACGTATGTGTTTGCTGATTACATCCAAAAGCAGGCTTAATATTTCAACCATGTAAAGCGAGCGTCCGGTGGTATGGAACAGCGCCGGATGCTCGCTGTGGCCGCCTGGAAATTATTTTATTAATGGGGAATTTTGTGATAAAATAGAACTCCTGTTCTGCTTCATACATTACCAACGGATACCCTATGGACTTCAAACTTAACGCTCCCTTCCAGCCCACCGGCGACCAGCCGGAAGCAGTGCGCCAATTGGTCGAAGGCGTTCAGCGCGGACTAAAGCACCAGGTCTTGCTGGGGGCGACTGCAACCGGTAAGACTTTCACGGTGGCCTCGATCATTCAGCAGTTGCAGAAACCAGCCCTGATCATGGCGCACAATAAGACCCTGGCCGCGCAACTCTATGCCGAGTTCCGCGAATTTTTCCCGGATAATGCCGTCTCGTACTTCGTCTCCTACTATGATTACTACCAGCCGGAGGCATACGTGCCGCGGCATGACCTGTATATCGAAAAAGAGACCGAGATCAACGAGGAGATCGAACGCCTGCGGCTGGCAGCCACCACGGCGCTGATGAGTCGCCGGGATGTAATTATAGTGGCGTCGGTCTCGTGTATCTACGGACTGGGCAACCCGGAAGAGTACGGCAAGGGTGTGGTAAGCCTAAAAGTGGGCGAAATCACACGGCGGAATGCTTTGATCCGGCAGCTGGTCGACAGCCAGTACCAGCGTAACGATATGGAGCTGAAGCCCGGCATCTTTCGTGTGCGTGGGGACACGCTGGAGATACTTCCGGCCTACGAAAACAAGCTCGGCTATCGGGTGACTTTCTTCGGAGACGAGGTGGAACGCATTTCAGAAGTCAACCCGCTGACGGGCGAGATATTCAGTGAGCCGCAGCAAGTGGATATCTACCCGGCCAAGCATTACCTGGCCGGGGAGGACCGGCTTAAGGAGTCCATCGCGAATATCGAGAAGGAATTGGAAGAACGGGTGGCTTACTATAAGAAGAATGAGAAGCTGCTGGAAGCCCAGCGGATTGAACAGCGCACGCAGTACGACCTGGAGATGCTGCGGGAGATCGGGACCTGCTCCGGCATCGAGAATTACTCGCGCCAGCTCGACCAGCGCGCCCCCGGCACACATCCGTGGACATTGATGGATTTCCTGCCGCACGATTACCTGCTGGTGATCGATGAAAGCCACATGACCATTCCGCAGGTGCGCGGTATGTACAACGGCGACCGTTCGCGCAAGGAAACGCTGGTGGAATACGGTTTCCGCCTGCCATCCGCCATGGATAACCGCCCGCTCAAGTTTGATGAGTTCGAGCAGGTGATGGGCTCAACGATCTATACCACCGCCACGCCCGGGCCGTATGAGATGCAGCACGCCGAACAGGTGGTGGAACAGATCATCCGCCCGACCGGGCTGGTGGACCCGGAAGTGGAAGTGCGGCCGACCAAAGGCCAGGTGGATGACTTGGTGAAGGAAATTCGCGCCCGGGTGGAGAATGGCGAGCGGGTGCTGGTAACTACGCTGACCAAGCGCATGGCCGAGGATCTGGCAGAATATATCGAAGAGCTTGGCATTAAGGTGCATTACCTGCACTCGGAAGTGGAAACGCTGGAGCGCATCGGCATCTTGCGGGATTTGCGCCTGGGTGTGTTCGATGTAATTGTGGGTATCAATTTGTTGCGGGAAGGGTTGGACCTGCCGGAAGTATCCCTGGTAGCCATCCTGGATGCAGACAAGGAAGGCTTCCTGCGTTCCGATACGGCCTTGATCCAGACCATTGGCCGGGCAGCCCGGCACATCAACGGTCGGGTGATCATGTACGCTGATCGGATGACAGATTCAATGAAGCGTGCCATCGATGAGACCAGCCGGCGGCGTGCCAAACAGGTGCGCTTCAACCAGGAACACGGCATCACGCCGGTCAGCATCCATAAGGCCATCCGCGATATGACCGACCAGTTGACGCCCAAAGCAGTGGCTGAAATGCGTGGCGAATACAAGCCGACTAATAAACGGGCTGAAGCCACCTCTCGCAGCGAACTGCAGAAGGTGATCGCCGAACTGGAAAAACAAATGAAGGAAGCCGCCAAAAATCTGGAGTTCGAGCGGGCGGCGGCGTTGCGGGATGAAATGTATGAATTGAAGACCGTACTGGCCGACGATGCCAGTCTCAAGCCCTGGGAGCGGATCAAGCTGCTGACGGGGGACGAGTGAGGAATTAAAAGTAAATAGTGTCTATCCAAAAAATTATAATAGAGCCGCATTTTGAGTGTGAGCGGCGAAGCCGTACACATTCAAAATGCGATCTCTTCCTGAATTTTGGATAGTTTCTTATTGCTCAGGCTTTGGGTGGAACTTTAGGCCAGGCCTTGTCAATTTCCGCCAACCTGGCGGCTTCCACAATGTACATTTCCACATAGCCGCAGGAAGTGCACACATATTCCACGGGTGAAGTTGGCTGCGATTGAGGCAGGTAGATATAGATGCTGCTGCTGTTGCTATAGCCCAGCCCTCCCCGTTTGGAATGTATATTGGTCGAACCACATTTTGGACATTTGCCATTTTTCATGGATTAGCCTCCTCTACTGATGCAATTTCCAGCGCAACCAGCTTGTTGGGGTGTTCTTCCAGGTAATAAGCACGATGGGGCAAGTTTTCGAAGATGGCTAGTTTCGCTTGATCGGAAACCTCGAATTTATTATCTCCGAGGTTGCAATACCAGCGGCGGGTCTGCAGTTCGTTCGGGATAAGCAGAATAGGTTCACGATACTCCATCTGCGGCAGGCCCTCAACTGTGCTGATTTGACCGAGCTTTGCCTGCATGCGGCATTCTTCCAGCCTGGCCTGATCGAAGCCGATTACCGCCGCCAGCAGGGCATTCATATTTGTGTGCATTCCGGCATCATCAAATAGTGGCTCGGATGCCAGCAGCCAACTGCGCGTGTTCAGGTAGTGGAAGCGGTAATTTCCAGGAGGCAATTTCGGATTGACACCCGCCAGCCCGATCGGGTGTAGATCTTTGCCATCCTTCGTTTCGGCGGAAAAGTGATCTGCCTCGATCAACTGCGCAACGACATTCTTCATTTTGTATGTGACGGTTCCATCGGCTATCAGGATGGGTTCCCGCAGGAGCTTCCGGCGCAGGTTCCAGGTGGTGAAGCCACGCAGGGCTGCGAACAGGCCTACCGCTGCCAACAGGATACCCAGGAAACTGAGCGCGCTGTTGCCTCCTCCAGCCATTTGAGACATGGCGGCATATGAACAGCCGCCCAACAGCAGGACGCCTAGCCCACCGTACAGCCAGACGCCCGGGTTGACGGCTTCCTTTATTTCCTTGATCTGCTTGTCGGACTTTTTTCCCTGCTTGTTGGACTCGATGGATGTAAGGTCAATGATTTTCAGCATGATGAGCTCCTATGATGATTTAAGACCCTTGTCTGTTTATACTTGATAAGCAAGACTCCGAAGTTCGGAAACTTCGCAGTCCAAAATATGTCAGCCATTCAAAGCCAGATCTAGGTTCTCGGCCAGCGAATCCAGGCGGCGGTGCAGGATTTCATCCATATCAATGGATGGATTAGCCCGCAAATCTTCCCACAGGGTTGCGAAGACGTTTCCCAGCCGGGCTTCCACAACCCCCCACAGCCGGGTGGCCGGGAAGGTTCGGCCATTCGTGAGGGTCTCAAGATAGACCTTGAAGAAGAGATTCCGGGCGGTTAGGTCCATCAAGGCCTGTTTACGCGCCGGCAGGTTCGGAGCATGCGGTAGAACCGGCACCTGCGTTGCCTTAGCCGATAGGAAGCGCAATAATTCCCCGGCCGCCTCGGCCTGGTGGGTGTGGTCCCAGATCACCAGGCTGCAGCCGCCAACATAGCCTCCACCGGGCAAGGGCACCGCTCCTAGGCGTTCAGCGAACCTGGTATTTTCCTTGCGATGCACGATGCCCAACCATGGGCCAGATTGCACCACCGCAGTCTGGCGAGCCATGAATGTATCAGCAACGGTTTGCGTGGGATCGGGAGGTAAATAGATATATGGGTTGAGTGAGAAATACTCTCGCAAACCCGCCAGGACTTCCGGTTGGGTAAAGGCGGTCTTTGTACCGTCCGTGCTCAAAAAGTCGCCCCCGGATCTCCAGACCCAGGTGGCTGCGTCTTGTAGAATAGCCGGCCTGAAACCGCTGGTCACCATCCCATACGGATGAGGCCTTCCGCCCGCAAGCAATTTCTTCAGGGTGCGTGTCAGGTTTTTTGGGTCGCGAAAAGCAGCTTGAATGTTGCTGATTCCGGCTTTTTCGAGAATGTCGCGGTAATAATACAATACGATCGGGTAAGCATGCCAGGGGATGGCCCAGACCGTCCTGTCCGGATCACCCCTCAGGATGCCGGTCTGCCAGATTGAGCTGAAAAAAGCCTGCGCCCCTCCCAGGGCATCCAGATCATGTTTCGAGAAAGGTTTCAGCGCGTGCATGGAGGCCAGGCTGCTGACCCAGGTTGTTCCTACTTCTGAAACATCCGCCCCATGCCGGTAAATTGCCATGTTGGCGATTTCGCTCCAGCCTTGCTGCCAGGGGATGGCGGTAAGGCTGACGTGGATTCGGTTCTGGCGTTCAAATTCCGCCAGGAGCGGTTGGAGTTTAACTGCCGCATCAGCGGTGTAATTAAGGATAGATAATTCAACTTCGATCATAACGATTCTTTATTCATCTTTGATCAATCCGCCGTGGTAGAAAAGTTCATAAGCAGTCTCTCCACGGCGGGAGATGAATTCGCGGCCGTGCAATGACAGCACACTCCCTTCGCTCGTGTCATGGTAAATGAAGTCATCATGACGATATTCGAAGCCGCCCAGGAAGCGGCCCTCGGAGTACATCTTTGACAGGCTGGCCTTGATAACCTGGCCGGCCTGGGCCGGGGTGATCAAGTCGGGCCGCAAGATGTGGCCGTAATAATTCATGGCCCATACAGGTTTCCCTTGGTAGTAGACTACTTCCTCGCCTATGAAATCCCGTCCGCCAAAGTAACTGTCCAGGTAAGCCCAGTCACCATCTTCAAATTTCAGATCATGCGATCCAGGCCGGCAAGCAGGTGCGGGTTTTCCTTCCCCCACATAAGTGGCAGCCTTGGCATGGATGATAAAGTCATGCAGGGTTTGATTGTCCATCGGATAGTGTCTCCATTTGGTTCAATTTTCTGCCGAGCAGTACCAGCCCGATAGCTGCCAGGCAGATGGCGATGAAGACCGGCAGCGACCAACCAAGTACGGGCTGATAGAGCGGATTCCCTGCATCGACACCTGCCAGAATAAGAGGATCGAGTAAGACCATCACTCCGGCAGTCGGGATCATACCTAGCAGGAGCGCCCCGAGGAATCGCAAACCGTTCTGCCAGGATTTCAATTCACTTGCGCCGAGCAGCAGACAAATGAAATACGCCAGCCCGAGCGGGATATCGATGATCAACTTGGAAAGTCCCATTGAAGCGGCCAAGAAGCCTTCGTCTCCGCCTATGCTCCTACCGCTGCGGGCATAATAGAATGTCATCAAGAGAGCGGTGATGAGCGCCAGGATAAGTCCGCTTACGCGCAGCCCCGGTTTCTTACTGAAGCGGTAAAGTAACAGGCCGGCAATAACGCTCAGCAGTGAAGCCAGTGGACCGGAGGCATCATCCACTGCTCCTACCGTTTTACCTGGATCGGAGGAGAGTTTCATCCAGCCTTTTGAGCCATCCGGGGCGGTGGATGCCACCCAGGTTGCGGGATCCCGGGGTGTTGCATCCCAGAGCTGAACGATACCGGTGAAGGCCCAGACCGGCTGGTGACCGGTAATTTCGAAAACGGTCCAATGTCCGCCTTCGTGGATGGCCTGTGCAAGGATATTGACGGCCATGGCAGTCAAGACCAGCCACCAGAAGGGGATTTTCTTAAGATTCAAACGATTTTTCCTTTTACGCTGGACACCTTATCGGCCATTTTCTGATCGCGGTCCGTGCGTGTGCCTAACTTTATATCCGTATGGATGCGCGGTACACCCATGCTATGCAGCGTTTCGTGGCAGCGCTGGATGGCCGCGAAAACATCCTCCCATTCGCCTTCCACGTTGGTGCCGTTGGCATGCAGTTCGTAGGTCAGGCCGGTAGCCTGTAAAATCCGTTCGCAGGCGGCAATGTACTCCGAAAGGGAAACGCCTACTCCTATGGGCACAACAGTGAAATCCACGATTACATGCATGGCTGATTAAAAGAGGAATGGAATAAACCGGCGGGTTTTCTGCATGTACTGCTGATAATCCGGCCCGAAGAAACGCGTACATTCGGTTTCATCAGCGTGAGCCGTGAGGAACAAGAACAGGGTTGCCAGCGCGACCAACGCAATCCCCGGCCAGGAAGGGAATTTGAAGAAAATACCCCACGCCAGTAGGAGCAGGGAACTATATAGCGGGTGGCGGATGTATTTATAAATTCCGGTGGTAACCAGGCTGGTGGTCTTCTCGAATGCCAGCAGGTTGGGGTCTTCTACTCGTTTTTCCACTGGCTTGCCGCGTTTATTTAAGAGTAGCGTGCCCCAGACCAACGGGACGATACAAGCAACTAATAGAATCCATGCGATGCATTGATACCAGACCAGCGGATTTTCGAACCAACGTTCCACGTTCAGCAGGAATAAAGCCAGCATGGCTTCCCAGGCGATGAAACGCGGAAAACCATGCGAATGCAGATCACGCAAGGATAACCTGGAGATGAATATCAGAACAGCCGTGCCAATGCCAAACGCAATAATCTTCCAGATCATAGGATCTCCTCGAATTAAATTCCCGAAAACGAAATCCTGCTTGCTTAAAGGTCAACCCGTCCCAAACTGGCGGTCGCCTGCATCGCCCAATCCGGGCAAAATATAACCCCGCTCGTTCAAATGGTCATCTATGGCAGCCAGATAGATGGGCACATCCGGATGCGCGGCCTGCATGGCAGCAATCCCTTCGGGCGCGCCAATTAGCCCGACGAACTTGATCTTCTTGACGCCCCAATGCTTGACAATGGTGGTGGTGGCAACTGCCGAACCGCCGGTAGCCAGCATGGGATCCAGGATCAGGCAGACCGAGACCGTTGGTTCGACCGGGAGCTTGTTATAGTATTGGACCGGTTGAAGGGTTTTTTCGTCACGATATAAGCCGATATGCCAGACTTCGGCGGTGGGCATCAGTTCCCAGAAGCCTTCCACCATCCCCAGGCCGGCGCGCAGGATCGGTACAAGACCGATCTTTTCCTGCAGTTCTGCCCCTGTCATGCTGGCGAGCGGCGTCTCAACCTGCCGGGGAACGGTTAAAAGGTCCGCGGTTGCTTCGTATGCCAGCAGCGCCGCGATCTCGCGGACCAGTTCGCGGAATTTTTTAGGATTGGTATTTCGATCCCGCAGGCGGGATAATTTATGGGCTACAAGCGGATGTTGGGATGCAAAGACGTTTGACATGGCTCCTCCGATTTTGTCTTATTATAGCCGACCTACATCCTTAAAAACTTAGCCTACTTGGCTGATTTCGCTTTTCTCCTGCCGCCAGTCCTGAAAATCTCTTCTTTCTGCCGGTCCTGCCCCGCCTGTCCTGACGTTCTTTGTCAGGGCGCTTCTTTCGGGGTGCGGCGGGAATCAGGCCGAGGCTTTCATAAAGCCAGCGACTTTGTGAAAGCCCTGGTTAGGAAGATGATGGGGCTTGACGATTTGGCCCATCATCGAGTATTCTATTGGTAGCCCGAGGTGGTAAAAACAATGTCCTATTCTGTTCTCGTTGTGGATGATAATGATATGAACCTGGCCTTGATCGCCAAGATCCTTGAATTGGAAGGGTACCAGGTTATTTTGGCCCGAAATGGCCGGGAGGCCATCCAGTCGGTTGTGCAAAATATGCCTGACCTGGCCATCCTGGATGTCATGATGCCGGATATGGATGGCTACGAGCTGTGCCAAAAAATGCGCCAGCCGCCAATTAATGCAGATGTGCCGATTGTGCTGCTTACAGCGATGAACTCCGATATGGAGAGGCAGTTGGCATTGAAGGCTGGGGCGAATGATATCTGGTCCAAGCCTTTTGATATGGAATTGTTCCGCCGGCGGGTGGGCGAATTGCTGAAACCTGCTTGAAAATTGGAACGCATCTCGTAAAGTGTTGATAAAATCCGGGCGGCCGAAGGGCCGCCCGGATTGCTTATTACGCTAATAACTTTACGCATCAGTTGTGGACCAGTCGTTAATATCGAACGACTGAAGTCGTCACTACTTATTTATTCCTGGAACAGCACACTGATTATCTCGTGGGCCCTCACCGGGAAGGTGACGCAGCCACTTGCGTCGGGTTGCAGGGTCGCCTGGTTTTCCTCCGCCAGGTTGACCAGTGTAACTTTTTTAAAGGGTCTCCAGGGCTTAAGCGTCACACTGATTGGCTCGCCAGTGATATTGTAGCCGCGCACCAACCAGCCATGCCCGGCCTCGGCTGATTTTGCCGCCGAAACCATAAAGGTTTCAGGAATAGCTTCAACGAAGGAGGCTGCAGAGGCAAGATTCCCGCTATGCAGGCCGGTGGCTACTGCTCGTAATGGCGCATCAAAGGCATAGGCCTGCCGGAAGGCTGAGATCCAGGTGCCTGGATGGGGGATAATCGAATATTCGAAGTCCCATTGCCCGGGCATCTGGGCTCCGGGGGTTTCCATGAATGGTCCGGCATGCCCCTTGCGGGTTGAAAAGTCATCCCGGGAGAGCCAACCGACACAACGCAGGAGCGTCAGGGCGATCTCGGCATTGCCATGAGAATTCTTTAGAACTTCGACTTCTGGCAGACCTCGGTTGGCCACCATTAACCCGGATTTACCATCTGAGATATCTGTAAAAGCGCGCTGAGGAACCTCGGGCCGGGGCTGTTCCACCCAGCTATCATCATAAGCCGGCAAATCCAGCCGGCGATTGACCACTTCGAAATGCCCATCCTGGTGGCTGGTATCAGCGGCGAATGGGGCGGGGAAATGGACACGCAGGCGATGATCCTTGGCGGTATTTTCAAGCATTATGCGTATATCCACACGTGGCACTGAATTAGTCAAGGTGATGGTGGTTTTGATGGGTAAAATGCCCCGTTCCTTTGAACGTGCCTTGCGGTCGGGGGATAGGGCTGGCGGAGTCCTAAGTTCCATTTCCAGTTCAAGGGATTGTTGGACGGGACCTTGGGTCAGGCTAATGCGTTTCAAACGCGGTGATGTAAAACGATCGGCCGCAGGTGGGGCGTAGTTATATTCATCGCCGCAATCACCGCCATCCAGGATGCGATTCAGGCCATCATAGCTCTGGCCGGAGCGTTTATCCAGCAAAGTCAGTGTGGCATCCTTCTGCACCTCCACCAGAAAGAGCTCATTCTCGATAAGGTAGGGCGGCTTGGCATAGCGTTTGCGAGTTGCCAGGTTCTGCAGGAAGGGCAGTCGTGCCAGGGGGAGCAGTAATCTGACCAGGGGGCTCAGACGTACGAATGCTTTTTCCTGAACCGGATGAGCCTGCACCCAGAAGGTGCGGTATCCGAGCGCGGGCACCTTTGGCGCCGTGAAAACGATTTGCGTGGCAGAGACGGAACGGGCGCGTACATGGTACTCTTTTATGGACGGGTCGGTGAAGAAATCATCGATCTGCTTGCGCCCTGCATTCCAGGCCGTCAGGTTGGGTTCGCCCTCATCAGACATGAGACTTTCAATATAAACCTGGGAGCCTTCCCGCCGTATCTTGACATCCTGGATGGCCATTCCGATCGCGCGCCCGTCGCTGATCGATCCAAAAGCAGATTGCAGACCCTTTGCATCCATGTTCATGTTGATGATCTCGCGACTGCCCAGGCCGCGCCTTTGGTAGGGCAGGCTGGTACCGTTTTCATCCAGCAAATCGAATTCGTCCAACCCATTTGGCAGCTCAACCGCCGCGCTGGTCACATCGCTGGTTGCGGCAGAGCCCGGGTTAAATACAACCACAGCCGATTTTAGGTTCTCGATGGCCGATTTTGAGCCAGCAGCCGTGTTGATATCGCAAGCAATGGCTTCCAGACTCTGGCGGGTAAGCTCCCCGCCGATCTGATCCACCTGGTCGAAGCGCACCTTCATTTCATCGTGAACCTGGTCAATGGAACAACCGCAAATCGAATCATGCGGGTGGTTTTCCATCAGCAACCGCCAGGCCTGCTGGAGGATCTCAGATTTTTTATTGAGGATGGAAGATTGGGCGCCGGTGGAGAGTTCCTGCCAGGTGGTGAAAG
>Ga0182021_10007216_pt1 | contig 13158 bp, 12 predicted proteins | sample 612E3MmetaG_FD_120493 | JGI IMG/M metagenome (GOLD analysis project Ga0182021, IMG submission 120493) | Permafrost microbial communities from Stordalen Mire, Sweden - 612E3M metaG (Illumina Assembly) | ecosystem: Environmental > Terrestrial > Soil > Wetlands > Permafrost | place: Sweden... | reverse complement strand
GGCGGCTCGGGCGATGGTCAGGGTGGCGAGGCGGTCGGTGGCCTTGGCTGCTGCCAGGCCGTAGTGGACGTCGGCAGGGCTGTGAAGGCCGATCCCGGCTCCATTCGCTCACACTTGGGGCTCCATGACAACGTTGTCAAGAGCAAGATCAAAAAAGGGACATATCGTAATCGATCCTTGACAGTCGCAAGGCCCCACCCTGGGATCCCGGTCCCGCTGACCGAGGTCGGACGAGTGATCTGGGTCAATGCACCCATCGTCCTGGTCCGACCAGTCAGCTGGTCGCGGACACTCGAGCACAGGGCGAGGGAAGTGCGTCTCAGATGCCGTCCTGGACGGGCTCGGCCGTCGACCGGTAGCCATAAGTCTCACCCAGGGCAAGGCACTGCGCCAACGGCTGCACGCCGTCTGAGGTCGCTGTTCCCTCCAGGCTCGCGGCGGCGACACAGGCCCCGAGCCGCAGGCACTGCACGACCGGCAGTTCCTCATGCAGCCCGTAGATCACCCCCGCGGCAAAAGCGTCACCGGCTCCGGTCGCGTTGCGCACCGCCGAACGTGGCAGACGCACCGACCCCTGTCGCCAGAGCAACCCGCCGGGTGCGGCGGCCACGCACCCAGCGGGAAAGTGCACGGCGGCCAGGCGCGAGACGCCGAGCTCCACCAGGGCCATGGCAATGGACTCCAGCGCCCCCCAGTGAGGATGCCCGTCCACGTCCCCTGGCCCGATCTGCGCACCCGCCAAGGCGGCCGCCTCGATCTCGTTGATCACCAGGTAGTCCAGGTTGGGCAGGCACGGCAGCGCCACCGCGCGGATCTCCTCGTCCGGCAGCGAGACCAGCTCCATGGTCGTGCGCATGCCCACCGACTGTGCTGCCTGAAGCAGGGATGCCCAGCCGTTCCCACCACCCTGGCCGGGTGCATCCATGAGCGGGTGCAACCCGGGTGCCCCAGCGTGCAGGATCTTCGCCCGAGAGCCAGTCACGTCGACGTCTTGTGCTGAGAGCAGTGCGCTTGCCCCGGGGTGGTGGAAGAACGTGCGAGTACCGCCGTCGCGAACAACCATCGCGTCGGTGAACGAGGTGGCCACATCCGGTGCCGTCCGCAGGGCGCCCGTGTCGATGCCCAATGCCGCGCAGGCGTCACGCACTAGCCGCCCGTGCTCGTCGTCCCCCACCACACCTGCCAGTTCGAGCGGGAACACCGCGCCGAGCCGGCACAGGTCCACCGCCAGGTTCAGTGCCGGCCCGCCCGTGCTCACCGAAACGTCCCTGATGAGGGTGAGCCGCTCCTGGTCGGGGTAGGCGTCGATGACCTTGGCCAGGTCCACGACGATTGAGCCGACGCACAGCACGCCTGACCGGGTCGACGCCACCTCAGCTCTGACTGAGCACGGGCTCGGTGATGGCCAGATCTTCCTCCAGGGTGCGCCGCGCGATCAGTTCCTGGCCGCTCAGCGACTGGTGGTACTCCTGCACTGCCTGCTCGGGGCTCAGGTCCCGGCGCAGCACTGACCGCATGAGACGCACCAGGTCGCTCTGCGACTCCGCCTGCTGTATCTTTCGTCCGAACAGGGCAACTCGGGCACCATGCCGCTCCGCCTGCGCCAACAGCTCGAAGGTGTCTCGCGTCGTCCCCGCAGCCCCTCCAAGAACACCGACCACAAGACCGGGGTCATAGTTCACGAGCTCTTCCAGCTCGTCCGGCCCGTTGAAAGCCACCTTGAGGAACAATGGCCGTTCGGTGCTCGTCAGGCCGGCAAGGGTCCGCACGATGCTGTCGTTGATGAAGGCGCCCACGTCCTGCCCGGACAAGCCAACGGGCGCGTTCGGGTTGAAGACCTCGAGGATGTGACGCAGCCCGGCTGCGCGGGCATCGGCACGGAAACGTGCGTAGGCCTCCAGGGTCGCCAGGTCCAGATCGCGGTCGTTGTTGAAGGTGATGGAGTACAGCACGAGGTCGCAAAATGCACTGACCAACTGCAAGTCGGCAGACCGGAACGGTCGCGACGGCCGCTGCGGGTAACCGCCACCGCGCTGATTCCAGATATCGGTGGCATCGTTGGCCCGGACCACAGGCGTAACCGGTGAACCCTCCAGCACCCGGTCCCGGGCCAGCTGCTCGCCGTTGGACGCGGAGGTAAGCATGATGTCAACCGTCTCATCCCGCACCAGGGCGGTCATCGCTTCCAAGTACTCCTGGCGTGAGCGAAGACGCGGCGGGGTCTGACCCGGCGCGATGCCGGCCGCAGCCACCCCAAAAGCCATGTCGGCGTCCTTGGCATCGGCAATGATGAAATCGTCGGGCGTATACCCACCCGCCAAGATCGTGGCCAGCTTGCGGTCCAGTGCTTTCATGGTCTCGCTCTTTCCATCGGTTTCCGCAGGACGACCTGGCGGTCATCCGGTTCACGACTCTTCGATCAGACGCTGGCGGCTAAGTCGATCAGCTCAACGATGCGCCCTGCTCCCTTCTTTGCAGCCGCCACCGTTGCGACATGTCCTGCTGCCAGACGATCATCGTCGAGGCAATCGGACACGTCGCAGGGGTCGGCCACATGCGCTGCGGGGCCAGCCATTCGCGGCCAACCCTGACCTTCAGCCGGTTTCTCGTCCGACCATGGCCTGGCTGGGGCGGTCTGCCCGTTGATGCCTACGCGTAGCGCGCCGAACCGGCGATCGCGGCGATCAACCTCGTGATGCTGCGAAAACCCGGGCGCCGCGCCTCGGTCACACCGAGGCCTGGACGGAAACCCGAAAGTCACCACGAGATACATCTAATACCCTCATCAATAGGCAGTGCCAACGGGAGGGGTCCGCTGTGAGCGAAGGGGTGTTGATTGGCCTGGATGTGGGGACGACATCAAGCAAAGCCGTGGTTTACACCACCGAAGGTCAGGCGGTTGCTGAGGGACGAGCCCCTACCATCTGGAGCACCACTGCGTCGGGGGTCCAGATGGATGCCCGCGACCTGCTCGCCGGCGCCATTGAAGCGGTGAACCAAGCCCTCGCGCAAACCTCGAGCGTTGCCGTCCTGGGGCTGGGAGTTGCGAGCATGGGCGAGTCCGGTGTGTTGCTGGATCGACATGGTCGGCCAGTGGCACCGGTGATCGCCTGGCATGACACCAGAGACCGTGTTGAGCTCGCTGAGCTGGACGCCCGGTTGGGGGCCGACACGTTCAGCGCTCGCACCGGACTGCCGTTCCTACCGCAGTGGTCGCTGACGAAGCATCACTGGCTGGTGCGCCACCACCTCGAGGCCACAGAGGCCGTGCGTCGCTTGAATATCGGCGAGTGGATCGTCCTAGGGCTGGGCGGCGAGGAGGCCAGCGAGCTGTCCCTGGCGTCGCGTACAGGCTGGCTGGACTTGGCAACCCGCACCTGGTGGGCTGAGAGCTTGTCGGCGACAGAAATGAAGGAGTCCCTGCTGCCGCCGCTGGTGACCGCCGGGACGGCCCTGGGAGGTGTGGCCAACAGCGAGGTCTCGACCGCGCTCGCTGATGCCGTTCTGACCGTGGCCGGTCACGATCACCAGGCGGCCGCTGTCGGTGCGGGGGCTGTTCATGCGGGGGACGAGCTGGACTCGTGTGGGACGGCAGAAGCGCTGGTGCGAACCGTGCAACCAAACCTGCCGGAGGAAACCATCGCCGAGCTGGCACGTGCCGGGATCACTACGGGTTGGCATGTACTGGCTCAACGCTGGTGTCTGCTTGGCGGCACGGAAGGTGGGCGCACCTTGCAGCGCGTACGCGCACTGCTCGGTGAGGATGGTGAGGATCTGGATGCTCTGGACGCGGCCGCGTTGGCCGTCTCGCCCTTGGAGGTACGAGGACTCGTTCTTGAGGTGACCTCAGAGAGAGTCGTGGTCAAAGGCGCCAATGAGAACACCCGTCCCGAGCACATCTGGAGGTCGGCGCTGGAGCACGTGACCAGGGAGGCGAAGTTGACCCACGTAGCGATGTCCAGGCTGTCCGGCCCACTTCGTCAGCTGGTTGTGACCGGCGGGTGGAGCAACAGTCGCGCCCTGCTGCACGTGAAGCGCGACATGCTCGGCCCGTTGGAGCGCTCCGGTGTCAGCCAGGCCGGTTGTCGGGGCGCGGCCCTCCTCGCGGGTCTGGCCGCTGGAGTGTATGAAACCACCGATCAGTTCCCCGACCCCGCATGACCAGAGCCCGGATTGGGAGGGCAGTTTCCATGACGAGGTGCGATGCCAGGATTCGCCACGTCGCGGGCCATTAAGTGGGGTATTCCGCCAGCATCACCTGTCCTGGCGTAGTTGAAGGCGAAGGACACCTGAGCTAACGCTGTCACCGGGTGCTGGCAACCGCAGTAGCCTTGAGGCGCTCACAGTCACTGATCGATCGCGCCGCTCAGGTCGCTGGAGGCGCCACTTGAGGCGACCGTGTGCTACCCGATCCGGGCCGGGCATAGGCGCCTGAGCGATCGGCGTTCTGGCATCATCGAAGATCAGAGGAAATCCGTGATATCGGCAGAGGGCTTACTTTTCGACTGTGACGGCGTGCTGGTCGACTCCGATGAGGCGGCCGCGCATGCCTGGAACAGCTGGGCGGCGGAATATGCGCCCGGCTTCGACTTCGTCCAGGACATCACCCATGGGCGCCCCGCGGGCGATACTGTCGCGGAATTGGTACCAGCGCAGGACCTCGATCGTGCCAAGCGAGCTTTGATACAGCTCGAGATCGACACGGCGCCGATGGTCCACGCCCTTCCAGGGGCTGTCGAATTGCTGAGCCTGCTTCCGCAGGACAGCTGGACGATCGTCACATCGGCTGTCCTCGCGGTCGCACGCGCGCGGCTGAGTGCGGCAGGACTGCCCTGCCCAGACGACATCGTGACGGCGCAGGACGTGGGCCAGGGAAAACCTGCGCCCGACCCGTACCGCATCGGGGCCGAACGGCTAAGGATTGCGCCAGCACGTGGCGTGGTGTTTGAGGACGCTGAAGCGGGCGTGAGCTCGGCCCTGGCAGCCGGGATCGGACTGACAGTCGGCGTTGGCGAACGAGGGTTGCGCACGCGGGCCCACCTTGTGGTGGCAGATCTGCGCAATATCCGCTACGACGGGAGCGTGCTCGATCTTCGGAAAGCACACATCCTGCGTCACCCCGATCCGACGCGGCCACCGGTCATCCCAGTGCAGCGAAGCAAGGTCAGGAAGTCGGCCTGACCGACCAGGCGTCCACGGTGGCGAGAGCACCCATGGTGTGCAAGGACGCGAGGGCACGCAGGTAGGCATCGGTGAAGCGGGGGTCATCCACTAGGTCACCGAATATCTCCCGCTGAGCCAAGAAGGCAGTCGGCTCCTGCGCCTGCCGCGCCGCCGCAGCCATCAACTGCTCCCGCAACGGATCCACGACCTCGATCGAGTGGCCGGCATCGTCGACCCCCTCGGCGTAACGCGCCCAGGCTGCGATGACCAGGGCCGAGCGCTCGATGGGGCCACCGTGGGCCAGGTTGTGGCGCACCGACGGGAGCAGGAACTTCGGGATCCGGTCTGAGGTGTCGGCACATAGCCGCGCCAAGGTGTCGCGGACGTATGGGTTTGAGAACCGTTCAACCAGCGTGCGGCGATAGTCATCGAGGTCGACCCCGGGCACCGGCCGCAGCGTCGGGGCTGCCTCGGTGGCCATGAACGTGTTGAGGAAGGCCCGGAAGATCGGATCCTGGCACACTTCATGGCAGTAGCCGAAACCGGCCAGGGCACCCAGGTAGCAGACGACCTGATGTCCGGCGTTGAGCATCCGCAACTTCATCAGCTCGTACGGCGCGACGTCCTGGACCAACTGAACCCCCACCTCCTCCCAGGCCGGTCGGCCAGTCGGGAAGTTGTCCTCCAACACCCATTGGGTGAATGGTTCGCAGACCACGGGCCAGACATCGTGCACGCCGAATTGCTCGGCCAGAGCGGCCCGGTCAGCATCGGTGGTGCCTGGGGTGATGCGGTCCACCATGGAGTTCGGGAAGGCCACCGACTGATCGATCCAGTCGGCCTGGGCGGGGTCGAGTAATCGGGCGAAGGAAAGGATGGCTCGACGTGCCACGTGCCCGTTGCCCGGCACGTTGTCGCACGACATCACGGTGAACGGGGCGATCCCCCGGCTGCGACGCAAGGCCAAGGCTGCTGCGATGAGTCCGAAGGCCGTTTCGGGCTCGGCCCCCGGCTGCAGGTCCGGCTGGATCGATGGGTGTCTCACGTCAAACTCTCCCGTCACCGAGTCAATCAGGTACCCACCCTCGGTGATGGTCAACGACACAATCCGCACTGATGCGACAGCCATCGCCTCTACGACAGCCCGTGTGTGGTCGTGGAGGTACATCATGCCGGTGATCGACCCGATAATCCGGGGCTCCAGCCGACCATCGGGATGCTTGATGACCAGGGTGTAGAGGCCGTCCTGGCCGTTGAGCGCGTCGACGATCCGGCGGTCGTGCGCCAGCACACCGACCCCCCGCAACGCCCAGTCGAGGTCGCGTCCCGACGCCATCAGCCGGTCCAGGTACATCGCCTGGTGGGAGCGGTGAAAGCCGCCCACCCCCAGGTGCATGATGCCAACCGACATCGCCGCCCGGTCGTAGGTCGGCACGCGGATCCGTCCGGCCAGCTCCGGCAAGGTGGTCCATGCCACGGCGGTACCCGCAACGGTGGAACCCATGGTGTCCACGCCCCTCAGCGGTTCGTGTAGCCGCCGTCGATGGGCAGCGACACACCGGTGATCATGGCAGCATCGTCACCCAGCAGGAAGGCGATCGGGCCGGCGATGTCGTCCGCGGACGCCCATCGGTGCAGGGGCATCTGCGCCAGGAAAGGCTCACCGATCTCTGGACGCCCCCAGTAGAACTCGGACATCTCACTCATCACGACGGTCGGATTCACGCTGTTGACCCTGATGTTGTACTGGCCCAGTTCCAGGGCACACACCCGGGTGATGTTATCGAGCGCGGCCTTGGACGAGCCGTAGGAGACGTGCCCGCTGAGCGCCACCAGGCTGGCCTGGCTGGAGACGTTGACGATGGAACCGCCACGTCCCGCGGCGATCATGGCCCGTGAGGCATATTTGATCACCAGCAAGCTGCCCCGAGCGTTGACGCTGATCACCTTGTCGAACACATCGATATTGGTCTCCTGGGGGGGAAGCGATCTCACCGCCCCAGCCGCCGCAGTTCACCACCCCCCACAGCTCAAGCCCCTCCACAGCGTCCCGGACGCTGTCCTCCGAGGTGAGGTCGAAGGACACGGGCCGCGCGCCGGTCGCGGAAGCCACCTGTTCCAGCTTCTCCACGGACCTGCCCCCGGCAATCACGTCGGCTCCCTGACTGATCAGGCGGTGCACGGTGGCACCGCCGATATCTCCCGTGGCGCCCGTCACGAGAATTTTGCGCCCTGCGAAGTCGGTCATGACTTGCCTCATTCCTTGAGGGGTGGGTGTCGCCTGCTGTTGACTCGACCGTACTGGCCGGGAACTCACGCTGACACCCTGCCAAGATGTGAATGAGGTCGCGGGTGACTGGGTAGAGCTCGTGGTCGTGTCGCGGGTTTCTGGGTTGGTTGGGTCAGCTCACCAGCTCCTCGGTGAGCTCCTGGAACCGATCAAAACGCGGGTCATAGTCGAAGGACTCGCTCGGGTCGACGGTGTCCTCCAGCTCCATCTCCGCTCCGGTTACCTCGTGGCCAAAGGCCGCCCAGCCCAGCCGGGCGGCGCCGAGGGCGGTGACGTTTTCGGCGCGGCACCGCTGGACCGTGCGTCCCAGCACATCAGCCAGCAACTGCTGGAACCTCCGGTCCCGGGTGCCGCCCCCCACCAGGCGCAGCTCGGCCACGGCAGACCCGGGCAGGGTCGCCACCGCACGCCGTGTCAGGAAAGCCACTGACTCAAGCGAGCTGCGCAGCAGGGTAATGCGACCCGAGTCCAGTCCCAGCCCGTGCCAGCCCGCCGATCCCGACGGGACCGGCCGGGGCAGCCGCTCGGCGGCGAAGTACGGCAGGAAGACAACCGACCCGACCTCGCCCGGGTCGCTGTCGAGGGAGCCATAGAGCTCGTCCCAGCTGGCGCAGACCACCTTGCGCACCCGGGCAAGAGCCAGCCCTCCATTCATGGGGGCGGCCATGGCGTAGTAGTCACCGGTGGCCGAAGCGAAGGTATGATGGCTCGGCATCGCGTCCGGCTGAGGCTTGGTCCTGGGGGAAATGACCTGAATCCCGGTCCCTACAGTCACGATGAGCTGGTCGGACCCTGGGCTCGCCCCGACCATGGTGGCAGCCGCGTCGCCGCAACCTACGCTCACCGGGATACCAACCGGCAAACCCCACGCCGAGGCCTCGGCCTGTGCCAGCGTCCCGATCGGGGCGGTCGAGGGCCAGACGTGCGGGAGCAGGCGTGCCTCGATGCCGGCAGCCGCGACCACAGGGGCACACCAGTCATCGGCGACCACATCCCACAGAAGGGTGGCCGACGCGTCTGACGGATCGGTCACCGGCTCCCCCGACACCAACTGCATCCGCAACCAGTCCTTGGGAGCCACCATTGTGTCCGCGGCCTCGATGGCCTCGCGCTCGTGATGGGCCAGCCAGGCCAGCACCGGCCCGGCCATCCCGGCAGTGAGCGGGTTGGCGAGGGTGGCCCGCACCGCCTCCGGAACCGCCCGCCATAAGGCCAGCTCCGCAACAGCCCGGCTGTCGGGCCACAAGATGGCGTCACGCACCGGGGCGGCGCCGCGAACCAAGACCACACCATGCATCTGCCCGTCGATCCCCACCGCCATGACCCGTACGTCGGGACACTGAGACAGCACCTCGGCGACAGCCTCACGGGTAGCCGCGGCCCACTGGGCTGGCGGCGTCTCCGCCCAACCGTGATGGGGTGAGCTCACAGCGAAGGGACGATGCGCCACAGCCAGGGGCGTGCCCTGAGCATCCACCAGAGCGACCTTGACACCACTGGTCCCAAGATCGATGCCGAGGCTAACCTCGCGCCTTTCCACGCCATGTCCCCTTCCGATGTGCCGTCCGGTCTGATGCGATGTAGGAGCGGAGCCTCCTCCGCTCCTACACGTGGCACCTCCCAGCGTGATGATTGGGAGCGTCATATGGCACACGCGAGGGCGACGGGGCTCACGATGGAAGCGTATTCCGGTATGCAGTTTGTGGGAATCGATTTGCACCGTCACCGGTCGGTGATCGTGCGGACCACTGAGGGTGGTGAGGTGCTCGAGACGGTGCAGATCGTTAAAGACGTCGAGCGGTTGGCGTCGGTGATGGCCAGGGCTGGTAAGTGCCGGAGGTGGTGTTGGAGGCCACCTACGGCTGGGTATTGGGCTCGATGCGTTTGCAGGCGTCGCCTGTTTCTGCAACGCCGAAAACGGCGGGTTCGTTGTTGCAGGGATGGACACCAAACGAACGCGGGGCGGCGAGCGCACCGCAACTTGCGACCCCTGGTCCGAAAGTACGGCATCCGCGTCAAGTGCAGGCGCGTCTTGGACTCACGGCTGTTCCCACCCCCCGATGGCCTCGAGATCGATGCCATCAATGCGCCCGGGGACGGAGCTATGTATTTTGATCGAGGTCCCGCCAAAGCCGAAGGAGCTCAAGCCTTTCCTCGTCCATAGAGCGATCGTCGGCAACCGCTTGGAAGGTGCCTTCATCAGCATCGTGCGTCGACGTGGCAAAGCCTGCAACGCATCACCGCGCCAATGCTCCGGGAGGTTGAGCAGATGGTACCCAACGTAGAATAAGGACAGCCTGGGTCCAGAGATGAAAGCGACATGCGCGAGAGACAACTGCTGATCCACAAGCTGACTACCCAGAAGCGCCGGCGAACTGTCAACGGCAAAGCGAAAACTGACCAGTACGCAGCCTAGACGCCAAGTGCCGGAAGAGTCCGCAACTAGTCCGCACGAGCGTGAGAACCACTCCCACGGCGTGCAAGCCGCTGAGAGGCGATCACGCACGAAATCAACAGGATTCGAGCCAACCCGCACAGCAACTGGTACTCATCCCCGGTTGACGATCCTTCTGCGTCGACAACCCGAGGCTGGTCGATCAGGGGTGGCTGCTCCGTTGGACGTTAGGCCCGGCCGGTTGCGAGGTCATGAAGGCGGGTGAAGACAGGTTCCTCGGAGTGCAGCCCGTCGTGTTCGAATTCATTAGTGACCCAGGGGCGTAGGTTCGGTATGTACGCTGCGGTCTGTTGGGACAGTCCGGAGTCGACGTAGAGGTCATCGAAGTAGATCGCGGCTGCCACGGGCACGTGGTTGCGGGCGAGCTGGTCAAAGTCGTAGAGGTTCGGCCAGTCCCCTTTCTGGTTAAGCAGGTTCATCGCCGCGGCGAAGGGCCTCAGTGCTGCCTCGTCACGGAAGATTGAGGACTCTTTCATCTCACCGGTGAGCAACAAGTCTGGCGCGTCTGGTGCCATCTGGGGGAACTCAGCCCGGACCCGTTCAGCTGCCCAGCGCGAGGATGTTCCCGAGCAGTAGATGACCTCGTGCAGGACGGCGTAGAGAGGCGCGTTCAGGTGTCGGGTGCGTTGCTCAACCTCGGTGAGGAACGCTGAGGACACCTCGCCGCCGTCGAAAGCGTCTTCCAGCAAATAGTGGATCTCGGCGAACCCGGAGCTCATTCCGAGAACAATCCCGAGGGCTTGAAGACGTTGGACTGTCAGTGGGTCACCGCCCGGCAGCCGGATCGGCGCCTCCGGTGGGCCGGAGCGGAGCGCGTCCCGCAGCTGGTTCAGGACCTCTTGGTCGGAGGGGAACCGGCGAGCGTATTCGGTATTCTTAGCGATCACTCGCGGCCAGGTCCGTCGGTAGACGTCATCGGCGGTGGCGCTAAGGCCCGGGAGACCGCCAGTGATCAGGCACTTGTCCAGCCCCTCCGGCGCACGCGACAGGTAGGTCAGGGTGCAGAGCCCGCCGTAGCTCTGCCCCAGCGTCGTCCACTTCGTGTCACCGGCCAGCGCCGCGCGCAGGATCTCAGCGTCGCCAACGATGGCGTCGGCCCGGAACAGCGCCAGGTAGTCGGCCAGGGATGCCGGGTCGGGAAAGCCGGCCGGAGTGCGGTCCGTCACAGGTGTCGAACGACCGGTGCCACGGTGGTCCATCAACAGCACGCGGTAATCCTTGACCGCCTCGGCGAGCCACCCCGTGCGGCTGGTCGGGCGGGGCGCCCTACTGCCGGGCCCGCCTTGCAGGAACAGCAACCACGGCAGGTCCTCAACGGCACGCTCCGTCGAGCGCACCTCCCGGGCATACACACTCAAGGTCTTGCCGTCCAGCCGGGCATGATCCAGGGGCGCCTCGACAACGTGGTCTCGACAGACCAAACCTGGGATCGGACGGGAGTAGACAGTCACCACCACAGCCTGCCGCGTCCGCCACATCCGCCGTCAGGCGGGGATCACCCCAGCATCCGACACCACTAGTCGGCAAGCCGCACCGATCCAGGACATGGCAACGATTCCCTCAAGACTCCTGACTCGATCCACCCTGTTTGGGGATCCCGTTGCGGTGATTGCCCGCTCGAGCCGCACCAGCTCGCCGCTGCGATCGACGTCATGGTCCGTGTTGTACTCAGCCACACCATGGCACCGTCAAACTCCCCTGCTACCGCCGTCGAGGACATCACCTGGCTCGCGAGCCAGGCTGCTGGCCGCCGAGGCGTTAGCGGTGAGCCAAGCCGTCTTGTCGCCGGAGCCACCTGAAGTGCTTGGCCGCCATCTCCCTAGGCTGGTCGGTAGCAGCCTCGGTCTGACTCCAACCTAAGAGTTGCAGCGACCACAGTCGGGAGGGCCCTTTGACCAACGACGACGAGCTTCGGCAGCGGATCGTTGACGTCGCTGCGGAGCTGTTCGCTAAGAACGGCTACAGCGGCACCAAGCTGCCGATGGTGGCTGCGCGTGCGGGAGTCACCTCCCGCACGGTGACGCGGTTGACCGGTGGTCTCGCCCGGCTCTTCGGCCAGGTGGTCGCCGCCAAGTTGACTTCCGAGGCGGCCGATCGCCTCGCTGCTGCGGCAAGCAACCCCGAGGCCGAACCACCGCTGGCAGTTCTGCTGGAGGCTGCCGGGGAGATCTTCGCGGCGCCTGAGCGCAGCTGGAACGTCCTCGAGCTCGAGGCGCTCACCCGGGCCCACCGGGACGAGGACATCCGCGGCCTGGAGTCGGCCCGGGTACACAAGCGCTGGTCGAACATGAAGACAGTCACCGAGCAGACCCGGCGGGCCGGCGGGATCGACGACGAGATCGACGACGGTGCCTTCGTTCACTTCGCGCTGGCCCTTTCGGTTGGCCTCGCGATGGTCCACCCTGTGGTGGATCGGCAGCCTAGCCAGGCAAGCTGGAACGCACTAATGGCTCGGATCGGTGCAGCCTTCGCGCCTGCTGAGCTGCTCCTGACGGCAGAACACGAGGCCCGCACGCCGTGGCGGTTGCGTATCGACATCCCGGACCGCGCGGGTGGGCTAGCCCTTCTCATCCGGGCGCTGAGCACGTTGCACGTGCACGTAGTGGCCACCGCCATGCTCGCCTCCGATCATGGCACCCGCACGATCGACCTGGCGGTGACAGTGCCGAAGAAGGTCAGTGCGGACACGCTCCTGGCGGCGGCGATGGCCGCCGGCAGCAACGGCCATGTGACGCAAGGCTCACCCGAAGACGGTCTCGACATGCCCACCCGGGTCCTCGACTTCGCCACCGAACTGGTCACCAATCCCGGGTCGGCCCCGCTCGCGGCGGCCACCTTAGTGGAGGCGGACCACTTCGAGGTCACCGACGCGGGCGAGGGCCAGGACGACGACGCCGAAGTCCTGAGGCTGCAGTGGACCGCCGACCGGCACGTGGTGCTGCATCGAGACTGGGCACCGTTCGCCCGGGCTGAGAAGACGCGGGCCTCGGCGCTGCTGCGCCTCGCCGCTGCCGCATCCCGTATCGCGGGTGACGCTGAAACACCCGGCTGGGTCGAACCGATTAAAGGAGGTGCCACAGTCTGGATCCGGCTAGCCCGCCCCGAGGACGCCGATGCGGTCGCGGCCATGCACGAGCGTTGTTCCGCGCAGAGCCGCTACCAGCGATACCTCTCCGGCACCAACCAATGGCGCGACATCAGCCTGCGTCGGCTATCCGGCGGGCACCGCGGCGCGACCCTCGTCGTGATG
>Ga0182021_10007213_pt1 | contig 13163 bp, 9 predicted proteins | sample 612E3MmetaG_FD_120493 | JGI IMG/M metagenome (GOLD analysis project Ga0182021, IMG submission 120493) | Permafrost microbial communities from Stordalen Mire, Sweden - 612E3M metaG (Illumina Assembly) | ecosystem: Environmental > Terrestrial > Soil > Wetlands > Permafrost | place: Sweden... | reverse complement strand
TTCTATCTCGGCTTGGTCAGTTGCACGACCTGTTTGAGGCAACGCCGCATTGCCAGAAGCGATTGCCTCAACCAAAACGACATTGTTATTGGGATCATGAATTAAAACACTGTTGGCAATACCATTAGGAGTTTCCGTCCATGACATACCGTGTTCTAGCAAGCGCTGTTTCAAGGTTTCCAAACGAGGAATGAGATACCTCAAAAACATTCCGTGACCGGTAGGCGCATAATCGGAATCGGCTGCAATCGATTGAACAGTAAGCACCAGTTCAGAAGAAATCGATGATTTCAGAAAGCCAAGGCCATCTTTCTCGTTGAGCAGATTGAAGCCCAAGACATCTCGATAAAAGATGACTGTCTCTTCGTAGCATTGAGTGGGGATAACAATGCGAAAAATCATAGCACGAGTAACATTGGATGCCATGTGCCGCCCAACTCGTTATTAAGCCGATTCGTGTACACGAATTCCAACATCGTCAGCATCAGCATACAACACACTTGACCCGCAGGTCAAGCGCCAAACACGTCAGACCTGGCAGGTTTCCATTGATGATCAGGCTCGCCGTGATGATCGATCTGATCGATCATCTGGCTGTGCTTTCCTGACGATCGAAACCTGCCAGGTCCTTCCCTTTTTACGCCTTCTTCGCCGCGGCTTTCTGCGCCGCCGTCTTGGTCGTGCGCGCCGTCACGCCGATCTGCGCTAGCGTCCAGCGATTGCTTTTTGCCGCGCAGCGCGACTTTGGCGATCTTCACACACTGCGCTACCCAGTCGTTCATCTTCGCCAGCGCCGCCTCTGTCATGCCCTGAAGTATAAACTGAACGCGAGGCAGAGGCAAACGCCTGCGGCGTGCTGCGGCAATCTTGGGGTACAATCATCGATAAGCCAAATGGAGGACGACCATGCAACCCGATCGTATCGTCTCAACCACCTGCCCCTATTGCGGAGTCGGCTGCACCCTCGAACTGCACATCAAAGACGATGCCGCCTCCGGCGGATTCATTTATAAAGTCACTTCGCCGTTTGACAGCCCGGTGAATCACGGCAACTTGTGCGTCAAGGGCCGCTTCGGCTACGACTTCATTTACAGCCCCAAGCGCGTGACCACGCCACTGATTCGCAAGATTCCCCAGCGCGCTGGGGAACGCACGCAAGCCTTCGATCGATCCGAGTGGCGCGAGGTCTCATGGGATGAAGCGCTAGATATCATCGCCGATCGGCTAGTGGAGATTTATCGGCGCGATGGCTCGGACGCGCCACTCACAATTGGATGCGTTGTTTCCACAGCCGCTGATCGATCTGCACGAGTGTGATCTGGCCCTGACACCGGCCCGGTGCGATTGTGCTCTACCGCGTCTGCGGTTAAACTATAGGCGTGCCTTGGAGCAAGGCTGCTATTAATCTTAGCGAGTTCCCAGGAGGGCAAGCATGTCTGACCTGACGGGCCAAACACTGGGGAAATATCAGCTGGTCGATCGCTTGGGCCGCGGCGGCATGGCCGATGTCTACAAAGGCTATCAGCCGGGGCTCGATCGCTATGTGGCCGTGAAGGTGATGCATCCGCATCTGTCGGAAGACCCCAACTTCATCACCCGCTTCCGCCGCGAAGCCAAGAGTGTGGCCGAACTGCACCACGCCAACATCGTGCAGGTCTTTGACTTCGACGTGCAGGGCGAAAACTACTACATGGTGATGGAGTACATCGAGGGCGGACAAACCTTGAAGCAGCGGCTGCAAGACCAAGCCAGCCACGGCACGCGCTTGCCCATCGAGCAGACGTTGGACATCGTCGCCAAGTTGGCCGATGCCCTGGCCTATGCTCACAACCTCGGCATGATCCATCGTGATATCAAACCGGCCAACGTCCTGGTCGCCACTCTCGATCGGCCGGTGCTCAGCGACTTCGGCATTGCGCGCCTGCTGAATGAAACCGGCCTGACCAGCAGCGGCGCGCTGATCGGCACGCCGGCTTATATGTCGCCGGAACAAGGACGCGGCGAACGCATCGACGGGCGCAGTGACATCTATTCGCTGGGCATCGTGCTGTACGAGATGCTGACCGGCCAGCCGCCCTACGATGCCGATACCCCCTACGCCATCATTCTCAAGCACATCAACGATCCACTCACGCCGCCACATCTCTTGATCGATCCGATGCCGGAAGTGGTAGAACGGATCGTGTTGAAGTGCCTGGCCAAAAATCCAGACGATCGATTTGCCAGCATGGCCGAGTTGCGCGATGCTTTGCGCGGGGCGCGGAGCGCGATCGGGGTGCAGCAAGCCACCAGCACACTCGCCGCAGCCGCGCCCACGCTGTCACCCCCTAAGCCTCAACCTTCACCGACACCGTCGCCGACACCGCCGCCGGAGAAGATCGCCCCGGCGGTCGCCCCCAGCCAATCGGCGCGAAGCGTGCCGCGCCCCGTGTGGTTGATCGGCGCACTGCTCCTCGTTCTCGTCGTCGGGGCGATCGTCGTCTTTGCGCTGCGTGGTAATTCAGCGCCGGCGACTACGAGCACACCGGCCACCCGTGTGTCCAGCGCGGCCTCGCCTGAAGCAACTTCCGCGGCGGTATCCGCTTCGCCTGGCGCAGTATCCCTCGACGCCGGCTATAACAAATTGTTGGAAGGCGATACCGACGCGGCCTATGCCGTGTTTCAGCAAGCCCTGACAGACAACCCGAATGACGCCCATGCACTGGTAGGACGCGCCGTAACCGAATTGGTCCGTAACGGCAATGCGAAGAGCGCCGCCGCCGATCTGGATCGCGCCAATCAAACCATCCCTGAAGATCCGATCTTGCATTTTGGATTTGGTCTGCTGCATTCACACGCCGATGATTACCTGGATGCCGGAGCCGCCGAGCAAGAATTCACCCGCGCGATTGAATCGTGCGGCGGCCTCACGGCGCTGTGCGGAGCGGCTTATCGTGAGCGGGCGCAAGTGCGCGGCTGGCATTTAGATAATCCTCAAGGCGCGATAGAAGACGTCAATCACGCGCTGGAATTGATTACTGATCCAAACGCCCAGGGTGATATCTATGCCCTGCGCGCCGACTTTGAGTTTAACTCCCTGGGTAACTTGCAGCCCGCCCTCGACGATTTGCAGCGCGCCTATCAAGTCAATCCGTGGGTCGGCTATCTGGAGCGCGCCGCGCGGTATGCCGTGCAGGTTGCAGAATATGGCAAAGCGATCGAAGTCTATGATCAGCTGTTGAAGGAACAAGCTGGCGATCCACGACTGCTGGCCGGGCGAGCTTACGTGGAATGGATGTCCGGCGACGCCGAGAAAGCACGGCAGTCGATCGAGCGCGCGTTGCAATTGGATTCAACTTTGCGTGAAGCGCATTATCTGAAAGGCCTGCTGCTGCTCGACGCCGATCAACCCAAGGACGCGCTGGCCGAATTGCAGACGGCGATCGCCAATGCCACGTCGAGCGATCTGGACAGCATGTCTTCTCCGTTTCTGAACCTCGACTTCGGGCATGAGATTTATTACGATCTGGCGCGGGCCGCCGTGGCGACCGGCGATCTCACTGCGGCGCAAGACTATCTGACACAGTCGCTGCAGAAAAGCGAACGGGCCGAGCCCTATATTTTGCGCGCAGAAATCCTGAAACAACAAGGCGATCTGGCAGGCGCGCGCGAAAGCTATCTGAAGGCGCTGGATTACACCTCCGATAATCCAGACCTTAAGGCCGCGGTGGAAAAAGCTTTAGCTGATTTAACCAAGTAACAGGTCGATATGTTGAAAAGCCTCAATTGCCCCAACTGCGCTGTCATTCCCGCATGCTTCGAGCGGGAATCCAGAGGGCATGTCAGCAGCGAATCTGGACGCCCGATGGAAGCACTCGGGCATGACGGTGCGCGGTCAGCCCGTATCTGCTTGAAGTCAGGTGCCAACCCGATCGGGGTGAGGCGATCCCGACGGCGCCGCTGAAGATCATCGAAGCCAGACCGTGAGGTGAGCGGTCGCTTCAGCTAGAACTGTTTCCGTTTTGATTTACGCCATACCGGAGTCGAGCCTTGCCCGTCCCCGCCGTATTGCGGCGGCGGGCCGCTGGGCGTAGGCGGTTTCCGGCTGAAGCCTTCGCGAAGCATCCGGAGCGTAAACCATTTAGGAATTCGCTCTAATACTCGGAGGCAGCACAGAGCGGGGGAGCGTGTATGGAAGTGCTGCTGCAAATTCTGATCTATGGTTTGCTGAATGGCGCGGTGTTGGCCTTGAACGCCATCAGCGTGACGGTGGTGTATGGCACCGTGCGTACTTTGAACCTGGCGCATGGTGATCTGTTTGCGTTGACCACCGCTGTGTTGACGACCGTGTTGATCAGCATCGGCGTACAGGCCACCTGGCCGCCGTTGATGTTAATCGGTGTGCTGGCGCTGGCGTTGCTGGGCGCAGTCGCGCTTGGCGCCGGGTTGAACGTAGCGATCGAGCGTCTGGCTTTCAAGCCCTTTCGCGGCCGATCGAAACTCGCGCCCCTCATTGCCACACTCGGCCTCTCCTTCATTCTCTATCAAGTCTCGCTGGTGATGCGCACCCTGCAAGCCAGTTGGATTCCGGGCGAACATCGCAGCGTGCCCGGTCTGCCCGAAGTCCCCACCGATCGCATTCCCGATCTCATCCCCAATTTCGATCTCGTCCGCGCCTTGGGTCTGCCGCTGCACGTCACTCTGCGCTTCAACGAGGTGCTGGTGCTCATCGTCGCAGTGGCCGTCACGATCGGCACGACGTGGTTCTTGAAGCGCACGTCTACCGGACGCGCCATTCGCGCCTATGCGCAAGATCCCGTGGTGGCACAAATTTGCGGCGTGAATCTGGATCGCACTATTCGCCGCGCCTTCGCTTTCGGGGGAGCGTTAGCAGGACTGGCGGCGTTTGTCTTCGCGATGTATTACACCCGTCCCTTCGGCGATGCCGGAGCCGAAAGTGGCTTGCTGGCCTTTGCGGCTGCTATTCTCGGCGGCATCGGCAATCCGATCGGGGCGTTGTTGGCCGCGCTGCTGTTGGGCGTGTTCACCTCGTTCAGCGATTTCGCCCTCAGCGCTACGTGGACGCCCGTCCTGTTGTTGATGTTGTTCATCGGCTTGTTGTTATTACGTCCTACCGGCATCGCAGGCGACGAACACAGCGAGGATTTGATGGCCGGCAACGCGCGCGACGCGATCATGATCAATCCATCGAGTCGACGCAGCCGATCGGGCCGGTGGTTGGCCGTCGCCTTGATCGCACTGGCGATCTTCCCACTGATCTCCGTCGCGCTCGATCTGGGCTGGCAGATCACGGTGAAGGGCATCGGCATCTTCATCTTGTTGGGATTGGGCATGAATCTGTTGTTGGGGTTGGCGGGCGTGCTCGATTTGGGCTTTGCGGTGAGCTTCGGCATCGGCGGCTATGTGACGGCGATCCTGACCAATCGTTTCAGCGGCATCGGCGCGCTGTTACCCCAACCGATCGATTTTCTCTTCGTCGTCGTATGCAGCATGACGCTGGCGGGACTGTTCGGGGTATTGAAGGGCAGCTTAACGCGGCGTTTGCGCAGCGATTATCTGGCCGTGGCGACGCTGGCGCTGGGCCTGCTGATGCGGCGCGTGGTGATCAACGCGCACGATATCACCGGGGGCGCGGGGGGCTTATCGGCTATGCCTGCCCCCGCGATCTTGGGCCGCTTCCTCGACGATTCCTTCGCGCAATATTATCTGGTATTCGCCCTCGTCGTGATCGCCGCGCTGGTGAGTCAGTGGTTGATTCGATCGCGCACAGGCCGCGCGTGGCTGGCGAGCAGTCAGGATGAACTCGCTGCGGCCAGCAGCGGCATCAACGTTGCGCGCTATCGCCTGTTGGCGTTTGTGATCAGCTCGGCGCTGGCGGGATTGGCGGGCGCGTTATACGCTAGTAACTTCGCGTACGTCTCGCCCGATATGGTGTCGTTCAACATCACGACCATGACGCTGACGATGGTGGTGTTGGGCGGCGCGGGCAGCGTGCCTGGCGTGATCCTCGGCGCGATTCTAGTGATTGGCTACGACAAGCTCTTTATTCCGCGGCTGGCCGCGTGGGTGGCGCAGTTGCAGCCAAGCGGCACGCGCATCGGTTCGGTGCCCGATGTGCGCGGGACGAGTTTTTTTAACTATGGGCTGGCGTTGTATCTGACGGTGTTGTGGCGCGGAAGAAGAAAAGAGAAGGAATGAAAGAATCCTATCCAGCCTCACGGTCAGAGTTCTTTTGACAACTCCCTCTCGTTAGACTATAATCCTGCCCGCTGTAGGTCGCGCCGGCCTCTATTGCCGGCGACTTTTTTGTGTAAAGACAGGGAGTACGCATGTCAGGACGAACACGTTTATGGTTCACGATCATCGTGGTCATTGCCTTTGCCGCCATGCTGATCACCTTTACGCCCACGCAGAAAGTGGTGTTTGAACCACTGGGCATCAATCGCAACATCAGCCTGCGACAGGGTCTGGACTTGAGCGGCGGCTCGCAGGTGCTGTTGCAAGCCACCAACTGCACGGGTGATAATCTGGCCGAACGCATGGACAATGCACGCCAGATCATCGAGTCTCGCGTCAACGGTCTGGGCGTTACCGAGCCGGTCGTGCAGCTGGCCGGCGAGTGCCGCATCCTGGTGGAACTGCCCGCCGTCGATAATCCCGCTGAAGCGATCAAACTCGTGCAGCAGACGGGCCGCCTGGAATTTGTCGACTCCGGGACCGACTCCTACAACGAAGGCGCGATTATCCGCACCAGCGGCAACCCTTCCCCCAAAGCAAAGAGCGCGGGCGACATCACGCCGACCGTTCCTCTCTCAGCAACTGGGGTTCTCAGCACGGGCGTGTCTTCACAAATTCCCGAGAAGGTTTACCAATCGGTCGTGACCGGCGCCGATCTTGATCCCACTTCGCTGAAGGTGGTGCTGGGCGGCACGGGCGGGAATCAACCGGAAGTGTCCTTCACGCTGGTCGGCGCTGCGGCGCAGACCTTCGGACAGTTCACGTCGGCCAACAACGAGCAATCGTTAGGGCACCAGTACTTCATGTGCATTGTGCTGGACAACGTGGTGCAGTCATGCCCCTCCATCCGCTCATCCATTCCCAGCGGTCAAGGCGTGATCACAGTGGGCAGCGGCGGCGTCGACGAAGCCAACAAGCTGGTGAACCTGCTGCGTTACGGCGCGCTGCCGGTAGCGCTGGAAATCGCGCAAAGCCGCACCATCGGCCCGACGCTGGGCGAAGACTCCATCCGCGCCAGCGTCATCGCAGGTCTCATCGGTCTCTCGGTCGTGGCGGTGTTCATGATGCTGTACTATCGCTTGCCGGGTGTGATAGCGGTGATTGCCTTGCTGTTGTATGCCACCATCCTGCTGGCACTGTTCAAGCTGTTGGGCGTGGTGCTCACCCTGCCCGGCATCGCCGGGTTCATCTTATCCGTCGGCGTCGCCGTCGACGCGAACGTCTTGATCTTTGAGCGCTTGCGCGAAGAGCTGCGCAATGGCCGCCGCCTGTCGACGGCCGTCAGCGTCGGCTTTGAGCGCGCGTGGACGTCGATCCGTGACAGCAATATCTCCACGTTGATCACGTGCAGCATCTTGTTCTGGTTCGGCAATGCCTTCGGGGCGAGCGTCGTCAAAGGGTTCGCCGTAACGCTGGCATTGGGTGTGCTCATCAGCCTGTTCACCGCCGTGTTCGTCACGCGCCTGCTGTTGCACCTGGTGCTGGATCGCATGAATTACACGGCGCATCCGCGCCTGTTTGGAGTATAAAACTATGTGGGATATTGTCGGTAAACGCTATCTCTGGTTCGGGTTGTCGCTGTTGGTCATCGTGCCTGGTATCTTGGCTCTGATCATCTTCGGCTTTCCGTTGGCCATCGACTTCACGGGCGGTTCGCTGCTCGATCTGCAGTTTAACGCCCAGGCTCCCCAGCCGGCGGATGTGAACGCCATCTACACGCAGTTCGGTTACACCGACGCGCAGGTGCAGTCCACTCAAAATAATGGCTTGCAGATTCGCACGCAGTCCATGGATGACACCAAGAAGGAAGAAATCGAAGTGGTGCTGCGCCAGAAGTTTGGCGACTTCATCGAATTGTCGTTTGGCAACGTGAGCCCCGCCATTGGTGGTGAAGTGGTCGTCCGCGCCACACAGACCGTGTTGATTGCGGCCCTGGGCATTATGCTGTATCTGTGGTTCGCGTTCCGGCAGGTGCCGCACGCCTTCCGCTACGGCGTCGCCGCCGTCATCGCCATGGTGCACGACGTGTTAGTCACCATCGGTATGGCCGCGCTTTTTGGCAAGTTGTTCGGCTGGCAGGTGGACTCGTTGTATCTCACCGCGCTGCTCACCGTCATCGGCTTCTCGGTGCACGATACCATCGTGGTGTTCGACCGCGTGCGCGAAAATCTCATCCGCATGCGCGGCGAGCGCTTCGACAAGGTGGTGAACTTCAGCATCATTCAGACGTTGAACCGCTCGATCAACACGCAGTTGACGGTGGTCTTCACGCTGGTGGCGCTGATCCTGTTCGGCGGCGTCACCATTCGCCACTTTGTCACCATCATGCTCATCGGCCTGTTGAGCGGCACGTACTCGTCGATCTTCAACGCGGCGCAAATCCTGGTGGTGTGGGAAAACAAGGAATGGCGCACCTGGTTCCGCCGCAAGCCCAAGACTGTGGCAATGACCAATTAACAATGATCAATGATCAATGAGCAATGAGCAATGAACAAAGAGGGCCGGTTGAAAGATCGGCTCTTTTTGTTTTCCGCCAAAGCGGGTAGAATTCAGCCCACGATGATCTATCACATCGATTCCCAACTCTTCCAGAAATATCCCGGCTACGTGCGCGGCCTGGTCATTGTCCGGCGCGCGATCAACATCGCCAGCCCCATCGACGAAGTTGATCGCATGTTGAAGAGCGCACAGAAAGCTATCCGCCAGCGGGCTGATCTCGACCCCGTGTCGGCTCATCCCAACCTCGCCGCGTGGCGGGAAGCCTATCGCGCTTTTGGTTTACGCCATGCGGCCCACCGTGGCCCAACTGAAGCCACGGACATGGGCAAGCCGACAGAGTATCCCAGTTCGATCGAGTCACTGGTGAAGCGCGTACGGCGCGGCGACGCTTCGACTTCGCTCAGCGCAGGCTTGCCTTACATCAACACGCTCGCGGCCATCTGCAATAGCGTCTCACTGCGCTACCTCGTGCCGATCGGTGGACATGCGCTCGATTCGCTGGCCGCGGATGGCACGCTGGGCTTAGGCTTCGCGCGTGGCGATGAAAATTTTGTGCCGTTAGGCAGCACCACGACTGAACACCCTGAACCCGGCGAGGTGATCTTCACGTACAATACGTCGACGGTATTGTGTCGTCGCTGGACGTGGCGGCAGGGCGAGTTCAGCAAGTTGCAACGCACCAGCACCGCCGTGGAGATCAACATCGACGGACTGCCGCCCGTCACGCGCGCCGATGTGGAACTCATCAGTAACGATCTGGCGACGCTGGTCGGAATGTATTGTGGCAATGCGCCGACGGAAGTGAAGTTGTTGAGTGCAGCGCAACCAACGGTGGAGATTTGACCGTAGTGCGTGGTGCGTAGTGCGTAATCAGCCGTTCGCGCAACACGCACCACGTATCACGCATCAGGAATAGTTTATGCGCGCCTTAGTCATTAGCAACAACACATTACGCCTGGATTCACACTACCCCACACCCACGCCGCCGCCCGGTGAGGCGCTGGTGCGCGTGTTGCAAGCGGGCATCTGCAACACCGATCTGGAACTCGTCAAAGGCTACATGGATTTCACCGGCGTGCCCGGTCATGAATTCGTCGGCATCGTCGAGCAAGCCGTGGGACGTGAAGATCTGATCGGGCAACGGGTGGCCGGGGAGATCAATGCGGCGTGCGGCGTATGCGAAACGTGCCGCGCCAATCGACCGACGCACTGCCCCAATCGCACCACGCTGGGCATCGATCGGCGCGACGGCGCCTTCGCCGACTACCTGACGCTGCCCTTCGAAAATCTGCACCCCCTGCCCGCTGCTGTCTCCGACGATCAGGCCGTGTTTGTCGAGCCGCTGGCCGCGGCGTGTGAGATTTTGGAACAGGTGAAGTTTCAACCGACGGATCGCGTGGCCGTGATCGGCGATGGCAAGTTAGGTTTGTTGTGTGCGCAGGTCGTGGCGCTGACCGGCTGTGGCTTGATCGCCGTAGGACGACATGCCGAGAAGTTACAGATCCTGCAGCGGCGTGGCATCACGACGACGACGGATCTCAACGCGATCAAATTTGCTTCGTTGGACGTGGTGGTGGAAGCAACCGACACCCCGCGCGGTTTTGCGCTGGCCCGCCAGATCGTGCGCCCGCGCGGGACGATTGTGTTGAAGTCTACGTATCAAGGCGAGGCGCTGCCGGTGAATTTGACGGCCATCGTGGTCGATGAGATCACATTGATCGGATCACGCTGCGGGCCGTTTGAACCGGCGATTCGCTTGTTGGCTAATCAGCAAGTTGACGTGGAGTCGATGATTCAAGCCCGCTATGCGCTGGACGATGGACTCGCCGCTTTCGAGCGGGCGGGAACGAAGGGAACGTTGAAGGTGATCGTGGAAATGATCAATGATCAATGATCAATGATCAATGATCGAGGATCAATGATCGAGGATCAATGATCGAGGATCAATGATCGAGGATCAATGATCGAGGATCAATGATCGAGGATCAATGATCAATGATCGAGGATCGAGGATCGAGGATTACGCAAAACAGCCATTGATCATTGTTAATTGATCATTGTTCATTGTCTCGTGCGTTTGCCCATCAGCCAGCCGAGCGTAATCGCGCCGAGAAACATCAGCGCGCCGCCCACCACCAACGCGATCAGGACGTTATTGCCGGAGGCTTCCTCAGTTTGCTGAACAGGTTGTACTTTGGTGGGCGTGAGCGTCGGCTTGATGTCGCCACCCGCCGCGACTTTGGCCGCCGCTGGTAAGGCCCGCGCAATCACCACCGGGGTGTCCGTCGGAACCGGCGTAAGCGTCGGCGTGTCGGTGGGGATGGGCGTGTCCGTCGGGATGGGCGTAAACGTCGGCGTGGGTGTTTCCGTCGGCGTCGGCGTAAAGGTCGGCGTGGGTGTGTCAGTGGGTGTTGGTGTCAAGGTCGGCGTGTTCGTCGGCGTGTTCGTGGGCGTCGGCGTAAAGGTCGGCGTGTTCGTCGGCGTGTTCGTCGGCGTGGGGGTATCCGTCGGGACGGGTGTTTCGGTCGGGGCCGTCACAAAGCTGCTCGCCGTCGTGCGATAGATATTGGATAGCTCGGCCGCTAACTTGAGATATCGATCACCATAGGTCGTGCTCGGTTCGATCTGCGAGCCTTCGACCCATTCGTTAAATGACGTGATGATGGCCCAATCGGCGTTGGACTGGGTGACGCCGGTGAAGGATTGGCGGAAGTATTCGCCGTCACTGCGCGGTCGATAAGTGGCGCCGGAGCTAGCAAGGCGATTGTCAAAGCCGGGCATGGCCGTGCCGACGAAATATTTGAACGCGCCCAACTCGATCGCTTTTTCGCGCACCCGCTTGCCCCACTTGATGACTTCGGCGCGCGGATCGGCCGACCAGGCGATGTTGTAGAGATGATGTCCGTCAAAGACGCGCAGATAATCCAGGTTGGTGCCTTCGCCGATCCAGATTGATTGATGCAGGGGATCGACGGCCTCACGCATGACCGACCAGGCGTTGACGTTGAAGCGGCTGTTCTGCCAGAAGAAAACCACCGGCTTGCCGTTGACTTTGAGATAGGCCGAATGATTGGCATGTGTGGACAGCAACGAGGCTAAGGCGTTTTGCACGTCGCTCTGATTTTTGAAGAACGGCCCGGCCGTTTCGAAATCGACGGCGACCTTGAAGCCCTTCTGCTGGGCGACGTCAAGCAGTGTGCGCAGATTCGTTTCGGTCTGGTTGTCGGCTGCCTCGCGCGGCCCATACCATGACACGACGAAGCCATCGATCCCGGCTTGCTTCGCCTGATCGACCTGCCGCTCGATGGTGGCGCGATCAGTAGACTTGTAAGGCGTGACGGGTTGATCGCTGGTCTTCTTCGGCCCGAACGATTTCTCGTCATACCAGTTGTAATAGAAGGCCAACACCAAATGCTCACTCTGGGCCACGACCGGCAGGGCCGGTCCCAGCAGCGCGAGAAGGACGATTAGAATGAGAGAGAGTCTTGCTTTCATCGGGGCGCGATTGTACCAGAACAACGGGCAATGGGCAATGAACAATGGAAGATGATGAATGGAACCTTTAGCCAGTGCTGCAGCGTGCGGTAAAGTCATTCTCTTTGGCGAACATGCGGTCGTCTATCGCCGTCCGGCCCTGGCCGTACCGCTGACGCAGGTGCAGGCCACGGCCACCATCGAACCGGGCGAGGCGGGCATCACGATCGATGCCCCCGATCTGAATCAAAGCGTGTCGTTGGATCGCGCCAGCCCGGCGAGTCCCCTGGCGGCGATCGTGCGTCTAACCCTGGCGCATTTGCAGCGGCAGCCAGACACGCTGCGCCTCAAGATCACGATCAATTCGACGGTGCCCATCGCCAGCGGGTTGGGCAGCGGGGCTGCGGTCTCGACGGCCATCGTGCGCGCGCTGGCCCAGTGGGCACAGGCGACGCTCGACGAGGCGACCGTCAGCACGCTGGTCTTTGAAGTCGAGAAGTTACACCACGGCACACCCAGCGGCATCGACAATACGGTGATTGCATATCAGCAGTCCGTGTACTTCGTGCGCGATGAACCGATCCAGCTGTTCAACGTCGCCACACCGTTTACGGTGGTCATCGGCAATACGGGCGTCGCCGGTTCGACGAAAGTGGCGGTAAGCGATGTGCGTAAAGGCTGGGAGGCTGATCGGGCACAGTATGAAGCCTGGTTCGATCAGATCGGCGCGATCGTGCAGCAAGCCCGATCGGCGATCGAATCCGGCGCGATCGATCAGCTGGGCCCCTTAATGGATCAGAATCAAGCCTTGCTGCGCCACATCAACGTCTCAGGCCCGGAGTTGGAACGCTTGATCGCAGCGGCCAAAGGCGCTGGCGCAGCCGGGGCAAAACTCGTCGGCGGCGGACGCGGCGGCAACATGATCGCCCTGGTAACTGAGCAAAATGTAACGG
>Ga0182021_10007212_pt1 | contig 13163 bp, 11 predicted proteins | sample 612E3MmetaG_FD_120493 | JGI IMG/M metagenome (GOLD analysis project Ga0182021, IMG submission 120493) | Permafrost microbial communities from Stordalen Mire, Sweden - 612E3M metaG (Illumina Assembly) | ecosystem: Environmental > Terrestrial > Soil > Wetlands > Permafrost | place: Sweden... | reverse complement strand
TGTCTCGCCTGCCACTCGCAGATGATCCGGCCGTTCCGCTCCGAGACCGAGCGCTACGGCGAATACTCCAAGGCCGGCGAATTTGTCTATGACCATCCGTTCCTGTGGGGTTCCGAGCGCAAAGGCCCGGACCTCGCGCGCGAGGGCGGACGCTATCCCGACGCGTGGCATTTCAACCACATGGACGATCCGCGTGCCACTTCGCCCGGCTCCATCATGCCGCGCTACTCGTGGCTGCTGACGCAGAAACTGGAAACCGATTCGCTGCCGGCGCGGCTCAACGCGCTCCGCAAAGTCGGTGTGCCGTATCCCGCCGGATTTGAAAACGGCCCGGCGCAGAAAGACTTGCAGGCGCAGGCTGAAAAGGTCGTCGCGAACCTCAAACAAGGTTCCGTCAACGCCGCTCCGGACAAGGAAATCATCGCGCTCATCGCGTATCTCCAACGGCTCGGCACGGACATCAAGTCTGCGCCCGCCACCACCGCCGCCAAATAAAACCGGAGGGAATATGATTTACAACATTGTTCATTCGCTGCTGCGGGAAGCTGAAAACATCAATGCCTACGGCCTGTTTTCATTCCTGCTTTTCTTCGGCTTTTTCACCGGCGTGCTTGTCTGGGCGTTTGCGCTGAAAAAAAATCACCTGAACCACATGGCCGGCCTGCCGCTCGATGGTGGCGAAAAAAAATCAACCGGCAAAATCCAATCTTGAAAATTATGAGCAACGATCCCAAAGAACCTCTGCTGCTCGACCACGAATACGACGGCATTCAAGAACTGGACAACCAGCTTCCGCGCTGGTGGGTGTGGCTGTTTTACATCACCATCATCTTCGCGGCGGTGTATCTCGTCTATTATCACGTCACCCGCAGCGGCGATTTGCAGGCCGCCGAATACACCAAGGAAATGGCCGCCGGCCAGCAGGTCAAAGCCGCCGCTATGGGCAAGTTCGAGAGCGGCATCGCCACGCTCCAGCCTTCGGCCGATCCGGCCGTGCTGGAAAATGGCCGCCAGACCTACGCCAAGTTCTGCGCGCCTTGCCATCGCGTGGACGGCGGCGGCCTCGTCGGCCCGAACCTTACGGACGACTACTGGATTCACGGCAGCGCCTATGCCGACAGCGTGAAAATCATCTGGGACGGCGTGCCTGCCAAGGGCATGATTACCTGGAAAACAGTTTTGAAGCCGGAGGAAATCCAGTCCGTGGCCAGCTACATCTACACGCTGCGCGGCGCAAAGCTTGCCTCGCCGGGAAAACTGCCCGAAAATCAGGCGCCGGCCAAACCCGCCGGGCCAAGCCAGTTTGAATAAATAATCAAACAATGATATTATCCCGGCGCGTTGAACCGCAGTGTCAACGCGCCGGAAATTTTTTCCATTGAACACGCCGCCGTCTAAAGAAAAATCTGAGTCGTCCGCCAAGGGCGTTGACTGGTCCGATTTCCGCGACCACATCGCCACCGCCGAGCGGGATGGCCGCCGCAAATGGATTTACCCGCGCAAAGTCGGCGGACAGTTTTTCCGCTGGCGCACCTGGTTCAGTTGGCTGCTGCTGGCTGTCATGTTTGCCGGGCCGTTCGTCACCATCAACGGCAACCCGCTCCTGCTGCTGAACATTGTCGAGCGCAAGTTCGTTGTGCTGGGCCAGATTTTCTGGCCGCAGGACATGATCGTTTTTGCCATCGCCACGCTGGTGTTTTTTACCGGCGTCATCATTTTCACCGCCGCGTTTGGCCGGCTCTGGTGTGGCTGGGCCTGTCCGCAGACGGTGATGATGGAAATGGTCTTTCGCAAAATCGAATACTTAATCGAGGGCGACGCCCCCCGCCAGCGCGAGTTGAACCGCGCGCCGTGGAACGCGGAGAAGATCCTCAAGAAAATCTCCAAGCACGGGATTTTTTTCGCGCTCTCGTTCCTCGTCGGCAACGTGCTGTTGAGCTACCTCATCGGCTGGCAGCCGCTTTATCAGATCATTACGGATTCGCCTGTCCGGCATGTCACCGGGCTGACGTTCATGATTTTGTTTTCGTTGTTGTTCTACGGCATTTTCGCGCGGTTCCGCGAACAGGCCTGCACGTTTATCTGTCCCTACGGCAGGTTTCAATCGGTGCTGCTTGACGAAAATTCCATTGTCGTCGCCTACGACCACAAGCGCGGCGAAAAACGCGGCCCGCTCCGGCACCGGCAAAAATCCGGCGAACGCCGCCGCGCCGGCTTCGGCGACTGCGTGGCCTGCAACCAGTGCGTCGCCGTCTGCCCCACGGGCATTGACATCCGCAACGGCACGCAGATGGAGTGCGTCCACTGCACCGCCTGCATGGACGCCTGCGACACCGTGATGACGAAGGTCGGCAGCCCGCGCGGCCTCATCCGCTACGCCTCGCTCAACGGCATCGAACGCGGCGAACCGCTCCGCTTCACACCGCGCCTCATGGGTTATTGCGTAGTGCTTGCCGCGCTGGTGTCCATCCTGGCGGTGATGATATTCACCCGCGCCGACGTTGAGGTCACGCTGCTGCGCGCCCCCGGTTCGTTGTTTCAGAAAATGGAGGACGGCCATTTCAGCAACCTTTACACCATCCGCGTCGTCAACAAAACCTCGCGCGAACTGCCGGTGGAACTGCACCTCGAAAATGTTCCCGGCCATGTGCTCGTGATGGGCGGCAAGCTGGTGGTGCCGCCGCAAAAGCTTCTGGAAAACTCCGTGTTGCTTGAGTTAGATCCCGAAGGCATGAAATCCGGCACCACCCAGGTGGAAGTCGGCGTTTATGTCGGCGGCAAAAAACTGCAGGCCTTGAAGACCTCTTTCATCGGCCCGCGCAACTGATTTATGAACCTCGCAAAAAACCTCTGGCCGTTCGGCCTCGTCCTCGCGTTCGTGCTGTTCTTCATCGGCATGGCCAGCGTTGTGGTCATCGCCGCGACCCACCGCGAGCATCTGGTCAACGGCAACTACTACGAGCAGGAACTGAAATTTCAAAGCCAGATTGACGCCGCCGCCCGCGCCAAAAAGGCCGGCGCCACCATCCGTTTCGATGCCGCCGCCGGGCAGGTTCTCATCACGGTGCCGCCCGCGCAACTCGCGCAAAAATTGTCCGGCACGGTGACGCTCTACCGTCCGTCCGCGCCGGAGCTGGACCGGGAATTTCTGTTGGAACCGAAACGCGACGGCACGCAGACGCTGAATCTTTCCAAGTTCGCCGCCGGCCTCTGGGAGGTGCGCGTGGCGTGGACCGCCGGCGGCGAGAATTATTATCTCGAACAGAAAATCAAGATCTGATGGAACTGCGAAATGCACAAAACACACGAAAGCTGGAAAAACATTCCGTTTGGTTTTCGTGTAGTTCGTGTGTTTCGCGGTTGAAAAATCCGGCCTGAATAAAATGGATTTCAGCCTTGCCTATATTTTGGGATTTCTCGGCAGCCTGCACTGCGCCGCCATGTGCGGGCCGCTGCTGCTGGCGCTGCCCGTGACGGCCGGCGGGGCCGGGCGGTTTGTCGCAGGAAGGATCGTCTATCAACTGGGCCGTGTCGCCACCTATTGCCTGCTCGGCGTGGTGGCGGGATTCGTGGGCCGGTCCATTTTTCTCGCCGGACTGCAACGCTGGCTGTCCCTTGCGCTCGGCGTGGCGGTGCTGCTGGGATTTCTCATTTCCAAAAAGGCGGCCGTGTCCGCGCCCGCCGTGCGACTGGTGGCAAAATTGAAAACGGCCATGTCGGCGCAGTTGCAGAAACGGAATTTTTCCTCGCTCGCGCTGCTGGGGATGTTGAACGGCCTGCTGCCGTGCGGCCTGGTTTATGTGGCGCTGGCGGGCGCGGTTTCTGGCGGGACGGTTTTGGACGGGATTTTTTACATGGCCATATTCGGCCTCGGCACGCTGCCGATGATGCTGACCATCGGGCTTTCGGGCCGGCTGTTTCCCTTGGCGCTGCGGCTGAAACTGCGGGCGGCGATTCCCGCCGGCGTCTGCCTGCTGGCCGCGCTGCTGATTTTGCGCGGGCTGGCGCTGGGCATTCCCTACGTCAGTCCCGGCCTGGCTGCCGGCTGCTGCGCGCACTGAAATTCTCCGCGAGCCGGCTTGTTTTTTGGCGAAATCCGTTTATCACTTCCAGCAATCCTGCCGGATGAAATCATGAGCAGCAAAATCACCCTCGCCATTCCTGCGCCGCTTGACCCGGATTTCCAGCCGGCGGTGCTGTGCCACCGCCGCTACGTCGCCGCCGCGAAGGCCTCCGGCCAAGCCATCCCGCTCGTCATCGGGCTGGAACGCGAGAACGGTTTTGTCTCGCGCTTTGAAAGCGTCGTCCAGCCCGGCGCGGACGCGGACACGCTGCGTTACGTCGGGCGCGTCGTGAAATTTCTCCTGTGGGCGCGCGGCGGCTGGAAGATTCACTTCGGCGGCCCGCCGGAAATCGGTGAACACATCCAGCGCTGCCATGCCAGCGGCGGCGTCCGCGCGTTCGACGCCGATTTGATGAGCCGCGCCTACGAACGGCCGTTTGCCGTGGCGCTGACGGATGCAGAATCCGTTCCCGCTGCGAAGGAGATGCACGCCGCGCTCGGCGGCCACCTCGACGGCTGCCGCATCGGCTTCGATCTCGGCGCGAGCGATTACAAGGTCGCCGCCGTGAAAGCCGGCGAGGTTGTCTTCAGCGACGAGTTCCCGTGGAATCCCAAGGACGCGGCGGACCCGGAGTATCATTACGCCCACCTCAACGACGGCCTAAAAAAAGCGGCGGCGCATCTGCCGCGCGTGGACGCCATCGGCGGCAGCTCGGCGGGCGTCATCGTGGACAACAAAATCATGGTCGCGTCGCTGCTCCGCTCCGTGCCGTCGGAGAAATTTGAAACGACCAAAAAACTATTTCTCCGCCTCCGCGACGAGTGGCGGGTGCCGGTGGAAGTGGCGAACGACGGCGACGTGACCGCGCTGGCCGGCGCGATGTCGCTCCAGGCGAACGGCCTGCTGGGCATCGCGATGGGTTCGAGCGAGGCCGCCGGCTACATCAATCCGCAGGGCGGCATGATGGGCTGGCTGAACGAACTGGCATTCGCGCCGGTGGATTACGCCCCGGCAGCCGCCGCCGACGAATGGTCCGGCGACGTGGGCGTGGGCGCGCTGTATTTTTCGCAGCAGGCGGTCAACAAGCTGCTGGCCGCCGCGAAAATTTCGCTGCCCGAAAAAATGGGTTTGCCCGAACGGCTCAAGGAGGTTCAGGCGCTCATGGCCAAGGGCGACCCGCGCGCCGCGAAAATTTACGAGACCATCGGCGTGTATCTCGGCTACACGATCCCGCACTACGCGGACTTCTACGACTTCCGCCACCTGCTCGTCCTCGGCCGTGTCACGACCGGCCAGGGCGGCGACCTCGTGCTGGACAAGGCGCGCGAAGTGTTGAAAAAAGAGTTTCCCGAAATCGCGGCGAACATCCAGATTCATCTCCCCGACGAAAAATCCCGGCGCGTCGGCCAGGCGGTCGCGGCGGCGAGTCTGCCGGAACTGAAACAATAAATTTATGAAACTGCATCAACCCACGGCGGAAATCTTCGTGCCGGACGGCCAGCCCGTGGCGGACGCGCTCAAGCGCATCACGCACCTCGGCATCGGCGCGCACCAGGACGATTTGGAATTCATGGCGTTTCACGGGATTTTGAGCTGCTTCGCCAGCGGGCAGAAATGGTTCGGCGGCGTCACCTGCACCAACGGCTCCGGCAGCGCCCGCACCGGCGCGTATGCCGGTTGCACCGATGCGCAGATGATGAAAATCCGCCGGCAGGAGCAGAACACGGCGGCGACCCTCGGCCAATACGGCGTGATGATCCAGCTCGATCATCCCAGCAGCGTGGTGAAAAGCGCCACCGACCTGTCGTTGAAAAATGATTTGAAGGAAATTCTCGCGGCGACGCGCCCGGAAGTGGTTTACACCCACAACCTGGCGGACAAGCACGACACGCACATCGGCGTGGTCATCGCGGCGTTGCAGGCGATGCGCGAGCAGCCGCGCGACCGGCGCCCGAAAAAGGTCGTTGGCTGCGAAGTCTGGCGCGATCTCGACTGGCTGCCGGACGCGGAAAAAGTGTTGATGGACGTGAGCGGTCGCGACCACCTCGCGGCGGCGCTCGCCGGCGTGTTCGATTCGCAGATCGCCGGCGGCAAGCGCTACGACCTCGCCACGCTCGGTCGCCGCGCAAGCAACGCCACGTTCTTCGAGTCGCACGCCACGGACAAGGCCAGCCAGCTCGTTTTCGGCATGGATTTGACGCCGGTGGTGGCGGACGAGTCGAAGGACATCGCGGAATTTGTCTGCGGATTCATTGACCGGTTCAACGCTGACGTGAAAACGAAACTGGGCCGGCGGCTGGGCAAAATCTGAACTGGAAAGCATCATGTCAAAAGCAAACCGGCCGGAACGAGAAATTCGTTCCGGCCGGTTTAGAGCGGTTTCAAAAAATCTGTAGCCGGAGCGCGGCGTTTACGCCGCTTCAGCGTGGCCTTGCAAATCCACGTTGAAGCGGGCTAAAGCCCGCGCTCCGACGGCGGTTGGCACGCCATAAGTGGCCACGCTTTTAATTAAACCGCTCTAATTTTACGAGGCCAGCGCAGGCGGCAACCGGCGCTGGTTTTCCACCTACGGCGAATACGCGCGATAGAAGCGGCTCGGGTAGGCCACGGCGTTCGAGTCAATCAAGGAAACCAGCCCGGCGGCGTCGGCCACATTGGTGCTGATGGAAACCCAGTTGATCAAATCGCTGGTCGCCTGGATGACGTAGGTTTGTCCCGCGGTGCCGGCCAGACTGGCGGTGACCATGCCGTCATGGACCAGGGACGCTGGGGCCAGCGACAGTTTGCACGGCGGCGGCGTGGTGGTTGTCACTACGAGCTGGCTCAACGTGTTCGTGCTGGCGTTGAAATTTCCGGCCGGATCGGAGTATTCCGCCGTGATGATGACGTTGCCATTGCCCAGCGCACCGGCCAGTGTCGTCAGGTTGGCCTGACCGCTGGCGAGGTTGACGGCGTTGCCGAGTTTGTTCGTGCCGTTGCTTTTGAACTGGATGATGCCGGTCGGCGGCAGCACGGTCGTGACCAGCGGCGTGACCTTGGCGGCGAACGTGATGTTCTGGTTCGTCAACGCCGGATTGATGGTCGTGGAGAGCAGGGCGGTGGTGTCCGCCTTCGTCACGGTCAAAATGCCGTTGATGAATTTCAAAGCGTAGTTCACGGAAACCAAAGTTCCTTTCGTGATGGTGATGGGATACGGGCCGACGACGCTGTTTGTCTTCGCCGTGGTGGTCAACGCCGGCGCGCCGAGCAGATCGCTGTTGGTCACGGATTCACCGGGGACAAAACCGGAGAAGGCGGCGGTGAGCGGCGGGTTGGTCGTGGCATAGGCGCGGGACAAACTGTTCGCGGCAACGGTCAGCGCCGCCTGCGCGATGCTGGCGGCCGCCGTGGTGTTGGTGCCGGTCAACACGTAGTTGGCCGAGTCCGTGCCGGTGGCGGCAAGACCGGAAACATTGATTAAAATGTTCGTGCCGGCATTTTGATTTGTGAACGCGGCGCTGGCGTAACTGTCGGTGAGCACGTCGCCGGCGACCCGGTTGTCCGCCAGCGTGACGGTCGCCGTCATGGTGCCGTCGTAAACTTTGTTCGCGCCCTTGGCTGCGATGGTGAGATTGCGCGCGGTGATGCTGGCGGTCGTGGTCGGCTGGGTGAGCGTGTAGTTGCCCGCACCGGTTCCCGCGATGGTCAGGCCGGATACGGCCACTGTTTTTCCAGTCGCCACCGTCTTGCTCGCAAACACGCCTTTCGCCGCCGTCGTGGTCAAAGTCACCGTGTCGCCGCCGAGTAAAGTGACCAGCGTGGCGTTGGTGAAAATCAAGGTAGCCGTCGTCGTGGCGTCATAAACCTTGTTGCTCGCGAGGATGCCGGAAACGGTCAGCGTGGCCTTCGTGATGTTCGCGGCCGCCGCGGTGTTGGTGCCGGTCAACGCGTAGTTGGCCGAGTCCGTGCCGGTGATGGCGAGGCCGGAGACATTGATCAAAATATTCGTGCCGGCATTTTTATTCGTGAACGCGGCGCTGGCGTAACTGTCGGTGAGCGCGTCGCCGACCACCCGGTTGTCCGCAAGCTTCACGGTGGCGGCGGTGGTGCCGTCATAAATTTTATTTGCGCCGGTGGCGGTGAGGGTGAGGCTGCGGGCGGTGATGTTCGCCGTGGCGGCCGGCAGGGTGAGCGTGTAATTGCCCGCGTTCGCACCGGTGATGGCCAGGCTGGACACCGTGACGGTTTTGCCGGTGCCAATGGCCTTGCTGGCAAAGGCGCCCTTGGCGTTGGTGGCGTTCAAGGTGACGGCGTCGCCGCCGAAAATGGTGGCGAGTTTGGCCGCGCTGAAATTCAGCGGCGCCGTCGTCGTGGCGTCGTAAATTTTGTTGCTGGCAATGATGCCGGAAACCGTGAGGGCGGCGGGCGTGATGTTCGCCGAGGTCAGCGCGGTGAGATTGGTCAAAACGTAGTTGCTCGCGTCCGCGCCGGTGATGGTCAGGCCGGAAACATTGACCGAAATCGCGGTGCCGACATTTTTATTCGCGAACGCCGCCGCCGCGCAATTGTTGGTGAACGCGTCGCCGGTCAGCCGGTTGTCCGCCAGCGTGACCACGGCGTTGCTCGTGCCGTCATAAATTTTGTTCGCGCCCTTGGCGGTGAGGGCGAGGCTGCGCGGGGTGATGTTCGCCGGCGCGGTCGGCGCGGTGACCGAATAATTTGCCGCACTGGCGCCGGCGAGCGCGAGGCCGGCAACAGCCACCGTTTTGTTGGTGCCGACGGTTTTGTCGGCGAACACGCCTTTGGCCGCCGTGCTGTTCAACGTCACGGTGTCGCCGGCCAGAATGGTGCCGAGCGTGGCGTTGCTGAAATTCAAAGCGGCGCTGGTCGTGCCGTTGTAAACCTTATTGCTCGCCGTGATGCCCGAAACGGTCAGGGCCAGCTTGCTGACGGCCTGCAGAAAATTGCTGGAAGTGCTGCCGGAGAAATTGCTGTCGCCTCCATAAACCGCCGTGATGGTGCGCCCGGCCGTGGCGGCGGAAATCCGGTTCGTGCTGAAGGTGGCCACGCCGGAACTGTTCAAGGTTCCCGCCCCCAGCGTGAGGCCGCTGTCCTTGAAAGTGACGGTTCCTGACGGGGTGCCGGTGGCTGGTGCGAGCAAACTGACGGCGGCCGTGAAGGTGATGCTCTGGCCGTAAACCAGATTGGTGGACGAGGAGCTGACGGCGGTGGCGGTGGTGCCTTTGCTGACGATGAAGCCGGTGCTGGTGGCGCTTTTCAAACCGCTGGCGGTGACGAGCAGGGCGTCGTTGTTGCCAGCCAGCATGACTTTCAGGTTCGTGAACGTCACTTGGCCGCTCGCATTGGAAATCAGATTCGTCACGCCGTTCAACCCGCTGCCCCGGGTGAGCGCCAGATTGATGGCGGTTCCGCTTTGGGCGACATTTGTTCCGACCTTGTCCAAAATCTGCACCGTCACGTTGGTGAGGTTCGCACCGACAATGCTGCCGGCCGGTTGCGTGACGAACTTCAACTGGAAGGCTGATGAGGCAGCGAAAGATGAAAGTGTTGTCAGCAACAAGGTTGAAATCAACGTTGTCATCCGGGCATGGGATTGCATTTTAGGTTGCATAGTTAAAACTTCTGATTGCTTCTGGCTAAACTTTACCTGGTCGTTTTGTCCGACGATTGTTGGAGCGGGCTTTAGCAATCGGCGCGCCACCGGCTGATTTTTCCGCCGCTAGACGGTGTTTGAGGGGAAATTTTTCCTGAATTTGCGGCGGGTGGGAAAATGCTGCCGCTCCCAATGTCGTCTCATGTGACAGTCGTGTCCAGCAAACTAGACACAGTGCGCTGCACACAAGAGAAGACAATCGCAGTCAGATAGCCGGCCGGAATCAGTGCGGCAATAAATTCCCGGTGAAGAAAAAAATCCAAAACGAAGCGACGGCTTATTATTTCTCGCCCACCAGCGGCGAAAATTGTTTCGTCTCCGGGTCGTAGGCGAACAGTTCTGCCGTGGCGATTTTGAAAAACCAGCCGCGCATCGACAGTGAGCCGTCCATCAAACATTCCTGCACGCAATGGTAGCTGTGCAGGTTTTCCAGCCCCCAAAAATACATTTTCCTGGCTGGCGGCGTCCCGGCGGACGGCTTCGTTGTTGAGGTGCGCGTATTGCAACGGGATGATTTCGCGCACGGGCGCGGCGAAGTTTCAGCCATTCCCGCAGATGCGGCATCGAATGGCGGTCAAGGGGCGCTTCAGAGGGAAAAATCTTATTGCCACGCGGGTTTTTCGGCGTATCATCCGCGCTCCATTCGTTCGCAACGGCGGAGTATTTTTTTACCTTTGGGAACAGTGGAATCGCAGTAAACCGCCGCCATTGCGGCACATCATTTGATATGTCAGCCACCGACGCCAAACCAGTCAATTCGCCCAACCGCGAATACACCCTCGAACGCACCCGCAACATCGGCATTGCCGCGCACATTGATGCCGGCAAGACCACCACGACCGAGCGTATTCTCTTTTACACCGGCCTCATCCACAAGATCGGCGACGTGGATGACGGCAACACCGTGACCGACTGGATGGAACAGGAAAAGGAGCGCGGCATCACCATCACCTCCGCCGCCGTGACCTGCTTCTGGACCCAGAAATCCACCAAGCCGGGCGAGAACGAGGTTTACAAGGCGTTCCGCGACGTGCCGCACCGCATCAACATCATTGACACGCCCGGCCACGTGGATTTCACCGCCGAAGTCGAGCGTTCCATGCGCGTGCTCGACGGCGCGGTCGCCGTGTTCTGCGGCGTCGCCGGCGTGCAGCCGCAGTCCGAAACCGTCTGGCGGCAGGCGACGAAATACAAGGTGCCGCGCATCGCGTTCGTCAACAAGATGGACCGCACCGGCGCGAATTTTGAAAACGCGCTCAACGACATGCGCACGAAACTGCGCGCGTATGCGTTCCCGATTTTCCTGCCCATCGGCGCGGAAGACAAGTTTGCCGGCGTCATTGACGTGGTGAATCAGAAATGTTTCATCTGGGGCGAAGGCGACATCGCCAACGAAGGTTTGAACTACGAAGTGCGGGAGATTCCCGCCGAGCATCAGGAACGCGCGAAGGCCGCGCTCGCGGAATTGATCGAGGCCGTCTCGAACAAGGACGACGCGATTGCCGAACTCGTCCTGGAAGAGAAGCTGATCACCCCGGTGGTGCTCAAGGCGGCCATCCGCCGGCTGACCTGCAAGATTGAACTCGTGCCCGTGCTGTGTGGTTCCGCGTTCAAGAAAAAAGGCGTGCAGGTCCTCGTGGACGCGGTGGTGGATTATCTGCCCAGCCCGCTGGACGTTCCCGGCGCGGAAGGTCACGAAATCGGCACGGAAAACGTCGTCAAAGTGGAAACGGACGACAACAACAAGTTCTGCTCGCTGGCGTTCAAGCTCTGGACCGATCCTTACGCGGGCAAGCTGGTGTTCTTCCGCGTTTATTCCGGCCACCTCAAGAAGGGTGATAACATTTACAATCCGCGCACGCGCAAACGCGAGCGCGTCAGCCGCCTCATGGTCATCCAAGGCAGCGAACGCAAGGATATCAACGAGGTTTACGCCGGCGACATCGCCGCGCTCGTCGGCCTGCGCAACATCACGACCGGCGACACGTTGTGCGACGAAGATTACGACGTGACGCTCGAACCGCCGACGTTCCCCGAACCCGTCATCAGCATGGCCGTGGAACCGAAGACCAAGCAGGACCGCGACAAGATGTCCGAAGGCCTGCAACGGCTCGCGGAAGAAGACCCGACGTTCCGTTGCTTCACCAACGAAGAAACCAGCCAGCTCATCATCGCGGGCATGGGTGAATTGCATTTGGAAATCATCATTGACCGCCTCAAGCGCGAGTTCAAGGTGGAGGCCAACACCGGCGCACCGCAGATCGCGTATCGCGAAACGATCACGAAGGAAGCGGAAGGCGAAGGCAAATTCATCCGGCAATCCGGCGGCCGCGGTCAATACGGCCACGCCTGCATCAAGGTCCAGCCGAACGAAAAAGGCAAGGGCGTCGAAGTCACCAACGAGATCGTCGGCGGCACGATTCCCAAGGAATACATCCCGGCAGTCATTGACGGCATCGAAGAAGCCATCAAGAGCGGCGTGTATGCCGGCTATCAGGTCATTGACGTCAAGGCGCAGGTCGTGGACGGCAGCTTCCACGAAGTGGACTCGAACGAGCTCGCGTTCAAGATGGCGGGCATTTTCGCGTTGAAAGACGCGTTCAAGAAGGCCGGCCCGATCCTGCTCGAACCGATCATGAAGGTGGAATGCACCACGCCCGACGAATACCAGGGCGATCTCCTCGGCGACATCAACCGTCGTCGCGGCATCATCAACGGCATTGACGCGAAGAATGGCCAGACCATTCTCAACGCGCAGGTGCCGCTCGCCGAAATGTTCGGTTACGCCACGGCCATCCGCTCGTTGTCCAAAGGCCGCGCTTCCTACTCGATGGAACCGCTGAACTTCGAGCAGGTGCCGAACAGCGTGCTGACCACCATCCTCGATCAGGCGGCGAAGAAGCCGGCGGCGCGCAGCTAAAAATTGCCTTTAACTCAAGAGCCGGAACGAAAGTTCCGGCTCTGTTTTTTTATCGGAGACAACCAAATTTTTTTCAAAAAAACATTGCACTGCAAAGCGCAGTTGTTATTATCCGCGTCCGCTTTCGGTCAAACGAGGCGGCAATAGTTAACCAAAACCAGACAATCGTTCTTTATATGGCACAACGTATTAGAATCCGTCTCAAGGCCTATGACTACCGCGTCATAGACCAGTCGGCCCGAGAAATCGCCGACACCGTCAAGCGCACGGGCGCCCGGGTCGCCGGCCCCATCCCGCTTCCCACCCGCATCGAACGCTACACTGTCCAGCGCTCCCCGCACTCGGACAAGAAGTCGCAGGAAACCTTTGAACAACGCACCCACAAGCGGCTGATTGACATCCTCGAGCCGACCGCGAAGACCGTGGACGAATTGAAAAAACTCAATTTGCCCGCCGGCGTGGACATCACCATCAAAATCTGAGGAGCCACCACCATGCCACTAGGACTTTTAGGAAAAAAACTCGG
>Ga0182021_10007211_pt1 | contig 13163 bp, 9 predicted proteins | sample 612E3MmetaG_FD_120493 | JGI IMG/M metagenome (GOLD analysis project Ga0182021, IMG submission 120493) | Permafrost microbial communities from Stordalen Mire, Sweden - 612E3M metaG (Illumina Assembly) | ecosystem: Environmental > Terrestrial > Soil > Wetlands > Permafrost | place: Sweden... | reverse complement strand
TGGCCGCCAAGACGACCGACCCCGTTCGCAAGGCCGAGCTCGAGAAGATCGCCAGCGTATGCGACCGTGTCCCGGCCGAACCCCCGCGCGACTTCTGGGAAGCTGTCCAGTCGGTGCGCTTCATGCATCTCGCCGCCTGGAAAGAGAGCTCCGACCGCGCTGAAGTGCCGGTCGGCAGGATCGACCAGTTCTGGTATCCGTGGTACAAGCAGGACATCGAGAGCGGTAAACTCACCCGCCAGCAGGCGGCGGAGCTCGTCGGCGCGATGTGGTTGAAGATCCGCGAGGTCGAGAACCTGGTCACCATCAAGCGCGAGCATCGTGCAGCCCCCGGCAGTCAGCTGCCCAACGTGACCCTCTGCGGCCGCGACAAGGACGGCAACGATCTTACCAACGAGCTTTCGTGGTTGGTGCTCGAGGTCATGGCTCAGATCCATCTGTCCGAGCCGGCAGTCTACGTCCGCTACCACGAAGATCAGGACGAGAAATTCATCGTCCACGCGCTCGAGTGCAACCGGGAATTCGGCGGTGGGAACCCGGCGTTTCTCAACGACGAGCTCGGCACTCAGCGCTACCTCGATCGTGGCGTGCCCATCGAGGACGCCTGCAACTGGAACGCCAGTGGCTGCCTTGGCTATCACCTGGAATGCGCCGAGCACATGGCCGGTGCCTTCAACCTGGTACAGGCCAAGGTCATGGAGCTCACCCTGCATGACGGTTTCGACCCGCGCACGGGCAAGCAGCTAGGCCCGCACACCGGCGACGTGACGAAGTTCACCTCTATCGAGCAGTTCTATGACGCCTTCTTCAAGCAAGAGGACTACTTCGCGGACAAGATGCGGACCCACTACTTCATCTGGTGGACCACCGAGGCTGCGAACAGCCCCATGAGCGGATACCGTGCGGGCATGCTCTATCGCGACTGCATCCCGGCGGGGCTCACCTCCCGTGAGGGCGGCGCCCGCTACCCGGTGTGCAAGGCTTCCTGGGTGGGCGACAAGGGTATCTGCGACTGCGCCGACTACCTTGCTGCGATCAAGTACCTGGTGCTCGAGCAGAAGAAGATCACCATGGCCCAGCTTCTCGAGGCGATGGATGCCAACTGGGAAGGCCATGAGGACATCCGCCAGATGTGCCTGAAGGTTTCCAAGTACGGCAACGACGACGACTACGTGGACGGCATTTTCAACTTCATCTCCCAGCGTACACAGGAGATCCTGCAGAGCCGGCCCGACCCCATCACGGGTGAGAAGCCGATGCTCTTCAAAGGGGCTGCTGCCGGCCATGTGACTCAGGGCAAAGCCGTGGGCGCGATGCCCAACGGCCGCTATGCCGGCACCCCGTTGTATGACGGCGGCACCTCGGCCATGCCCGGCGGCGACGTGAATGGTCCCACCGCCCTTATCATGTCGGCCACCAAGTGGATGCATGCCAGGGAATTGGCGGGTCAGGCCCACAACATGAAGTTCTCCAAGGCCGTGCTCAACACGCCGGAGAAGCTGAGCAAGATGGGCGCGCTCATCAAGACCTACATGAAGCGTGGTGGCTGGCACATCCAGTTCAATATCCACAGCGCCAAAGAACTGATGGCGGCCCGCAAGGAGCCCGCGGCTCACAAGGACTTGCTGGTCCGCGTGGGTGGCTACAGTGCCTACTTCGTCGACCTGCCGCCTGAACTGCAGGACGAGATCGTCCAGCGCACGATGCACGAAGTGGGCTGATCGACAGACCCCCCTTTGCCCGTAGCGCCGCCGCCGCCGGCGGCGCTACGGATTTTCTTATCAGTTGAGTGAGGAGTGATCGGCAGTGACGAGCGTCAAGGGCACGGTGTTCAACATCCAGAGGTACAGCATCGACGACGGTCCGGGTATCCGTACGACCGTCTTCTTCAAGGGCTGTCCGCTGAGTTGCGTGTGGTGTTCAAACCCGGAGTCCCAAAACCTTGACCCTGAGTTGATGCACCGGGGCTCCCTCTGCAAGCGCTGCTTCCGTTGCGTGGAGACATGCCCGGTGGGGGCCATCACGGTCGGGCCGGACGGCATCGTCATCGACCGCGACGCCTGTACGGTGTGCGGCGATTGCGTCGAGGCCTGTCCCCACGATGCTCTGCGGATCACAGGCAAGGAGATGACCGTAGACGAGGTAGTCGCCATGGTCGAGCGCGACTCCGACTTCTACCGCGATTCAGGCGGAGGCCTCACCCTGTCCGGGGGTGAGGTACTGCTCCAGCCAGAGTTCGCGCGGGAACTGCTGAAGCGTTGCCAGGAGGCGGGCATCCATACCTGCCTGGACACCTCCGGGCAGGGAGACACCGAAGCCCTGTTGCGACTTCTCCCGTACGTCGATCTCTGCTACTTCGATATCAAGCACCTCGACCCCAGAGCGCACCGAGCCGAGACCGGACGCTCCAACGAGAAGATACTTACCAACTTCATCGAGGTCGCAAAGAGCGCCGTTCCGCTGGTGGTCCGCGTACCCGTGATCCCCGGCTTTAACGACACGAGCGACGCTATCGCCGACATCGCCGAGTTGGTGGCCGTCAACGCTCCGAGAGCAGCCGTGCACCTGCTACCGTATCATCGGTATGGACAGCAGAAGTACGCCATGCTCGGCCTGGACTACGAACTGTCGGCGGCCGAAACTCCCTCGCCGGAGTTCATGAACGCCGCTCGCAACATCGTGGAAGCTCGAGGACTGCACTGCGAGGTCGCCGTATAGCGCCGGTAGTGAACAATGGAAAAGCAAGAGAGGTACTGATGGAGGACCATCTAGGCTGTGTCATCACAGGGACCATCGGCGTCGACGCTCACGTCATCGGCACCAAGGTCATTTCGCGGGCGCTCCGCGAGGCCGGCTTCAAGGTCGTCGAGCTCGGTGCTCAGACCCCGGCCGAGGAGTTCATCATGGCCGCACAGGAGACCGCGGCAGACGCCATGATGATCAGCTCGCTGTACGGCATGGCCGAGTTGGACCTCGAGGGCTTTCGCGACAAATGCACGGAAGCAGGCCTGGAAGACATCGTTCTCTACGTGGGGGGTATCCTCGGTGTGGCTCGTCGCAATTTCGCCGAGGACGAAGCGAAATTCAAGCAGATGGGTTTCGACCGAGTCTATCCGCCCGAGACCGATATCCGCCAGGGCATCAAGGACCTCAAGGCCGATCTCGCCCAGAAGCGGGCCGAGCGCCCGTAGAGTCGGCTCACACGCCTGATTGGGTCGATGCCGTGAGAAGCACCCGCCTCTTCGTCGATTTCGGTAGCACCTTCACGAAGCTGGTCGCCTTCGATCTCGAGGCCGAGGAGCTGCTCGCTAGGGTGCAGGTGCCCTCGACCGTAGGGCAGGACATCACCATCGGCCTCGAGGAGGCCTTCTCACTCCTCTCGGAGACCGTCCCCATCGGGGAAGCCGAACGACATCAGACCGTCGCCTGCAGCAGTGCGGCCGGCGGCCTGAGGATAGTCTGCGTCGGACTGGTCCCGGAGTACACCACGGAAGCCGGCCGCAGGGCCGCGTTGGGAGCTGGGGCCAAGGTTGTCGGCTCCTACTCGTTCGAGCTCTCCGAGACCGAGCTCCGGGAGATAGAGGAGATCGCGCCGGACATCATCCTTCTCACCGGCGGCACCGACGGCGGCAATCGGAAGGTCATCATTCACAACGCCGCGATGCTCGCTCGGTGTCCCGGCGTCGGCAACGTCATCGTAGCGGGCAATAAGTCCGCCCGTGACGACGTCGACGCATTGTTCGCCGGCTCAGGCAAGAACGTCATCTATACCGGCAACGTGATGCCGGAGATCGGCGTGCTCGAGGTCGAGGCCGCCAACCACAAGATCAGGGAGTTGTTCATCGCCCGCATCACCGAAGCAAAGGGCATCGGCCGGGCCCGGGGAATGATCGCCGACGTGATCATGCCCACGCCTGCGGCGGTGCTTGAGGCGGCGAAGCTTCTGGCCGACGGGACTGCTCGCGAGCCGGGCATCGGAGAGTTGCTGCTGGTCGACGTGGGAGGCGCGACTACCGATGTCTACTCAGTGGCCAAAGGAGCGCCGACGGCGGGCACGGTACGGTTTCTCGGCCTGCCCGAACCCTACGCGAAACGCACGGTCGAAGGCGACCTCGGGCTGTTCCACAACCTCGGTACCTTGAAGGAGATCGCGGAGCAGGAAGATGTGCCGGACGGCTTCGACGAGGTCGTGGAGGCCATGTGCCGGGAGAACAGCGTCCCCACCGGGGAGGAGCAGACGGAATGCCACCTCCTGCTCTCCAAGGTCGCGGTGCGTTCGGCCGTCAATCGTCACGTCGGCACGCTGAAGACCATGGTCACGCCGAACGGAGAGGTCGTGGTGCAGCGGGGCAAGGACCTCACCGCGGTGCCGTGGGTGGTGGGAGCGGGTGGCCCGGTCTCCTTCTCGGCGGATCCTGCTCAGGTGCTGGAGGGGGCCTTGTTCGAGGAGGAGCTGCCGATGCTGCTCAAGCCGAAGGCCCCGCGCATGCTCCTAGACGAGCACTACATCCTATTCGCGCTGGGGCTGCTGGCACAAAGCGAGCCGGCCAAGGCGCTGAGACTCATGCGCAAGTACGTGGCGCCCCTGCCTGGCCCGGAACGGTGGGGGAGTCGGCCGTCGGAAAAGCCTATAGGGATCGGAGGACGAACGGCATGAAGCCGACGTATGACGAGATCGTGCAGTGGATGAAGGAGTACTTCGCCACCTACAATCTCTACGCGCAAGACGCGGCTACCGTGCACGAGATGGACAAGTACTTCGCTCCCGACCTGAGGTTCATGCCGTACATGTCGGTCTTCGGCGGGCCGGATGCCGGTCATACCTCCAGCGAGGATTTCTACCAGATGCTCACCGGCCATCCGGACGACTACGAGCAGTTCCAGTTGCTGGACGTCTTCGTGGATGACGAACGTCTGGTAGCGGTCGCCTTTCTCATCGCGACCATTTTCGACACGAAGACGAATGAAGTGCTCGTGAAGAAGCACTACCTGCCTCTCTACGAGTTGGTCATGGATGACAAGGACACTCTCAAGATCAAGACAATCCGGTTCTTCTGGGAAGCTTCCCCGCCGGAGGTCGACGCAAGGTACTCCGGCGCCACAAAGGAGCGTTAAGGCACGATGACTTCCGCATACGAAAAGCTGCTTTCACCCGGCAAGATCGGGAATGTGACCACGCGCAACCGCGTCATCAAGACCGGCGCGGGTGTGATGATGTGGCACGAAGACGACACCGTCATGAGGGACGAAGTCCTGGCCTTCTATGAAGGCATGGCACGAGGCGGCACCGGCCTCATCATCGTCGAGTCGCCCACGGTCGACTATCCGGCGGGTTGTCGCTGGCGCGATCGCTACCGTCTCGACGACGACAAGTTCATCCCAGGGATGGCGCAGATCGCCGAGGTCATCCACAAGCACGGCTGCCCCACCTTCATGCAGATGAACCACGACGGCACCTGGCAGGTGAACCTACCCTTCGTGCCTGACCCGCCGTACACGGGGCTGCCCTACGCCGCCTCGGAAGTGGTAGTTCCCTGTGACACGGACTTTCACAACGAGGTCCCCCATTCGCTCACTATCCCCGAGATCGAGGACGTGGTGCAGAAGTTCGCCCAGTGCGCCTTGCGGGCCAAGAAGGCGGGCTTCGACGGCGTCGACATCAACGCCTCGAGCAGCCACCTGCTGCACAACTTCCTCTCGCCGTTCTGGAACCGCCGCACCGACATCTACGGCGGAAGCGCCGAGAACCGGAGCCGCTTCACCTGCCAGGTCGTGTCCGAGATCAAGCGGCTCTGCGGCGCGGACTTCCCGGTCACGGTGTGCATCAACGGCCTCGAGGTAGGCCAGATCTGCGGCGTCGACGACAAGACGTGCATCACCAACGAGACGGCCAAGGAGCACGCGCACTTCATCGAAAAGGCCGGAGCCGACGGCATCATGGTGCGCAGCCACTGGATCGGCTACCACGAGGCCGCCTACCTCTGTGACGCGCTCTTCTTCCCCGAAGCCCCCATCCCCCTCGAGGACTTCCCCAAGGAGTACTACACCGAGGGCAAGGGCGCGGGCGCCAACATGAACCTGGCTGCGGGCGTCAAGAGCGCGGTCAACATCCCCGTCATCGTAGTGGGCAGGCTTGACATGGACCTGGGCGAGCAGATCCTCACCGAGGGCAAGGCCGACTTCATCGGCATGACCAGGCGCCTGCACGCCGACCCCAACTACATGAACAAGGTCAAAGAAGGCAGGCTGGACGATATCGCCCCCTGCACCGGCTGCGACAACTGCCTGGGCAGCAAGCGCTGCCGCATCAATGCCCTCATGGGTCTTCCGGTCAACACCATAGAGAAGGCCGACAAGAAGAAGAAGGTGCTCGTCATCGGCGGCGGTCCCTCCGGCATGGAAGCCGCCCGGGTGTCGGCGCTACGCGGTCACGACGTGACCCTTATCGAGAAGCAAACCATCCTGGGCGGCCTGCTTCCCATCGCCGCGATGGTCAAGGGCTCGCATCCCGAGGACGTAACGCTCATCATCAAGTATCTCAGCGGGCAGATCCGCAAGCTGGGCGTCAAGGTGCAGTTGGGCAAAGAGGCCGACGTGGCGACGATCCAGCAGCTGAAGCCAGACGTGGTCTATGTGGCCACGGGTGCTCAGCAGACTATCCCCAACATCAAGGGGATCGACCGCAAGGACGTGGTCGCCGGCGGCGACCTGCACAACAAGCTGAAGTTCTACGCCCGTTTCTTCACTCCATACACGCTGCGCGCGCTGACCAAGATGTACATGCCGGGCATCGGCAAGAACGTCGTCGTAATCGGCGGCGCCCTCCAGGGATGTGAGTTGGCCGAGTTCCTGGTCAAACGTGGACGCTGCGTGACCATCGTCGAGAAGTCCGACAAGCTGGGCGAGGGGATGGTCGAGGCCCTCTTTGGCTACATGAACATCTGGTTCAAGAAGAAGGGCGTCCGCACGATCACCGGGGTCCGGGAGTTCGTGAGCATCGACGATAGGGGCCTGACCATCATCACCAAAGAAGGCATCAAGCAGACCCTCAAGGCCGACACCTACGTCTCGGCGCTGCCGCTCACGGCCAAGCCCGACCTGGCGACGGCGCTGCAGGGCAAGGTCCCGGAGCTCTATGCTCTCGGTGACTGCGCGCAGCCGGGCCTCATCGCCGACGCGGTGGGTACCGGCCTAAGGACGGCACGGACGGTATGAACGGCTACATGGGCAAGCTGCTGTTCGTCGATCTGGCGAACAGCACGTTCCATGAGGAGGAGCTGTCGGAGACGATGGCGCGGAAGTTCGTGGGTGGCTACGGCGTCGGGGCCCGCGTCATCATGGAGCGGATGAAGCCCGGTGTCGACCCCCTCAGCCCGGACAACATCTTCGGTATTGGCACGGGCCCGCTGACTCTCTCCGGCGTCTACTCCAGCTGCCGTTTCGCCACCATGGGCAAATCCCCCCTGACCGGCTTCTGGGGCGACGCGAACTGTGGAGGCGACTTCGGCAATTCGCTCAAGGGCTCCGGCTACGACATCGTCTTCTTTGAAGGGAAGGCGGAGCATCCGGTCTACCTGCTGATAGACAACGGCCGGGTGGAGATAAAGGACGCCCGCGCTCTCTGGGGCAAGGACACTACGCTCACCGAACAACTGGTTCGGCAAGAGAACGGCAACAACCGGTTGAAGGTGGCGGTGATCGGCCCGGGAGGCGAGCGTCTCTCGAGGATAGCGGCCGTCATGAACGACCGGGGGAGGGCCGCCGCCAGGTCCGGTCTCGGAGCGGTCATGGGGTCGAAGAACCTCAAGGCGGTTGCGTGCACGGGTTCCCTGAAGCCCGACATACTCGACAAGGCGCGGGTGCAGGCCTTGATGAGAGAGATGATCAAGGAGACAAAGGAGAACCCCTCGGGCATGTTCTTCGGCCTCAGCCACGGTGGAACGCCCGGCGCCATGGTCATGCACATGCACGATCACGATGTGCCCATCAAGAACTGGGGTGGCAACACCGTCGAGGACTTCCCGGAGTCGAAATGGGAATCGGTCGCCTATGGCGGCATGGCCAAGTACGTCAGCAAGAAGTACGCCTGCGTAGGCTGCCCGGTCGGCTGCGGCGGGGAGCTCACGGTCGAGGAGGGGAAATACCCGGTCCGTGACTCACACAAGCCCGAGTACGAAACGCTGGCCGCGTTCGGGCCCATGTGCCTCAACGACAACATGGAGTCCCTCATCTACGAGAACGAGCTGTGCAACCTGTATGGGCTCGATACCATCTCGGCGGGCGCCACCGTGGCGTTCGCCATCGACTGCTATGAGAACGGGATCCTCTCCAAGGCCGACACCGACGGCCTGGAGCTGACGTGGGGCAACAGCGACTCCCACGTGGCCGTGCTCGAGAAGATGTGCCGTCGCGAGGGCATCGGCGACGTGCTTGCCGACGGGGCCAAATGGGCTGCCCAGAAGATCGGCGGGGGAGCGGAGAGCCTCGCCATGCACGCCGGCGGCGAGATGCTCGCCATGCATGATCCCCGCTGTTTCCCCGGCTGGGGGGCCACCTACATATCCGACGCGACGCCGGGCAGGCACACCCGGGGAGGAACAGCGTTTCCCGAGCACGGGGGCGTGAACGAGATCGCCTATGCCGGCCTGGGAGTGCCCTTCAAGCTCGAACCGTACGACCCCGCCGGCAAGGGCAAGTACCATGCCTTGCTCGCCGGGTGGCAGCACTGGGTGAACACCTCGGGCGCCTGTCTCTTCGGCATCGACAGCATGCCCCTGGATTTCGTCGGCTGCATGAACGCCATCACCGGTTGGGGTCTCGACTACGCGGAGATCATCGAGACGGGCAACCGGATCACGACTCTGCTTCACGCCTTCAACCTGCGCGAGGGGTTCAAACCCGAGGACTTCCAACTGCCTGAGAGGGCGAGAGGCAATCCTCCGCTGCCGACTGGACGCCTTGAAGGCGTGACCATCGATTCGGAGGGCCTCAAGCAGCAGTTCTACGAGGCGATGGGCTTCGACGTCCTGACCGGGGCCATCGACAAGGACCAGATTGTCGCCCTCGGCCTGCAAGATGTAGTGTCGTAGATGACGCGACGAGTCAACCCTCAACCTGGAGTTGAATGATGTTACTGGAGAGTAAGGTAGCGATCGTCACCGGTGGCGCTAAGGGCATGGGCAGAGGCATCGCCCTCAAGTTCGCCCAAGAGGGGGCGAACGTCGTGGTTTGCGACCTCGATTTGGACGGTTGCAAGAGTGTGGCCGGCGAGGTAGCTGCCGCGGGCGGGAAGGCCCTCGCCTTCAAGACGGACATCACCAAGAGCGCCGAGATCGCGGAGATGGTCAAGGGTACTCTCGCCGAGTTCGGCACCATCGACATCCTCATCAATTGCGCAGGCGGCGTCCCCGGCACACACGCGAGTGGCGCGACCGGCACCTTCGACGAAGCCGAATGGAACCGGATCATCGGCATCAACCTCACGGGCCCCTGGCTGGTGACCGACGCCGTCCTCCCCACGATGAAGAAGAGCGGGTCGGGCAAGATCGTCTTCATATCGTCCATGGGCGCCGTCTCGCCGGTCGTCCCAGTGCTCCACTACCACGCGGCCAAGGCCGGCATCATAGGACTTTCCCTCAATCTGGCCTTCGAGCTTGCTCCGCTCGACATTCGCGTGAACACGATCGTTCCCGGCCCCATTGAGACCACCTTCTGGGATTCGCTACTGCCTGCCGGTCCCGAGAGAGACACCTTCTTCTCGGCGTTGGCGGAGCACGAGGTGCCGCTCAAGAGGATGGGAACGGCCGACGACATCGCGGGGGCGGCCCTCTTCTTGGCCTCGGACCTCTCGGCGTATGTGACGGGACAGACGCTGTGTGTGGCCGGTGGTCAACCCATGCAGTCACACAACACCGTATTCAACATCGAGCGCTACCTGAAAAGCCGAGGCCTGCTATGAATAACCTGAACGGCAAAGTCGCCCTAGTCACCGGTGCGGCAGCCAAGCGGAGCATGGGTCGTGCGATCGCGGTCCAGCTTGCCAAGGACGGCGCCGACGTGGTGGTCGCCGACAAGTTCGTTGTGCCCAAAAGCATCTGGGTGGAAGACGAGGCCTGGAAAGGCTTGGACGCCGTGGTCGGCGAGATCGAGGCTGAGGGCAAGAAAGGCCTCGCCATAACGGTCGACGTCAGTCGGAGCGCCGACGTGGACGCAATGGTCTCCAAGACGATGGAGAAGTTCGGCACGATCGACATCCTCGTGCACTGCGTAGGCATACGCGGTCCGGTGCCAGTCCCGGTTGTCGACCTGGATGAGTCCACCTGGAAGATGCTTCTCGATGTCAACCTCACGGGCGCTTTCCTGGTCTCGAAGGCAGTGGCCAAGACCATGATCCCCCAGCCCGAGGGCAAGAAGATCGTTCTCGTGTCGTCCATGGCGGGTGTGGGGCCCTATCCGGGTGGCGCGGGCTACGCCGCGTCCAAGCATGGCTTGCTCGGGCTGATGAAGACCCTGGCCAGGGAACTCGCGCCCTACAAGATCAACGTAAACGCCATCAACCCCGGAGGATTCGACACGAACTTCCGGGACGATAGCGTTGCCAAGCAAGCCAATGACCGGGGCATGACCGTAGAGCAATCGCTGAAGGCCGGCACAACCGGTCCCAGCGGGCAGGCGGGCCCGCCGCCGATCCCCTTGGGCCGTCTGGGCACTCCTCAGGACATTGCCGATCTCGTGTCGTTCCTCGTGTCCGAGCGCGCAAAGTACATCACCGGGGAAGACGTGAACCTTTCGGGAGGCGCGAGCTGACCTCGACTGAGCCGAGCTGAAGAAGGAGCCATCGCATGCCAGAAGAGCCCTACACACTGCGGATCCTCCGCGTCGATCTCGACAGCGGGACGATCACCGAGGAACACATCGACGGCGAGACAACCGCGAAATACGTAGGGGGGACCGGGCTGGCCACAAAGTATCTGTGGGAAGAAGTGCCCGCGGGGGTCAAATGGAACGATCCCGAGAACAGGATAACCTTCTTCACGGGACCGCTGGCCGGCACCCGGGTCTGCGGGTCTGGTACCTTCTCGGTGACGACGTTGGGCGCGTGCACCGGCATGTGTGGCACCTCGCAGGCCAACGGGTTCTACGGCGCCTTCATGCGTCAGAACGGCATCGACGGCATCATCGTGCAAGGGGCGTCCGACAGATGGGTCCGCCTGCACATCGAAGACGGTGAGCTTCACGTGCTCCCCGCGGAGCATCTGCTCGGCCTCGACACCTGGGAGACCGAGGACGCGGTGACCAAGGAGATCGGCAAGAAGTGCAGCGTCTACAGCATCGGCCCCGCAGGTGAGCATCTCGTCCGCTTCGCGGCCATCGTTGGCGACCGCGGTCACGTGGCCGCGCACAACGGGGTCGGCGCGGTCATGGGTTCCAAGAAGATCAAGTGCCTTTCGGCTGCAAAGGGAGACATCAAGCCGCGGGTACTCGATCAAAAGAGTCTGGTGGAGCACGCTAAGAAACTGGCCGCATTCACCAAGGAGGTCGACCAGGGCCTGGTCAACTTCGGTACCAACGCCGGTCTCACCCCGCTTGGCATGATGGGCGCGGTGCCCATGCGCAACTACACCACCAACGTGTGGCCCGAAGACAACAAATACGTGCCCGAGTACATGCGGGCGCACAACAAGGCCAAACCCTCGTCGTGCTGGGCTTGCAGTGTGGCGCACTGCCGCATCATGACGATCTCGGAGGGGCGCTACAAAGGCTTCGTGGGCGAGGAGCCCGAGTATGAAGCCACGGCTGAGATGGGTCCACTGATCGGCATGACCGAGCCGAACGACACGATCTACCTCGCCAACATCGTCGACCGGATGGGCTTCGATGTCAACGAATCGGGCTACATGATCGCCTGGCTCATGGAGTGCTACGAAAAAGGCTACCTGACCAAGGACGATTTCGACGGCATCGAGATGAAGTGGGGCGACCCCGAGGCGGTCGACGCCATGCTCCGCAAGATCGCCCACCGCGAAGGCTGCGGCGACCTGTTCGCCGACGGCACGAAGCGATCCGCCGAACGGCTGGGCGGAGAAGCTCAAAACTGCTGCGTCTACACCCTGAAAGGTGCGTCTCCTCGCGGCCACGACCACCGGGGCAAATGGGATGAGTTGCTTGACACCTGCTTCGCGAACACCGGCACAATCGAGAGCGGCGGCCACCTCTTTACGCCGCCCAATCTGGGCCTTGAGCGCGTGAAAGACCGTTTCGACCCGCTCGCCATGTCGACCATGAACGCCAAGCTGAACGGCGGTCGCAACGTCGAGGACTCGCTCGGCATCTGCCGGCTCTGCACCCCGAGTCTGGCCATGACTCTAGATGTTGTCAAAGACGTGACGGGCTGGGAGTGGAAGACGGAGGAGGCCATCGAAATGGGCCTCCGCATCGTGAACCTCATGCGGATGTTCAACTTTCGCCACGGGCTGACGAAGGAGATGGAAGCTCCTTCCGTGCGGTACAGCTCGACCCCCGTCGACGGGCCGGCCGCCGGCTACGGTATCGCCGAGCACTGGGACGCCATTCGCGACAATTACTACGAACAGATGGGTTGGGATGTGGAGACGGGCAGACCGACACCCGAGACGCTGGAGAGGTTCGGTCTGACAGAGCTTGTCGCGAAGTATTCATAGAGCTCAGGGGCGCTGAGCTCGAAAGGCGCCGGCCCGGGGGCGCGTGTCGTGTTCATTCGGAGGAGGGACTGTAACTGATGTCGGAAAACCCAAAGAACGGGCAAGTGGACAAGACGGTCTATCGCGGACTCTGCTTTATAGGGATCGCGGCAGACACCAACAGTGTGCGGGTAGAGTGTAGCGACGGCAAGATCCTCCGCATCCGGCCCCTCCAGTACAACGAGAAGTATCCGGATCTCGAGCCCTGGAAGATCGAAGCTCGCGGCAAGAGTTTCTCTCCGTCGATGCTGTCGGCCATCCCGCCCCTCACGCTCGGGTACAAGAATCGGCTGTACTCCCCGAACAGGGTGCTCTATCCGCTGAAACGGGTGGATTGGGATCCAAACGGAGCCTCCGGCTCCACGGGCGCCGGAGGCCGCAACACCCAGAACCGCGGCAGCAGCAAGTACACGCGCATCTCCTGGGACGAAGCCCTCGGCATCG
>Ga0182021_10007210_pt1 | contig 13164 bp, 11 predicted proteins | sample 612E3MmetaG_FD_120493 | JGI IMG/M metagenome (GOLD analysis project Ga0182021, IMG submission 120493) | Permafrost microbial communities from Stordalen Mire, Sweden - 612E3M metaG (Illumina Assembly) | ecosystem: Environmental > Terrestrial > Soil > Wetlands > Permafrost | place: Sweden... | reverse complement strand
CTGCCGGTGGATTTCTCCGAGCGCTGCCTCGGCGCGGCGCGCTATGCCGAGTCGCTGGCGGCCCATTTCCAGGCCGAGATCGCCCTGATCCACGTCGTCGAGCCGTTGCACTACGACTTCGGCGAGTTGGAGTTCGCGGGCACCGTCGCCAACGACGTCCTCGAGAGCCGCCTCGCCCAGGCACGGCAGCAACTCGACGCCTTTCTCGCCTCGGAGCTGGCGGCAGCCCGCGTGAGCCGGGTCCTGGTCGAAGGCGATCCCGCGCGGTGCATCGTCGAGTATGCTCATGAGCGGCAGACCGGTCTGATCGCGATGCCGACCCACGGGTACGGCCCCTTCCGGCGCTTCATCCTGGGCTCGGTGACGGCCAAGGTGCTGCACGACGCGGATTGCCCGGTGCTGACCGGCGTGCACCTGGAGGAGGCGCCGCCGCTTGCTTCGATCGCCCTGCGCACGATTCTGTGCGCGCTGGACCTGGGGCCGCAGAGCCGCAAGACGCTATCCTGGGCCTCGCAGATGGCTTCCGAATTCGGCGCGCGGCTGGTGCTGGCGCACGCCATCCCGTCCATCGAGGCGCGGCCCGGCGACTACTTCGACGCGGGCCTGACCGCGGAGGTGACCAAAGGCGCGCGCGAGGAACTGGCGCATCTCCAGCACGACATCGCGGCTCAGGCGGAGACCGTGGTCGAGGGCGGCGACCCGCCGCAAGTCATCTGCCGCGTGGCCGCCGCGCACCACGCGGACCTGCTGGTGATCGGCCGCGGCTCGGCTGCGGGCCTGTTCGGCCGCCTCCGCACCAACGCCTATGCCATCATCCGCCAGAGCCCCTGCCCCGTGGTGAGCGTGTAGGAAGCGTGACCGGTGTTCACCGGGCGCGCCCCGTGGCGGCCTGCGCTCACCGCGCCGGTGCCGGGCGCCCGGCGCTTCCCAGATAGCCCAGCTTTTGCGCTGCCGCCAGCAGGTCCTCGCGGAATTTCGGGTGGGCGATCGCGATGAGAGCCTCGGCCCGCTGGCGAAGGTTCTTTCCGTGCAGGTAGGCGGCTCCGAATTCGGTAACCACGTAGTGGACGTCCCCGCGCGTCGTTACGACTCCCGCTCCGGGCTTGAGCGTAGGTGCGATTCGAGAGATGGTTTCATCCTTCGCCGTCGCGGAGAGGGCGATGATGGGAACGCCGCCCTTCGAGCGCGCCGCGCCGCGGATGAAATCCAGTTGGCCGCCGATCCCGCTGTAGGGCAGGTTGCCGATCGAATCCGCGCACACCTGGCCGGTGAGATCCACCTCCAGCGCCGAGTTGATCGACACCATGCGGTCGTTCTGCGAGATGACGAACGGGTCGTTGGTGTAACTGGTGGGATGGAACTCGAAGATGGGATTGTTGTGAATGAAATCGAAGAGCTTGCGGGTGCCGAGCACGAAGCCGGCGATCACCTTGTGCGGGTGAATGGTCTTGCGCTCGTTGTTCACCACGCCGAGCTCGATCAGGTCGATAATCTCGTCCGAGAACATCTCGCTGTGGACGCCCAGGTCCTTGTGGCCGCGCAGCGCGAGGAGCACCGCTTCGGGAATCCCGCCGATGCCGGTCTGAAGCGTGGCGCCATCGGGAATGAGCTGCGCGACGTGCGCGGCGATGGCATGATGGACCGGCGTGATCCGGCACTTCTTGTACTCGGCCAGCGGGTGCGAGGCCTCGACGATGGCGTGCGCCTTGCTGACGTGAAGGAAGGAATCGCCCAGCGTGCGGGGCGTTTGGTCGTTGACCTCGACGATGAGGTGGCGCGCGCAGTTGGCGCCGGTCAGGCTGACGTCGATGCCCGGGCCCAGGCTCATGTAGCCGTAGTCGTCGGGCGGTGTGCACTGGATGAGCGCGACGTCGATGGGAATCGCGCCGCTGCGGAACAGGCCCTCGATTTCGTGCAGGAAAATGGGGATGTAGTCGGCGCGGCCTTCCTGAACCGCGCGCCGGACGTTGGCGCCGATGAACATGGCGCTGTGCCGGAAGATGCCTTCGTATTGGGGCAGGGTGTAATCGGCCGTGCCCATGGTGGCCATGTGGAAGATCTCGACATCGCGGAGTTCGGGGGCGCGCTCGAGCAGCGCGGCGATGAGAGCCTCGGGTTCCGAGCAGCCCTGGTGGACCAGAACGCGGTCTCCGGATTTGACGGCCTGGAGGGCCTCGGCGGCGGTCCGGATCTTCGAGCGGTAGCTTTCGATCCAGTACATGGCGCTCATGCGTTCGTCCCGCTCGCCGGCTCCGCCAGCACCTCGGCCAGCGGCCGGTAGGGAGCTTTCCAGGCCGCGGCCAACCGCCGGTGGACGCATTCACCGCGGTATGTGTAGACTCCGCGGGCGAGCTGCGGGCACTTGCGAAACGCTTCCTCGATGCCCAGTTCGCCCAGCCGCATCACGTAGGGCATCACCGCGTGCGCCAGGGCGATGCTGGCGCTGCGGCCAATATCGGCCGTGAGATTCGGAACGCAGTAATGCACCACGCCGTGATAGATGAAGGACGGATCGGCAATGGTGGTGGGCCGGCTGGTCTCGATGCAGCCGCCCTGGTCGATCGAGACGTCGATGATCACGGAACCGGGTCGCATGGCCTCGACCATCTTCGTGGTCACGATGTGCGGCGTGCGCGCGCCCGAGACCAGAATCGCTCCGATCACCACGTCGGCCGAGGCGACCGCGGCGGCGATCGATTCGGAATCGGCCAGCGCGGTCGAGAGATTGGGCACGTGATCGACCAGGTCGCGCAGCTTCTCGGCATCGATATCGAGGACCGTGACGCGCGCGCCGGAAGCGGTGGCGGCGCGGGCCGCGCGTGCGCCAACCACACCCGCGCCGAGCACCACGACGTGCGCCGGAGGAACGCCGGGCGTCCCTCCAAACAGGATGCCGCGGCCGCCGGAACTGGAGCGGAGAAGGTGGGCCGCGAGCGGCACCGCGGTGCGGCCGCACAGTTCGCTGGCCGCGGCCAGCACGGGATGGCGGCCGTCCGGAGTCTCGATGATCTCGCAGCCGATGGCCGTGATGCGGCGGTCGAGCAGCCGCTCGAAAACGGCTCTGCCCGCGACCGCCATGTGATAGAAGGCCAGCACGGCGGTGCCTTCCCGGCACAGATCGAGCTCCTGGGTGGTGGGGACCGAGATGCGGACGATCAGCTCCGAGCGGGCGATCACATCGGGCTGGGAATAGCCGATGCTGGCGCCGGCGCGGATGAACTCATCGTCGCGGAACATGGCGCCGTCGCCCGCGCCTTTCTCCACCCAGACCGCATTGCCGCGCTCGACGAGTTGGCGCACGACGGGCGGGGTCAGCGCCACCCGGCGGTCGTGGGGGTCCTTTTCACGAAAGACGCCGATGTTCATGGGAACCGTACCGCGCTCAGTATAGCGCCGTCAGTCGCCAGCCGCCGGCCATCGGCTCTGCCCGTCGTGCGTTGCGCCGAGGGCCTGTGCCGGATGGCGCCCAATCGCGGGTGCCGATGTCCCTCAGTCGCCACGCTGCTGGAGTAGTGTCCACGAAATAACTGAATGATCGAATCCTGTGGTCAGCCAAGAATCAGCGTTCATCGGTGTTTATCGGCGGCCAATACTAACTGGCAGAGCCTCGGTCGAGAACGGCGCTTTATGATAATGGGCCGCTGATGAACACCGATGAACACGGATACTTCGCTCCCTTGACCGAGCGAGTGCTCGGAGCTGTCTTCGAAGTGTCCAATACTCAGGACGCGGGATTCCTGGAGAAGGTCTGCCAGCGCGCGCCGCTCCACGAACTCCTCGTGGAAGAAGCGCTTGTCATCTCTCCAACGAACCCACCGCGCAGCGTCTCGACTACTTGCGAGCCTCGGGCCGGAATCCGTATCCGCTCGTCAGAACCGGATCGTCCATTGACGCGCCGCCTTTGGCCTGGTAGCCATCGCTTCGTCTGTCCAGATCTTTCCTGGACACGCCGCTGGAATCGCGTTCTGACGGATGAGGCTGCTCCGGTGCTGGCAGTGCAAGGTCGAAGTCCCCGCCGCGTGCTCTCGCTATACCGGCCGCCTTGCGCGTCCCGCGGCACGCCGAAGCGCGCCCCGCGAAGCTAATACCCCTCCTCCTCCAGCCGAACCTTCCCAGCGAAATGCCGGTAGATGAACACCGAGTATGCCACCACCAGGATCATGCCCGGAATCCACCAGGCCAGCGCGACCGAAAGTCCGTAAGGGGCGGTCTGCGCGCTGGCGATGGTCAAGCCGAGTTTCGGATCGGTGTTCGAGGGCAGCACGTACGGATAGATGCCGAACACCGCGCTGGTGAGCATTCCGGCAATGAAGGCGCAGGAGGAGAGGAACGCCTTCAGGTCGTCGCCGCGCAGGAGGAAGATCAGCATGGCGATCAGGCCCGCGAGCGCCAGGTCCGGGAAGACCCAGCCCCAGACATGGGTGGTGAGGTTGTAGAGAACCAGCGGCTGCACCTGGAGCGTCGCGATGGTTGCCGCGGCGGTCAGCAGGGCGATGGCTCCCCAGGCCCACTTCGCGACGATCCGCGCGCGATGCTGGAGCAGGTCCTCGGTCTTGAGCGCGATCCAGAACGCGCCGTGCGCGGCCAGCGTGAAGAATGCCAGCAGTCCGATCAGAACCGTGTACCAGTCGAGGATGCCAACGTCCTTGCCGGTGCGGAAATCGGTCCACAAGGGCAGGAAGAAAGCGCCGCTCGCGTCGAGCGGCACTCCGCGGACCACGTTGCCCAAGGCCGCCCCGAAGAAGATGGCGAGCAGGCTGCTGGCGGCCGTGAAGATGGCGTCGAAGAACGGGCGCCACAGGTCGCCTTCCAGGTGGTTGCGGAACTCGATGGCGACGCCGCGCAGGATGAGCAGCCACAACACCATCATCAACGGCAGGTAGAAGCCGCTGAAACTCGAGGCGTACAGGGCGGGGAAGGCGAAGTAGAGCGTGCCCCCTCCGGCCAGCAGCCAGACCTCGTTGCCGTCCCAGACCGGGCCGATGGACTTGATGACGCGCCGCCGCTGCGATTCGGTGCGGCCTACGCAGAAATGGAGGATGCCGGCCCCGAGGTCGAAGCCGTCGAGGATCACGTATCCGGCGATCATGATCGCGACCAGACAATACCAGAGAGTACCCATGGGAAGCCTCCTAGAACTCGCCTCGGGCGTCGAGACCCGCGTGCGTCGAGGCCTGCCCTCCGCCCGGCGAAACCAGCGTCGCGGCCGGGTCCGGACCGTGCTCGAACTCGCGCCGCGTCAGGAACAGGAAGAGCATCGCGAGCACCGTGTACATGCCCATGAACCCGATCAGCGTGAACAGTGTGTTGCCGCTCGAAACCCGCATCGACGGGCCTTCGCTGGTGCGCATCAGGCCGTAGACCAGCCACGGCTGACGGCCCAGTTCGGCCGTCATCCAGCCGGCGGTATTGGCGATGAAGGGGAAGGGCAGGGAGAGCATCAGCACCCACAGCCAGGGGCGGGAATCGTAGAGGCGCCGCCTCCACAGAAGGAACGCCGAGACCAGCGTGACGGCGATGAAAATAGTCCCCAGGCCCACCATGATGTGGTAGCTGTAATAGAGCAGCGCGACGTTGTCGGGCTGCTTTTCGGGCGGGAACGCGTCCAGGCCTTTCACCTCCGCGGCCCACTGCTGGTAAGTGAGGAAGCTCAAGGCGCGGGGCACCACCAGCGGGTTATCGAGCCTGCGCCTGTTCATATCCGGCTGGCCCAGGATGGCGACCGGCGCGCCGCGCGTGGTCTCGAAGAGCCCCTCCATGGCTGCCAGCGTGGCAGGCTGATGGCGCGCGATCATGACGCCCTGGCGGTCGCCGGTCGGGAACAGCATCGCGACCGAGGCGATGGTTGCGGCGATCACGCCCACGCGGACGAAAATGCGGCCGTATTCTTCCTGCCTCCTGCTCAGCAGGTAGAAGGCTCCGGCCGAGGCCATTACGAAAGCGGCGGTGACCACCGTGCCGATCATGTTGTGAAGGTACATCCAGAAGGTCCAGGGGTTGAGGATCAGGCCCCAGAAGCTCTCGAGCACCACGCCCTGCCGCCCGCCTCCGTATGCCACCGGATGCTGCATCCAGGCATCCGTGGCGACGATGAAGAAGCCGGAGAGCCAGGTACCCGCAAACAGCAGCAGCGAAGCGAGCCAGTGGAGTTTCGGGCCCAGCCGTTCCTCGCCGTAGAGAAGCAGGCCGACGAAGCTGGACTCGAGGAAGAACGCGAAGACGCCCTCCATGGCCAGCGTTTGCCCGATGACGCCGCCGGCGAACTTCGCGAAGCTCGACCAGTTCGTGCCGAACTGGAACTCCATGGGAATGCCGGTGACCACGCCGATGGCGAATGTGATGGCGAAGATCTTAGTCCAGAACCGGGCGGCGCTGTTATAGCGTTCGTCGCCGGTTTTCAAGGCCATTGATTTCAACACGAAGATCAGCAGGGCCAGACCCATGCTGAGCTGCGCGAAAAGATAGTGAAACGTTATGGTGAAGGCGAAGTGAAATCGATGCAGGGCTAAAGCGGAGTCCATCACCCAAAACCCTCCGATTGAAGTATGCAAAAAAGGATGAGATGCTCGCAAGCGCGCCGGGGATGCGGAAAAAATGGAGGCCGATCCGGACGGGTAGACTGGGCTCGGGCCCGCCCGGCGCCAGATCGAGGGCGGCGCCGAAGAGGAAGACCGCGCGGCTGTCCTCGGAGTGCAACTCCACCGAGCACCGGGAGCGCGAAGTGCCTGCGGCCGGCGCTTCCTGCTGCGAGCCTCGGCGCGGCAGCCCGTGCCACCGGGGCGGGCCTTGGCGCGGGCGGCCGCTGCCACCGGGGCGGGCTTGGGCGCGGGCACCCATAGCTCGGCGTGGCTACGGCTCGTAGTTGACTTACTCGCATGTTATACTCCTAACTAGCTGGGAACACCCGAATCACTCAGAAAGGATGCAAGCACCATGACCACGCCACGTGTGTTTACTCTCACAACGTTCCTGCTCGCGACTACGTCCCTGTTCGCGCAGCAATACAAGAACCTCACCTCAGTCGCCACATTCAAAGTCGCCCCCGGCAAGACCGACGCCTTTGTCGAACGAGGCAAAGCCTTCGGGCCTTTGCTCGACAAGCTGGTCGATTCCGGCGTCGTACTCGCATACGGCGTGGATGTGGATATCCTGCATGTTCCGGGCGGGAGCAACATAGCGTTCTGGGTGGACGTGCCGGATTTCGCCGCGCTCGCCAAGGAAGAGGGCGCCATCCAGGAGTTCCTGAAGGCCAACCCCGCCATGATGCAGGACCTGGCTGGCATGAGCGACATGTCCGCCCACCGCGATTTCATCGTGCGCGCCTGGGAGGAGAACCACCGCGCCGCGCCCGCCGGCGCCACGCCCATCGAGGACTTCGACATGGTCGATGTGAAGCCGGAACGCATGCGGGAATTTCTCGAGCTATTCCGCAAGTACGACAAGCCGGTTCTGGACCAACTCGTCGCGGACGGCGTTATCTACGGCTACCTTCTCGGGACCGAGGCCGTCCACACCATGAAACCCGGCTTCGTCTGGCAGGTGACCACCATGCCCGACCTGGGCGCAAAAGACAAGGTCCGCGCGGCGTTTTCGGAGGCCATGAAGAAACTCCCGGATGCCGAGCGCGAGATGCTGGACAGAATGTTCTACGAAATGGTGGATTACAGCACCCACCGCGACGACCTGGCCGTCAGCGTCGTCTTCCGCCAGAAATAGCCCGCGGTCTGCCTCCGCACCGTTGACGGGAGGGCGCAGGCGCGGCCTGCCACCGCACCGTTGACGGGCGCAGGCGCGGTCTGCTGTGATACAGGCCATGGCCGGCTTTGAGGCGATCGACGGCAACCTGCGCGCCACGCTGGCCGTCTTCGGGCGGGCCAGGCCGGACGGCGAACGGTGCGAACTGGCCGGGGTCGCGGTCGCCTCCTCGGCGGTCCAGTTCTCGATGTTCAACTCGGCGGCGCTGACCGCTCCGGTCGCGAGCGCGCGCGAGCTAGATCTGCGCATCGCGACGGCCGGGGAGTTCTTCGGCCAGCGGCGCCTGGGGTGGTCGTTCTGGGTCTGCCAGGGCTGGATCGGGACGGGCGTGCGCGGCGTGGTGGCGGACCTTTTCTACCGCCGGGGCCTGCACCTGGTGACCGAAATGCCCGGCATGGAGGCGGAGGCACTTCCTCCACCGGCGCGCCCGCTGCCGCGCCTGGAGTTCCGGCGCGTAGCGGATGCGGGAACGCGCGGCGACTTCAGTTACATCATGTCGACCGCCTTCGGACTTCCGCCTCCGGTTGCGCGCGATATCTACGAGTCGGAAAGCACCTGGAGCGCGGGTTTGACGGGCTGGGTCGGGTACGCGGCGGACGTGGCCGTGACCACGGCGGCGACGTTCGCGAGCGCGTCGGCGGTGGGCGTCTATGCCGTCGGCACCCCGCCGCCCCATCGGCACAAGGGCTACGCGGAAGCGGTCATGAGGCACGCCCTCGGCCAAGCTCGCGCCGGCCGCAGCGTGCTCGAATCGAGCGAGGCTGGCCTGCTGCTCTATTACGCGCTCGGCTATCGCTCCGTGACGCGCTACGCGGTGTTCGCAACGTAGCCGTCCTGGGGCGCGCTCACCCCCGTGTGGCCGCCGCGAGTGCGCCTTCTGCAATCAGGGCTTCCACCTTGCCGATCGCGGCGCTCAGCGGCTGGTCGCCTTCGATCCTCGGCAGCCGCGCGCGGAGGGCTTCGAGCAAGGGGCTGGTCTCGAGCGGGCGGAGAAAGTCGAGAGCCCGGGCGGCCGCGATCGCCTCGATCGCCAGCACCAGGCGCGTGTTGCGTACCACGCTCTGAAGCTTGAGCGCGGCGGTCATTCCCATGCTGACGAAGTCCTCTTTGTTGCCGCTGATCGAGATGGAGCCGGTCGAGGCCGGGCCCGCCAGCACCCGGTTCTCCGCCACCAGCGCGGCAGCCGTTACCTGCACCATCATCAGGCCGGATTCGAGGCCTGGCCGGGCGGCCAGAAACGGCGGCAGGTCCTCGTTGAGAAACGGGTTCACCAGGCGGTCGATGCGGCGCTCGGAGATCCCTGCCAGCGCCGTGAGCGCGATCGCCATGTAGTCGAGGTGGAGCGCCAGCGGCTGGCCATGGAAATTGCCGCCGGATAGGATTTCGTCTCCGAAGACGAGCGGGTTGTCGGTGGCCGAGTCGAGCTCGATTTCGAAAACGCGCCGGGCCTCCGCCAGAGTGTCGCGCACGGCGCCGTGGACCTGCGGCGCGCAACGCAGCGAGTAGGCGTCCTGCACCCGCCCGCAGCCCAGGTGCGAAGCGCGGATCTGGCTGCCCTCCATCAGCCGCACCAGGTTGGCCGCGCTGCGCGCCTGTCCGGGATGCGGGCGCGCCCGTTGTATGGCTTCGTGGAAGGCGCGGGGCGTGCCGCGCTGCGCGTCGGTGGTCATGGCGCAGACCGCGTCGGCGGTGTCCGCGAGGCATTCGGCCGCCAGCACCTCCAGGCATCCTAACGCCAGCATGGCCTGGGTGCCGTTCACGAGCGATATGCCCTCCTTCGACGCCAGAGTGATGGGTTCCATCCCGGCGCGCCGCAGCGCTTCGCCGCCGGCCATGCGCGCGCCATCGAATTCGGCCTCGCCCTCGCCCATCAGGACCAGCGCCATGTGCGCCAGAGGCGCCAGATCGCCGCTCGCCCCGACGCTGCCCCGCGAGGGCACCACCGGCGTCACGCCCCGGTTCAGCATCTCGCAAAGCCGCTCCGCCACCACCGGGCGGATTCCTGAGAAGCCCTTCGCGAGCACGTTGGCGCGGATAAGCATCATGGCGCGGACTTCGGCGCGGCTGAGCGGATCTCCAACCCCGCAGGCATGCGACCGCACCACGTTGCGCTGCAATTGTTCGAGGTCCGCTGCCGGGATGCGGACGTCGGACAGCTTGCCGACGCCCGTGTTGACCGCGTAAACCGGCGCTTCGCCGGCCGCGAGACGCTCCACCACGGCCCTCGAGCTTTGCATCCCGGCGATGGCCTCGGGTGCGATCGAGACGGCCGCTCCGCCGGCCGCGACCGAGCCAACGTCTTCGATCGTCAGGTGCTCGCCGTCCAGGAGGATCATAAGATATAAGCTATCAGCTATCCGCGGTCGGCTGAGAGCTTTCAGCCCACGGCTATTATGGAACGGCTCCCTTACCAGGCCACTCCGCTCGCGGCGGCCTACGCAGGCATACGGCTGCCCGTGGCCGCGCTGCTCGACAACGTCCGCAGCATGTACAACGTGGGCGCGTTCTTCCGCACCGCGGATGGCGTGGGCCTGGAGCGGCTGTATCTTTCGGGCATCGCCGCGCACCCTCCCCAGCGCGCCATCGCCAAGACCGCGCTCGGCGCCGAGGAGCGCGTACCCTGGGATTACGCCTGGGACCCCATGCCCTTCCTCCGGCACCTGCGCGCGGTTGGATACGAGATCGCCGCCGTCGAGACCAGCCTGCACTCGGTGGACCTGTTCGACTGGAAGCCGCGCTTCCCCGTCTGCGTCGTCTTCGGACACGAAGTGGAGGGCATACGCACGGAAGTGGCCGCGGCGGCCGATTGCGCCGTGCGCATCCCCATGCTGGGAGCCAAACACTCGCTCAACGTCGCCACGGCTGGCGGCGTCGTTCTCTACGAACTCTTGCGCAAGTACCGTACCCTGGAAGGAGACGCCCATGAAGACGCTTGCCATCGTCCTTCTTCTCGCCGCCCCGGCTTTCGCGGCTGACCCCGAGCTGCTCAAACTCGCGATGCCGGAGGCGCGCCTCGTCGCGGGCATCGATGTGGCCGCGGTGAAGGGCACCCCGTTCGGCCGGTTCGCTCTCGGCCAGCTTACGGCCGCGCAGGATCCCCAGTACGACGCCTTCGTCAAGGCCAGCGGCTTCGACCCGGCCCAGAGCCTGGATGAGATCGTGACGGCCCTCGGAGAATGCCGGCTGGTGCTCGCGCGCGGCAGGTTCGACACGGCACGGATTCTCGATGCGGCTCGCGCGGCGGGCGCCGGTGTCTCCGCCTACCAGGGCGTGGACATGCTGATAAGCCCCGATATCTGGCTGGCCTTCGTAAACGGCTCCATCGTGGCTCTGGGCGACCCGGCCTGCGTGCGCGCCTTGGTCGAGCGGCGCCAGAAGGGCGGGGGACTGCCGGCCGCGACCGCCGCCAGAATCGACGTCCTCAGCAAGGCCTATCCCCTGTGGTTCCTCTCCACCATGCCTGTCGCCGAGCTGATCTCGGCTTTGCCGATAGAGGGCGGCGGCGATGCCTTGAAGAACGGTGCGCTCGAATCCGTCCGTGCGGCCAGCGGAGGCGTGACCTTCTCCGATCCGGTGAGGCTTTCGGCGGAGCTGACCGCGGCCAGCCCCGAGGATGCATCGAAGCTGGCCGCGCTGCTGAAGTTCGTGGGCGGCGCCACCGCGCAGGGTCCGGTGGACGTATCGGCGGAGGGCAGCGTGGTGCGGCTGGGACTGGCGTTCTCCGAGACGCAGTTGGAGGCGCTCGTCAAACAGGCCCAGTAAAGCGCCGCGGATGCTTGTATAATCGTCCCCATATGCGTATTCGTACTGCGGTTGCACTCATGGTCTGCGCAAGCTGGCTTCCGGCCGCGCGCGCGGCCGATTCGAGCCTGTTGGCCCAGGCGCCGGCCGACTCTGACGTGTTGGTAGGCATCAACCTGAAGCAGATTCGGGAATCGGATCTGGGGAAGAGCATCCTCGCCCAGGTGGGGACGGGCAATCCTCAGTTCCAGGCCATGGCCGCAATGGCGGGTTTCGATCCGCTCCGCGACCTCGACGAAGTGCTCATCGCGGCGCCGGCGAAGCCGAATCCCACCGCGTTCCTGATGCTGCGCGGTTCCTTCGACGCGGCCAAACTCTCGCAACTGGCGGCGATGGGCGGAATGAAGAGCGCCGATTATCACGGCGTCAAGATCTTCAACAAGCCCGAGGACCAGTCCGGGGTGTCGGCGATGGCGATAATTGACCGCTCTCTGGTGGTGGGCGGCAACCAGGCGGGCGTGCAGGCGTTTGTCGACCGGCGCGGCCAGCCCTCAGGCATGAAGGCGGACCTGGCGGCCAAGGCGGCCGAGGTGTCCAAGGCCAACGACATCTGGCTGGTGATGCACGCGGCGCCGGCGGCATTCGCCCCGGAGAGCGCGACCGCGGGGCCCATGGGCGACCTGGTCAAGTCCATCGAGGAGGCAACCCTGGGGCTGAAGTTGGGGAGCGACATCGTACTCTCCATCGGCGCGGTGGCGCACACTGCGCAGGACGCCGAGGGTCTGGCCGCCGCGGTGCGGCTGTTCACAGGCATGGCAGCGGCCGGTCAGAAGGACAACAAGCAGGTGGCCGCGCTCCTTCAGAAGCTCAAGGTGGGTACCGAGGGCTCGACCGCCAAGCTCACGCTCACGGTTTCCGAGGCCGACGCCGAGGCCGCCATCCGCGACGCGATCGCCTCCATGGGCCAGGCCAAACCCGCGCCGGCCCCAGCCCCGAGCCCGACTCCGGCCCCGGCGCCGGGTTCCGACTCCGGTGTGGTCACCCTGCCGGCGCCGAAGCGGTAAGCGCTCGTCAGTAAACATCCGCTCCAATCTTCGGAGAGCGCAAGGACGTACGAAAACATCTTGCCGAGTGCAAGACGGCGCCCAGAAAAGTTTGCAAAGGCACTTCCTGCCGCCGATGAACGCGGATAAACACGGATAAACAAATCTTGTTCTCTTGTTCTTATCGGCGTTCATCGGTGTTTATCCGCAGCAATAATCCGTTGTTTCCTGACAGACCCTACGCGCGGGCACGCGCCGGCCAGCGGGGCTGCCGGGACGCCCACCGGCCGGCCCGCCCGCGCCAGGCCGACGACCAAACGCCCGCCCACCGGCCCGCCCGCCCACCCCAGGCCGACGACCCACCGCCGCCTGCCGGGGATGGTGATAAACTGGCCCCTGGGTTGATCGTTTTGCGGGGGTGTCATATGCGGTCCTCGATTCGAACCAGGCTTCTTGGAATCTCATTCTCAATCGCTGTGCTTCTGTTTCAGGCCGCTTGCGGCGGAGGCGGCGGCGGGTCCAGCAACAACGGAGGCGGAGGCGGCGGGGTCACCGTCCCGTCCGTTCCCACCGGGCTGACGGCCACGGCGGGCAACGCCCAGGTGGGCCTCACCTGGAACCCGAG
>Ga0182021_10007209_pt1 | contig 13165 bp, 15 predicted proteins | sample 612E3MmetaG_FD_120493 | JGI IMG/M metagenome (GOLD analysis project Ga0182021, IMG submission 120493) | Permafrost microbial communities from Stordalen Mire, Sweden - 612E3M metaG (Illumina Assembly) | ecosystem: Environmental > Terrestrial > Soil > Wetlands > Permafrost | place: Sweden... | reverse complement strand
GCCGCCGTCGACAGCCGCTTCATCTGGCTGTGCACCGGCTGCGAGACGTGCACCACGCGCTGCCCGCAGAGCATCGACATCGCCGCCATCATGGACGAACTGCGCATGATCGCCCGCGAAGAGGGCCGGGTGCGTTCCGACGTTCCGTTTGCCAACATCCTCAAGCTCAACTACGACTCGTTCAGGCGCTGGGGCAGGCTCTACGAGGTCGAACTGCTGGCCATCGACAAGGTCACCCGGCCATCGGGCTTTACCGACGACGTCGCGATGGGCATCCGCATGTTCCTGAAGGGCAAGATCAACCCGCTGCCCACCATCGGCGACCGTTCGCAGATGAAGCGCATGGTGCAGGTCGCCGACCGCATCAACCGCGACAAGCGGGCGATCGTGCGGGCCATGGACCTGCCCGCCGACGCCGACATGGCGTCGTCTGGGCGAGGAGGTGCCTCATGAGCCGCGTCGCCTACTACCCTGGGTGCTCGTTGCACGGCACCGCCAAGGAGCTCGACAGCTCGTTTGTGAGCACCGCCGCCCGGCTCGGCGTCGACCTCGTGGAGATCCCCGGCTGGGAGTGCTGCGGCAACTCGGCCGCGCACGCCGCCAACCGGCTGCTGGCGGCCGCCCTGCCGGCCAACGAAATGGCCAAGGTCAAAGACGACATGGGCCTCGAGCGCGTCGCAGTGCCCTGCGCGGCCTGCTTTGTCCGCTTCATGGCCACCAACCACGAAGTGCAAGATAGCGAGACGGCCCGCGACGTGGCCCAGGTCGTCGGCCGCCCCTACACCGGCGGCGTGGGCGTGCTCAACCTGGTCGACTTCTACCACGACGAGGTCGGCCTGGCGGCCCTCGAGGCCAAGGTCACCCGGCCCTTCGCCGGGCTCAAGGTGGCAGCCTACTACGGCTGTCTGCTGACCCGCCCGCCCAAGATCACGCTGGCCGAGGACCCGGAGTACCCGACCCGCATGGACGAAGTCCTCGAAGTCCTGGGCTGCAAGCCGGTCGCCTGGACCTTCAAGACCGACTGCTGCGGCGCCTCGCTGGCGCTCTGCGAGCAGGCCGTCGTCATCGAGCTGGTGCGCAAGATCATCGCCAACGCCCGCGCCTGCGGCGCTCAGGCGATCGCCTGCGCCTGCCCGCTCTGTCAAGTCAACCTCGACACCCGCCAGGGCGACATCAAGAGGGTCGACCCGAGCTGGGCCGACATGCCGATCGTTTACCTGAGCCAGTTCGTCGGCCGGGCAATCGGCGTGAGCGACCGCGATCTCGGCCTCAAGAAGCACATGGTGCCGGTCGAAGCGCTGCTCGCTTAGACGGCTTCGGCAAGAACGAACGCGACGAGAGGGCGGCGCTTGCGCGCCGCCCTCTCGTCGTTTGGGCAAGAGAACGCGAGCTCGTCGGGCAGTCTCGCCCCGCGCCGAACAGCGCGGACGCTCGTCAAAGGCGCGCCGCGGGTATCACCGCGATCGACCGGCCACCACGCAAAGGGAGACCGCTGAGATGAACGAGATCGCCCCCGGCATCTGGCGCTGGACCGCGCGCCATCCACAGTGGCGTACGCGGATCGAATGGGGCCACGAGGTGGCGAGCTTCGCGCTGGTCGCGCGCGGCGCGCCCGGGCTCGCCGGCGACGGCGCTCCGCCACTCGCCGGCGACGACGCGCTCACCCTGGTCGACCCGTTGCTGCCCGCCCCCGACGCGCCCTCGCGCGGCGCGGTCGACCAGACCCTCGATCGCCTCGCCGGCGCCGCGAGCCGGCTCGACATCATGATCACCATCCCCTATCACGCGCGTAGCGCCGAGGAGCTGTTCTGGCGCTACCGCGACGCGCTGCCCACCACGATCTGGGGTCACCGCGCCGTCGCCACGCGCTTCGGCGACCCGGCGACCGTCCTGCACGAGATCGCACCGGGCCGAACGGTCGGCGACGGCGTCCTCGCACTGCCGATCGGCAAGCCGCGGCGCTTCGAGACGCCACTCTACTTGCCCGCCCACCGGGCGCTCGCCTTCGGCGACGCCGTGATCGGCATCGACGGCGGCCTGCGCATCTGGCAGCAGGGCGCGACCGGTCGCTCCTGGCACGACCGGGTGTTCGTCCCCACGCTGCTGCCGCTGCTCGACCTGGACGTCGAGCGCGTGCTGGTCACCCACGGACCCGCCGTCCTGCACGACGGCCACGCGGCGCTTGTGGCCGCCCTGGCTGCCGGGCCATGGGACTACCGCGCCCTGAAGGACTAGACTCTCTGCGAGAGCCCTCGATTCCGTCCGGCACGGGGCAAGCGCCGGCAGCCGGCGACAACAGAAGGAGACCACGCGCATGACCCTTTACTTTCAGCGCGGAGCGATCGACGCGGACCACCTGCCGTTCGTGCTGCGCATGCTGCCCTTCGACATCAGCTTCGCCGACGAAGACGACGTGCTGCGTTACTGGTCGGGACGCACCTACCGCACCTGCGACCCGCACTTCATCGGCCAGGACCTGCGCGCCTGTCACCCGGCCGCCTCGCTGGAGACCCTCGAGGCCATCCTGCAGGCCTTCAGGAGCGGCGAGCACGACATCGCCGAAGGCTGGCACGAAGACGGCGGCCGGTTCACCTACACCAGTTACACGGCCGTGCGCGACGACAGCGGCGCCTACCGCGGCATCCTCGAGGTCAACCACGACCTGACCGACGGGCGAGCGCTGGCCGGCGAGCAGGCGCTGCCGGGCTGGTAGGAGCATCGCTCGCGCGACGCGCTGCGGGTGAGCCGGCGACGGTGGGCCGGCATGAACGAAGGCGCTGTGCGCCCGGCTTTGGCGGGCGGCCGCGACGGCCGGCGGCAGCGCTCAGGCCGGCAGGGCGAACTCGTGCACGCAGGCCGGAGCGCCGTCGACGATCGAGGCCGTTTGGCGGTGCGCGCCCGGCTCGACGCCGAGAAGCCCGCAGAGCATGCCCGTGCTCAGATCGCAGACGAAGCCGGGGTGATCGCGGGCGACTTCGAGGTACAGGCAATTGCTCACCTCGACGACCACGGTGCGGTCGTCTTTTACGTCGACCCGCGGACTGCAACCGGCGTCGCGCAGGTAGGTGACGATGCCCTCGAGGTCGAGACCGCCGTCGCCCGCGGATCGACCGTGGGCCAGCCCCGCGGCGGCCTCGCGACCGTACTCGTAGCCGACCTCCGCGGCCAGCGACGCCGCGTGACGGTCGAGCCGCGCGGCAAGGCGGACCAGCATGGCCGACAACGCTTCGTAACGACGGGGCGGGAGCTGAATGTCGAGGCGCGCGCTCGACGGCGCGTAGACCTTGGCCGGGCGCCCGCCGCGCGGGTTGCGGCGGGTGCCGACGACGACCAGACCGGCCGTCGTGAGCTTCTCCAGGTGCGAGCGCGCGACCGTGCGATGAAGGCCGAAGATCTTGGCGACCTCGCCGGCCGACACCGGCGCCGGCGAGCTGACGACGTGCTCGTAGACGGCGAACCTGGTGGCGTTGCCCAGAGCGCCTCCCAGAGTCCCCAGCACCGAAAGGTCCCAGTTACGCACGACTCCCATCGTCTTAACTATACGCCTCCCACCCGTGTGTTTCGCAAGAGTAGAGCGTTACCTGCCGCTGCCGGCGGCGCGTCCCGCGGGCGCCTCGGCTTGCGGCGCGCCCGCGCTGGGTATCTCCGGGTGACGCCGCCGCGCGGCGCCGACACCGCCACCGCTCGAAAGGACAGCCATGATCAAAGTGAAGAGCTTCACGACGCCGATCAAGATCTTCGCCACCAATCGCGAGCTCAACGAGCTCGACGAGGCCGTGGGCCAGCTTCTCGCCGACGAAAAAGCGACGGCCGTCTACTCGGTGAGCGACTCGACCACGGCCGGCGACACCGGCGAGACCATCGGCCTCATCAGGGTGGTCGCCTACGAGGCATAGCGGGTCGCCTGCGAGGCATACAAGGTCGCCTGCCCGCCGGCCGGCGGGCACTCCCCAGCCCCAACCACCGACGCGGTCGGCCTGACCGGCGGTTGCGGCCGGGTTGACGCTGCCCTCCGGCGACCGCTAGGATCGTCGGCGGAGACGCCCGCAAGGGCCTCGAGGGAAGACGGTGCAAAGCCGTCGCGGACCCGCCGCTGTGACCGGGGACGACCGCCGCAACTCCAGCCACTGCCGGCTTGCCGGTGGGAAGGCGCGGCGCGAGGACGATCCGGCAAGCCAGAAGACCTGTCTCCAAGCGGTGCCGATGCCGCCCCCGTGGTACCGGGGCGGGCACTGCTGCTGCGCGGATCCAAAAACGGCGGATCCCGGGCCGCTCTCACCAGAGCCGGCTCGGGATTGTTGTTTTTTGGGGGCGGATCCGAAAGGTCGGCGGCAGATGCAGACTCTCTCACACAAACGCCCGGGGACATCGTCGCCGGTGAGCCCGTTCGTGCGCCCGGCCAGCGGCCTCGTGCGCGAGATCACCGCCTGGCAGGTGTTCGGCTTCAACGTCATGAACGCCAACATCGGCATCGGCCTCGTGTGGCTCACGCTGCTCGGGCCAGGCCTCTACCCCGGCGCCAATCTCTACCTGGCGGTCCTGCTGGCCTTCGTCGGCATCCTGCCGCTCAACCTGCTCTACGTGCGCCTGGCGGTGGTCTTTCCGCGCTCGGGCGGCGACTACGTCTCGATCTCGCGCACGCTGAGCCCGGCGCTCGGCTTTGCCGTCAACGCCGCAGCCATGGCCTACTTCTGCCTGTTCGTCGGCCTGGGCGGCCTCTATACCGTGCAGTACGGCCTGACGCCGCTGGCCAGGGTCGCGGCCGCCTACACCGGCAGCCCCTGGGCCCGCCACCTGGCCGACCGTCTGGCTACGCCGACCGGCACGTTCGTCGTCTCGCTGGCCGTACTGGCCGTCTACGCAGCCCTCATGATCAGGGGCGGCAAGCTCTACTTCAGGGCGCAGAGCGCGGCCTTCGTGCTGGGCACGACCGCGCTGGCCGTCGTGGTCGCGGCCGGTCTTCTGCTCTCGCGCGCCGGGGCGCTCGCGCACATCGACGGCGCTCTGGCGCGCCTTGGCGCCGGCCCGGTCGCACCACTGGCCGCCGGCCACGCCGTCGCCTTTTCGTGGTCGGCCACGCTGCACGCCGCCATCTGGCCCTGGATCGTCTTCGTGGGCTGCTACTTCTCGGTCTTCATCGCCGGCGAGGTGCGCCGCCCGGCGCGCACTCAGGCGATCGGCGTGCTCGGCGCCCAGACCTGGGCGGCGGCCTGGCTGCTCGTCGTCACCTTCGCCCTCGCCCACCTGTTCGGCCAGACGTTCTTTGCCAACCTGGCCTTCACGCCGCCCGGCAAGCTCGGCCTGGCCTCGACGCCCGCCTTCGCCGAGCTCGTCGCGCTGGCCCTGCACCACGGCCTGCCGGCGATGACACTCATGGCGGCCTTCACCGTGTGGGGTTTTGCCTGGGTGGGGCCGACCGCGATGTGCGTCTCGCGCTGCCTGTTTGCCTGGTCTCTCGACGGCCTGGCGCCGGGCTGGTGCGCCAAGGTCCATGGCCGCTGGCACACCCCGTACCGCGCCCTGGCGATCACCTTCGCCGTGGCGACGGTGTTCACGGCGCTCATGATCTACGCCCACCTCTCGCTGCTGTCGGGCATGATCGTGATGTTCGTGGAGTGGCTCTGCGTGGCCCTGGTGGCGATCGTGCTGCCCGGGGTGGCCGACCGCCGCGGCTTTGTGCTGCCGCCGGCGCGGCGCCTCGCCGGCCTGAGCTCGCTCTCGTGGCTCGGCGTGCTGACCGTGCCGCCGGTCGTGCTGGCCGCCTGGCTCAACCTGACCGACGCCAACTCCGGCACCAGCATCGCCCACCAGCCCCGGGCGCTGCTGCTGTGGCTGGCCATCCTGGCCGGCTGCCTGGCCGTCTACCGCGTCGTGGCCGGCCTGCGTGAGCGCCGCGGCACGAGCCTCGACCTGGCGGTGCGGCTGCTGCCGCCCGACTGAGGCGGAGCGCGACCGTGGGCACGGGCGCGGACCGTGGGCAGGGGGCGCGACCGTGGGCAGGGAGCGCGACCGTGGGCAGGGGGCGCGATCGTGGGCAGGGGGCGTGATCGTTGGCAGGCGCGCAGACGTCGGCAGGGACTGCCGCCGCCCTTTAGCGCATCTTTAGACGCCGCCGCCTCGTCTTCACGCGTTCCTTAGCAGCGAGGTCGTAACCTCGCGCGCGGGAAGGCGGTCGACGATTCCGCCTTGGCCGACCGGCGCCCGCGAGCCGCCCCCCGTAGGCTCGCGGGCGCCAACTGATGCAGGCGGGAGACCGGGCCGCCGAGGCCCAGCTCGTCATGGGAACGGCAGCGACCCGTCGGGGCCGGCGGCTCAGGCGCGAAGGGTTCCACGCCTATCGCGCCCGGCCTCGAACTCCTCGTTGGCCCTGACCACTGCCCTGGCAACGTCCGCATCCGACGCGACGCGCCCGCTCGTACCGGGCTCGCCGGCGTGCTCGAGAAAGACCTCGTAGACCTTGACCGCCAGAACGGCGATCTGGGCCGGGTTGTCTGGCGCCGCCCCGCCGGGAAAGCACGCGGCACGCTCGCGCAAGAACTCGGCGGCGGCCTGCACCGCAGCCTGCTGGTCGCGGTCGGCGCTCGTGCGGTAGTCGAACCGCCAGCGCCGCGCGCGCTGCGTGATCAGGTCGCGGTCGGCGGCGATCCCTGCCGCGGCAAACACCCGGCAGTCGTAGCTGCGGCAGGTCAGCGGGCGATCCTCGTAGATCGAGCACTTGCCGGCGACCAGCAAGGGGCAGCGGCCGTGCTTGTCGTAGCCCAGCAGCACGTTGCCGGCGGCCAGACCGGGCGCCGCAAAGAGCAGCTCCGCGGGTATGCGGGCCAGGGTCTGCGTCTCGCCGGGCTCGACATGGATGAAGTACGACGCGGTACAGCAGGCGGTGCACTCCCCGCAGGGCACGTCGACTCCGCTTTCTTGTTGGAGTGCGCTTCGTGTGCAACGAAGCCACGATGAGAATCGGCCGGTGGGCAGATCGGGCGGCTGGCTCATTATTTCGACTCCGGGTCGTCTGGCGTCGGTGATGTTCACGACTCGAGGCGAGCCCTTGCCGGCGTTTCGTTCCACAGCCGGCGGCGGACCCTCGCTTCGTGAGAAGCGTACTCTGCGCCGCGGAGCGCCGAAAGCGCGCACCTCGAGATGAGGGCCGGCCACCACGACGAGCGCGACGACGTCGGGCCGAATCTTCGGCTCCAGTTCTTGCCCGGCAGCCGCGCGCGGACATGACTTGGGTCTCGTCGACTGCCCGAGCAACCTCCGACACGTTTCGGCGTACGTCGACAAGGGGCACAGACGGGCCATACGTCGAGCCGCAAGCAGATGGCCCGGCCGCGAGGGCGCAAGCCCGTCAGGTGAAACGCAGCCTCCGTGAGACTGCTCATACCAGGAGAGCAACCCATGTCGCAAGAAGACGAAGTCCGCAAGGCGTCGGATCAGTTCTACACCGCGTTGAACCGCATGCTCAACGGCGATGGCGCGCCGATGGCCGACATCTGGTCGCACGACGCGACCGTCACGACCCTGCACCCGATCGGCGGCCGGCAGACCGGCTGGGACGAAGTCCGGGGGTCGTTCGAGGGCGTGGCCGGTCTCGCCTCGGGAGGGCATGCCGACCTGGCCGACCAGAGCATCCACGTCTCCGGTGACCTGGCCTACGAACTGGGTATCGAGCGCGGCCAGGCCAAGCTCGCCGGCGAGCAGGTCGAGATCGAGCAGCGCGTCACCAACATCTATCGCCGCGAAGCGGGAGGCTGGAAGCTCGTCCATCACCACTCGGACATCTCGCCGGCGATGCTGGCGCTGCTCAGCCGTCAGCAGGCCGCCTAGGCTGTCCTATCCCCGGGTAGTCGAGACACTCGGGAGTCTCTTGTCTCACCAAGGTGGGGCGACGCATCCTCTCTGTTTGAGGGTCCGATCTCGAGCAGAAGGAGCGTCGCCCCACGACCAATGATGATGTCCTTTTCGCCTATCGTCTACGTGTGCTTGCCTCGGTGCGCGAGCTGGGCTCTGTGGCCGGCACCTGCCGCCTGCCCGTCAGCCGGCGAAGTGCCGGCCAGCCGCGCGCAGCGCGGCGAGCGGGCCCAGGGGCAGTCACCGCGCTTACGGGCGGGCACATGAGCGGTCACCATGGCGGCGGTTATGACATGGGGACGTTTCGGGGCTCCCTACCCCCTCTCCCCGCCCCGCGTTGACGGGACAGGAGGGAAGGAGCCGGAACATGGCCCCGACCGTGACACGGGGTCCGCTTGCCTGCCGCTCGCCAATCCCCAACCCCCACTCTGCACCGTGACCGCAGGCAGTCCTCAGAATCCGCCGCCCTTGTCGCCCCCGGCGCGGGCCGTCGGATCGGGGCAGGCGTGCTCTGGGGGGCGTCAGTCGTGGTCAGGGATGCGTCGACAACGTCAACGGCCCGCGTGCCCATCGTTTCCCGGGGCGGCGGCTGGCAGGCCTGGTCGCAGGGAGCCGCGCCCGCTGGCATGGGCCTGCGGCCGGGTGGCTACGCCGGCGGCACGCCGATATCAGACTGTCGCCCACATGCGCGAAATCAGTGCCGCCACCAACGCCACCCGCTCCTGAGCCGCACATGAACCTTGGCGCGGCAGTCTGGGCAGAGAACTTGAAGGTTCGAGATATCCGCGTTCCGTCGGTTCAGGTGGCCGCGTTCTGCTGCCTGGTCGTCCGTGCGCCAAGAGTAAAGCAGGCGCAGAAAGGCCCGGCACGCCGGTCGTCTGCGCGACGGCCGCCAGGCCCATAGTGAGCGCCTCGGCGAGATGCCCGGCGAAAGCCGGGCATCTCGGGTCGTTCTCGTCCTGCAGTGCGCTACCGCTTCAGGATCACGCTCACGTTGTCGGCGTAGCCGTCGTTGTACGTGCCGTCGACGCGCGTCGAGGTGATGACGACCGTGATCTTGCGCGTCGCTGTCGGGACGCTGCGAGTCGCGGTGCGCAGGAGCAGCGTCGTCTCGCTGCTGCGAGCTGCGGTGGTGACCGGGCCGACCTTGAGCGACTTCACCTTGTGGCCCTTCTTGTCGAGGAAGATCGCCGTGACGGTGGCTTGGTCGCCCTGGCTGGCGTAGCCGCCGAGGTCGGCGGAGAGCACGGCCTTGACCTTGCCGTGCTTCACCGAGCTCCTCCAACTGGAGGGCACGCTGAGGGTTTGCGTCGCGGTCGAGAGGGCCACGTTGCCTCCCGCGAAGAAGGCATTGCCGCCGCCGATCGGAGTGGAGACAGTCGCGTCGGGGAAGCCGCCGGAGGCGCCGTAGAGGATGGCCGTGAACTGGCCCGTCGTCTTCCACCCCGTGGGCGCGTAGATCTGCGTGTTGTCGGACGCGGCCTGGCCTAGTTCGCCGCCGCCGTTCGTGATCAGGTTGTGACTCGTCACCGCTGCCGACGCGGTGGCGGCTCCCAGGAGCGCAAGGGCGAGTGCCCCCAGGCTCACGGCGGCGATGGTCAGTGCTACGAGTCTGCTGCGCATGCTCTCCCCCTTTGGTTGTGGCACGGGCCTGCCAGGGTGACTCCACCCCCAAGCGAATACTACCGCGACGGTAGGAGATCGACCAGACAAACCGTTGCGCTACGCAGAACGGCCCGCCTGGGAGTCATCTCGAAACGCCTGTTGGCGAGTCCCCCACGTCAGTCGGCCCAGACCTCGAGATCGAGGCCGGGGACGCGGGCGAACTGGCGCACATTGGCGGTGACGATGGTCAGCCCATGGGCCACGCCAGTCGCGGCCAGCCAGAGATCGTGAGGCCCGATGAGTGCACCAGTTTGGCGTAGCTCGGCCCAGAGCTGCGCGTGCGCCCGCGCGCAGGCGCGGTCGACGGAGAGCAGCGGGAAGCGCTCCAGGATGCCCTCGACGAAGGCCGAACGGCGGGCGCGCACGTCGGGCTGGGTCGCCCGGTGCACGCCGTGGAGCAGCTCGCTGGCGGTCACCACCGAGAGAAACGCCTCCTCCTCGCCGTGTCGGGTAACGTGCGGCTCGAGGTCGAGACGACCCCTCTCGGCCTCGATCAGGATGCTGGCGTCTATCAGGACTGCCATGCGTCACGCACCTCGCCGAGCTCGCCGCGCGAAGCCTCGAGGTCCTCGGCGAAGGCGCCGGCCTCAGCCGCCGACAGCCGCCGCAGGGAGGCGAGCAACCCGGGCAGCTCCGAGAGACGCGCACCGCTGGGCAGCGGGCGCAGCTCGGCGAGGGGCTTCTTGCCGCGCACAAGCGTGAACGACTCGCGCCGGTAGGCGACGCGATTCACATACTCAGCGAAGTTGCGGGCGACCTGGGTCACGGTGACGTCGGACATGCGGCGGCTCCTCGGAGGGTAATCTGACAATCAGATTACATGATTCCCAGCTGCCTGTCACGCTACGGCTGGGGCTCCGCCGAACGTGTTGCGCTTGACCCGCGCTCAAGCGCGTCCGGCGTCAGCATAATGCGCCTAGGGCGTCGGGTCGAAGCGCTTGTTGGACAGGTCACGTGCGCCCCCGTCATCCGCTGACCCTGAACCGAAGCGCCGCCACAAGGCCGAGCACGCCGCCCACACGAGCCAGCCGAGTAGCGCGCCAACGACGTTAACAATCACATCGTCGACGTCGGCGGAGCGCAAAAGGACGTGCGCGAGCGTCCCGACGAACTGAACAAGCTCGATGCCGACCGACACGGCGAGGGCGACGAGGACCAAACGCCCGACCCTGCGAAGCGACGGCATGACGAGCGGTCCGAGCAGCCCCAAGGGCATGAGCAGGCCGACGTTGCCCGCGAGCTGACGGAGCGGGGACGAGCCGGCGCCGTGGAGCTGGGGCCAGATCGTGGCGAACGGCACGAAGTTGACCCAACGCGCCAAATCGAGCTGATGCGACTCGCGCAAGGCGGGATCGATCACCCACGAGAAGAAGAGCAAGCCCCCTGCCCATAGAGCGTAGACGCCGAGCAGGGCCCGCAGCGCCGCATCACGCGTCCGCATGCCCGACCTGACCTGAAAGCCGAGATAGACGAGCAGGACCGGAGCCAGCAGCAGGAGTCGGGCGTGATCCAATTGGGTTTCCCCCGGTTGCAGGCAGTGATCGAGTGCTCGACCCTGTCTAACGCGTTGCAGCTGAGCTGCGCCGCATCGGCAGCTCCTGGACCTGGAGCATACCTCCGGGCGGCGTCTGCTCGAACTGCTTGATAGCCTGCTCGGTCAGGTGGTAGCATTCCAGTGCTACAAGACTGCGATCAGGGAGCAAAGATGACCCGCGGACTCAAGCTGCGGCAGGCCGGTGGCTCGATCGCCGCCACCTTGCCCAAGGACATGGCCGAGCGGCTGCATCTGGCCGCCGGCGACACGGTACTCGCTGTCGAGACTGACCAGGGGATCCTGCTCACCCCCTACGACCCGCTCACCGAAGAAGCCCTGGCGATCGCCGGCGAGGTCACTGGCCGCTACCGCAACGCCCTGCGCAAGCTGGCTGAGTAGGTGGTCGGCTCGATGCCGCGCTGGGTCGAGCGCCTGGTGGTGGAAGCCGTCCACATCGACCTCATCCGTGAGCATGGCGGCCGTCCCGGTCTGCGCGATGAAGGCGCCCCTGAAGCGGCTCTTGCCCGCCCACTGCAGCGCCTCGCCTACCGGCCCGAGGCAGACCTCGCCGAACTGGCTGCAAGCTATGGTCACGGCCTCGCCTCGAGCCACCCGTTCGTCGACGGCAACAAACGGATCGCGTTCGTCACCATGGCCGTGTTCGCAGGGCTCAACGGCAAGGCGATCGAGGCCCCGGAGGGCGAGGTCGTCACCGTGATGACCGCTCTGGCGAGCGGCGACCTCACCGAGGCAGCGCTTGCCGACTGGCTGCGCCAACGGCTGGTCGACCGCGCGAGGGGACAGTCAGACTAGTCACGATGAGATGGCCGGTCCGTTCCGCGTATACCGTGGATCATCCGCGGGGTTCGGCCCGCGGCGCCACACACGGAGGGACCGACCATGAACGAGTTTACGCACATCGGACTGGACGTGCACAAGGACTCCATCGCGGTGGCCGTGCTGCAGCCCGGGGCGAGCGAGTGCGAGGAGCGCGTGATCCCCAACACCGCCGAGGCGGTGCGCAAGCTCATGAGCCGCTTTGCCGACCAGGCGGCGCTGCGCACCTGCTACGAGGCCGGCCCCACCGGCTACGAGACCCAGCGGCTGCTCGCTTCGCTGGGCATCGCCTGTGAGGTGATCGCCCCCTCGCTGATCCCGCGGCGCTCCGGTGTGCGCGTCAAGACCGACCGCATCGACGCGCGCAACCTGGCCCGCCTGCACCGCGCCGGCGAGCTGGTCGCGATCCGCATCCCGTCCCCGACCGAGGAGGCGCTGCGCGACCTCGTGCGGGCCCGCGAGGACCTAAAGAGCGACCGCCGCATCGCCCGCCAGCGGATCCGCAGCTTCCTGCTGCGCTACGGCAAGCGTTACCCGGCCCCCGGTGCCCGCTGGAGCTTCCGCTTCGAGGTCTGGCTGCGGGCGCTGCACTTCGCCGAGCCCGCCGCCCAGGCCGCCTTCGACCACCTGGTGAGCGCCTACTCGGTCCGAGACGCGCAGCTTGACGCCATCGATGCACAGATCGAGCAGGCTGCCGCAGCCGAGCCGCTGGCGGCAGACGTCGCCCGCCTGCGCGCCTTCCGTGGCATCGACACCCTGTCTGCGGTCACCATCCTCACCGAGACCTGCGACTTCCGCCGTTTCGCCACGGCGGCTTCCTACATGGCCTTCACCGGCCTTGTGCCCGCGGAGCATTCCAGCGGGGCCTCACGACACCAGGGCGCGATCACCAAGGCCGGCAACGCCCACATCCGGCGCGTGCTGGTCGAGGCCGCCTGGGCCTACCGGCACCGACCCGCCGTGCGCGGCGCTCATGCCAAGCGCCTGGAAGGACAGCCAGCCGACCTTATGGCCTACTCCTGGGCGGCCCAGTGTCGTCTGCACTCCACCTACCGCAAGCTGGCCGCCAGAAAGAACGCCAACACGGCCGTGGTCGCCGTGGCACGCGAGCTCTCGGGCTTTCTCTGGGGAGCGATGACCGGGCGGATGGGGGTCTAGAAGGGATGGTTGGAAGCGGGCGGGCGTAACGCTCCGGAGTGATCCTCGACCACGTTATGCGACTCGCAGCAAGCGCGCTCCTAGATGATTGATTCCACGCCCACAGCCTCAGGCGCAGTAGTC
>Ga0182021_10007208_pt1 | contig 13165 bp, 9 predicted proteins | sample 612E3MmetaG_FD_120493 | JGI IMG/M metagenome (GOLD analysis project Ga0182021, IMG submission 120493) | Permafrost microbial communities from Stordalen Mire, Sweden - 612E3M metaG (Illumina Assembly) | ecosystem: Environmental > Terrestrial > Soil > Wetlands > Permafrost | place: Sweden... | reverse complement strand
TCTCGGCCAGAGTCCACCGCTATAACCCCGCCATGAAGTGGATCATTCTTCTCAGAAACCCCATTGAGCGCGCCTACTCCCATTGGAACATGGAGCACTGCAGAAAGGCCGAGGACCTGCCCTTCCTGGAGGCCCTCCGCGCCGAAGGGGAGAGACTCCGTTCGGCCATGCCCCTTCAGCACCGGGTTTTTTCCTACGTCGACCGGGGATTTTACGGGGAGCAGCTTCAGCGGATATGGTCGTTTTTCCCCCGAAGCCAAACCCTCATTTTGCGGAGCGATGTTTTCAGGCGGGACCCGAAGACCGTCCTCGACGCCGTGCACCGGTTCCTCGGCGTTCGGGAGGTCCCGCCGGAGCGGGAGATGAAGGAAAACTCCGGGGTCTATCCGGCCGGCATGGGGCGGGAAGCCTGGGGATATCTCCGGGGTGTTTTCGAGCCGGAAATTCGGTCCTTGGAAAGGCTCTTGGGGTGGGATTGCCGGGACTGGTTGGCCCCGCCGGTTTCCATGGTATAATCCCCGCGTCGTTCGCGGCGACTGCGCTTTACACCTTATTACTTCCAGCATATTGAACGGAGACGTCGATGTCCGAGGGTTTTGGCAATCCGCCCGTTTTCTCCTCTTCCGATGCCGGCCTTGGAAAAGTTGCCTGGCTCACGGGTTTATCCGGCGCGGGCAAAAGCACGCTGGCCCGAGAATTGGAGAAGGGGCTGCGCGAATGCGGCCGGCCCGTCGTCGTCCTGGACGGGGACGAATTGCGCCGGAAACTTTGCGCCGGCCTTGGGTATTCGCCCGAGGATCGGGCCGAGAACATCCGCCGCATCGCCCATGTCGCCCGCCTGTTCCTGGATTCCGGGTTCACCGTGATCGTCGCCGTCATCTCCCCCCTCCGCGCCAACCGCGCGGCCGCCCGGGAGATCATCGGTCCAAAAAATTTCTTGGAGATCCACGTCCACTGTCCGTTGGAGGTCTGCCGAGCCCGGGACCCCAAAGGCCTTTACGCCAAGGCCGACGCCGGCGGCGTGGCCGGGATGACCGGCCTCTCGGCTCCCTATGAGCCTCCGCGGCATCCCGATCTGAGGGTCGACACCAGCCTTTCAACCTTGGAAAAGGAAGTCGAGTCCGTTCTTAACCTTCTTGAGGGAAGGGGTTCCGCGGTTCAGGCATGAGCGACGCTCTCATTCCCTCTAAATCCCCCCCCTCCGACGGTGTCCTCGCGTTCCGCTGCAATATCTGCGGAGTCGAAGGGGCGGGCCGTCCGGCGGATTGGGGCCGGGAGACGCGTTCCTGCGCGACGTGCGGATCGACGGCCCGGATGCGGTCCGTCATCCGCCTGCTGGCGCTGGAGATTTTCCAGCGAAACCTGGCCCTGCCGGATTTCCCAGTCCATCCGGAGATCAAGGGTCTGGGCTTGAGCGACTGGGACGGCTATGCCGTCCCGCTCAAGCGCAAGCTGGGTTACGAGAACACCTTCTACCATCAAGAGCCCCCGCTGGACATTTCCAATCCCGACCCCGCACTCCAGGGGACTTTGGACTTCCTCATCGCCTCCGACGTCTTCGAGCACGTGGCCCCCCCCGTTTCCAGGGCTTTCGAAGGGGCTCGGAAGTTGTTGAAGCCCGCGGGCGTCCTGATCTTCACTTCGCCCTACTCCCTGAACCCCGACGATGTCGAGCACTACCCGGAGCTCGACCGGTACAAGCTGGCGCGCTCGATGTGGGGCCGCCGCGTCCTGGTGAACACAACCCGGGACGGGCGCCGCCAGAAATTCCCGGACCCGATTTTCCACGGAGGGCCCGGGAATACCATCGAGATGAGGTTGTTCTCCGAGGCCGGTCTCCTGCGCTCTTTTCGGAACGCCGGTTTTATCCCCCGAATTTGGAATGATCCCGATCTCGAGCACGGGATATTCTGGCCCTACAAATGGTCTCTTCCCATGAGCGCCCGGCCGGCGGCGTCCGGGGAGAAATGATGGACCTCCTGCGCTACGGCAACCTAGTCAAACACTTGGTCCTCAGGGACCTCGGGCTCAAATACCGAGGATCGATCTTCGGCGTTTTATGGTCCCTGGCCAACCCTTTGTCCCAATTGGCGGCGTACACGCTGGCCTTCAAGTACATCATGCGCAGTGGTCCCGTCCGATATCCCTTCTTCCTTCTCACCGGGCTCCTGCCGTGGACTTTTTTCGTGCAGTCGCTCCTATTGGGGAGCACTTCGGTCGTGGACAATTCGGCCCTGGTCAAGAAGTTGAAGTTCCCCCTGGAGACCCTGCCGGTGTCGAGCGTGGCCGGCGCCTTGGTCCAGCTCCTCATTGCGGCGGCCGTTTTCCTGCCCGTGGCCTTCTTGCTTGGCGGCGCGCGGTTCTCGTGGTCCTTGCTGGCGCTTCCCCCCCTCTTGGCCCTGCACATCCTGTTCATCGTCGGCCTCTGTCTGTCTTTGTCCGCGGGGACCGTTTTTTTCCGGGACATCCGCCACTTCGTGGAATCCTCGGTCATGGTCCTCTTCTGGCTCACGCCCGTCGTTTACGATTTCCATGCCGTGCCGGCGAAGCTCAGGACTTTCTTGATGCTCAACCCCATGACTCTTTTTACGGATATGTACCAAGACGTCCTCTACAGGCAGGTCGCGCCGTCACCGATCTCGGCCGCCGGGGCGGCGGCCTACACCGCGGCGGCCCTCGGCGCGGGGATGCTCATCTTCGGCCGGTTGAAGTCCCGATTCGCGGAGCTCTTGTAATGATCCACGTGCGGAATGTTTCGAAACTGTTCCGGGTGATCCACAACCGGGAAAGCTCCCTCAAGTCGAAATTCGTCCGGATGATCCGGGCCCGGCGTCCGGAGCGGGTCGAGGATTTCTGGGCGCTCAAGGACGTGTCCTTCACGGTCCGCCGGGGCGAGACCCTCGCCGTTCTGGGACGGAACGGCTCGGGCAAGAGCACGCTCCTCCGCGTCATTTCGGGGATCTACCCGGCCACGACGGGTTCAGTCGAGGTCGAGGGCGCGGGCGGCATGGGCGCCACCTTGGAGCTTGGCGTCGGCTTCCATCCGGACCTGACGGGGGACGAAAACCTGCGCCTCAGCGCGGCCTTGCGGGGGTTGTCCCGGGACCAGATCGAGGAACTCACCCCCCGGGTCGTCGCCTTTTCCGAGCTGGGAGACTTTATGGACGTGCCGATGAAGTTTTATTCGAGCGGGATGTACATGAGGCTGGCCTTTTCATTGGAAACGTGCCTGTGGCCCGACGCCCTCCTGGTGGACGAGGCTCTCTCCGTCGGGGACGCGGCGTTCAAGGAGAAATGCAACAAACGCCTCCTCGATCACAAGGAGCGGGGCGGGGCCATCCTCCTGGTCTCGCACAGCCCCGAGCAGGTGCGCGCCGTCAGCGACCGGGCCTGTATATTGGAAAAGGGTCGCCTGGTCCTGGAGGGCCCGGTGGAGAAGACCATCCAGGCTTTTTCCATCATGCTTCGAGATGGAAACCGGGAGGCCGCCCCTTGTTCCTGATCGCGAGCGCCGGCCGGTCCGGCACCACCTTGCTGGCGTCCTGCCTGGACCGGCACCCGGAAATCGCCGTCCCCCGCGAGACGAACGTCATCGGCCTGATCTACCGGATCCTCGCCCGGGTGCCCGACGCCGTCCCCGGACGGGATGTGGTGAGCCGCCTCATCGTCTCCTCCGACCTCTTTTCACAGCACTTGGGATCTGCCCTGACGCCCGAAGATGTGCGTGAGGCGGTGCACGCCGCGGAATACACCGTCCCGGCAATCGTCCAGGCGGTTTTCGGCCGCTACGCCCTCAAGCGGGGGAAGAGGATCGCCGGCGACAAGTCCCCGAATGAATTTTCCGATATTCCCCGAATGCTGAGCATCTTGATGGATGGAGATTTCCGGGTGGTTCACCTCGTGCGCGACGTCCGGGACGTCGTGGTGTCGCTCTCCAAGACGGCCTTCGGACCTCCCAGCTTTCAAAAAATGGTGGAAACTTGGAGCCGGGAAAATTTGAAGTTGAATGAAAAGGCGCTGGCCTACCGGGAGCAGTACCTGATGGTCCGCTACGAGGACTTGGTCCGTTCCCCCGGGGAAGAACTGTCCCGGATAGCGGCTTTCTTGGGCGCGGGTTTCCATCCCGCGATGCTGGCCCACGAAGGACGCGGAGGTTCCCTGTCGGAAATGCCGGGGCATCAATTGTTGGGACGGCCGATCACCGACAGCCGCGTCGGCGCCTGGAAGCGGGAAATTGACCCCGAGATCGCCCAAAGCATCGAGCGGACCGCCGGCGAGGCCCTGCGGTTTTTCGGCTATGAGGTCACCGAAGAGCCGGCCTCGTCCTCCGATCCGGCGGGTCAGGAGGAGTTTAAGGTCTTGCTCGCCCATGAGCGGCGCGGCGGCGAGCGGGTGCGACGTCAATACCGCGAGGCTTGCGTCGAGATCAACCGTCTTCAAAAGGCGCTGGATGAGCAGGCCCGCTGGAATACGGACATCGCCAAGGGAATTCCCGAGAGGGACGCGGAAATCCGCCGGCTCCAGGGGGTCCTGGAGGAGCCGTCCCGGTGGAATGTGAACCTTCATCGGGGCGTTTCCAAATGGGCCGTGTGGGGATTTTTCAATCGGAAAACCGGGGGGAGGCCCTCGTGAAGCGCGCCCTCTTCGTCCTCGGGATGCACCGGAGCGGGACGTCGGTCTTGTCCCGGATGGTCCAACTGCTCGGCGCCGACCTGGGGCCCACGCCGGCCGTCGCCGGGCAAGACAATGAGCGGGGTTTTTGGGAGCACCCCGACGTCGTTGCCGTCCATGAAAGCGTTTTGGAGACGCTGGGTTCCTCATGGGACGATCCCGCTCCTTTGCCGGAGAACTGGTGGGAATCCGAGGCGGTCCGCCCTCACCGGGACCGCTTGCGGAGAATTCTGCGCCGGGACTTCCTCCTCCCGGATTTATGGTCCGTCAAGGACCCACGCCTCTGCCGCCTGCTCCCGCTTTGGCGGGAGCCTCTCGCCGAAAACGGGATCGAACCGGGTTTCATCTTCTGCGTGCGGCACCCGGCCGAGGTGGCGGGTTCCCTCGGCCGCCGAAACGGGATGGACCCCGCCGCGTCCGAACTTCTGTGGTTCTCCCACATGGCGGAGGCGCTGCGCCATACCCGGGGCCGGCCCCTGGTTTTCGTCCGCTATGACAAGGTGCTCGCGGATTGGAGGACCGAAGCGAGGCGGATCGCCCGGACCCTGGATTTCCGCTGGCCCCGCTCCATCGAGGACGCGGGCTGGGCGGTGGATGAATTTCTGGACCCGGCCCTCCGCCATCACCGGATGCCCGCGCCTTCGGCCGAAGGCGCTGACTTTTACTCCCCTTGGGGGAAACGCCTTCACGAATTTTTATGGGATGCCGCCTCCCGGGACCCGGGCCGCGAAGACGGGGCCGGGATCGAGAGCCTCCTGGCGGAGACCGACAAGGCCGGTCAATTTTATGGCCCCGTCCTACGGCGGATCACCGCCGACCGGAAAGCCCTGCTCCGAGAAGCGGAACGGTTGCGGGCGTCGGCGTCGGAGTCCGAGGCGAAGGAAAGGGCCATCCACCGTGTCGAGGAGGAGTGGGTCCGCCGGCTGGACGAACAAATGGATCTTGAAAAGAAGTTGGAAGAACGGGTGGAGGAGTTGAGGGAAGAGATCTCGCGGCTATCCTCAAGACGGTGCCGCATCGTCTCCGTGTCTCCCCCCTGGGCCGTCGTTGGGGAAGGGGTCAATCTTCAGGATGACGGATCTTCCCATGTGCTGGTGAAAGCGCGCGGGGACCGGATGAACCATGCGTTCATCGTTTTGGGCGACATTCCGCTCCTGACGTCCTACTCCCCGGGCGGGTATTTCTCGGCCGACGTTCCCGCGTCGTTCTTGAAACGGGCGGGGTTACATCCTTTGTGGATCGAATCCCATGAATATGGGCGGCGCGTCACGGGGATACATTGTTTCAGGGTCCTGTCCCCGGGGTACGTCCTGCGGCTTTCCAAAGGGAACATCCTGATCCGCCTGATCTTCGCCCTACGTTGGAGGTCCCGGATTCCTTGGTTCTACGCGGTCCGGGCGGCCGGCAGATTGAAGGTCCGGTTGAAGGCGCTTCGTGAAAGGATTCGGGACCGCCGCGGAACCCTCCCGGCAGGACGTTTCGGGAATATCCCCCCGCCGCCCGTCACCCCCGCCAAACCTGACGTGCTGTGCTTTCCCATTATTGATTGGGGGTTCCGCTTCCAGCGGCCCCAGCAGATCCTTTCCCGCTTGGCGCGGGAGGGACACCGCGTTTTCTACCTCAGCCAGAAATTCTTGAGGGACGGGGAGGAGCCGGTCTGTTTCCGTTCCGTCGCGGAAAACGTGTGGGAGGTCCGCCTGCGGGCTCGCTCGCCGCTCAACATTTACCGGGACTCCTTGTCGGGGCCCGTCGAAGAGGGGTTGTACCAGTCCTTCCTTCACATGAAAGACGCGGCCCGCCTGAACGAGGCGGTCTGCTTCGTCCACCTGCCATTCTGGACCCCCATCGCCCTAAGGCTCAAAAAAGAACTGGGGTTCAAGGTGATCTTCGACTGCATGGACGATTTCTCCGGTTTCGACGACACGAGCCCCGCGATGCTGGCCTGGGAGCCTATGTTGGCCAAGGCGGCGGATCTGGTCTCCGTCACCTCCAAAGCCCTGGCCAAAAAACACGAGGCGCGGCGGCCCCTCTTTTTGCCGAACGCCGCGGACTTCGAGCGTTTCTCGATCCCCGCAAAGCCGCGCGAAGGCCTGCGCGGGAAAGGGCCCGTTCTGGGTTACTACGGGGCCGTGGCCCGCTGGTTCGACGCGGAGCTGGTGACGGAGGCCGCCCGCCGTCGGCCCGGATGGAGATTCGTCATCGCGGGGCACGCGGACCCGGCCGTCAAGGCCCGCTTGGGCCGCCGGCCGAACGTCGTCTTATTGGGTGAGCTGCCATACCAGGACCTTCCCTCCCTCGTTGCCGCTTTCGACGTCTGCCTGATCCCGTTCGTCGTGGATGATTTGATAAAGGCGACGAGCCCTGTCAAGTTCTTCGAATACCTAGCCGCCGGCAAGCCCGTCGTGGCCGCGCGGATGCCGGAACTGGAGCCCTTCGCCGGGCATTGCCGGCTGTATGAGGGATTGGATGAATTCCTGGCGAGGGTGGAGGAGTCGCTGGCTGAAGGGGAAGACGCCGGAAAGATCGAGGCACGGCGGGCCGTCGCCGGGGCGAACACCTGGGAGAAACGGGCCGCGGATTTGTGGATCGCCGCGGCGCGGCTGTATGGGAAAGCGAGCGTCATCGTCGTCACGCACAACGGGCTTGAACTGACGAAGCAGTGCGTCCAAAGCCTGCTGGCCAAGACGGCCTGGCCGGCCTGGGAGCTGGTCGTCGTGGACAACGCTTCCTCCGACGGGACGCCGGCTTACTTGCAAGAGCTGGCCGCCGCCTATCCGGGATTGGTGCGCGTTATCCTAAACGCGGAAAATAAGGGTTTTGCCCCGGCCACGAACCAGGGAATCCGCGCTTCCACGAGCGAGTTTGTCGTCCTCCTGAACAACGACACCGTCGTCACCCCCGGGTGGCTGGGGGGCCTCCTCAAGCACCTGGAGGACGAGAGGATCGGCGTGGCGGGCCCCGTCACCAACAACATCGGCAACGAGGCCAAGATCGCCGTTTCCTACCGGGACCTGTCGGGGCTGGACGCCTTCGCGGCGTCCTACACCGGCGGCCGCCCCCGGCGGATTTTCGACATCCCGGTCCCGGCCATGTTCTGCGCGGCCTTCCGGCGAGCCCTGCTGGAGGAGGTGGGCCTCCTGGACGAACGCTACGAGGTCGGCATGTTCGAGGATGACGATTTCGCCAAGTCCGTCCGGAAGGCGGGTTACCGGCTGGTTTGCGCCGAGGACGTCTTCATCCACCACGTGGGCGGGGCCGCCTTCAAGAATCTCGACCCGGAGAAGTACCGCCGGATCTTCGAGGCGAACCGGGCGCGGTTCGAGGAGAAGTGGGGCGAGCCATGGGTCCCCCATCAATACCGCGGGGCGAAGGCCTCCAACGAAAAGATCCCCTCCGGGGTGGGAGCATGAACGCCTCGGTGTTTTCCCGGCCTGACGGAAGACTGTGGACCCGTGCCGCGGTGGGAGCCATCCTTCTCTTCGTTGCGGTTGCGATTTTTCAGGTTGGGAACGCGCATGTCAGGTCCCAGGTGGTCCGTTTCTATTTGGGGTTTATGGCGCCCTGGGCCCTTGGCCACGCGGCGGTCCTTCGCTTTTTGCAGTCCCGCGGGGGACGGTCGAACGCGTTCAACGGGGCGTATTTCGGTCTTTCGTTCCTGGGGCTCCTGGCTTTGGGCGGGGCCGCCCCGCTCCGTGAGGCGGCGGCGCTGGCGGTTTTCCTCACCGCCGTATTCCTTACGGGGCTGCCGGCTGTCCGGGCCCTATTCGATGATGATCGTTCTCCCTTTTTCATGTCGTTGCCCACCGGGTTCGCCTTGTGGATCGTTTTGAGCAGTTGGATCGGGACCGCGCACCTTTTCCACCGAAATCTCCTGGCGGGTCTCCTGGCGGCGGGAGCGGCCGCGGGATTGATTTCGTGCCGGAAATGGATCTCCGGTCAGGCGGCGCGGGTCTCCGATTTCATGGGGAAGAGGACGTCCATTCCGTCCCTCCTGGCGATGGAATGGGTCTTTCTCCTTTTCTGCTTCCTGGTGGTTGGGGCCCGCGCGCCGGAGACCCACAGCGACGCGGTCCGCGGTTATTGGCCTTTCATCCGCCTGTGGCTGGCCCACGGAGGATTCTTCAGCGATCCCTTCACCTGGATGTTTACGGCCCCCCAAGACGGAGTCGCTTACGGGGCGCTCTTCTATGCCCTCACCGGAAACGGGGTGAGGCAGGCCATGCCGATGGCCTGGCTGTCCTTGATCGTCGTCGTCGTCGGGCGGCGGGAGAAGGCGCCCTTTGCCCTCTCGGTTTCATTCGCGGCCGTGCTGGCGGGGGTGCCTTTGCTCCTCTGGTGCGCCAAGTGCCTGATGGTGGACGTCCTGGGGATCCTCCTCGTGGTCCTCCTGGCCGTCGTGGTCTTGTCCGGGAACCGCGCCCGTCCGGCGCTCTACGGGGGTGTGGTGGGGATGTTGGCGGGCGTCGCCTGGGCGTGCAAGACGCAAACGATCGTCTACGTTGGGCCGCTTCTCCTCGCGGCCGCCCTCGAGATCCGGCGGAGCCGTCCGGGGTTCCCGGCCCTGTTGCGCGCAGCCATGTCTGCTGCGGCGGGGGCCTTGGCCGCGGCGGGGCCCTGGCTCCTTCACGCCTACCGCCAGTCGGGCAATCCCTTTTTCCCATATCTTTCACGTTTCTTCCCGTCGCCGTTGTGGCCACACGGTTTGGGTCTTATGAACTTGAAGATGTTCGCTTTTAAATCTCTTTCCGACTGGCTCTTGTGGCCGTGGCGGGTGACGTTCCACGCCGATCGGTTCGTTGAGGGCCTGCCCGGGTTCTTGGGGGTGTCGGTGCCTTTCCTTGCCATTCTTTTCTTCTTCCATAAGGCGGAGGATCGCTCCCGCTCCTGGTGGATTCTCTTGTTGACGGCCTCGGCGGGGACGCTGGCCCTGTGGCGTTATACGGCGTATTTGAGGTACTGGATGCCGGGATTGTGGCTGGCGTATCTGGCTTTGCAGCCGGGGCTGGCCCGGTGGAACCGCTCGGGGGTTTTTAGGGGTCTGTGCGCCGCGGCGGCGGGGGCGGTCGTTTTCTTGCAATTGCCGTTAACGATGGCGACCCTCTGGAAGGACCCTCAGGGATGGCCCTGGGATTACCACCGTCGCCTGATTTCCGAAGATGATTACTTGGAGAGGGCTTACCCGGGCCTGGGGGGCCTCCGCCGGGGACTCCAAGATGTCGGGTGGGACGACATCGTCTTGATGACGGGTTTCCAAGGCCCGGGACATCTGCCGCCCTGCCTGCCGGTGGAGATGCACTTGTGGGAGCTCCGCTTGCACGCCCAGGATCCGGAGGGGCAGACGGCCTATCTCCGGAATATGGCGCCCTCCTATTGGATTATGAACCGCGAGTCGAAAGACGCCGAATACTTCGCCGAGAACGGCGTCGGGCCCCGGTTCATGACGGCCGACCGCTTGGTCGGGCGGTCCGGGCCTTACGATATTTACCGCTTGAAAAGGAGCCCCTCTTGACCGAGGGCGCGGATCAAAAGCCTTCCTTGGTGTATCTCGGTCCCGTGGAATGGGACGGGCTCCGCCAGCGCCCGCAACGGGAGGCCCTCCTTTTATCGGAGGATTTCCGCGTCACCTATGTCAACCCCGTTGCCGCCCGATCCTTCTCTCTCCGGGATTGGCGGCGAGCGATTCCCTGGTTCCGAGGAAGGAGGCGGGTCCGGACGGAGACGGACATCCGGGTGCTGGGTTGTTGGCATTGGCCCGGGGTGGGGCCCCTCGCCGACGCTTTGAACGCTCTCTTCTTTTCATGGCAGATTTCCCGCCGCATTCGGCCGGAGTCGGATTACACCCTGGTCGTGACAACCCCATCGCTTTTGGCCCTGACGATGATCCGCTTCAGGCGTCCCGGGCGCCTGGTTTACAGTTGCATGGACAATTTCCCCGCCTTTCATCGAGGCGAGGCCGCCGAACGCATGCGGCGCTTCGAAGAGGAAATCCTGTCCCGCTGCGGGACGGTCGTGGTTTCCTCTCGGCCGCTTTTTGAACGGATGAGTTCCAGGCACCCCCGCGTCATCCTGTCGCCGAACGGAGCGGAGGTCGAGCGATTCGCTGCGGCCCGTCGGGAGCCGGGCCCTTCCCGGCCGGTGCTGGGGTATTGCGGCACCATCGGGGATTGGGTCGATTTCGACCTTCTCGAAAGGATGGCCGACCGCTTCCCGAACGCCGAGCTGCTCTTGGTGGGGCCCTGGACGGCCCGGGGCGGGAAACGCCTGTTGACGAAACCGAACGTCCTTTGGCTTGGGGGGAGGCCTTCCGAAGAGATCCCGTGGATCATGGCTTCCTTCGACGTCGGCCTGATCCCCTTCGAGGTCAACGATTTGACGGTCTGCGTCAACCCCATCAAGCTCTACGAGTATCTGGCGGCGGGGATTCCGGTCGTTTCGACGGCGATCCCCGAGGCGGAGCCCCATCGTCCCTTCGTGGACGTCGTCGCGGACGGGGAGGCTTTCCTTCAGGCGGTGGGCAAGCTCCTGGCCGCGGGCCCGTCTCCGGTTTCCGGGCGCGAGGCCCGCCGGCGGTATGCGGCCGGTTTTTCGTGGGAGAAAACGCTGGCGCCGTTTCGGGCTGAATTTTCGCTGCACGGAAGGACCGAACGCCCATGAGGATCAGCGTCATCATTCCAGTACGCGGGGCGTCCGAAAAGGTCCTCCGGCGACTGGTCCTTTCCCTTCGGGAGCAAACGGTCGTGCCGGAGGAAATCCTCTTGGTGGAAACCTCCGAGGGCGGGATTCCCGGATTCCGGATCGACCTCCCCTCGGTCAGGCATTTGACGGTCCGCCGGGAGGATTTCGACCATGGGCGGACCCGCAACATGGCCGCCCGAGAGGCTTTGGGAGACGTTCTTGTTTTCATGACTCAGGATGCGGAGCCGGCCGATCGGACGCTCATCGAGAACCTGACGAAGCCTCTCTCCGCCCCCGGAGTCCGAGCCGCCTACGGCCGCCAGTTGGCGCGGCCCGGCGCGAAGCCGACGGAGAGGTTCCTCCGTTGCTTCAATTATCCGGAGGAGTCCCGTGTGACGGGGGCGGAGGACATTCCCCGCCTCGGCATCAAGGCGATGTTCTTCAGCAACGTCTGCTCCGCTGTGCGCCGGGAATTCTGGGAAAAGGCCGGAGGGTTCCCGTCGGGGATCGTCCTCAGCGAAGATCTGGTCCTGGCCGCCGAGCTCGTCCACCGGGGGTACCGGATCGCCTACGCCGCGGACGCGGGCGTTTATCACTCGCACGCGGGTTCCTGGCTCCGCCAGTTCCGGCACTACTTCGACATCGGCACGATGCTGGCCGAAAACGCCGCCCTTCATCGGATCCCGCCGCCCGAGGGCGAAGGGCGGCGTTTCCTGCGTGAACAAATCCATTTCCTGGCCCGAACAGGCCACCGGCGTTGGATCCCGTATGCACTATTCGAAACGGCGATGAAATTCGCGGGTTACCTGTTGGGGAGGCGTTTCGCGGGAATGCCTTTCGCTTGGAAGTCGGCCATCAGCCTGAACAGGAACTATTGGGCGCAGCGTGCCAAGGCCGAGGCGGCCCCTTTGAACGTTCCGCACGCCAATGGCCGGTTCCCGACCGAGGGCCTTAAAGGACGAGACATCATCCTGACCGGCCTGCCCCGTTCGGGGACGACCCTCACCTGTCATTTGCTGAATAAGTTGCCGGATGTCGTCGCCTTGCATGAGCCCATGCGGGTGTCCGCTTTCGGCGGGTTCACCGATAAGGGCGCGCTGATTCGGCACATCGAGGAATATTTCCGGGACACCCGGCGGGATATCCTCGAAAGGGGCATCGTCGTCACCAAGCATGTGGGCGGCCGGGTGCCGGACAACACCGTGCCGGAACACCGGGGAGAAAACGGGTTGAGGAAGCCCGTTGGCGAGTTGGGCGAGATCGCCCTCAACAAGTCCCTCTCGCCTAATTTTTCCCTAGGCATAAAGCACCCGGCGGCCTTCAGCGCCCTCCTGGGGGATCTGGTCGGGCACTTTCCGTGCTATGCGCTGGTCCGCAACCCGCTTTCGGTGCTGTCCTCTTGGAACAGCATTGACATGTCCCACGGCCGGGGACACAGCCCCGCCGCGGAGATGCTGGACCCGGCGCTTGCGCGAGCATTGGCCGAGACTCCGGACGTTTTTGACCGCCAACTTCACCTCCTTTCCTGGTTCTACGAGCGTTATTTGCGGTTCATCCCGATGGAGTCGGTTCTCCGCTACGAATCCATCGTCGCCACGGGCGGCCGGGCGCTCGCGGCGGTGGTGCCCGCGGCGGAGTCTTTGGCCGAACCCTTGAAAAGCAAGAACAAGGCCTACGACCGCGACCTCCTGCGACGCCTGGCGGACAAACTCTTGAACTCCGAAGGGGCCTACTGGAGCTTTTATACCCGAGAGAGCGTCCAGGCTCTCCTGGAAGGCTGAGGGGAGGACCAAAAAGCGGTGAAAATCCTTTTCGTGAG
>Ga0182021_10007206_pt1 | contig 13168 bp, 14 predicted proteins | sample 612E3MmetaG_FD_120493 | JGI IMG/M metagenome (GOLD analysis project Ga0182021, IMG submission 120493) | Permafrost microbial communities from Stordalen Mire, Sweden - 612E3M metaG (Illumina Assembly) | ecosystem: Environmental > Terrestrial > Soil > Wetlands > Permafrost | place: Sweden... | reverse complement strand
TCCCAGGAAAAAGTCAGAGCACTTGCTTAATACCCTATGAGCCGTGCGCTCTAACCAGCTGAGCCACCCCGGCATGGCTTATATGCTGTTAGGCATCATCTCACTTAAACCTTTCTATGGTGAGATAATCCAATTTTTTGAATATATCAGTCCATAATTTTTTTTGAGAATAAATTTCCAGAACAATATTAAACAATTATAAATTTAAATTTAACACCATATTTTTTTTATGATAATAACTCTAATATAAAATTGAACATGAATTAAATATAATTATTTGAGAATATTCTTAATGTAAAAATTATTGGTGATTTAATGGACGAGCATGTTATAGAGGCCCTTGGAAAGACAAGGGTAAGGGTAAAGGATGGAAAGGTTGTAGAGGTTGGAGAGCCTAAAATAGATTACTGTCCTATATTTGATAAGTACAGAGGCGTAAAAAAGCTCACACCAAAAACTGTAAAAGACAACATCGAGTTTCGAATAAATGACTTTGGAATGTGCACTAATGACAGGACAGTGAGAATGAAGGACTTTCTATCGTTTGGTGTTTCAGAAATACTCAACACCCTAATTGTGGAAGACGAGAATTGACTGTGTTGTAAGTGTATGTGAAGGATGTGGAACAGTTATAATAACAGAACCAGAAATAGTACAGGGAACAGGAGGCAGGGTTTCTGGACTAGTAAGTACCACTCCACTTGAAAATATAATTGAAGAGGTTGGTCATGAAAATATTCTTGATCCTGAAAATGCATTGATTGACCAGATAAAAGGGACACTTAAAGCCATAGAAATGGGTTACAAGAGGATTGCAGTTACAATTGTATCAGCTGAAGATGCAAAAAAACTAAGGGAAATAGAAAAGCAAAATAAAGATATCAAAATTTATATATTTGCAGCTCATGTGAGTGAAATCTCAGAGAAGAACGCTGAAACTATATTCAATAATGCAGATGTTGTTACTGGTTGTGCATCCAAATACATAAGAAAAATTGGTGATGAAAAAGAATTTTTCAGGGCAGGAGTGTCAATACCAATATATGGGGTCACAGAATCAGGAAAAAGATTTTTAAAAATGAGGATTGATAAAATTGGTGGTTTAAAAGAGAAAAAGAATCCAAAAATTCCTAAACCCTTAATTTAATAATAAAAATTCTTATAATTAGTCAATACCTGCTAGTGCACGTATCAAACTACTCTGGGTAATAAGTCCTATTAAAATACCATTATCTACTACAGGTATTCTCTGATAACCTTTATCTGCCATTATCTTTGTTACTTCCAATATTGGAGTATCCTTCTCCGCAACCATAAGGTCCTTGCTCATCAAATCGTCGACTTTAAGGCCCAAGGCTTCCCCTCCAGCTAAAAGTATGTCTCTGTGAGTAATTATGCCTACCAATTTACCCTTATCTACTACAGGTAATCCTCCAACGTTACAACGCATCATTTTTAGTTTTGCAGCTGCAACGACGTCATTTCTTGAGGTTATATAGATATCCTCTATCATAATATCATTTGCTACAAGCTCGTTTATCATATGATCTAATCTATTCAACCCAATATTTATATATTTATTTCAAAAAAAAACCATTAAAACAGTATTATACTATTCAAACAGTACTTTATCATATATCCTTTTCTGAAAAGAGTATTCGGGACTAAAAATTTTAAATTAAATAGTATAGTTGTAGGATGTAGTAAAGTTTGAAACTCCAAATCATATGAAGTTTTAAAATAAAAACTCGATTTATTTATAATATAATTGATCTGGATTTTGGTATAGAATAAATAGATATAGGAATCTAAGCATACAATTAACTAATTAGAGGCTGTTCAATATTATCATTTGAATAGTAATTATGATTAATTAAATAATTATTGAAAAGTTAGAAAAGATTTTTTTTATAAAAATGCATTTTATATGAGGTATGAAAAGTGACTCAGATGCAAGAAGCCCGAAAAGGCATTATAACAGATGAAATTAAATCAGTAGCAGAAATGGAAAGAATTGATGCCCATGAAATTCTTAAAGGTTTGGCGAATGGACGCATTGTTATTCCAAAAAATATTGAAGGTAAAAGCAAGCCTGTTGGAATAGGCAAAGGCTTAAAAACCAAAATTAACGCTAATGTAGGATCTTCATCAGAACTTGAAAAAGTTAAATGGGAAGTAGAAAAGGCAAAAGCAGCGGTTAAATACGGTGCTGATACAATAATGGACCTTAGTACTGGACCAGACTATGAAAATGTTATGAAAGCTATTATGAAATCAGTAAATGTTCCAATTGGTACTGTTCCAATTTATGAAGCAGGGATTACAGCTTCAAATGTTAAGGGTGCTGTAGTAAATATGGATGAAGATGATATGTTCGGTGCTATAGAAAACCAAGCAAAAGCAGGAGTTGATTTTCTAACTGTGCATTGTGGAATTACAAAGGACCTAATTTCAAAAGTAAAAGATTCTAACAGGATAATGGGTATAGTAAGTAGGGGCGGTTCTTTTTTAGCTGCTTGGATACTCAAGAATAATGAGGAAAACCCACTTTACAAAAATTACGATTATCTCCTTGAAATTGCAGAGGAATATGATGTAACGTTAAGTTTAGGTGATGGACTCCGTCCAGGATGTTTACATGATGCATCTGATGTTCCTCAGATACAGGAACTTGTTACTTTGGGCGAGTTAGTTGTTAGGGCAAGAGAAAAAGGAGTTCAGGTAATGGTTGAAGGTCCAGGTCACGTTCCAATAAACCAGATAAAAGCTAACATCGAAATTCAAAAGACTGTTTGTAAAGAAGCGCCATTCTATGTTTTAGGTCCCCTAGTAACTGATCTTGCACCGGGTTATGACCATATAACATCAGCAATTGGAGGAGCCATTGCAGCGGCATCTGGTGCAGATTTCCTATGTTATGTTACACCTGCAGAACACCTGGCAATACCTAATATAGATGACGTTAAAGAAGGTGTTATTGCATCTAAAATAGCTGCAGAAGCAGGCGATATTGCTAAAGGTGTTAATGGGGCTTGGAAAAGTGAAGTTGAAATGGCCATTGCAAGGAAGAACTTTGACTGGCAGAAACAATTTGATCTTGCATTTGATCATGAAAAACCTAAGAAATGTAGAGAACGTAAACCAACATCTGAACAAGATATGTGTACTATGTGCGGGGAATTTTGTGCCCTAAGGCTGGTACAAGACAATATATAATTTAAATCTTATATTTAATTAACAATATTAAAACTACATTTTTTTTAAAATATCAATATCGTTTGTAACATGCCAAACTATTTATATGATTTCAAACAACAATTAATAAAATAAAAATGATTTGGAAATGATAATCTAAATATTGTAAAAGGAGTTTATTTCATGAAAGCAGAAAAATTAAGTCAAAAATGTCCTATATGTGGATGTACTGACAAGGATATATCCAGAAAAAGAGACACAGGAACTAATGATGAAGCATTTTATATTCCTCACATACCTCAAGGAACCATAGGAGTTATCCGCTGCAGTGAATGCGGGCATTTATTTGAATATTGTACAAATGAAGAATGTCTTGTAGAAATTAAAAAAATACATTTTGATACAGAGGAATAGAACTCAATATTCTTTTTTTTATACATCTGTTCTTCAGTAGATCAATAAATGATTAAAAACCCATTAAACTCTTTATTTACATTTTTGCTGTCTATAAAAATATTAATACGAGTATTGTAAAAGATTAAAACAATGAATCAAATTTGCCATGGAGGGTGAAAAGATATGATTATGCAGCATATTGAAGGTCAAAATAAGGGAAAGTTAGTCCTTTTTGCATTAAGTACCTGTGGATGGTGTAAAAAAACTAGGGCACTAATAGAGGATCTTAATGCGGATTACGAATATGTTTATGTTGATTTATTGAAGGGCAAAGAAAGGGATGAGGTTGTTGAAATTGTTAAAAAATGGAATCCACAAGTATCATTCCCAACTCTTGTTATAAATGATGAAAAAATAATAGTTGGCTTCAAAGAGGATGAGATAATGGAGGCTATTGGATGAATGACTTTGATGAGCCAACAGCCAATGAAGTCGATTTATACTACCAAAAAGTTAAAGAAGAGGCAGAATCATCAGGATACCATCTTAATTCTGATGTTGAGTTTACAAAAGAACTTTTTAAGAGCATTTTGATAAATAAAAGTCGTTATGGGTATGGGGCATGTCCATGTAGACTTGCTTCAGGTAACAGGGAAGATGACCTTGACCTGATCTGTCCTTGTGATTACAGGGATCCCGATTTAATAGACTACAATGCTTGTTACTGCGGATTATATGTCTCAGGTGAGATATTGTCTGGTGAAAAAAAATTAATTTCAATTCCTGAGAGAAGACCATCGCCATCAGTACGTGAAAAGATGAAGGAAGATATGACAGTTAAGATATCAACTGGACTTTCAAAACCAGTATGGCGTTGTAAAGTCTGCGGATATCTCTGTGCAAGGGACAAACCTCCTGAAGTATGTCCTATATGCAAGGTTTCAAGCGACAGGTTCGAGAAGTTCATGTAATTTATATATTTTCTATTTTATTTTCTAATTACATAAGATTAATTTTTTCTTTTTTTAAATATAATACACATTAAATACTATTTGATACACCATAGATTGAATATTTTTCTTTTTAGAAATTAATTTCCAATATTAATTATAAATATGTATAAATTTGAACAAAACATTTTAATTTATTACGTTCTTTATGAACACTGTAGTTTAATTAGTATTCTACTGTACACTGTTTTATAAAAGATAAATATTATCAAATTTTATATATTTTTTAAGAATATTATGCTTTTTAGTTCATGGATAACAGTTGAAATTTAAAAAAAAGGTTAAAACAAAAACTATTAATCATTAACACTAAAAATATAATTAGGATGTTGCATTAGGTTTCTTAATAGAAAAATTAAGATTGGAAATTCTATTAAAATAAATTCAAATATAAATATATTAAAATCAATGGTAGGTTTACGATATGGCAGATACAGATGTGGGAATGATTTACAGTAAAATGGTAGATGTTTACGAGGCATTGGATTCTACAACCAAGAGACTTGAGAAGACTTCGATTCTAGCTGATTTCTTTGCCAGTATAGGAGAAAATAATCCAAAACTTCTCCCAGTTGTGACATTATTATCATTGGGTAGAGTATTTCCTACTTGGAGTGAGGAAGAACTTGGTATAGGAACAAAACTTTTGATGAAGGCCATTGCTCTTGTAGTTGGTGTGAAACCTCAGGATGTTGAAGATATGCAGAGGGATGCAGGAGACATAGGACAGGCAGCGCAAAATCTTTTTATGAAAAAGAAACAAGCAACACTCTTTAAAAGATCCCTTACAATAGAGAAGGTGCATAACAACTTGATTAAGATAGCAGATATATCTGGGAACAGGGCACAGTCAAAAAAATTGGAAATTCTCAGAGAACTTTTATCGTCATGTTCGCCTACTGAGGCCAAATACATTACAAGGACAGTTTTAGAACAGCTTAGAGTAGGTGTTGGTGAAGGAACTATAAGAGATGCACTTGCACAGGCGTTTAATGTGGATAAAGAAGTTGTTGAACGGGCGCATATGTTGACAAATGATCTTGGTTTGGTGGCAGAGGTTTCAAAGGAAGAGGGAGTCGAAGGTCTTCAAATATTAACTTTGAACCCTGGAAAGCCAGTAAAACCAATGCTTGCACAACTTTCTCCAGGAATATCTGCAAGTATCCTTGAAATGGGCTGGGCACTCTGTGAAACTAAGTATGATGGGATAAGGGTTCAAATTCATAGATTAGGCAATGATATAAACATATTCACTAGAAGGTTAGAGAATATAAGTAAAGCAGTGCCAGAAATCATTGAATATATTAAAAAATCACTTCCATCTGAGAATTTCATTGTAGAAGGTGAGATTATTGTCACCAGAGATGGTAAGCCTATATCCTTTCAGTACATTCTTCAAAGAGTAAAGAGAAAGTATGACATTGAAAGGATGAGAGAAGAGGTACCGCTCAAACTCTACCTTTTTGATGTGCTTTATTATGAAGGGCCGTTAATTGACGCCGAATTTCAAGAGAGGAGAAAAATATTGGAATCTATAGTGTCAGTGAGCGAGGACAAGATTCAGCTAAGCAGACAGGTCAAAGTTACACCGGATTCATTACTTGATGCCGAAGATCTGTTTAATGAATCAATAAATGGTGGTCACGAAGGTATAATGATAAAAGATCCTCATGCACCATATATGCCAGGAATTAGAGGTAAAAAAATGCTTAAATTTAAAGCAGAACCTGAAACCTTGGATCTTGTTGTTGTTGGTGGGACTTATGGCAGGGGAAAAAGGGCACATCTAATTGGCTCATATCAACTTGCAGCACGGGACGAAAATAATGATCTAAAAACTATTGCTTTTGCAGCTACAGGTTTAGATGATAAAACTCTCTTGGAACTTTATGAAATTGCAGAACCACTCATAACTAGTAAGGTAGGCACACAAGTAAAAATTGCTCCACAGATAATCCTTGAAATAGCATACAGCGAAATAGTCAAGAGCCCTGATTCAGAATCTGGATATTCTCTCCGTTTCCCCGTAGTAAAAAGAATAAGATATGATTTGAGCATTGATGATATAGACACAGTTGATAGAATTGATTCCATGTTTAAAGGTTCATAATTGACTAAATAATCCTTTTTAATTAAATCTGAACTTTTTTTATTTTTTCACATCCACAGTCAAATTTTAGATTATAGTATTAATTTTTATATCATTATTATTATAATAATATCTGATTTCATTGTCTCGTGGTGAAACTGTGAATGAGAGAACATTTTTTAAAATAGCATTAGTTACTTCAATTTTGGGCATAATATATATGACAATTTTTGGCGGCCATATAACCCCTAAAAAACTACAAATAATTGAAATAAAGCAGGGAATGCTTGATCAAGAAGTGAGTATAGAAGGAGTAGTAACAGATTTCAAGGAAATCCCCAACAAGCATACTTACTTCTTGGAGATAATGGATAATACCGGTAAAATAAATGTGGTGATTTTTGCTAACGTAGCATCTGACTTGGAAAAAAATAATCTAAAAATTCAATCTTTAATCAAAAGAAGAGTAAGAGTTTTAGGGACGATCACAGAATATAATGGTTGTTTGGAATTAATACTGAAGGATTCAAAATCACTTAAAATAGTTGCTTAGTATGCAATATTCCAGATAATGATATTTGGAAATATAAATCATGATCAGTCAAATTGAAGTTTTTGCTCTAGATGTAGATTTTAAACTATAAATTTTAATATATTAGGTTTCATAACTTTAACAAATCAATATAAAAAATTAAGATTAAAATTTGGAGCTATTTTCATGACAATAAAACGATTATTTGGAACATTTGGGGTTAGAAGAATTGCAAATCAGGAATTGACACCGGAATTTGCATCTAAACTCGCAGCAGCTTATGGAACAATTGTAAAGGGCACAGTGGCAGTCGGTGGTGATCCTAGAACAACTACAGAAATGATAAAACATTCTGTTATTGCAGGACTTTTGTCTTCAGGCTGTAAAGTTGTCGATCTTGGAATTCTGCCAACTCCAGCCGTTCAATTTGCAGTTCGAAATTATTATGATGGCGGTGTGATGATTACAGCTTCTCATAACCCTCCAAAATACAATGGTCTTAAATTTGTTGATCAAGACGGTATAGGGATCCCAGAAGAAATGGAGTTAAAAATTGAGGACATGTTCTTTAATGAAAATCCAGACCGGGTTTCTTGGAATGATATATGTGAGGTTTTTGAGAATTCTGCTGTTATAGATGAGTACATTGAAAATGTTGTTGATCGTGTTTATATTGATATTATTAAAAAAGCAAATTTGAAAGTTATAGTTGACTGTGGCAGTGGGGCTGCTTGCTTCACAACCCCATATCTACTAAGAAAGCTTGGATGTGAAGTTACAACCATGAATTGTCAGCCCGACGGATTTTTCCCTGGAAGAAACCCGGAACCTACTGCTGAAAACTTGGTGGAACTCATGGAAGTGGTGAAATCCACTAATGCTGATCTTGGAATCGCTCATGATGGTGATGCAGACCGTACCATATGTATTGATGAGAAGGGAGATTTTGTTTTCGGTGATAAAACCTTTGCTTTGGTTGAAAAGAATATGCTAATAGAAAATGGTGGTGGGATCATTGTTACAACTGTTGCAACATCAGCTGCTATATATGACATAGCAAAAGAGCACGGCGGCGAAGTTATTGCTACGAGGGTTGGTGATCTATTAGTTGCAAGAGAACTTAAGGACAGAAATGGTTTGTTCGGCGGTGAAGAAAATGGTGGTCTAATATTCCCTGACTTTGTTTATGGGAGGGATGCTGCACTTGCAACCGCCAAAATAGTTGAGATCATTGCTAAAGAAGGTAAACCACTTTCAGAATTAATAGAAGAACTTCCAAAGTACTGTTCCGCTAAACTGAAAGTTGAATGCCCAGATGATCTTAAGACCCCTGTAATGAAAAAGATTGTTGAAGCTACATGTGACTATGAGGTAGATACAAAGGATGGAGTTAAGATATTAACAGACGAGGGATGGGTTATTATAAGGCCATCAGGCACAGAACCGATATTCAGATGTTTTGCAGAGGCTGAAACTGAGGAAGAAGCACATAAAATGGCTGAATGGGGAATTTCATTGGTTAAAGAAAATCTTGAACAATAAATTTTTTCCATTTAATTTTTAAGAAATCATAATTTTTATAAATAAAAAAATTTCTTAAAAAAAGTTAAATAAATAAAGACTTAAATAAATTTAATCTGCGTAAAATCCGTAAAACTCTGAACAGTATGCACACATTGGATATTTGCCAAATTTATAATGACTTGAATCATCTTTATTTATATCAAATTTTTTAAGGCAGAAGTAGCAAGTTTCAATTTTTTCATCCTCTTCTTTACATTCACATCCACAATTACATGTGACTTCCTGCTTTTGATTTTTTATTTTAACACCTCTTATTTATAATAATAAATAAAATCCTTTTAGAAATTAATGAAAAATTCAGTAATTTAGGTCTTTTTATAAGAATTATAAATTTTTTTATGTAATTAATATTTTGTTTTATAACATCTTTAGATTATGTTTTCATTTTTTCATTTTAAATCCATTGTTATAGAAAAAAATTTTATCATGAAGCAACAGATGAAAATGTATGATAGTAAAGGGAAAAAGACAGAAAGTTGCATGGGGTATCACTGGAAGTGGTGAAAAGATATTGGAAACAGTGGAGATCATGGAAGAGATGAAAAAAAAGTACAGTAAAACCTTTGACATAAGAGTTTTTATCTCTAAGGCTGGTGATCAAGTTTTAAAATATTATAATCTTTCAAATACTCTGGAAACAATTTTTGATAAAACATGGACTGAAATAAATGCCAATGCACCTTTCTTAGCCGGTCAGATTCAGCTTGGAAAATTTGAATTTTTACTCCTTGCTCCTGCCACATCTAATACTGTAGCAAAGATAAGTCTACGAATAGCTGATACTCTACTTACAAATGCCGCTATAATGGGTCAGAAAACATCAACACCAATTTATGTAATGCCAACAGACTTTAGAGAAGGTACTGTAATTACACAGTTACCCAATGGCAAAGATTTAGAATTAAAAATTACACACGAAGATGCTGAACACGTTGAAAAAGTTTCTAAAATGCCCAACACTTCGGTTTTTGAACATCCCAATGAAATACCAGGTATATTTGAGAAGCATGCAGGTTATTAGACAGTAGTGGATAGGAACTGTAATGTAACGCTGAGTTTGTATAATCCATCTGCTTCATTAAGGGTCATATCTGAAATACCCCGGAAGTAGTGGTCAACTTCTCCTGTACCGCCTATATTCACAGTTAATGGTTCCACTTCGTTTATATCATTGAAAAAATTAGATATATCCATTATTTCAGCTTCAGATCCCATGAAGTTTACAACAACACTTCCTCCACTGCGAGACTGTATTGTAACATGCTGATCATCCACTTCAAGTTTTTCTTCACTTTTTTTCGAATTTCCCCTATTTTTTATAAACAAAACATTGGATTCATCCATTTTCCTAACCACCTTTACCATGTATTAGAAGTTTTTTTAATGCATATTCCAGTAATATATTTGGTCCAAGAGGTATAAACTTTTTTTTATATTAAGGTTTAATCAGAGTTCAATATCTAAAAAGGCAATAAACAGCTGAAGCTGTTTCTTTATCAGAACTTGTATCCAATCTCCCGTAAGAACTTCTTCCTGAACTCCACATCATCTTCTGTTTCAATTCCAACAGGTTTAAAACCATCAACGACACCAATTATCCCTTTCACCTTTTCTGTTTCTACAATAAGGACTTTTACAGGATTTGCAGTAGCGCAAAAAAGATTTAAAACTTCTGGAACGTTTTTTATTCTATCTGATACATTTATAGGGAAAGCATTCTTCAAAAATATTAAAAAAGAATGTCCACATCCAATTTCCAGCATTTTTTCGCCTGCAAGTTCGATAAGTTCGGCATCGTTACCTTCAATCCTTACGAGACAGTCTCCTGATGCTTCTGCAAATGCAATTCCAAATTTTGCACTTGGCACTGTGTTGAATATGGCTTCATAAAGGTCTTCAACTGTTTTTATGAAATGACTCTGTCCTAAGATAATATTACAGTCATTTGGAACCTCTATTTTCACTGATTTTATTTTCATATCCATAAAAAAACCTCCCTTTAGTTATGATTTTTTTATGATGTGCGATGGTTATTCAAATTTTACGAACTCTGTGATAATATATTTTAATTTTAAAATTTAATTTCAAAAACTATTTTACAATTTGAAGCGATCATTATATATATCAGAAATTTTCATAAATTGTCATTAACAATCATTATAAATATTTCATTGATGTTAAATTTTAAAATGTTTCTATCTTTTAAATCATATCAATTCAATATAAAGGTTGTAATATCCTTAATTTAAATAAAAGAGGGTTCATCATGAAAGAGAAAATGAAAGAAATAGCTCAACGTGTCTCAGAGTTAAGGGAACTTTCTGAAGTCGATCCTGAGGAAATGGCAGTCTATCTGAATTTACCTTTAGAAGCATACTTGGGATACGAAGAAGGAAAAAATGACATTCCTGCAAGCGTGCTATACGAAATTGCTCAGAAATTAAATGTAGACATGGGGTTACTGCTCACAGGCGAAGAAACAAGAATGCACATATTCACAGTTACACGAAAAGATAAAGGAGTAAGTGTTGATAGGAGGAAACAGTACAAATACGAAAACCTTGCCGAGAAATTCATACACAAAAAGGCAGAGCCTTTCATAGTAACTGTCGAACCAAGGATCCAGGAAGGTAAACCATCAACCAACTCTCATCCGGGTCAAGAATTCAACTATATTATAGAAGGATCCTTGAAGTTGTATATACACGATAACGAGATTGTTCTTGAAAAAGGGGATTCAGTTTTCTTTGATTCATCTTATGAACATGCAATGGAAGCATTAAATGGTAAAGAGGCTAAATTCCTTGCTATAATTCTTTAATAAATTTTTATATGAAAATTAAATGTAAAAATAATTTTTAGTTTGGGGAAATTGATTTAAAGGGGTATTATAATGTCATCGTTACTAAATAAATTCGTTTCAAAAACTGAATTCGATTCCTATGAAGATTTTGAAAAAAATTTCAGGATAAAAGTTCCTGAGAAATTCAACTTTGCCTACGACGTGGTTGATGAATATGCAAAGATTGATCCTGAGAAGATAGCAATGGTCTGGTGTGACGACAATTCAGAAAGGATATTCACATTTAAGGATATGAAATTTTACAGTGACAAATCTGCAAATCTGTTTAAGGACTGTGGAATTGTCAAGGGCGATACAGTCATGCTCACATTGAAAAGCAGGTATGAATTTTGGTTCTGCCTTCTAGCATTGAATAAGATAGGGGCCATACCCATCCCTGCCACCCATATGCTCAAGTCGAAGGATATTGTCTACAGAATTGAAAGTGCAGACATTAAGATGATAGTATCTATAGCAGAAGATCAAGTACCTGAATGTGTTGATATAGCAGAAAAGGAGCTTGGGAATAGAAAAATTATAAAGGCTGTTGTTGGTGGCTTAGAAAGAGAAGGATGGATTAATTTCCGCGATGAACTTGAAAAGGCCTCGGATAAATTTGAACGTCCAACAGGGGAATTTTCAACAAAAATCGATGATGCTTCTGTTGTATATTTCTCATCGGGTACAACTGGACTTCCAAAGATGATACTCCATGACTTCACATACCCACTGGGACACATAATAACTGCTAAATATTGGCAGAAAGTTCTTGATGATGGGCTTCACTACACAGTTGCAGATACTGGTTGGGCTAAATGTCTTTGGGGAAAAATATACGGACAATGGATAGCTGGAAGTGCAGTGTTTGTTTACGATTACGACAGATTTGACGCAGGTAAAATGCTTGATAAAGCTTCAAAACACGGGGTTACAACATTTTGTGCACCTCCAACAATTTACAGGTTTTTGATAAAGGAAAATCTTTCAGAATATGATTTCTCTACCTTAAAGTATGCTGTTACTGCCGGCGAACCATTAAATCCTGAAGTTTACAATAAGTTCTATGAGTTCACAGGTTTGAAATTGATGGAAGGTTTCGGGCAGACTGAAACTGTAGTGAGCATAGCTAACTTTCCATGCATGGAACCAAGACCAGGATCTATGGGGAAACCTTCACCAGGATATGATATACTGCTGATGGACAAAAATGGAAAGATCTGTGATGTTGGAGAAGAGGGTGAACTGGTCATAAATACAATGGATGGGAAACCACCAGGACTCTTCGGAGGATATTACAAAGATCAAAAGAAAACTGATGAATCATGGCATGACGGATATTATCATACAGGGGACACAGCTTGGAAGGATGAGGACGGATATTTATGGTTCATTGGAAGGAATGATGATATCATTAAAAGCTCAGGTTACCGAATAGGGCCATTTGAGGTAGAAAGTGCAGTTATATCTCATCCATCAGTTCTTGAATGCGCTATAACTGGTGCCCCACACCCTGTAAGGGG
>Ga0182021_10007204_pt1 | contig 13168 bp, 11 predicted proteins | sample 612E3MmetaG_FD_120493 | JGI IMG/M metagenome (GOLD analysis project Ga0182021, IMG submission 120493) | Permafrost microbial communities from Stordalen Mire, Sweden - 612E3M metaG (Illumina Assembly) | ecosystem: Environmental > Terrestrial > Soil > Wetlands > Permafrost | place: Sweden... | reverse complement strand
AAGCGCACAACCCCTCACCCCAGCCCTCTTCCTATGGGAGAGGGAGTCCGGCTGTACCCGCTGAGAGGGCGTCCCCTCTCCATCCGCTTGCGGATGCGGACACTTTGAGAGACAAGCTCGCCAAGGCGAGCTTGTGGGGGACAAGGTGAGGGGAGCCGCGCCGATGGGGGGCAACTGGTTTGACTATGACTAATCCTTCAACGCTGTCTCCCTTCGGCGAACAGGCCCGCGCCAAAATCAATCTCACGCTCCACGTTCTGGGCAAGCGGCCTGACGGCTATCACGAGTTGGACAGCTTGGTCGTGTTCGCGGACTTCTACGATCGCCTGAGTTTCACGCCAGGGCTGGAAGACCGTCTCAGTATCGAAGGCCCCTTTGGCGGGGCTATCGACGGCGAAAACCTCATTCTGAAGGCCAAGCGCGTGGTCTCAGGCTGGCTTGGGCGGGAAATTTCCGGCGAGTTCCGCCTGGAAAAAAACATCCCCGTCGCGGCGGGCGTTGGTGGCGGTTCCTCGGATGCCGCAGCCGCGATACGAGTTTTGCTGAAGGCTTGCGGCCATCAGGGCGGCGTGGAAGGGTTTATCGAAAAGGCCGCCGCCATCGGTGCCGACGTGCCGGTCTGCCTCTATAACCGCGCCGCGTGGATGCGCGGCCTTGGCGAGCGGGTCACGCCAGCGCCGGATATCGCGCCGCTGCCCGCGATCCTCGTCAATCCCCGGATCAAAGTCTCCACCGCCGAGGTTTTCAGGCGGCTGAACGCAGGCCCGCTGCTGCCGGGCGAAGCACCGTCCCCCGCGCTTGCGGACGCGGATTTTACAAGCCCCGAAAAGGCTGCCGCAGCACTCCAGCACGGGCGCAACGACCTGGAGCCGCCCGCCGTGGCGATCGAACCCGCCGTGGAGCGCACGCTCGCCGCGATCCGCGGGCAGGAGGGCTGTCTGCTTGCGCGGCTTTCCGGCAGCGGGCCAACCTGCTTCGGCCTGTTTCCCACGCAGGAAAACGCAAAAAGCGCCGCCGAAGCGCTCGGCCGCGAGCATCCCGGCTGGTGGGTAGCGCCTGTGACGCTTTCCTGAGCCGTCTTTGGCGGGATGCCAAAGTTCCGGTGCTGAAGTACAGGATGAAGGGGGGATTTCGCTCAACTTGTAACGCCATCCCGAGTGCGGCCGCAGCTTCGCCTGAATCCGCCGGCATTGCGGCCATTGGATTCTGCTGGGGCGGAAGCCTCTTGCGATGAAGGCGGCTAAAGCTGCCGCTCGACCAGCATTTTCTTCAGCTCGGCAATGGCCTTGGCGGGGTTCAGCCCTTTGGGACAGACCTGCGCGCAGTTGAGGATCGTATGGCAGCGGTAGAGCCGGAAGGGGTCTTCCAGGGCGTCGAGCCGCTCCCCAGTCGCTTCGTCGCGGCTGTCCTTGACCCAGCGCGTGGCCTGGAGGAGCGCGGCCGGCCCAAGATAGCGGTCGCTGTTCCACCAATAGGACGGGCAGGACGTGGAACAGCAGGCGCACAGGATACACTCGTAGAGGCCGTCGAGCTGGGCGCGGTCGTCCCGGCTCTGCCGCCATTCCTTGCCGGGCGCGGGCGTTTCGGTCTGAAGCCAGGGCTCCACGAAGCGGTGCTGCGCGTAGAAGTTGGTAAGATCCGTCACTAGGTCTTTCACCGCGTCCATGTGCGGCAGCGGGTAGATGCGGATCGTGCCGCCGATCTCCTTGATTGCCTGGGTGCAGGCCAAGGTGTTGGCGCCGTTGATGTTCATGGCGCAGGAGCCGCAGATGCCCTCGCGGCAGGAGCGGCGGAAGGCGAGCGCCGGGTCGATCTCGTTCTTGATCTTGATGATCGCGTCGAGCACCATCGGGCCGCAATCGTTCACGTCGATGTGGAAGGTGTCGATGGACGGGTTGTCCGGCGTCTCGGGATTCCAGCGGTAGATCTCGAACTTCCGCCATTGCGCCCCAGCCTTGCTCTCCGGCTTGTTCCAGACCTTGCCTTTGCGGACTGTTGAGTTTTTCGGCAGCGAGAGCTGAACCATGGGAAACTCCGGCGATGTGCAGGTAACGGGAGAACTGGATCTCTGGCGCAATTTGGCAAACAAACACGGCCTGCGCAAGCCCAAGGCGTTAGCTTACCTGAAAGACGTATTAAGTTCGCTTGAATGGCTGGTATGCGCGGCCCGGCCGGCTCGCGCTGCCGCTCCTTGAATGGGGCTGTCGCCTGGGCAAAAGACATAAGAAGCGAGTGGCCGCGTGGCACCATCCATTAAAGCGCTGGCGGCGATTGCCGCAATCGAGCTGTTGCTTGCACTCCTGTTCCCGCTGGACTGGACTTACGGACTGGCAAGAGGAGCAATTGTTCTCGTTCTATTGTGCGGCCTCATCCTGCTTCGCTTCTGGCCGCGCGCGGCCGTTCAGCCAGCGGCGCCACGGACCGATGCCGTGCTGGCCGGCTTCCTGAAATTGGCCGTGGCTGCCGCGCTTATGCTGGATATCGGCATCGCCGTCCAAACCGTTGGGCGCTGCCTGGAGAAGAATGAAATCGAGATGGATCAAGGGCCGGCGCTCTGGATTTCGGCCCGGCTGCTCTGGAAGGGAGAGAATCCTTACGGTCTGGGCGCGCTTACGGACCTGCGCGCTTACGAAGGGCGCACCGCTCAGCGCCGGGCCGAAGGAATTGTTGTGAGCATTCCCGCTGAGAACACCGCGGAGGCATTGGCGCGCTACGGCCGCACGCTTGATCCGGAATTGCGCAAACAGTTGCTTCCTACCGCAACGGCCGGCAAGAGCCTCCTTAGCGAGACGCGGCTCCTTGGCTACAAGTACGGCCCTCTGTTGATCGATGTCGCGGCTTTGTTTGCGCCGCTGGGGCAGCCATGCGCCATCGTTGGCCTGCAAATAGCAATTTACGCCGTAACGCTGGTGGCGATGGCGTGCCTCTTCTGGAGGGCGTTTGAAGACAAGAACCTAGCGGCGATTGGAATTCTGGCGCTCCTCCTCGACCGCCATTTGAGCTGGGAATATGTCGAGCTGGCCATGGCCGATATCTGGGTACTGGCCTTCTGCGCCTTGAGCGTGCTTGCCTTCCAGCGGAGCAGGCCCTTGGGCGTGGGCGCCTGCCTCGGGGCCGCGCTTGGATGCAAGCTCTTTCCGAGCCTCATCTTTCTGCCCCTGCTGCTGGCTTGCGGCGGCATCCGGCCCATCCTCGTGGCGGCAGGCGTTGCCGCGGCGATCTATCTGCCGTGGCTGGCATGGGACCCGGCCGGCATTTTCGCCAACATTGTCATGTGGCCGTTTGTCATGTTCAAGGACACGACCTCCTGGACCTATTACGCGCCGCCTCAAATCGTGCTGGCGGCGAGGCTTATCGCGCTTGGCGCGCTTGCGCTCCTCTGGTACCGCTATCTCACTGGGCGGGAGACGCGCCTGTTCTGGACGCTCGCCGTTGCCAATACATTGCTGCTCGTGACCGGCAACACCTTTCACAACAATTACATTCCCTGGGCATTGATCTGGGTTGTGGCCGCGGTCATCGAGCGCTACTCTGCGGCTCGCATCCCATGGCCTCTTCAGGGTGCCGCGCTCTTGGGCCGGCCGCAGCCGGCGTGAATTGGACCGGCCCGGACGATGGCTGGCCGCGCAGGATGCGAATTCGACGCAAACCGAGGACGGCGCCGCGGAACAGTCCAGGAGATCGGGAGTCCGGACTCCAGCCCCTTACCGGGCGGATATCGGCGGGACGCGGCCGCAGGCCGGTGGAAGACTGTTGCGGACGGCTCAGCCAAGTTTCAGGCCGCCTGTGCAAATTCCACCTGCGGCGCGCTCGCCGCTTCCCCGGTATCCTCGCCAAGCTCCGTGACAATCGCCCCGATGAAGTCCTCCACCGCCTTCGAAAGCTGCGTGGAAACGTCCGAAAGCGTCAAGGAAACGCTTGAAACCGAGGCTGCCTGCTCCTTGGTCTGCACCGCGACCTGCGAGACCTCGCCCGAACTCTTCGCCGCCTTCTCGCTTGCCCCGGCGGCGAGCGAAACGTTGTTCGCGATCTCCTGGGAGGTCGCCGTTTGCTCTTCGACCGCCGTTGCGATGGCGCCGGTAAACTGCTGGATCTCGGCAACCCTGCTCGCGACCGACTGAATCGCGCCGACCGCCGTGCCGGTGGAACTCTGAATGGCGTGGATCTGGTCGGCAATGGCATCCGTGGCCTTGGCGGTTTGTGCCGAAAGCTCTTTTACCTCGGCGGCCACCACGGCAAACCCCCGGCCGCTTTCGCCCGCGCGCGCCGCCTCGATGGTGGCGTTCAGCGCCAGCAAATTGGTCTGGTCGGCGATCCCGCGAATGACCGCCACAATCGATCCGATCGCCTCCGCCGCATTGGCAAGGCCCGCAACATCCCGGTTGGTCTGTGTCGCGGCAAGCGTGGCTGCCTGCACGACGGCGTTGGTCCGCACCGCCTGGTCCGAGATTTCCCTGATGGACCCGCTCAACTGCTCCGTCGCGGCGGCCACCGCGTGCGAATTATCGGCCGCGCTCGCTGAAACATTGGCCGCGTTCGCCGCCTCGGTCGTTGCGGTTTCCGCCGCGTGCGTGAGGGTCTCGGCCGACCACCGGAGCTGCTCCACCTGTTCGTTGAGCGCGGACAATACGGAGGTTACGGCCCTTTGGAACGCCCGGACATGCGTCTGAACGAAATTCCTGCGATTTTCCTCGGCTTCCTGAGCCTCGCTCATCTTTTCCAGCAGCGTGTTCCGTTCGACCGCGTTCTTCCTCAAGATCTCGACTGTCCTCGCAATGGAACCAAGCTCGCCCATGCCGTCCGTGCGGGCTGAGCGGATGTTCAGGTCGCTGGCAAGCCGGGCTATGGTAGCCGAAAGCTCCGACAGCGGCTTCGAAATGGAGCGGCCAACGATGTAGGTCCAGGCAACGATCGCCGCCAGCAACAACCCTACCAAGATGGCCGCCCAGAACAGCCGCTGGTGGAAGATGGCGTCGATATCGTCGATGTAAATGCCGATGCCTGCCATGCCGCCGATCTCTGGAACGTTTTGTATGAAAGTAAGCTTAGGGGTTACGGCCCCGCCCGCGCCCTTTTCCATTGGATATTCCACGAAGCCCGAGCCTGCGGGGCTTTTGGCGATTTCGGCAAATTCTTGAACCATCTTCCTGCCATTGGCGTAGACGGTATTGAAGCGGTTCTCGCCGATTTTCTTAGGATCCCCGTGGCTGAGGGTGATTCCGTTATAGTCGTAGGAAAACACATAGTCCTTCTCCGCTCCAGCGCCGAACCGCGCCGCGCCGAGAACGGAGATAAATGCCTTCCTTCCAGCTTCGGTTGCCGCTCCCCCCGCCGCCTTCATGTCCGCCCGCGCAACAGACAAAGTTAGAGCCAGGAGATTGCGGAGTTCGTCTTCCCGGTCCTCCATCATTTGCGAACGCAGCGACCAAAGGCCGATGGCCGCCGAGGCTAGAATTGCCAGGGCAGCGAGCGGCGGGATGAGATTGATACGCGTTGCGATTTTCAGCCGCGCAAACATTGCAAGCATCCTGCACCAAGGGTTGCCGATAACAGATATGTGCACGCTCTGGGTTAAACCCGTGTTATCCGCCGCTCACCAATTTGCGAGCGTGCGCGGCAAGAGACGCATGCCGCGGGGGAGCTATCTACAAACCGCCACCACCGGAGCGCGAATTATTAATCTTTGCGCGTTATCGGTTGTCCGACCAAATGTGGGATCAGAGCAGATGACCGCACACTCAAAATTGCCAGTTGCCAGCTGCCACCTAATGGAAACGCTGGATCTCCTTAAGCAGGCCAGCAATCTGGTTAATCCAAGTTCCGGAATCGCGAACGATTTTTTGAACCAATATAATGAGGTGTTACTGCTGGTTGAAAATCTTCCTGTACTTCTTCCTGAGATGGTCGACGAGCTTCTGGCCTGGAAGAGGAAGTCGTACGAGGAATATTTTACTACGTCTCCGCTGCCTGGAGGAGATATAGCGATTAAAATTTACGGTATGCTGGATGCTGGTTTTAAGAATAGGTTCGAGACCCAAATCGCAAAAATAAATAAGGTTGCCGATAAGGCAATTGAGGTAATAGGAGAGCGAAACAGATTAAGCCAGGAGCTTACAGCAGAAGAAGTAGAGACATTTTGCAAGCAGATATCGAAGACGATGAGAGAAGAGATGGAAAGCGCGGCTAGGCTAGTTAATTATGGCCTAGCGCTCGCACCGGAAACATCGCAGGCACTCGCGGACAGATTGATGCAGGCATGATCTGTGCCTTATAAGAGAATGATACTATGGATGAATTGCTTGCCGATTTCCTTAGCGAAAGCAGGGAACACATCGAGGGGATCGAGAGTTATCTCGTCTCGTTCGAGAAAAATCCCCACGACTCCGATGCGGTAACGCAGATATTCCGGCTCGTTCATACGATTAAGGGAACCACGGGCTTTCTAGGCCTGACACGCCTTCAAACAATCTCCCATGCCTGCGAAACCCTGATCGATACCCTGCGTAGCGGAGCGCCTCCCACGGCCGAAGCCGTATCCTTGCTTCTCCTGGGCATGGATCGCATCAAATACATGATCGCAAAGGTCGGAGAACTTGAGCAGGAGCCTGAAGGCGACGACCGCGACATCATCGCCCCAATCGAAGCTTATTTGCAGGGCGGGCAGGAGGAGCCGGCGAAAGCCGAGGTGAGCGAGCCCGCGCCGGAAGCTGCCGCACGCCCCAAAACGAAGCAGCGGCCGGCAAAAGCGAAACGTGCCAAGGAACAGCAGCCAGCCGCAAGCGAACCCGCCAAGCAGGAGCCATCCCTGTCCGCGGAGCCCAGCGAAGCTGCAAGCGCCGTGCAGATGGCGAAGGAGCCGCAGCCGGCTCAGCCTCTGGAAGCAGAAACGAAGGGGAAAGAGGCCGAGCAAACAGCCGGTAAGGACAAGACACCGGACACGATCCGGATCTCGGTGCTGGCCATTCAGCGGATCATGGACCTCGTGTCCGAGCTTGTACTGACGCGCAATCAAATTCTGGAGCTGTCGCGGCAGTACAATCTGGCCCAGGTGAAGGCGCCGCTCGAAAGGCTCTCGACGGTTACGTCGGACTTGCAGGACGCGGTCATGCGCGCCCGCATGCAGCCGATGAGCCGCCTGTTTGCAAGCATTCCCCGGCTAGTCCGCGAACTCTCCGTCTCGCTGAATAAGAAGTACAATCTGATCCTGGAGGGTGCCGACACCGAACTCGACCGGCAACTGATCGAAGCCATTCGCGATCCGCTCATGCACCTGATCCGGAATTGCGCGGATCATGGCATCGAAACTCCGGAGGAACGCCTGGCAAACGGCAAGCCCGAGGCCGGCGAAATAATGATCGCAGCCTACTACGAGTCCGGCCAGGTTCACCTGGAGATCGCCGACGACGGCCGAGGGCTCGATGTGGATCGCATCCGGGAAAAGGCCGTCGAGCGCGGCCTCGGCTCCCGGGAAGCAATTGCGCGCATGACCGACGAGGAGGTTTACCGCTTCATTCTCATGCCCGGCTTCTCGACCGCGGCGCAAGTCACGAACGTCTCGGGGCGCGGCGTGGGCATGGATGTCGTCATCTCCAGCCTGAGTTCCATAGGAGGCACCATTGCGCTCCAATCCACCAAGGGCAAAGGCTCCAAGTTTATCCTCCAAATTCCGCTTACGCTCGCAATCGCGCCCGCGCTGGTCGTCAAGGCCGCGGGCCAGCAGTTTGCCATCCCGCAGCAATGCGTGAACGAGGCGGTCGGCGTCGACGAGGAGTCGCACACGCTGCAAATCGTCGAAAACGCCCTGGTGCTCAAGCTTCGGGACGAAATCATTCCGGTTGCGGAGCTGGCGGCTATCTTGGGGCTGCCGGCAGCGGAAGCTTACAACGACAAGCTGGTCGTCATTCTGGGCCTGCGCGGCAAGAAATTCGGCATCGTGGTCGACGACGTGGTGGGCATACAGGAGATCGTGGTTCAGCCTCTCGGCCGGTTGTTCTCAGGGCTCAAGGTTTACTCCGGCAACACGATCCTGGGCGACGGCTCGGTCATTCTGATCCTCGACCCAGCCGGCCTCGCGGACGTCATGAGCGTGGAGCTGGCCTCCGAGGCTATTCATCAGCAAAGCAGGGAAGAGGCGCACATAACCGCGATGGCTTCGAACCTCATCCTGTTCAAGGCAGGCTCTGGCGCGCCGAAAGTCGTTCCGCGTTCCGCAGTTTTGCGGATCGTGCGGCCCAAGGCAAGCGCCATCTATCAGGCCGACCAACTATATCTCTACCGCTGTCAGGATAGGCTTGTTCCCGTTCTTCCGGTCGACGACGTCAACCGGGATACGGACACCTGCCTGATCCTCATCATCACGTTGCACGACAAAACTTTCGGCCTTTGGGTGGACGAGGTGCTGGATATCGTTGAAACCTCCGGTGAGATCCAACTCGCGAGCGAGACGCCTTCCATCGTAGGCACCATGGATTTGCGCGGCACCGCTGTCGAGTTCATCGACACGGGATACTATTTCGGCCTTGCATATCAGGCGTCGCAGAACGTTACCGAAGCGCCGCACGCGAACCTTTTGCTTGTCGGCAGCGACCCCGGAATGCAGGACATGCTGTCGCCCGTGCTGACCTCGGCAGGGCACAAGGTGACCGCCGCCGAAACCGCGGAGCAAGCCAACAAGCTATTGCAGCAGGCGAATTTCGGCGTGATCGTGCTGGATGCAAAGTCCAGGAATTCGCTCGACGAGACCGTGCTTTCGCGTCAGCCGGATGCGCTCCGGCTGGTTCTCAGCGACGGCCAGAAAGCGGGCCGCGAACCGGGGCACGAAGGCGACGTCTTGATAAACCAATTCGACCGGCGCGGCTTGCTCGACACCATCGCGGCACATCTCGAAGCGCTATCCGCGAGGGTACCTGAGGCTGCGAACGTAAACGTAGCCCCCTTGGAGAAAGACGTAAGCTTTGGCTGATCCCGCAATGAGCGCAAACGCGACTACCCGCGCCGAGGGCAGCGCCGCTGCCTCCGCGGTAGCATCTGGAAGGAAGACGAGCTTCTTCACCGTCTACGTCAACGACAGCGTTTTTGGCTTGGAGGTGAAGGAGGCGCAGGCGATTTTCCGGGTTGGATCGATCACGCCGATCCCCCTCATGCAGAAGGAGGTCGCCGGCTTCATCAATTTGAGGGGCAAGGTCGTCGTCGCGGTCAGCCTGCGGCGCAGGCTCGGGGCGCCGCCCGCCGAAGGCAATGGCGAAAGTGTCGCCATCGGCCTCGAAAAAGGGGGCGAGCCTTTCGCGCTTCTTGTCGATCGCGTTGGCGATGTTCTGACGCTGCCCGACTCGGCGCGAACCGATATCCCGCCTCATTGCGACGAATTACAGGCGCGCTATACGCGCGATCTTTACGTGCTTGAGTCGGGGCTCATTCCGATCCTGGATGTTCAGCGCCTTTTCGACTTCAGCTAGAAGCGTTTGCGCCCCAGGAAGGCGTCGATGGCGGCCTCAAGGGACTGCTTGGCTTCTTGCTTTTCCAAGTTCGCCCGTTCGTTCTCAAGCCTTCGCCGGGCCACGCTTTCCTTTCTGGCGAGGTCCAGCGTCTGCTCCATCTGGATTTCGAGCGAAACCTGCTGCACGCGAACCCTGGTATGCGATGCCGCCGCGATTTTTGCGGCAAGCTGCGAAGGCATCGCCGATGGCTGCTCGGCGCCCAAGGCCGAAAGAGCATCCAGCTCAGCCTGCTGCGCCTGCCAGAGGGATTGCTGGGATGCCTGCAGCTTCGTAAGTTCCATGCGATACAGCTGATGCTGCACATCGAACAGCCTTTTTGCCCGGTAAAGCGGTCTTCTCATGAAATCACCCCGAGATGAGCCAATCCGAAAAGTGCACCATGAAGACGGAAAAGAAGTCCTGCGATATGAAATAGAACAATAGCAATCCGCCTCCAATGACAAAAGGCGGGGAAATGAAGAACACAGGTATCATCGGCGCAAGCTTGTTCAAAATGCCAAATAATATATTAACAAGTAGCGCAAAAATCAAAAAAGGCGAGCATACTTGGAGGGCAAGAAAGCTGGCTGCTGTAAGGACTTTGGTCAGCTCCGCTATCTCTCCATTTTTTCCGAATTCCGCGCCGAAGCGGAAGACATTGTAAGACTGGACCAGCGCGCGCAAGAGTTCCAAATGTTGATCGGTGATAAAGAATAGCGCTGTCGCGGTGAGCGAGATGAGCACGGCCAGAGCGGGCAGCTGCTCGCGATCCTCGGTCGAGGCCTCGTTCAAGCTAAGGCCCAGGGCGCTGGCCGAGCTTTCGGCCACAAACTGCAAGGACGCAAAGAAGAAGCGGACCAGGAATCCGATGAAGATGCCCTTCGCGGTCTCGACGCCCGCGAGCTTCGCCATGAGCGTAAGATCGTTCGCGTTTTGGCTCACGCCCTCGAATTCTCCAAGAACGGAGAAGATCGCGACGCTGACGCCGAGAGAGAGAAAGAGGCGGACCTGCATCGGCACCCTTGCACTGCCGAAGCCCGGTACCAGCATCAGGCAGCCGCCGATGCGGCAGAAGACGAAGAATACCGAAAGAACCAAGCCCGGCAGGGCTTCAAGCGTTTGCTCTATCATGAGACGGAACCGGCTTGGCTGATCGGCATGCCGCGGGCGATTTCGAGGTGCGAAAGCACGGGCAGATTGGGGAACATCCGCTCGGTGACCATGCGCACGTAGGGGCGGATATCAGGTCCCGCGACCAGCACAAAAACCTCCCCGCGGTCCATCAAATCCCGGACGACCTTCGACACGTCCGCGCTGAACTGTTCGATTGCGGACGGCTCGATGTCGAATTCGATCACCTCGCCTTTGACGTCGCGCCGGAGCGCCTGATGCAGCGCGGTTTCCCAGCGCGGCCCGAGCCGGAGGATCTTGAGCACGCCCTCCTGGGCAAAATCGGCGCAGATTTGCTGAGCCATCCGCGCCCGCACATGCTCGGCAATCTGCTCGGTCCTGTGCACGTGGGGCGCGATCTCGGCAACCGCCTCCAAAATCAGATTGAGATTACGGATTGAAATTCGCTCCGAAAGCAGCCTGCGCAAGACGGCATGAAATCCGGAGTTCGAGAGGCTGGAAGGGACAACTTCATCCAGCAGGCGCCTGTATTCGGGGTCCAGGCTATCCACCAGTCTACGGAAGTCTTTGTACGAAAAGAGCTGGGCGAGATTGTTCCGGAGTGCTTCCCCAAGATGCGTCAGCAGAACCGACATGATGTCGACCGGCGTGAACCCCTCGGCCTTAAGTGCGGCGGCGAAGATTTCGGGCACCCAGACCGCCTTCATCCCAAAGGCTGGCTCTCGGGTTTCTTCCCCTGGCACCCGCGGCAAGGGGCCATCGCCGGTGACCACCAGAACCTCGCCGATCCGCAGCTCGCTGCTGGCAATAATCGCGCCGTGAATTTTGATCTGGTAGGCCTTCGGCTGCATGAATATGTCGTCCGAAAGCTTTATTTCCGCTACGACGAAGCCGTACTGCTTCGCGAATTTCAGGCGCATCTTTGAAACACGCTGAGCAAGTTCGGCATGCGCCGGCAATAGCGCGGCGGCAACCTGCTTGCCGAGGCACAGCTCGATGCCCGGGATCTTCAGCGATTCCTTGACCGAGTATTTGGCTTCCTCCTCTGCCACGGCCTGGACCCGCGCGGCGGTGGCGTCCTGCATCGCCTGCTCCTCCGCCTTCCTGCGGGGGACGGCGTAGGCGATGAAGGCCATGGTGGCGGCCAAGAGCGCGAACGGGAAGAAGGGCAAGCCCGGCGCTATTGCGAGAACCGATGAAACAAGGCCCGCGACGAACAGGGCGCGGGGATAATTTCCGAGCTGCCCGAGAACGGCTTTTTCGGCCGAGCCTCGCGTGCCGCCCTTGGAAACCAGCAGGCCCGCCGCGAGCGAGACGATAAGGGCTGGGATTTGCGTTACCAAGCCGTCGCCGACGGAAAGCTTCACGAACACGTCGGCTGCGGCCGCGACCGACATATCGTGCCTCAATACGCCAATAACTATCCCGCCGAACATGTTGATGACAGTTATGATGACACCGGCGATCGCATCGCCGCGGACGAATTTCGAGGCACCGTCCATCGCGCCGAAAAAGGAGCTTTCCTCCTCCAACTCGCGGCGGCGCGACTGCGCCTCTTGCTCGTTGACGATCCCCGCGGCAAGATCGGCGTCGATGGCCATTTGCTTGCCAGGGATAGCGTCCAGCGTAAATCTGGCGCCAACCTCGGCGATCCTGGTTGCGCCCTTGGTTATGACGAGAAAATTTACGGTGATTATGATCGCGAAGACGATGATACCGATAACGAAATCGCCACCCATGACGAAGTTCGCGAAACCCGCGATGACGTAGCCGGCAGATGTGACGCCTTCGGCGCCGCTCGAAAGGATCAAGCGGGTGGTGGCGATGTTCAGCGAGAGGCGAAGCAGCGTCGCGATAAGCAAGATCGTTGGAAATGCGGAGAAATCGAGCGGGCGCTGAATCCAAAGAGCAACCATGAGAATCAGGACGGCAAGCGCTATCGACAGCGCGAGACCCATGTCGATAACGGGTGCTGGCAGCGGCAGGAAAAGCACTGTGAGCATGAACAAGATGCCCAGCGCAAAACCCACGTCCTGATTGCTGCTTCGCTGTGCGGCGGCTTGTGTTGCCGGTGCAATGGCCATATTTTACCCGCGCGATAGCGCCATATAAATATTTATATTCGTAAAAGACTTTTTCTGCCTTTTAGAAACCATGTTCGATATGAGAGTAAACCATTTCAGAAAAACTATATAATACGCCACCTATAAGCGGCGCGGCGAAAATGGAAACCAAGAATATTGCAACTATTTTTGGAATGAATGTGAGTGTGGCTTCCTGGATCTGCGTTAACGCTTGAAAGAGTGAGATTGTGATCCCCACAATCATAGCAGCCGCGATAGACGGCCCGCTCGCCAGGATGACAGTCCATATCGCCGAGCGCACAAGGTCCAGAGCATCCGCCTGATTCATTCCCCCTCCGGCAAGCCTTACGAGATCTTGATGCCGCTGCCCAGGCCGATCGTCTGGCCGGTCGTCAAGGTGGCCTGCAGACCCGATGAAGAAATCACAACCGACGCCACTTGCCCGGAAGTCTTGCCGTCCGATGAGGTGACGGTCTT
>Ga0182021_10007203_pt1 | contig 13170 bp, 8 predicted proteins | sample 612E3MmetaG_FD_120493 | JGI IMG/M metagenome (GOLD analysis project Ga0182021, IMG submission 120493) | Permafrost microbial communities from Stordalen Mire, Sweden - 612E3M metaG (Illumina Assembly) | ecosystem: Environmental > Terrestrial > Soil > Wetlands > Permafrost | place: Sweden... | reverse complement strand
GCTGTCATGAAAACTCGGATGGTTCCGATTGAGAAGGTGTTTAATGGACTCCCTCTTGTTGCCAGAGAACTTATGCGTACGACCGGCAAAGATGTCGATCTCCAAATTTATGGTAAGGAAACAGAGCTGGATAAATCTATTATTGAAGAATTAAACGATCCACTTGTCCATATGGTTCGGAATGCCATTGATCATGGTATCGAGACACCGGAAGAGAGAACGAAACAAGGAAAACCGCCGCAAGGAATCGTTGTCGTCAATGCAGAGAGAGATGGAAATTATATTCTCATCACGATGGAAGATGATGGGCGCGGAATGGATGCTGAACAAATTAAGCAGAAAGCAATTGAAAAAGGATTAATCGCGGAATCACAGTCGCAGGAAATGTCTATTTCCGACATGCTGAACTTGATTTTCATTCCCGGTTTCAGCACGAAGCGTGAAATCACCAATGTGTCAGGCAGGGGTGTCGGGATGGATGTTGTTAAAACCAATATCGCAAAGTTAAAAGGTATTGTTGAAATAGCTTCCGAAGTAGGTAAAGGAACAATTATCACTTTGAAGGTGCCGTTAACACTCGCAATTATTCAAGGCCTTCTTATGAAGGTGGTTGACGAAATATTTGCTGTCCCCCTCAGTGCAGTACTCGAAATTATTCGCATTGAACCTGATGAAATATACACGATTCAAGGACGGGAAGTAATACGCGTCAGGGATGTCATCTTGCCGCTTGCGAGGATGTCCGACATTATTGGAAATTCAAAAGCCGCAAAACGGTCGCCGATAGCATACGTTGTCGTCGTCGGTTGGGCAGAGAAACGAATCGGTCTTCTCGTTGATTCTCTCCAGGGTCAAAAAGAGGTTGTTATCAAAGCATTAGGTAATTATCTGGGTGATGTTCCTGGAATTGCAGGTTCGACAATTCTAGGAGATGGAAGTGTCATTTTAGTTGTCGACGTAGGTCAATTTATCGAATTGTTCGCACGTCATTTTGGAAAAGTAGCATAAGAGATGGATTCTTTATGATACAAGCTGAAGAGAATCTGATAAAAGTCATTATCATTGATGATTCTGCATTTATGCGGAAATCATTAACGCTAATGTTGGAATCGGATCAAGAAATCCGAGTCATTGCTACTGCACGAGACGGTAAGGACGGAATAGATAAGATCAGTAAGTTGAAGCCAGATATCGTGACGTTGGATATTGAAATGCCGGGTATGGACGGTCTCACGGCTTTAAAAATTATTATGGAACATATGCCCGTGCCTGTACTTATGGTTAGTTCGCTGACGACAGAAAGTGCGCAATCTACAATGCAGGCATTTGACTTAGGTGCCGTTGATTTTATATCAAAAGATCTAGCATCTATCTCGACAAATATTAAGAATATCAAAGATGATCTTATCGACAAGATAAAGCAAATTGCACGGAGCCGTTTAGTTCAAACACGATTTCGCATGAGGCGGCTTGTGCAATCGTCGCGTGAGAGAAAAAATCAAATCAGAACCGCCCCAAAATCCATCTCGTTCGAAAGTGTAGCATCAAATTTTCAGGCAGTCGTAATTGGAATATCAACAGGCGGGCCAGAAGTTTTGCACAAGATCATTCCAAAAATTCCCAAAAATTTTCCGGTAGGAATGGCAATTGTGCAGCATATGCCTCCTCATTTTACAAGATCGCTGGCGGAAAGATTAAATTCTATAAGCACGGTGTATGTCAAGGAAGCGGAACAAGGGGAATTCATGGAGCCTGGAAAGGTACTGATTGCCCCAGGTGGAAGACAAATGAGATTTTGCAACGACGGTTCCTCGATAAAAACACAAGTTTCAGACGAACCTTTTAGTGCATTGTACAAACCATCTGCAGATATTATGATGAAATCTGCTGCTGAAACGTTTCAAGGACCATTGCTTGGCGTTATTATGACTGGAATGGGGAAAGATGGAGTCGAAGGATTGAAATGCATAAAATCAAAAGGCGGATATGTCATAGCTCAAGATGAAGAAAGTTGTATTGTGTATGGTATGCCACAGGCGGCACTTGAAGAAGGTATCGTTGATTCTATGATAACACTTGAGAAAATATCATTGGCATTTGACCGTTTAACAAGTTTAAGGGCACAAGCAAACAGACCCGATGGCAGAGGAGAACGTGTATATGATTGAGTATACCATGAATGATAATCTTAATAGTACTTTCGGTGGATCGGATACAAAGCGCGCTGCCGATATCCAGAATATTAAATCGTTCAAGCATCCATTAGGAAACGGAGGCCAGCGTTTAAATTCAAGCGACTCTTTTGCCGAGACTGCTGACGGCAGATTTGTGCCGGCTATGAATGTTCAAGGTGCATTCCGTGCATTAGAACAATTGATACTCCATCGTCAAGAATTAAAGGAACTTTCCCAGGAAATTATCAAAGTATATACGGAAATGCTTCACGTTGATGGTGCTTGCATATACAAATATTCAACAGATGGAGCGCTTGAAGTGCTGGCTTGTAATAAAACCTGGTCAAATATTTTCTCCACGCTGCAATCGTCGGGGAAAAACAATAGTCACAATGTACTTTCAAACCCGGCTGTTTTATTGCACTGCACTGCGAGTGCGACTATACTGGAAATAGACCGGTCTTCTCAAGCGGTACCATTATCTTTAGGTTCGCGTACTTATGGATCTGTCGTATCGTTACCGCTTGTGTGCGACGGAATAAAAGTAGGTGCCATCTCTATGTTCAGTTTTCATCCGCAGTTTTTTGTGCCTGAGAGTATTGACGTACTCCGGACGATTGCATATCTGACAGCTTCATTGTATATGAACATTCAGTTAAGAAATGCACTCGAAAAAGAACAGATTGAACGAACAACTCTTCAAAAAGATGTTCAGGTCTTGCGCGGGCAAATCGTTTCTCATCAACAAAATACCGATACAAGCAACAAGACTGATACCGCCTATGACGAATTAGAAGCATTATCCTTTTCACTATCTCACGATTTGCGCGCACCAATACGTGCTATACGGAATAATTGCGAATGGTTGAGTTCACAGCATGCAGCGAACGTCGACAAGGAAGGTCAGGAACTTATACATCAGATTGCCGCAAGCTCCGATAGTATGGAAAAGCTTCTTGATGGATTACTCGCTTTTTCAAAAGTTGTTCAAATCGATCCACAGCAATCCCCGATTGATATGACGTCTCTTGTTCGCGATGTGATTGACGAATTAATGAAATATGAGAACGGACCGTCTTCTCTTTCAGTAACTGTCCAGCCGTTGATGCCTGCCTATGGTGATGCAATATTGATACGTCAAGTATGGTACAATCTTCTTTCGAATGCTTTGAAATATACACGCTACAAACAGAAGCGAGAAGTGACCGTTGATTCACATCCGTTCAATGGAGGTGTACAATATTGTGTGATTGACAACGGTATCGGATTTAATATGCAATATGCTGACCGCCTTTTCGGCGCATTTCACAGGCTGCATGTTGCTGAAGAATTTGAAGGGACAGGAGTTGGTTTGGCTATTGTACAACGAATCGTCCGAAAACATGGCGGACAGGTATGGGCGGAAGGCAAGGTAGACAACGGCGCTCGGTTCTATTTTACGCTTCCCAAAACTTAGAAAACAACAAGTGAAACAATGGGCATAATGCAATGACACAAAAAAATGGAAAACTAAACATTCTGATGCTGGAAGATATACCGATCGATGCTGAAATGATCGAGCGGGAACTTCAGAATGCGAATATTTTGTACAATTCACGACGGGTAGCTTCCAAGAGCAAGTTCTTGAAAGAGCTTGAAATATCTTCCCCGGATTTAGTGCTTGCAGATTATTCGCTGCCTCAGTTTAGCGGTTTAGAGGCGCTGAAGATAGTCCGTGAGATGAAAAAGAAGATCCCTTTCATTCTTGTCACAGGAATGAAAAATGAAGAAATAGCCGTCGAATGCCTTAAGGAGGGCGCTGATGATTATATTCTTAAGTCGAGTCTTCGTCGACTGCCGGGTGCAATTCAAAATGCACTTGAAAAACAAAGGGCAGAAATGGAAAATGAGCGGCTTGAAGAAGAACTCAGGCGCTCTCAGAAACAAATGTTCACCATCTTTGAGAGTATAACGGATGCATTTTTTTCCGTGAACAAATCTTGGGATGTCATGTATTTAAACCCGCGATCTGACGCCTTTCTCGTGAAGATGAATAAACGGCGTGAAGACCTTTGGGGGAAGAATTGGTGGAATGAATTTCCCGCTCCGAACGATTCTGTGGCGTATAAAGCTTTGCACCATGCAATGGAATCTCATGAATTTGCCGAATTTGAAGAATATAATTCTGCATTAGATTCATGGCTGCAGGTCCGGGCGTACCCCGCAGAAGACGGCCTTGCCATTTATATGCAGGATATTTCTGAACGTAAAAGAGCAGAGGAAAAAATTAGAGAACAGGCAAATTTACTGGATATCGCCCAAGATGCAATTATTGTTCGTGACCTGAATGATAATATCATTTACTGGAACAATAGCGCAGAGAGAATCTACGGATGGAAACAAGAAGAAGCGATTGCAAAAAACGCGTCTCAATTATTATGCACAGAATCAGACAGCATTAAACGAGCTTTACAGGTTGTTGAAAAAAAAGGGTCATGGTTCGGTGAATTGCATCAGGTGACAAAGATGCAAAAGAGTGTGATTGTTGAAAGCAAATGGAGCGTCGTTCTGGATGAGCGGGGAAAGCCAAAATCGATCCTTACTATTAATACGGACATCACTGATAAAAAGAACATAGAACAGCAGTTTCTTCGTGCGCAGCGTTTAGAAAGTGTGGGTACTCTGGCAAGCGGTCTTTTACATGACCTCAATAATGTTCTAACACCGATCATTCTCGCTGTTCCATTTATGAGGGATAAATTGACGGATGAATCAAGTCAAGATATCCTAAGGACTCTGGAAAGTTCTGCAAAACGAGGTGAAGGAGTTGTACGACAATTGATGTCGTTCGTGCGGGGTGTGAAAGGCGATCGTATTATTCTGCAACTTAAACTCATTGTATGGGAATTGTTGCATTTCATTTCAGAAACATTTCCGCCGAACGTAAAAGTCGTGAAGCATTGTCCAAAGGGTGTATGGTATGTTTTGGGGGATTCAACTCAATTGTATCAGGTGTTGATGAACCTTTCGATCAACGCCCGTGATGCGATGCCCAATGGAGGAACGATCACCATTGATTTACAGAACAGTACACTCAGCGAACAAGAAGCACGATTGCACCTTGGAGCTGCACCGGGAATGTATGTAATCTTAAGTGTGAAAGATACCGGTAACGGAATTTCGCCGGAAATAATCAATCGAATATTCGATCCATTTTTCACGACAAAAGAACCTGGTAAGGGAACCGGCTTGGGTCTCTCATCGTCGCTCAGCATTGTAAAAAGCCATGGCGGTTTCATGGATGTGCATAGCGAGGTAGGCAAAGGAACAGAGTTTAAAGTCTTTCTCCCTGCAAAAGAAGAGAAGGCGAAATCAGAAACCTCGCAAGACTGCAAAGTCACCATGGGTCATGGCGAGACCATTCTTGTTGTGGATGATGAAAAAACTCTGCAAGACCTTTTACGGCCGACACTTGAAAAACAAAATTTTAAAGTGCTCTCTGCATTTGACGGTATTGAAGCAATTGCGGTGTATGAAGAAAATCAAAATAAGATTGATATTGTCTTGCTTGATATGCTGATGCCTAAATTAAGCGGACTATCGACAATCCCTAAACTCAGGCAAATAAACCCTCAAATTAAAATAATTTGTATGACGGGAAGTATGTTAGACAACCTGGGCAGTGAGATGAATGCGGCAATACGTAAATTGCCTTTCCTTCAGAAACCGTTTAATTATGAGGATGTCGCGACAATGGTAAACGAAGTTTTGTGTGAAACTCCAAGTGCTTACGCGCAATAATGATTTGTCAATTTGATAAATTGCCGTGTCTATTGCGGCTCAATGATGAGATAATATAGTATGGCTGTTAAGACGATTTGGGATCAAAAAAGAATCGGTGTAATTCGGAAGGTTACAACCTCTACGGCAACCGTTACACTCGATTCGCAATTAGCAAGTCTTTCATTGCAATTGAATGGGAAAGCTTATCCCATCGGACAGATAGGTACGTATGTGCTTGTGCCTGTCGGCAGACAAGTCTTGCTCGGTGTGGTATCAGAATTCAATAAGTTCGAATTTGGCGAAAATGGGAAAACAAAATCGCATTATGAAATGATAATTTCCCTTATAGGGTCTGTCAAGAATGGTGTTTTCGAGCGCGGTGTTTCCACTTTTCCCATAGCAGAAACACCAGTCTATATTCTTGAAGAGAAAGATCTTTCTGTTGCTTTTTCTGTGTTTCAACGGTTCGGATTTTCAACAGGCAGACTTTCACTTTTTGAAAACGAACGTGCTTATATTGATCCAAACCGTTTCTTTGGTAAACACCTTGCGGTTATTGGAGCAAGCGGCTCTGGTAAATCATGCACCGTCGCTTCGATTCTTCAAAAAGTAATAAACTTTCCTGATACGAAAGTTGTCATTTTAGACATGCACAATGAATATCAACACGCTTTTCCTAAAAACAGCCAATATCTTAATCTCACAGAACTTGAGCTTCCATTCTGGTTAATGACTTTTCAAGAAATGATGGAGGTCTTTGTTAACCCTTCAGATGAACACGCTGCAACTCATATTACTGTTTTGAAAGAGCTTGTATTTGAAGCAAAACGACTGCAAAATCCAGAATTGAAAAATGTCCTGACGATCGATACTCCTGTGTACTATGATTTCGCAAAAGTGCGTTCAAAAATAGAAGCTCTTGAGTCAGAAAAAAGCGGTCCTTTTCATGGAAAATTTGCACGGTTTCTGGTACAGCTCGACACAAAATTAAATGACCCGCGATATGACTTCATGTTTAAACCCAGACTTTATATCCATTCAGCATCGCTTGCTGAATTGTTGACAAAAATGTTCGGACCTCATGGTGCGTCGAAGATTACCATCATGGATATGAGCGGCGTTCCATTCGATATCGTAAACACGGTCGTTTCTCTTATGGCGAGATTAGCATTTGATTTTAATTTCTGGAATATAAGCCGTCGTGAATGTCCAATCCTTTTAGTTTTTGAAGAAGCGCATAACTATTTATCAACAACCACAGAAGGAACACAAGCAGCGAGGCGTACCGTAGAGCGAATTGCAAAAGAAGGCAGAAAATACGGGGTAAGCTGCATGATCGTCAGCCAGAGACCCTCGGATATCTCTGAAACGATTTTATCTCAGTGTAACAATTTTGTAGTCATGCGCCTCACAAATCCGATGGATCAGAACTATGTGTGCCGGCTCGTTGCAGATACCTATCCTGGTCTTGAAAATCTTCTCCCATCTCTTCGTCAAGGAGAAGGATTGTTTGTCGGCGATGCTGTTCCCATGCCTCTGCGTATTCAGATAGACCCGCCTGACCCGGAACCGGCAAGTGCCGATATACAATTTTTTGATAAATGGAAACGTAAAAATGAACCGACCAATGTTAATGAAATAGTCAGGCGATGGTGGAATCAAGAACGTTGTTAGTTCAAAGAAGTGTCTCATGAGCAAAAACTGAAGTACTGTGGAATTCAAAAATTATCGACATAGTGGTACTCTCTATCAACAATAATATGCAGACATTGTGATTAACCAACAAGTGATGACTACGACACCTAATTTATCTGAAGAAATTCGAATGGAAGCCAACCATATTTTAAAAGTGGTTGACCAGGCTATTAAAGCAGGATATTTAGATGAGGCAAAAGATCATCTCGAAAAAGCAAAAAAAATTGATCCGACCAATGCATATGTTTATGCGTTCCAAGAACGAATTGCCTTCCTAAAAGAGGAAGCAGCAAAGAAACAAACCGCTGCAACGAACCGTGGAGCAATGGAGGACGCGGCACGAGCTAAATTCGAAGCAGATCGCCGGCGGGCGGAAGAGGAACGGTTAAAAAAAGAAGATGCGCAAGTGAGACAATTTGAAGAGTGGCATCAGAAAAAGCTTGAAGCTGAGAGACGACACCAGGATGAATTGACCCGGGATGCTGAGACCCTTGCGGTTCCTCATAGCGCTCCGACTTTCATAACCCCTGAACATGCGCCTTCTGTTCCCCAGGAACAACCTAGAAAAATTGAGGAAGTACCGCAGCAAAGACCTGTGAACCCCGAATACGTGACTTCTGTTTCCCAGGAACAATCTAGAAAAACTGAGGAAGTGCCGCAGTATAGACCTTTACCGACATCGGCACGGCAGAGTGCTCAAACGGCGAAATCGATCGATCAAGCCCACGATATGTACAAACGGGTGTTACTGCTTGCTTGGGCAGATGGTGCTATCTCACCAGAAGAAGAAAGCCAACTCAGAGATTTGCGAACATCACTGCATATTTCATCGGAGGAACACACACAACTCGAGCTAGAGGCCAAGGAAGAATCCTATGCACATGCATTCACGCTTGTTTGGACTTCCGGGATGAGTGCGAATGAACGCTCGGCTGTTATTAATGAACTTCGTCAAAAGTATCATATTTCGTCAGAAGCACATTCAAGAGTCGAAGCAAAAGTTCTCGTGGAATTTGGTCATCAGAAGAATAAACCGATGCTCTATGTCATTGATGACGATGAGAGTACACTCGATATGGTCGTACGAGTGCTTGAAAGCGGAGGTTTTACTGTGCAGGCTTTCAATACATCTGATGAGGCGCTTACCGGTCTTAAACATGATATGCCTGATTTGATCGTGTCCGATATTAATCTTGAGACTTCAACTATTGGAGGATTTTCATTTTATGAAAAAGTCCGCCAGCTGCATCATTTAACTCACGTGCCTTTTATTTTCTTAAGCGGCATGATTGATGAGGGCATGATACGATATGGAAAAGGCCTTGGAGCCGATGATTATCTGACAAAACCTTTTTCCGGTGAAATGCTTCTCGATACGATCAAAGGAAAATTAAAACGCTATAAACAATTAAAAAGCAATTAGCATTGAAAAAACAACATTATACGAAAAGGCAACATAAAACGGTGGCGGAATGTCCCGTTAATACGAATATTAAGTAGGAATATTCCTACTATGGAATCATTTGAATACCTATAGCTATTATATACGTGAAAACTCATATTTATACCGCTCAGTAACTCCTCATGAGATATTCAATACATAGAGAATATGTGATAATTTTATACATCGATACGTTGAGCGGAAACTGATTCCCCAGATAGAAAACGCTCATTCAGATATTAAGGAGCAATGTCATGATGAATATATTTAAAAGATCATTACAAGCCACACTGATCGCGAGATTTTTAGTTCCGTTGCTAGCCATTTTTATTTTCGGAATTAGTTATTACGCGATCAACCAAAAATCGCAAGGCCGTGAAGCGTCTGCACAAAATGCACGGTTACTTGCAGAAACACTCTCATTTTCGGTTGGAGCAGGATTGAATGACGGTAACTTCGACCTCGTGCAAACATCATTTAACTGGGCGAAAGGAGATGCTGCTGTTGTTTTTGTATTGATCCTCGACGAATCGAACAAAACAATTATTGAACACAATCCGCGGCAGCTCGGATATGATGTTTCCACCCTCTTGCGGCGTGAAGCCTTTGACGATGCGAACGATGTTGTTGTGGCTGTACGCCCGATCGAATATAAAAGCAGAAAGTTAGGCACGACGATTGTTGGAGTTACTATGGAACCTATCATGACTTCTATCAATAAACAGATCTGGTGGTCAATCTTATTTAATCTGTTTATTCTTGTTCTTGGCATTGGATGGGTTTTTATCTACGCACGGAATTTGGCAAGAGATATTCAAGCGGTACAGGTGAATATAGACAATGCAGATTTAAATACACAATTTGACACTACACGGGAAGATGAAATGGGTCAACTTCAGAATTCCTTTGATCGGTTTGTAGGGTCTATCCGCGACACATTAATTCAAGTATCAGAAACTGCCGCTTCCGTTGCGAGTGCAAGTGCACAGATTAGCTCGAGCACGGAAGAAATGGCAGCAGGATCTCAAGAACAAACAACGCAATCGGAGGAAATAGCAAGGGCAGTTGAGCAAATGGCAAAAAGCATCGCTGTGAATTCAGAAAATGCAGGGGAAACTGCACAGACCGCAGAGCAAGCCAAAACTGCTGCAGAGCAAGGTGGAAATGTCGTTACAGATACGGTGAGGGAAATGAAACAGATTGCAAATGTTGTGCGTGAGTCTGCGGGGACAATTCGAAATCTTGGAAAATCAAGCGATCAAATTGGAGAGATCATTGGTGTGATCGAACATATTGCCGACCAAACAAATCTGTTAGCTCTCAACGCAGCCATAGAAGCGGCGAGGGCAGGTGAACAAGGTCGCGGATTTGCAGTGGTTGCAGACGAAGTGAGGAAGTTGGCAGAACAAACAACAAAGGCGACAAAACAAATTGCGGGTATGATACAGCAAATTCAATCAGATAGCCACGGTGCCGTTAGCTCTATGGCGAATGCTACAAAGCAAGTAGATACGGGGATTGCATTGGCAGATCGGGCCGGAGCATCTTTGCAGGAGATCGTTCAGACATCACAAAAGGTTACAGAAATGGTGACACAGATCGCTGTTGCAAACGAAGAACAATCCAGCACTAGCGAACAAATCAGCAAGAACATGGAAGCCATTGCCACGGTCACTCAACAAACATCTTCAGGTACACATCAAATTGCCCGTGCAGCGGAAGATCTGAATCGATTGACTGAAGCTCTTCAACACCTTGTCAACCAGTTCAAGTTGACATCGCAAAAAGAACAGGACGCAAATGCTTTGGCTCCGAAGAAGACATATGAATTAAAATCCCGATCGAAATACACATAAGGAATATTAATAACTGCCCAGATGAAAAGTATGCGGTAAAACAATAAAACATATATGAAAGAAAAAATAATATGAAAAACAAAATAGTTCTTCTCGTAGTTTTAGTACTTATCATCTCCGGTTTGACTGCAGCTCAGACCGACAGTAAAAAAGCGAATACGAAGAGCATCACCATAGGAGTTATAGGAAAGAGCCAATCGAATCCCGTTTTTATAGCTGCATATTCCGGAGCTCGCGTAGCTGCAAAAGAATTGGGAGCGAAATATGGGGTGCAGGTATTGATCGATTGGCAAACACCGCAAACTGAGAATCCAAAAGAACAAGTTCAGGCAGTGGACAGACTGAGCCAATCGGGTGCTGCTGGAATTGCTATTGCTTGCAGTGATGCAAATATTCTTACTCCTGCCATCAACAAAGCGGTCGATCTCGGAACTCAGGTTGTCTGTTTTGATGCTGATGCACCGAAGAGTAAACGGTTCGCTTATTATGGTTCTGACAATGCAGAATTTGGACGAACACTCATGAAAGAGCTTGCTCAAGTCATGAATGAAAAAGGGACTGTGGCAATTATTGGCGGTAATAAAAACGCGTCAAATCTTCAGCGTCGTGTTCAAGCTGTCAAAGAAGAACTAAAAAATTATCCATCTATGAGACTTCTGCCCAATGGAGTTTTCTATCATGATGAAGTTCCACAAAAAGCAGCTGAAGTACTTGCTCAAGCTCAAAGAGCAAATCCAGAAATTGGAGGCTGGGTACTGATTGGAGGGTGGCCGCTCATGATTAAAAATGCAATAAAATGGGAACCGGGGAAGGTCAAGGTCGTTGCATGCGACGCGCTTCCGAGTGAATTGGAATACGTAAGGAGCGGCCATGTTCAAGTTCTTATCGCTCAGGGTTGTTTTTTATGGGGATATAAATCTGTCGAAGTTTTACTTAATAAAATACTGAAGAATCAGACGCCGCCGGAAGCATTAATTGTCGATCCACCGACCCGTGTCACAGAAATTAATCTTGATGAATGGTCGCTTAATTGGAAGAAGTGGCTGCTCAAGGAAGCAGTAAATCGCTGAGGCTGTAAAGTTTTATAAGCGAAGGAATTATCTCAGCAGTGCAGCATCGAGTTTGTATACTGAAGATAATATATATGAAACGAAAGGAAAAGGGTCGGAATAGAATGAGATATAGAATAGTTCTTCTCATCTGTCTAATGTTTGTGGGTTTCGGATTAATCTTTCCCCAAACAGATAAGAACAATTCCAGCCAGAAGAAAATAACCATTGGCCTTATCGGGAGAATCGGTACTAATCCTGTCTTTATTGCGGCACATTCAGGGGCGAATGCGGCTGCAAAGGAGTTAGGGGCAAAATATAATATCGATGTAGTGATCGACTGGGAAACTCCTGAAAATGAAAATGTTCAGGAGCAAGCCGCTGCCATTGATCGATTAATCCGTTCAGGTGCAAATGGAATTGCAATTGCCTGCTCTGAAGCAAACTATTTGACACCTGTTATCGATAAGGCAGTCGAAAAAGGGATCCCAATCTTGTGTTTCGATTCAGATGCCCCAAAGAGCAGACGATTTGCATATTACGGTGCAGACGATATTGAATTCGGGAAAACTATTATTCGACAACTTGCAGAGGCAATAAAAGACAAAGGAACCATAGCGGTTCTCGCAGGGAACGCGAATGCATTGAACCAACAACTTCGCCTTATAGGAATCAAGGAGGAACTCAAAAAGCACCCTAATATTAAGTTCCCGGAAGATAATATTTTTCATAGCATCGAAATTGCAGACCTCTCTGCTGAAATGGTCCGACGAGAGCAAAAATCGGATCCAAATATTGTTGGATGGGCATTTCTAGGTAGTCGGGTGTTTCAATCAAATAATCCCTTCCCCTGGAAACCGGGAGAAGTAAAAATAGTTGCCGGCAATGCAGTTCCAGGTCAACTGGAATATGTAAAGAGTGGATATGTGCATAGTCTTATCGGAGTAAATTATTTCGATAAAGGTTATAAATCGATCGAGATATTACTTGATAAAATACTTACCAATAGGAATCCAAAAGAATCAATACTATTCGTTCGATTAACCCCCGTCTCAAGCGTGAATGTAGAAGAATGGTCACTTAATTGGAAGAAGTGGCTACTCGTAGAAGCTAGAAATCGTTAGAGATTGATAGTCATACAGGTAAAATAATAATCCGATATGACAGAGCATTTTATTACTTTTCAGCGTAAT
>Ga0182021_10007202_pt1 | contig 13171 bp, 11 predicted proteins | sample 612E3MmetaG_FD_120493 | JGI IMG/M metagenome (GOLD analysis project Ga0182021, IMG submission 120493) | Permafrost microbial communities from Stordalen Mire, Sweden - 612E3M metaG (Illumina Assembly) | ecosystem: Environmental > Terrestrial > Soil > Wetlands > Permafrost | place: Sweden... | reverse complement strand
GCTCCAATCCTCCTGATCTCGGCTGCCGCCTCCGCCAAGGTGCGGCCGGATTTAAGCCGTCCCTTCACCTTGAGCCAGCGCTGTGACCTTTGATTTGGATCTAGTGACCCAAGGCCCAGATCATTTGGAAGCATCGGATAGGCCCGAAGCGGAACCCACAAGGAACTTTGAACTAAGCCGGTCAAGCCGTAGAACTCCGTTGGTGTCACCCCGACTATTTCAAAACTCCTGCCACTGATTTTTAGGGTGCGGCCGATGATGTCCGGTGTGCCGCCGAACATGTGCTGCCATACATCATGACTGATTACGGCAACGAGCGGAGCGCCTGGTGCTGTATCAGCGGGTTGCAAAACCCGGCCCAGCTCTGCGTTCACACCCAGCAAACGGAAGTAGCTTGCGTCGACAATTTCGCCAGTTGAAGTCTGGGCTTGACCGTTCGCCGTAAAGGATAAACGAAATGATCTCCAAGCCGTTAGATCCTCAAACACGGTCTGACGGGAGCGAAGGTCCGTGTAGTCGCCATAAGACAATCCGATCATTGGAATGCTGCCATGCGGCCAATGGTACACGTTGACGATGCTTTCGATGTCTCTCACACCGGGCGGCGGCCCCAGCACGGAATGGATGATCGAATAGACCGCGGTCGTGGCGCCGATACCCAGCGCAAGTGTTAACACGGCGAAAATCGAAAAGAAGGGTGTTGAACTCACTCGTCGCCAGCCGTAGCAAAGATCCCCCCAGGACGTTTCGAGCCAAAACTCGCGAGCGTCGCGGACCGATTCTTTCGTCTGATCCAGCCCTCCAAGCTGCAAACGGGCTATGCGTCGAGCCTCGGTAGCAGAAATACCGCGACGCATTTCTTCCTCGACAAGCAAATCCATATGGGTCTGCAGTTCCTCATCCAGCCGCTGATCGAGACGGCTCCGCATGAACAATCCGCGAATTTTAGCTTTGATTACGCGAAATGAGACCATTTTCCCCTCCGCGAGATTGGATCCTGTCGCCCGGTTGCCAAGTCGAAATGGCCCCTGTAGCGCTGGTTATTCATGCGTCTTCGAGGAAGCGTTCCATCATTGCCCGAACCCTAAACCAATTCTCAGTTTCCTTGGCGATCTGCTTCCTCCCAAGTCTCGTGAGCTCGTAATAACGCGCGCGGCGGTTGTTCTCAGATGTTCCCCACTTTGAGGAAATCCAGCCCCGTTCCTCCAATCTGACCAGGGCCGGGTAAATGGATCCCTGGGTGAGCGAGACGCTTCCCGCCACTTGCTCGATTCGGCGAGCGATGCCGTACCCGTGCGTGGCTCCCAAGCCTTCGAGGGTTTTTAAAACCATCAGATCAAGGGTTCCCTGCAATACGTCAGGTTTTGAACTCATTGGCCCTCTCATTCATTGTTCTGTCGGAATTCGACATAAGATTAAGAGCCTGCCGTCTGAATGTCAATTACAAAAACACGTGAAACACAGACCTTGGCTATAATTTTAGTAGATTGCATTTTCGTTTCGGAGTCCAGCTGTGAGAGATGCCAAGGTTTAAGAAGTAGCGCTCCGGAGAACGATAGGACAATACATCGGGCTTCTGCGATGCGGATGGCTGAATCAATTTGCGTAGGGCCTTGCGGGAGGGTGGAGCCCGTTTCGAGGTCAGACGAATGGCCTTAGCGATGTGGTCAAAAGGAAGTGTACGAGCAGCGTATTACGCGTCGAACCACAGTTGCGGTGAAGCTCCTATATTGGGAATCTAAATCCAGTATTGATTCTACTGAAAACTCATTCCCATTCGAGCCGTTTGTCTAAGTTCCCCTCCGAGCGAAGCAGATCGCTTAGTGAATCGGGCCGGTCTGCGGCTTACCTATACTGCCGGAAATCAAAATCCTTGAGATCGGCGGGCGCATTCTGTCATTCTCCTATCGATAGTCGATGGGAGCCATGAAACAGAATTCGAAACCTGAATTCCTGCCGGGCACGCTCGAAATGCTCGTTTTGAAGACGCTCAGCCGCGGCACCAACCACGGCTGGGACATCGCGCAACACATCCAGCAGGTCTCCCAGGGCGCGCTGCGAACCGGCGAAGGTTCGCTCTATCCAGCGCTGCAACGGCTGCTGCTGGACGGGTATGTCGAAGCCGAATGGGGCGCCTCGGAAAACAACCGCCGGGCGCGATACTACCGGATCACTCCAGCTGGCCGGAAGCGGCTGGCGGTGGAGAAGCGCAGCTTTGACTCCCTGCTGGCCGCCATCGCGCTAGTAATGGAGGATACGGCGTGAGACTCCGCAATCGCATCCGCTACCTGGCGCGCCGCCGCCAGCTCGACGCCGACCTCGCCGAGGAGCTTCGGCTTCATCGCGAAATGGCAGAGAACGCCGCCCTTCGCGCGGGCGCCACACCCGAGGACGCCAGGCGCCATGCGAACCTGGCATTCGGAAGCGAGGCGATCGCCTTAGAAGACAGCCGCGCCGTGTGGCGTTTCGCCTGGATCGAGTCCGTGGCTCAGGACGTGCGCTTCGCGCTGCGTGGTTTCCGCAGAACACCAGGTTTCGCGCTGACCGTGATCTGTACGCTGGCCCTGGGGCTGGGAATGCTGGCGACCGCCTTCAGCGTGTTCAACGCTTTGGTGCTGCGGCCTTTCGCCGTGAAGGACCCCTATTCGCTGTATGCGTTCCTGGGCTGGGGCGAGACAAAGGGCCAATACCAGACGCGGCCGTTCAGTTGGAGCGCGTTCAAGGATTTTCGCCAGCGGAACGGCGCATTCAGCGATGTCCTGGGTTTCGCCAACGTGAACTCCAGCGCGGGGACGAATGAGTCCGTGCAGGCGGTCACGGGCAACTATTTCACCATGCTGGGCGGGCGCATTTGTATGGGCCGTCCAATTTTGGAGCGCGACGACGTGCCGGGTGACGCTGTGGCCGTGGCCAGCTTCGTCGCCTGGAAAAGCATGCTCGGCGCTGATCCCAACGCAGTGGGGCGCACAGTGCGGCTCGGCAACAAGCCCGTCGAGGTGGTCGGCGTCGCCTGCCCGGAGTTCAACGGTCTGGAGGAAAGGCGCATCGATTTCTGGGTGTCCCTGCCGCTCTCCGGCGCATTCGATTTTTCCCTGGGAATGGAGCCCGAGGAGTTGTCCGTTGTAGGACGTCTCAGGCCCGGGATGACGCCGGAAGGCGCGGAGGCGGCATTGACGGCTTATGGCCGCCAAGTCTATCCCACATGGCGGAACGGGAAGCAGCCGGAGAGCGCAACGCTTCAGCAGAGCGCGTCGGTTTATCAGCTCAACCGGGACAGCACCCGGGTGTTCCTGCCTGTCTTCGCCGCCTTCGGGCTGATCTTACTGATCGCCTGCGCAAACATTTCAAACATGATGCTGGCGCGCGGACTGGCGCGGCAGCGCGAGATCGGAATCCGCATCGCGCTCGGCGCGGGACGCGCGAGAATGCTCCGCCAGCTTCTGACGGAGGGCCTGCTGTTGGCGCTTCCGGCCGCTGTGGCGGCCTACTGGGTGGCCCACGGCACCATCCGGGCCGCGTTCTGGCTTCAAGTTAACGTTCTGCATTCAACCAACAACAGATGGCAACTCACGCTCTGGAACAACGTGCCGGACTGGCGGGTGTTCGTCTTTCTGCTGGGGACCGCCGGCGCAGCGACGCTCGTATTCGGCCTGGTTCCCGCCCTCCACACGCTGCGCTCCCGTCTGTTGGAGGTGAATCGCGGCGAGTTCGCTGACATCCGCCCCGCTCGCCTGCGCAGCGCCCTGGTGGTCGCGCAGGTGACGGTGTGCGCGCTGCTCCTGATATCGGCGGGAGTGACGCTGCGCGGTGAACGGAGTATCGTCTCACAGGATGTTGGGGCCGATATGGGCGGAGTCTTCACGATCATGCCCATTAGCAGGGTCTCGGATTCCGAAACAATCTCCGGCACCACAGTAGGCCGGATCATGTTAGAACGGCTGTCATCGCTGCCGCAAAATGAACCGGTGGGTGTTTGCCGCATCACTCCGGGGCAAAAGTGGTCTCCGAATTGGGAGCGGCCGAAATTCAAGACCGGAACCGGAACTGCCAGCATACCGTTCAATCGGGTTTCGCCGGAGTACTTCAACATCTTCCGTGTGCCGATTCGCGGGCGGAATTTCTCTACAGAGGAGGCTGAGACCGAAGCGCCGGTGGCGATTGTCAGCGAAGTCGCGGCCCAGCGACTCTGGCCTCACGGCGATGCGTTGGGACAGTTGCTGGATCTTTCGGAGCAGGGAGAATCGAAGCCATTGGGTGAACCGCCCTTTCGCGTCGTGCGGGTAGTGGGCGTCGTGCGGGATTCCCGCTTTCTTCTGGATACGGACGGGCCCGATGGACGGGCGCAAGGCGTGGTTTATTTCCCAGCCGGGCTGCGAACACAGAGCTACTCTATGATCATCGTGCGGATGACCGGCGACCCCAATTCCGCGCGCCGCACGCTAGAAAAGGCGCTGAATGAGGTTGTACGCCTCCCTAACCAGGCTTTGAACTCCGTGCAAACGTCGTTGGATTCGTATCTATACCCCTACCGGGCACTTCTCGCAATCGCCGGGTTTCTGGGCGCGCTGGCGCTGGCGCTGACCGTTTCCGGCATTTTCGGTGTGTGCTCGTATACAGTCGCGCAGCGAAGGAAGGAATTCGGAATTCGAATGGCGTTGGGAGCAGGCAAAGCGCGTGTGACAGGCATGGTGCTGTGGCAGTCATTGCGGCTGGCCGTGGTTGGCGCGGGCATCGGCACGCTGGCGGCGCTGGCGTTGGCGCGCGTGACGGCCCACTACGGCTGGTACCGAGCCGGGATTACTTTCTCCATGAAGCAACTCGACGTCTTCGATCCGGCCGGCTACATCGCCGGCGCGCTGGTGGTGATGGCTGGGGCGATCGCTTCCGCCTGGGTCCCGGCGAAACGGGCCGTGAGCGTGGACCCGGTGCAAACGCTGCGTTGCGATTGAGGAGAGCGACGGGCACGGAGGGCGGCTCGAAGCCGGCACTTGGCTTCCCAGCCATTACCGTTTTGGGGTCATTGTACGATAAAACCGTTCGCCCGCGTCGAGTCATATGTAACCGCAGAGCTCATAAGCCGCGTCGCTGGTTAAAGGCTTTTTGGCACACCCCTACCTTATTGAAGCAGGCCAAGTCTAGGAGAGGATCGCACAATCCGTTCAAGTGAAGTACAGATGTGATCATCGACAGGACGCTCTAGCCGGCACCGCCAGAATCCGCGTGTGCACCTCGTTCCCGTTCAGTCTCATTCCCTTCTTCGCCCGATCCACCATTGCTTCTGCCGGAACCTCGCTTGAAAAACTGAACCCAGTGGCATACACAAGTCCGGTACTCGAAAGGGCTAGGCCTTCCAATTGTTCCCCCTCCGATCCGCCATCGTATTCAGCAAAGCAGAGCCTCGCCAGTGAAGGAGAGAAGGCTGCGACAAATCCCCGATTCCTTTCGCTCCCCGATAGCAGCGTTAAACCGCCAGTCCCCGGAAGATCTGGTGACGCCGTGAAACCCACGAGCCATACGTTACCGGCTGAGTCGAGTTTGACATCGTCGCCATCGTACCCGCTTGAATCGTCTTTGCTCCCACCAAAATAGGTGGCGCGAATTTCGCGGTATCCGGCACCCTGGAATCGCGCGACAAAAGCATCCGCGCCTCCCTTAGATGCACCTTGGAAGGCATCCGCGGATACCGAAAGATCCCGCGATCTGGTCGTTCCGGCTATCACAGGATTGCCTCCACGATCTACTGCCACACCCCACCCATAGTCCTCGCCTGAGCCGCCGAAATACGTGGCGAAGGTTGGGATCAGACTCTGCGCGTTTACTCGCACTAGAAAGACATTTTGCGCTCCCTTCAGCTCCACCTGCAGCGGTTGAATCAGATGAAAATCCTTCGATTTCGTGTGGCCAACAGCAAACAACCCACCCCGCCCATCGAGAGCAATCCCTGACAGCCTCTCCTCTTGACTGCCGCCGAAGACCACTGAGCGCAGCGACGTTGCATCATCCATTCGCAGATAGGCAATGAAAGCATCGCCATGCGCTGCGGTATGCGCCGTCCGCTGCCCCGGAAAATTGGCCGACCAAGTAGTGCCTCCAACAAACACACCCCCGCGACCATCTAAGTCGAGTCCATAACTTTCTTCGGCGTCGGTTCCTCCCAAGAAAGTCGAATACACTACCCTTCCGTCTGGCGCCAACTTCACCACAAAGGCATCACTTTTGCCTCCCCCGAAACTGCGTTGAACCGCATTCGGCGTCGTGGGAAAATCTCGCGCTTCAGTGATGCCGGTAGCATAAGCAAACCCCTTCCGATCAACTTTGATGCGGAAGGCCGCGCTATACCCGCTACCGCCAAGGAGAGTCGCATAAACAATTTTCCTGGTAGTCGGGTTCAGTCGCACCACATAGGCATCTCCCATGCTCTCTCTTTGTTCCAGCGGCGCAACCTGCCCCGGCAATTGATTCACCATTGAGTGACAAGCCAGGAATAGATCGCCTCGAGATTCGGCGATGCCATCGCAATCCGCCAGCCCGAGATAACTTGCGAATCCTTGAGGGATCGCCGTCGATTCACTTGGCGCGGGAAAGTTGCCAATCAACAAGAACAATATTGGGAAAAGAGATATTCGCATGGGAGGAATTATATGACGGCCTGTGGGAAAGACAATCCGCATCCTCGATCGAGGACAAAACCAAGGAATCCGTCTCGCGGGTCGATCGTAAAGTGGAGGAGCCCGTCTCCCAAGCCATTCAGACTTATCAAATAGCGTGTGCGAGCACGGTATTGAGATCCCCGCATCTGCTGCATTATCAATTCTTGGTATGGTGAGTGCGCCTCAACTCCTGGTAAGTGGCGTATCCGGACAAAACTCCCATTCGCCTTCTGTCCTGAGAAGTGTGATGCCCCCTGATCTTTCAGTGGACTGAGAGTTCATCGGCCAGCCGGAAAACTGGGGCAATTCGTATTTTGACGAACAGGTTGGATCGTCTCCAGTTTGTCGAGATCTACTTTTTATGGTCCGCCGGAGGGAATCGCAGCAGCAATGGGCCGAGGTTCGAGCCTTTTTTGATCTCCATGCGATCCAGCGTGACCTGCTCGGCAGGGAGCGGATCCTCGGGAAAGTCTCGCAAAGTTCGAACCGTGAGGCTGTAAACACCCGGAGGGACACCCGTCAGCGAAAATGAACCATCATCGTTGTCGAATTGGCCGCTGGCTCCCTGGTTGCCAGGCGCCGCGGAAGTGTTCGCCAAAGACACACTGAACCTCATCGCCGCCCTGCCGGCAGCGTCGATCACTCGCCCGGAAACGGTGCCGCCTTCTTTGTGCTTTATCCGCAACTCCAGATCGGTCGGAGCAGGATTGCTCCTACTGAAGGTGAGACGTTGCTCTTCATAGCCCGGCTTGAAAACCCTGATCTCTTCCACCGGCGAATACGACAGATAGAACGAGAACCTCCTCTCGGCGTCGGTCTCCGCACCGCTGTGACCAAGCCCTCCTACCCCGTAACTCACAGTCGCGCCCGCCACGCCTTCGCCGGATTCCGTCGTGACCCGCCCTCTCTGAACGTCCGCATCATCAAGAACGACTACCGATGGCGGCGACTTCGGATCCAGTTTGAGGAAGTTTTTGGATTTGTAGCCCTCGACCGCTACGAAGCAATCGAATGGGGGCGAGTCCGGTGGCACCGCGAATGTTATGAGGCCCCGCTCGCTGATCGGGGGGTATGATGATTGGGCTCCAGCCGTGGCATTGGAGATGACCGCGCCACGACGGTTCGTGACTAAGAAAGAAAGTTCGTGCGCCTCTGAAAGGTGGAAGTCCACTCTGGAGCAGTCCCCTGCCTTCGTGGTGACGGAATGCTCTTGGCGCAAGAGTTCCGGGGCAGTCGCATATATGCGCATGAGGCCCTCCGGAAGCTTATCAAAAACGTATTTGCCAGAAGGGGTCGTAAACTTATATGTCGATGAAATCCATGAATTGTCGATGGAAGTGAACATCTGGTCGGGCCGGGATTGCACCATGGCCCCAGGGATCGGCCGCCCATCTTTGTCAAAAACATACCCCTCAATGCAAGCCGGCGCAGGCCGCAGACGGAAGTTTCTCACGACTGTCCCAGGATTTATGAAATCGATGTCTTCATCTCTCTGGGCGTATCCATCCTGGCGAACTACTATGGACGCATGCAAGGGCAGAATCAGCCTGATGGTAAAACGTCCCTCGTCATCGCACGCCTGAGAAATGATGGGATCCGGCCATTCGAATTTTGGCGCCTGTGGTCTCCACCTGTGCAATGAGACAACGGCCCCCCGCAGTGCCTCTCCCTGCTTGTCGGTGACCCTGCCGGTCAGGATACACTCTGTGCCTTGCCCGCCCTGCATGAGTCTTGCCTCGCGCCCGGTTGCATCGAATGGCGCAGGTTTGTTAGACGACTGAATGTCGGACGGTCGAGACAGGGGCGTCGGCTGGCTATCGGCAAAATGCTTTGGTGTCAGATCGCCTGATTGGCTCTGCCATCGCGCGCCGGCGTGCCAGGAGAGATAAATGAGCGGAATCAACAAGAGCAGCCAAAGCAACCGCTTTTTGCTTCGTGTCATCGATTCCTCCTCGGAAACCGGATGCCTGCCTGTCAATGATCTCCCCAGGCGGGGTTGCCCAGGAAAAAGCTTATGTAAGGATTTCATCGATCAGACGCAGATATACGCCAACGTCACTTTTTCACAATTACTTTGAAGATGTCGGCTTGATGATCTGTGAAACCATCGAGCCATGGACACGACCCTAAGGTGTAGTCCTTATTCTCGAATCGAATCTGACATCCTCCCTCCGGTTCGACTTTGATCATTTGGAAAGTATGCTCTTTCATGATCCGAAAGGCCTTTGCATCACGGCCAATAGCGATATAAAGGGTGCCTCGCTGTTCTCCCTGAAGACCACCGCCGGGAATCTGCAAAACGGAACTTGGTTTCACATCGACGTCTCGTGTGACCTCAATCGTCACAGACAGCTGCCAGCGCGTTTGTGCTGAGACGGTAAAAAGCATGAAAAACGCGATTATGGTCACTGGTCACATCCTTTCGATTGATTTGATTGGCACATCCGGGTCCGCCGTATGCGACGTCTCTTACTTGTCTTGCGGTTCGCCCACTTATCGATGATTTGAAGTGTGGGAAGATCTAGAAAGCGGGTGGAGTCGATTGTCATGCCGGCCCATCCCCCAGTGGGAAAATGGCGGGACCACAATTAAACGCGACCTTTCGAGAAAAGCAAATCATACTGCTGAAAGTAAAATCCTCAATTTGTAAGCCAGGAGCGATTCCGAGAATTGCTGAAACAGGTCTCGAATCAATTCACGTCTTGCATCCCTGCCAATCAATTCGGTGGCCTTGGCGTGTTGCCGATTGCTGATGCAGCGTTCGGCGTCGGCCGCTCAACATGGTCGATCACGAGAAAACGGTGCGGCCCCTTTGCCGCTCGCAGCTCCAATCCGAGCGTGTTCTTGAGCCCGGCGACAAAGTCGTCGTGGTTTTCATAGACGAGACGGAAGGAGAACAGTCCCGTAAGCCCGGTCTTGTTGACTACCGGCCGGTCGGGGTCGAGTCCGTGGAGAAGATCCGCGACCATGTCATCGAGCGTTGTCGCCTCGACGGTCAACACCCAGTTGCCGTTGCCGTCTTTCAATGTCGAGCTCTCGCACCGGCGCTGACCGGGCTCAAGGGGCGGCGGTGGATACGAGTTCCAATCGAACGGAACGCAGGCGCCCGGCTTGAACGGTGTCAACTTCGAACCGCCTTTGGCGACGACGAGCTCATAGACAGGCACCTCGCGGGTTTCATAATGGGCCTTCAACTTGAACCGGTCCTCGAGAATCGCCTGCAGCATCGAACCTTGCATGACCGCGGACGGCGGCGTGCCATCGGCCTTCGCTTCAATCGTGAATCGTTCCCACTTCAGCCGTTCAGACTCCTTGGACCACTCGACGGTCGGGTATGTCCCTGGTGGATTGAGGTGGCCGTTCGCATACGTGAGATACACCGACTGAATCAAGAAGGACAGGGGCTGACATTCCAGCCGCAGTCTTCCCGGCGACGTCGCTCCCGGCCCGCCGCCGCGGCCGCCAGGCGCCGCCGCGTTGGGATCGCAGGTCTTGACCGAGACAACGTCGAACTCCGTGGCATTGGATTTCGATTGCGGATCGGCGAATGCGGAGACGGACAGGCTTTTATAAAAAATCGCCGGAGGGCTGTTCGCAATCGTAAGCAAGACGAGCAACGCGTAGACGTTCATGTTGGCCTCCTTCATGAGGCAATACATTGAACAAACTAGCAAATGGGATCGCAGGAGTACTCACACTATTGATAGCGAGAATCCGTTTTAGGTTCAAGTGCCTGCCGCATTATGGACGGATATCTCGGACAGAACCCCCGCATCACGTCTCCTCGATCCCGCGCCGCAGCATCCAGCACCCAGGCTGGAACGATGTCACCATCCCATCGCCTGGCCTCCTGACAGATCCCGATCGGCATTTCGCCCGTGGTGCAAGTCCTGTCCACGCAACCCGTGAGCAATTGATGGTGTTGATCCGAGGCGGGATTCCGCATCATCCACGCGCGACTTTGCCGAGCAGCTTGTGACCACGCCTCGCGCGTTGTTCTCCGCCGATTAAGACCACCTCGTCAGATTCACAAATGCAGGGCCTGCCAAGCAGCCGCTGCCATCGGAACAGCCCCCAGTCCGAGAATTCCTGCGCGAGGCTATTCCGAACGAATTTGGGTTTGACGGCTGGCGGGATCCTCTCCGGGTACGTCCGGCGACGGATTCCTTTGCCATGTCGGGGTGCCCCGAGTACAATGGCTGCAAATTCGAACGCATCCACACGCGCGAAAGGTGGTGCCCAATGAAGCCGAGCGTTGGCTGTGGTTCCAGCGGCACCGAGGGCGAAGGCCCTCAGGGACTGGTGGGCTTACTAATTTCCGTTGCGTTTATATACATCTTCGTCTTTATCTTCCTGCCGGAGAGTGCCCACGCCTGGTTTGTTCCCTTGTTTATTGCCGTGGAAATCGGTGCGGCTGTATTGTATCTCGTGGCTGATCGCCGCTCGCGCATTGAAGCTGACCGGTTGCGGAGAGTGTTTCATCGGATCAACGAGAATCCCAACCGTTGAGGTCTACAATCCTCGGCCGCGACAAGTCGTATTTGACGCAGGTTTATAGTAGCGCCCCGTACCGGCACTGGCGGCGGGTTGAGCATCGTGACTCGAGATGCCCAAAAGCAGCCGAAACGTCGGGAAGGGTTATGTCCGATATCGCCACGCCCGCGTAACCTAACACAGTGAGTCTGTAACTTCCCAGATTGGGACTTCGGGGGCGTCAGGGGAGATTTCACTTTTTCGAGTAGCGTTTTATGCATCAATTTGACGGACTCCGAATAAATCGCCTCCAAGTCCGGTACTATTAGAAAACGAGGCTCTAAATGTACTTCTCATTCAACCGGCCGCGCAGCGACAGACTGATATCCGGCCAGACGAATCCCCGCAAAGGGTTCCGCATTGCAGGACGGACAGCCGAACAGGTTCGCATGCGCCTGGCGGAGGCATGAAGCTATCGAGGGATGGGATATGGAGCGTTTTCTGCTGCTGTTTGTTGCGGCCTTAATTGCTCTGATTATCCCGATGTTGGCATGGCATCTCAGGCGGTCCAGGGAACTGGTCGGCAGGTGGGCCGCAGCGAACACCTATACAATCATCGCGATTGAACGACGCTTCCTCCGCGTGGGGTGGTTCTTTTGGCGGAGAAGCAGGGGGCAGGAAGTATTCTACGTTGTTGTCCGCGACGCTCGCGGCGAACAACACAGGGCCTACGTCAGGACGGGCGGATGGTTCCTGGGCCAGCTTTCGGAGCAGGTGGCCATCAAGTGGGATGACGGTGGCGGCATGGGATGAAATGAGCGAAGGAGAGTCTCTGTCAGTTGATGAATGCCTCACGGCGACGCGGGTGTGAAGTGGGAAATCTCTTCATGTAGTCTGTGGGTTTCAGGCATATCGACAGCGGAAAGGCAACTCCTGGGTAGTCGCTTTATCAGACAAGTGATTATTCAGGCAAAAGCTCTGCCGAAATGGTTTTGATGGCATGTGATCGCAGCCAGGGGGACCAGCACACGTTTCCCATATGACTTCTGGACAACTATCGTTTTGCAGGCTCGTTGTTCGGCTGGGAGTCAGTGTGGAAGGGCGCGATCGCGGTCAATGGCGGCATCCCGATCATCGTTGACGGCAAACTGATTGGCGCCATCGGCGCCTCAGGAGGCAGTAGCGACCAGGATGGCCAGACAGCCCAAGCGGGAGCCAGCGCAATGAAATAGCGCCTGGCCCTACACAAGAACAGTTGACGGAACCGCGCCGCGAAGGCTATGGTTTTAGCCTCATGCCCACGCTCCAGGAACAATTCGGCCAGATCGACATCTATCTCTTCGATCAGTTGCTGAGTCAAAGGATCGTGCCCTGCATGCGGGTCCTCGATGCGGGTTGCGGATCGGGGCGCAACCTGGTTTATCTGATGCGGAACGGCTACGACGTTTGCGGTGCCGATTCCGATCCTGCTGCGATCGACGCAATCAGAAAACTCGCGGCGGAGCTTTTGCCGCGCCTGCCGGCTTACAATTTCCGGCTCGAACCTGTCGAGGCAATGACTTTCCCAGCTGCCTGCGCCGACGTCGTGATCAGCAGCGCCGTGCTGCACTTCGCACGCGACGACGCGCAGTTCCAGGCGATGCTGCTCGGCAGTTGGCGCGTGCTGAAACCAGGCGGGATGTTCTTCTGCCGGCTTGCATCAACGATCGGTATGGAAGACCGTTTCCACCGGATCGAGGGCCGCCGTTTCGCTCTCCCTGATTCCACGGAGCGCTACCTGGTTGATGAATCCTTGCTCCTTGACCTCACAGCAAGCCTGGGCGGCAAGTTGATGGATCCGCTCAAGACGACTGTCGTGCAGAACCAGAGGTGCATGACCACCTGGGTGCTCCGCAAAAACCCGTGAAGGCTCATCTGCGTTAGGACCAAAGAGCTCACTGTTGATAGAATGATAGATTGCCGAGAGGAGTGACCGCTTATGACTTCGAGCCCCCTGCCGATGTGCCATACATGGGGGTCATTTACGTGGTTGCCGAAGCCTCCAAGCT
>Ga0182021_10007201_pt1 | contig 13172 bp, 11 predicted proteins | sample 612E3MmetaG_FD_120493 | JGI IMG/M metagenome (GOLD analysis project Ga0182021, IMG submission 120493) | Permafrost microbial communities from Stordalen Mire, Sweden - 612E3M metaG (Illumina Assembly) | ecosystem: Environmental > Terrestrial > Soil > Wetlands > Permafrost | place: Sweden... | reverse complement strand
GGACGCGCGTGCCCGGCTCGTACTCGTTGGTCGTGCGGCAGTGGGGGCACGTCAGGTTCACCGTGCGGAAGGTGATGGGCACCGCCAGCGGCGAGCCGCATTGCTTGCAGGGGAAGCCCTCGACCTTCTCGGCGGCCACGCGCTTGGCGATCTCGCGCGCGGCGTCGCAGAAGATCTGGATGCCCGTGCGCTCGATCTCCGTCTCCATCCAGTCGCGCAGCTGCTCGCCCTTCGCGCACTGCTGGTCGATGATGGGCTTGGGCACGCCGGCCTCCTCGAACTTGGGCTCGACCTGCCCGCGCCACGTCTCGTCCACCTTCGTGCCCAGCTCCTTCGCGCGGCGCTCCATCGCGCCCCACGCGTTGGACATGGGGATGGTGTCGTAGTCGCTGTCGGCGAGGAGGCCGGCACACCCGTCCCGCGACTCCTGCATGATCTGCTGGAAGCGATCGACGATTGTCTTCAGGAACCCATCCCACCTTTGGACCAGTGCGTCGCTCATCTGTCTCTCCTCAGGCGATCGCGCCGCCGCAGTAGCCGCAGGCGCCGATTTCTTCCGTGCTCTTCCGCGGCGCGCCGCAGCTTTTGCATTTCATCTGCGACAGGCCCGCCGCTGCGCCCATGGCCGAGTAGTTCGGGGTGGTCGCGCGCGCGTTGGCGAAGATGCTCACCGTCGTATTGGCCGGCGGAGTCACGCGTTGCAGGTGCGCGTGCGTCGTCTCCTCGACCAGGTTCACGAGGCGCCGCTCGATCCCGTCGACGATGCGCTGCTCTTCGGGCGTCTCGACGCGGAGGTCGAGGGCACGCGCCGCCTCACGGGAGCGCTTGTAGACCGCCTCGATGGCCCACCGGACCTCGATGGGCAGGGCGCCGCGGCTCCGGCGCGGCCCCTCCTTGATGTGCCGCTGCCGCTCCGCGGGGGGCAGGGGGGCGACCCCGTGCTCCTGCAGAATGGCGTCCCACGTAGCGTCGCCGCCGAGCGCGCAGGTGCTTCCAACCTCCAGCACCTGCGTCGCCCAGTGGTCCAGCCACGCCGCGAGACCTCGCGCGTGCTCTTCGATCGCCATGCGAAAAAGGCTAGAAAGCGATGTCGGCGTCGGCCTTCGCCGTCGCGTACTTGGCCTTGTACTTGGCCTGCAGCGCGTTGTACTCGTTGAGCACCGCCGAGTTGTTCTTCATCGCGTTCTCGTTGATGTACGCGCTGAACCACGCGCCGAGGTTGCTCCAGTCGAGGACGCTGAGGCCGAACTTCTTGAGCAAGGCCGACGCGTCGCCGCCCTGGTTCGCGGCCGCGCTCTGGGCTTCCATGATCTCGACGTACTGGTCGAGGGTGACGGGCATCGCACCCTTTCCGGGGTTCTGCGCCGCGGCGCCGTACTTGCTGGCGCCGGCAACGGCCGGGCTCGACTGCGCCTTCGTGAAGGCGTTGCCGTAGGCCGTAGCGATGGACGCGGTGGTGTCGCGCGACATGCGCGCGTTCCACTCGGCCGAGACGCGATCCCACTTGGCCTTGTCGATGCCGAGGCTGGCGCAGATCTCGTCGATGGTGCCGCCGCTGATGGCCTTCACCTGGGCCAGCGCCCACGCGTCGAGGCTGACGCCCTCGACGGGCTCGAGCTCGCCGGAGGCCGCGGCCGTGGCCTGCATGCCCTTCATCATGTAGTCCTGCGTGGCCTTCATCTTGACGTGCATGATCTCGCCGACGCCGCCGTACTTGGCCTGCGCCGCGGGGCTCTGGATGTAGCGCTCCACGGTGGCTTTTACCTGGTAGTAGTGCTGCACGCCCTTGATGCCGTACTCGGCGAAGAGCTTGGCGCGACCGGCTTCGTCTTCCCAGGCCTGCTCGATGCGGAACTCGGCGGTGTAATACCCGGGGAGATCGTTCTGCAGGTCGAAGCGCGCGGCGTCATCGATGGCTTCGAGATCGTAGTTTCGGCCCTCGCCGTCATCGGACGAAGACTCTTCTTCGGCGGCGGGCGCTTCCGGGGCGGCGGCGTGCTGCTGCTCCGGAGGAGCGGCAGGAGCTTGCGGCTCCGCGCTCGCACCACCACCAAAGAGCCCCTTCAACATGTCGAGAAATCCCATGCGCGATCCTCCTCGGAACCAGATTGGACGAGGGAGTAGAACGGCGGGACGCGCATTCGTCAACAGAGAGCGGACGCGAGAAGTTTTCGCCTTCCCGACCCGTCGATTGGGCGCCTACGAGGTGTGCGCCACGCCGTTGGTCGGGGTCGCGCCCTCGGCGGAGGTTGCCGCCTTCTCGCGCTCGGCCAGGACGCGCTCGACCTCCGCATCCATGGTGCCCTGGATGGTCTTGGACCACATCACGAAGTCGGCGTAGAGCGACCACGCGGGGTAGGTGAAGGTAGCCGGGCGATTCTTCTCGATGAAGAAGTGCGAGACCCACGCCGGGCCGTAGCCCGCGACCGGCGCGAGGGCGAGCAGCCACTTTTTCCGGAGGATGAGCCCCCAGGCCACGCAACCGAGCGCGGCCGTGGTACCTGCGAAGTGGAAGGAGCGAGTCGTCTTCTTCGCGTGCTCTCCCACGTAGTAGGGCCAGAACTCTTCGAAGCTCTCGATGCGATGTTCCTTCGACATGGGCAGTCTCCGGTCCCGAGCATGGCGCTCCGCCTGGCTCTTGTCCATGGCTCTCGTCCTCGCGGGGTGTGAGCGCGGCTGCCTTGCTCGATGGATCGATGCGCGGAGCGATTCGGGGGCGCCCGATCCGATTGGCTCCGTGGACTGCGCGCCCGGCCTGATGCGCTGCACGGGCGGGCTCCTCCAGCGGCTCACCACCCCGACCACGTGCGCCGGCTGCCCATGCGTGTGGGGGCTCGACACGCATCGGTGCCCGCGGGGCTGCGTCCTCGACGGGCTCGAGCTCTTTCGCGAGGCGGACGATGCCGTCATGCTCTGTGCGCTCGGCGAGGGAGAGAAGAGCTTCGCTCCGGCGCCCGTCGACGCGGGCGCGGGGACCTGCCCTGGGGAGGGGGAGCGCTTCGTGTGCCGCGGCGGCGTGGTCTACGCGTGCCCGGGCAAGGAGGGAGTGCCGGTGTCCGTCTGCGCGCGCGGCTGCGTCGAGGAGGACGAAGCGCTCGAGGAGGCCGACGTCGACATCGCAAAGGCGAGCGCCGTGCTGTGTCGGCGGAGCACCTCTTTGCGTCACCCGTGACACGGCCGTCACGGTGGCGCGAACGCACCGGATGCGCGTCCGCGAAAACGCGAATCGACGTTCGCGCGACGCGCGGGCACGCGAGGCGAAGGCGCTGACGCACACGCGCATTCGGATCCGAAAAGATGACGACGAGCGCACCGTCATCCTACCATTGTCTACATCGCGCGGAAGGCAGGTTTTTCCGGTGCGATCGCCTCTCCGCGTCGATCACGGTGTGGGTCGAGTGCCGCGCTGGGTTGGCGCGGTGCGTTCTTGGCGTCTCGCGAGAGGGCTCGCGCGACCGCTCAGCGAAAGTGCGTTCGCATGCGCCCATCCGATTTGAACATGGCGAGTGTCTTGCATCGTTGGTCCGTGAAACCTCCACGGAGGGTTTCCGTCATGAAACGAGCTGCTGGTTTCTTCGTCGCATTCTCGATGGCCGCCACGATGTTCGGCGCCGCCGGAGCGAGCACTGTCGAAGGTGTGGCGCAGGCGGAAGAGGGCGGCCCAACTAGCCCGGGCGCCGCCACGAAGGACGGCGCCAAGATCGTCACGGTCGGAATCAAAGGGAGCACGACCGCCCCCATTTCTGCGCCCAGCGCGTGCGCCGTGGGCATGATCGAAGTGCAGGGCGACTTCTGCCCCTACGTCGAGCAGAAGTGCCTCCGGTGGCTCGACCCCGACACCAAGATGCGCTGCGCCGAGTTCGCGCCCACCGGCGAGTGCACCTCGCGTGCAGTGCACAAGCATTTCTGCATCGATCAGTACGAGTACCCGAACGCGCCGGGCGCGAAGCCCGTCGTGATGAGCACGTGGAACCAGGCTCGCACGCAGTGCTCGGTCCAGGGTAAGCGCCTCTGCGTCGAGAGCGAATGGACCCTGGCGTGCGAAGGCCAGGAGCGCCTGCCGTACCCCTACGGCTACTCGCGCAACGCCGACGCGTGCAACATCGACAAGCCGCACCCGACGCCGGACGAGCACCTCATCGCCGATCCGCGGACCCGCGACGCCGAGGTCGCTCGCCTCGACCAGCGCGATCCCTCCGGCTCGAAGGAGGCGTGCGTGAGCCCCTTCGGCGTGCACGACATGACCGGCAACGTCGACGAGTGGGTCGTCAACGAGAGCGGACGGCCGTACAAGAGCGGCCTCAAGGGCGGCTACTGGGGCCCGGTTCGGGACCGCTGCCGGCCGATGACCACCGCGCACGACGAGAACTTCGCCTTCTACCAGATCGGCTTTCGCTGCTGCGGGGACGCGGCCGCCGCCGTCACCACGCCGAAGCCGCCCGAAGAAGAGCGCAACGCCGCGGGGATCTAGCTACTCCGTGCCGGCATCCGCGGGCGGCGGGGCAGGGGCCTTGTGGGGCGGCGGATCGCCGTACTCCATCCGCATCTTGCGCTGCAGCTGATCGACGATGACCTGCTCGTGGTACCGCGGCATCTGGGGGAGCTGCACGATCACGTGGATGGGACCGTCACCGTCCTTCGCTCGCACGAGCTCGAGAGAGCCCTGCGACACCTTGTTGCCGCTCTCCGACGAGTGGTACTCGAAAAGGAGGTAGCCGTTGGCCTCGTCCTTCTCGACGACCTTCAGGCCGAGATCGACACGCAGCATGCGGAGCGCCGCGTTCCAGGTGCGGTCGTAGCCGTAGTCCGAGTCGAGCGCCGAGTTCGCCGTGGCGTTCGGGCTGGTCAGGACGATGGCGCCGGCCACGGCGATCGCGAAGACGACCCCCGTGGCAGGGGCCGCGATGCGCAACCAAAGTGCCTCGAAGAGACTGGACGATCGCCGCATGCATGACGCCTATGGCGGCCGCCGCGGATGGGCCAAATTTTCTACAGTCGTTGTTGCAGGGCGGCACCTTCGCGAGCACCCTGGTCTTCATGGACCGGTGGACCCTGGCTTCCCTGGCGGCGCTCTCCGTGGCTGGCGTGCTCGCCGTCGACGCATGCTCGGGGGACGCGCCGGTGACGCCGGTCGCCGATGCCGGCAACGACGCGTTCGTCCCTTTCGCCGACACCTGCGTGACGTCCCCGGTACCCGCTCCCTTTCCTACCGGAGCATGCAACTCCCCCAAGCCGGCCACCCCGGATGCCTTCGACGAGGCCCTGGCCAAGCGCGGGCTCGATCGGTGCAGTCTGCAACTGGACGCGAAGCAGATCGGTGCCTACTCGGTCATGGATCCGACGGACAAGCGTCAGCTGCCAGACTTCCTGCCGCTTCTGACCAACCCTCTGCGCCTCCCGGCCTACGGCGTCGAGACGGCCAAGTGGTTCGACGACGCGCTCGCCAGCACGCGGCCGGTCTCGCGCGCCATCGCGGCGGCGTCGGTACGTCGCGGCGTCGCGCTCACGACGTGCGCGCCGCCCGACTGGTTTGCCGTTCGCACCGACGACCAGGCACCCCTCGTCACGGCCCTAGGCGCCGTCGCCACGGACTTCGGCGCCGACTTCGACGCCGCGGCCACCACCACCGCGGTGGCCGGCGTTCCGCTCGAGCTGCAGCGAGCGCTCGCCCCCATCGTGCGCGCCCTCGGCGCGGTGTACACGGCCGTCGGCGAGGCGCGCCAGGCGGCCGTGCCGTTCGCCCCCAGGTTCAAGGTGGCGCCCGACTGGGTCATCGGGACGATCGCGTACACATGGACCGACGCGCTGCTCGCCGCGTTCGACGGCGTCGACGTCGCGAAGCTCTCGCAAGCCGCCGTCCAGCTCGCCACGGCCGTCGAGGCCGCCGATCTCGCTCGCTTCGCAGGGACCGATCTCGCGGCGGTCGACCTCGAGACGCCCTTCGGCCCCATCGTCCTCCGGGGCAAGGACGCCGACGCGTACCTCCCCGGGGACGCGGCCGAGCGCTCCGCCTTCCTGCTCGATACCGGCGGCAACGACGTGTACCGCGTGGCCACCGCCACCGCGACGATGGATCGGCCGGTGAGCGTCTCGGTCGATCTGGGCGGGGACGACACCTACGCCTACGTCGAGAAGACCGCCGCGGGCGACGACGTGGGCCACCGGCTGCCGAGCGACGGCGCGGGTCGCGCGGGGCGCACCCTGTCGCGGGTCGGCCGCCAGGGGAGCGCCTTGCTCGGCATCGCCCTCCTCTACGATCTCGGCGCGGGCAAGGACACGTACCGATCGCTGGCCGTGTCGCAGGGCGTGGGCATCTTCGGCGTGGGCGTGCTGTTCCCGGCCGGCGGCGACGACACGTACGCGGCCGAGGCGCTCGTGCAGGGCTCGGCCGCCTGGGGCATCGGGCTGCTGCTCGACAAGGCCGGCAACGACTCGTACCTCGCCTACGCCGAGGCCCAGGGCTTCGGCTTCACGCAGGGCGTCGGCGCCATCGTCGACGGCGCAGGCGACGATACGTACTATACCGATCCGGGCCATCCCGATGTGGGCGGCGACGTGCTCTACCCGAACGGCCAGCTCCCTGGACAGGCGAACACCTCCATCGCGCAGGGCTGCGGCTTCGGCCACCGACCCGACTCCCCCGAGCCCGGCTACCAGTTCGCGGGCGGCATGGGCATCCTCCGGGACGCCAGCGGCAAGGACAAGTACGCGACGGGCGTCTTCGGTCAGGCCTCGTCGTTCGCCATGGGCATGGGCTTCTTGCTCGAGGGCGGCGGCGACGACGTGTACGAAGGCCTCTGGTACGTGCAGGGCGCCAACGCGCACACGAGCATCGCGCTCTTCCACGATCGCGGCGGGAACGATCAGTACGACCCCACGTTCCCCATCGCCTCCACGTCCATCGGCGTCGGGCACGACTACTCGGCCGCCATCCACTACGACGAAGGCGGCAACGACACGTACCGCGGCCCCAACCTGGCACTGGGCTGCGGCAACGCGAACGGCGTCGGCGTGATGGTCGTCGCCGGCGGGACCGACGTGTTCAACGTGGCCACCACCAACACCCTCGGCGCGGCGAACTCGACCGAGGTCTTCGGCACGCCACGCCGCTCGATCCCGACGATCGGGGTGTTCGTGAAGGCGGGCGGCGCGTCGTCGTACTCGGTCGGCGGCGTCGACGCCGGCGAGCGCGTGGGCAGCGAGTGGAGCTACGCGCCGAACAACACCGACGGCGGGCCGGATGGCGGAACGGTCTACGACTACGAGAAGAGCATCGGCCTCGATCGCCCGAACGGCTCTGCGACGCTGCCCTAGTCGTCGCCCTTGTCGTCCTTGTCTTCGGTCGGGCTGGCGTCGGCGGCGGCGATGTCCTTGAGGCTTCCGTGTCCCGAGAACAGCGCGACGCCGCCCGCGAGGATCGTGGCCGATACCTGCGTGACGAAGAGCAAGAACGCGTACACCGCGCCGTGCTCGCGGATGATGGCTTCGGGGTAGTAGAAGGTCATCCCGCAGAACATGCCGGCCTGGAAGATCCCCAGGAGACCGGGTGGGCCCGGGATGAGGATCGTGATCCCCAGCATCCCCATCATCCCGCACGCCTCCCCGAAAGTGGGCAAGCTGCCGTCGGCGTGCGTGAGCCCGCTGCCCCAGGCGAGAAACCACATCCCCGCCGCGTTGATCATCCAGTAGAGCGTGGTCTCGAAGAGAAACCCGCCGGCGTCGCGCGGGCTGCGAAGGACGTCGAGCCCGTCGGCGAGGCGCTCGGCCTCGTGCGCCAGCCGTTCGGCGAGCTTCTTCGAGAAGAGCCCGAAGACCTTGATGGTGGCGAGGTGCGCGAACTTGCGCGCGAAGAAATACACGGCGATGGTGCCGAGGGCGCCGGCGAAGCCCGCGAGCGTGACCCAGGCGTACCCGCGTACCTGCATCGTCGTGACCGGGAGGCCCACGATCCTCTCCGGCAGCGGATGCACCGTGGGCACGAGGAGGATGGCGATCGCGAGCACGGTGCTCAGGTACAGGCCGTCGACGACGCGGTCGGCGATGACGCTACCGGTCGCCGCCGAGAAGGAGATCTTGCCCTTCTCGCGCAGCATGGCCGGGCGGACGAACTCGCCAAGGCGAAACGGGAGCATGAGGATGGCCGCGAAGCCGACGAGCGAGACACGCAGCACGCGCGAGCGCGGAACCTCTGCCACGCGGCGCAGCAGGAAGCGCCAGCGCACCGCGCGGAAATAGGACATCGGCGCGACGAAGCAGAGCAAGTAGACCGGGATCGTCCACCAGCGAACGTGGTCGAAGGCGCTCCACGGGGGGATGAGATCGAGCCCCGAGTGCCGCAACCCCCAGATCACGCCGACCGTGAGCACCAACGAGGCGATGAACCGCCCCGCATGGCGCCGGAAAAAACCTGCCTTTACCGGATCTTCGGCCATCGCGAACGGCCGTCTATAGCACCTCTCAGCCGAGGGTCCCCGCCAAGATGGCCCTCGGCCCGAGATCCAGGAGCCTCACGCGTTCTTCTTTTCCCACCAGCGCGTCGAGGCGGTCGATGGCCTTGCGTACCTCGACCACGTCAGCGGGCCGATGCGCATCGGAGCACGCGGCCTCGTACGCGTCTTCTTCGAGGAGCTTCTCGGCCGCGCGCTTCGGCGCAGCGCCGTACTTCCCGACGAGCGAGCAGATGTCGAGCAGGAGGCACGCGCCCGCATCGAGCATCGGCTCGAGGCAGTCGCGATCCTTCCAGACGGGCTGGTAGCGCTCGGGGTGCGCGATGACCGGCGTGATCCCCTTGCGCCGGAGGTCCATCAAGCGCTCGGCCACGCGAAGCGGGAACGCTTGCGGGTTGAACTCGACGAGCAAGGCGCGCCCGCCGGGGTAGGGGAGGCCTTGTCCCGTCAGCATGCGCTCGAACACGATATCGTCGAACCAGTGCTCGCTCGCGAGGTGCACCTCGGGGAGCCCGGCGGGAAGCTGGCCGCACATGGCGGCGAAGGCTTGCTCGAGACGCTTCTTGTCGTTGTCGAACATGCCGGGCCGCATGTGCGGCGTGGCCACCACGGTCGTGAACCCGGCGTCGCCGAGCGCGCGCAGGAGGGCCACACCGTCGGCCACGGTGCGAACGCCGTCGTCGACGTCCGGAACCCAATGCGAGTGCAAATCCACGTATCCCATGGCCGGAAGAGCGCCCTGCGTCTTAGCACAGGACCGCTGCCTGGCGCCCCCGGGGCATTTGAGGATCCGCCGAACGCGGCCGTTGGCGGTATAGTCTCCCCGACGCGATGGCGGCCCTCAATCCCCTCACGCGCGAGCTGGTCTTCAAGATCGTGTTCTACGGGCCCGGCCTCGGGGGCAAGACCACGACTCTCCAGACGATTCATGCGCGCACCAAGCCCGAGCATCGCGGCAAGCTCGTGTCGCTCGCCACGCCCACCGACCGCACGCTCTACTTCGATTTCCTCCCGCTTCGCCTGGCGAAGGTCCGGGGCATGAGCGTCCGCCTCCAGCTCTTCACGGTTCCGGGACAGGTCTACTTCACCGCCACGCGCAAGCTCGTGCTGACCGGTGCCGACGGCATCGTCTTCGTGGCCGACTCACAAGCCGCCCGTCAAGACGCCGATCAGGAGTCGCTCGACGACCTGAACGCCAACCTGGCCGAGCACGGACGGAGCCTCTCGCAGACCCCCCACGCGTTCCAGTGGAACAAGCGCGACCTCGAGGGCGCCATCTCCGCCGAGGAGCTCGATCGTCGCTTCAATCTCTTCGCCGCTCCGGCGACCGGCACGGTGGCCACGACCGGCGAAGGCGTCTTCGAGTCCCTGGAGAAGATCACGAGCCTCGTCCTCGAAGCGTACAAGGCCGAGCTGCCGCGCTTCGGCACCGGGCCCGGGCTGCTCGACGCCGAGGACGGTGGGCTCGAGGTCGCCGTACGCGAGCTCGCCGAGTCCCCCATCCCGCGTCGCGCCTCGTCGCCGCTGCCCGCCGCGACGCGGAGCCCGCCGCCGTCGGCCGCCACTGCAGTCACGCTCTCGCCGAAGCCTTCCGAGGGCGCGCCTTCGCCCTCCCACGCGCCGGCGCCCGCCTCCGACGCGCCGGGGGCCGGGTACTCCTTTGCCCAGCTCTGGCCCGAGGCCGAACGAGCCGCGGTGCGTCAAGTCGAGAAGGAGCTCGCCCGCGGCGCGTGGTCCGAGGCGGTCCAGGCCTGCGACACGGTGGTCGCGCGGTCCCTCGCCTCGGCGGCCAATCTCGCGGGCGGGGCCGTCGAATCGCCCCGGGATCCTGCGCTGGTGGCCCAGCTTCTCGGCCTGGCGGGGCCGGACTACCTGCGCTTCCGCCGGTGTGTGCGCCTCGCGCGGGGCGGGGGTCCCATCGACTCGACCGACGCCCTGGCCGCCTACCACTTCGTGCTCGATGTGGGACGAGCACGGCGGGCTGTCGGCGCCCCCTGACTCGACGCGCACCGACGTGCGTAAGTGGCCGTGACGCGTGAAATCCCGCGCGTGGCCGTGTACGATGATGACCATGGTGGAAACGCTCGCGCCGGACGACATCGTCGAAGATGCGCTCTCGGCCGATGCTCTCCATCGGGGCACTCGTCTCGGTCGCTACGAGCTGTTGCTGGCCATCGCGAAGGGCGGAATGGCGCGCGTCTGGGCCGCACGACAGCACGGTCAGCGCGGCTTCTCGAAGACGGTCGCGATCAAGACCATCCTCCCGCACCTCGCCGAGGAGCCCGAGTCCGAGCGCATGTTCCTCGACGAGGCTCGCATCGCCGCGATGATCCATCACCCGAACGTGGCGGAGATCTACGAGCTCGGCGAGGAGGGCAAGGTCCTCTACATCGCGATGGAGTGGGTCAACGGCGAGTCGCTGATCCAGCTCCTGCGGTCGTCGGGGAAGATGGCGCCTATGGACGCGCGCCTGGCCGCGCGCATCGTGGCCGACGCCTGCGCGGGCCTGCACGCCGCGCACAACCTGACCGACGACGACGGACAGCCCATGGGCGTCGTCCACCGCGACGTCTCTCCCCACAACATCCTCGTCAGCTCGGACGGCCACGTGAAGGTCGCCGACTTCGGCGTCGCCAAGGCCCTCGGACAGATGCACAGTGCAACGGTCGCCGGCCAGGTGAAGGGCAAGATGGCGTACATGGCGCCAGAGCAGATCAGCGGTGGGGTCGTCGACCGACGCAGCGACGTGTTCGCCATGGGCATCGTGCTCTACGAAGCGACTACCGGCTCGCGCCCGTACACGGGGACCAACGACGTCGAGGTGATGCACGCCGCGCTGAAGGGGACCTACACGGCCCCGTCGCGAATCATCCGGAGCTATCCTCCCGAGCTCGAGCAGATCATCGCCAAGGCGATGGCCCAGGATCCCTCGCAGCGGTATGCGAGCGCCGAGAAGATGCGCCTCGCCCTCGAGGAGTGGCTGGCGAAGAGCGGCTCCATCGTCTCGCAGTCGAACGTCGGGGCCTTCGTGCAGCAGCGCGTGGGCGTCACCCTCGACAAGCGGCGCGACAAGATCCGCGCGGCAGCCAACGCACCGCGTCCCGAGGACGTCAGCGCCAGCGGGCACGGCGTGCCCATGGCTCACACGGGCACGCCCTCCGTGCAGAGCGCGGTCCGAGAGGTCGACCAGGGCCGCATCATCACCGGCTCGCAAGTGGGCGCGCCGCAGCCCGCGGCTTCGATGCAGGGCGGCCCATCGGGGATGAAGTACGTCCTCGCGGGCCTCATCGGCGTGATCGTCGCGGGCCTCATCGGCGTGATCGCGATCCTGGCCGCGCGGCGCGCCCAGCCCGAAGACGACGGACCGCGCGGCGCAACGACGTCGAGCGCCCCCAAGGCTCCGACCTCCGGCGTCGCTTCCGCGCACGGGATCGCCAGCGGACCGGCGATCGCGGGCCCGGTGAAGTTCACGGGCCTTCCGCCGGACTCGGTGCTCATCGTCGACGGCATGATGCTCGACCACTCCGTGCGAACGCTCGATCGCCCCGCGTCGGGCACGCAGCGGAAGGTCGTGATCCGCACTCCCGGTTACGAAGACGAAACGGTCAACCTCGACGGCGCAACACCGGCTACGCTGGAGCTGACCCTCACTTTCGGCTCGCCGACGTCGCTGCCTTCTTCGGCAGTCACGGCGGTGGCCACCGCAACGTCCACCGCGCCGGCGGTCTCTGCCTCCGCCAAGAAGACGAACGTTGCGCTTCCTCTGAACCCTTACTGACGGACGAATGAAAGCTCGCGCTCTCCTCGCCGCGCTCGCGATAGCGACCACGGTCCCGACGCTTCTCCCCCACGTGGCCTTCGCTCAGGAGGACGTCGCCGATCCCGTGGCAGAGGCGAAGAAGAATTTCGCCAACGGGTCGAAGGCGTTCCAGGCGGGTCGCTTCGTCGAAGCCGCCCTGGCCTTCGAGGCCGCCCACTACTACAAGCCGAACGCGGTTGCCCTGTACACCGCCGCCATCGCGTGGGAGCAGGCGAACCAGCCGGAGCGCGCCGCCGATGCGTTCACGCGCGCCCTCGATGCGCAGGGGCTGAGCCAGCAGCAGATCGGGACCGCGAAGGAGCGCATCGCCGCGCTCGAGAAGACCCTCGGGACCCTGGTCGTGACCGGCCCCGAGGGTGCCAAAGCACAGCTCGACGCGCTGACCGAGGTGCCCCTTCCCGCCCACCTCCACGCGGCGCCCGGCTCGCACACGCTCACGGTTCGCCTTCCGGGCGCCAAGCCCGAGAAGCGCGACGTCAGCCTCGAAGTGGGCCAGTCCAAGGACCTCGACGTGACGCCCGCGAAGGTCGCTCCGAAGGTCGACACGCCGCCGCCGCCGCCGCCGCCCAAGCCCGACGTCCCCGTCGAGAAGCCCGCTCCGTCCATTTCGCTCAAGCGCGCCATCGGTTTCAGCGCCCTCGGCGTCGGCGTGGCCTCGGCCGTCTCGGCCCTGGTCTTCGGTCTCGAGGCCAACTCGGCAGGCGACGCGTACAACGCCGCGCCTTCGCGCGGAGGGTTCGACAACGCCAACAGCCTCGCCACGTGGAGCACGGTGCTCTGGATCTCGGCTGGCGTCTTCGTTGCCGGCGGCGTCACGCTCGTGCTGCTCCCGGAAGGTGGCGGTGCCTCGGATGCTGCGGCGCCCAAGCCCGAGCCCAAGAAGGAAGAGGCACGTTTGCTGCTGG
>Ga0182021_10007200_pt1 | contig 13172 bp, 13 predicted proteins | sample 612E3MmetaG_FD_120493 | JGI IMG/M metagenome (GOLD analysis project Ga0182021, IMG submission 120493) | Permafrost microbial communities from Stordalen Mire, Sweden - 612E3M metaG (Illumina Assembly) | ecosystem: Environmental > Terrestrial > Soil > Wetlands > Permafrost | place: Sweden... | reverse complement strand
GAGGCCCAGTTCGACAGCGAGGCCGCCTACTCCAACATCAAGGAGGTGGTCGCGAAGCAGGGGGTCATCTTCGTCAATTCCAGCGAGGCCCTGCGGACCCACCCGGAGATCTTCCGCAAGTGGTTTGGCAAGGTCATCCCGACCGGTGACAACAAGTTCTCCGCGCTGAACAGCGCCGTTTTCTCCGGCGGCTCGTTCATCTACGTGCCGCCAGGCGTGAAGGTGGCGCACCCGCTCCAGGCCTATTTCCGGATTAACGCCGAGAACTTCGGCCAGTTCGAGCGCACCCTCATCATCGTTGATGAGGGCAGCGAGGTCACCTACATGGAAGGCTGCACCGCGCCGAAGTTCTCCACGTCGACATTGCACAGCGCCGTCGTCGAGCTCGTCGCGCTGAAAGGCGCCAAGATCCAATACATCACGGTGCAAAACTGGGCGCCCAACGTCTACAATCTCGTCACCAAGCGCGGCCTCGCCCACGAGGAGGCCGAAATCAAGTGGATCGACTGCAATATCGGCAGCCGGCTGACCATCAAGTACCCCGGGGTGGTGCTCAAGGGGCGCAAGGCGCGGGGCGAGGTCATCTCCATCGCCCTCGCCAACGACGGCCAGCACCAGGACACCGGCGCCAAGATGGTTCACGCCGCGGACGAGACCACCTCCTCGATCGTGGCCAAATCGATTTCCGTCGGCCAGGGCCGCAGCACCTACCGCGGACTCGTGCACATTCCGCGGCACCTCACCGGCTGCAAGAACAACACCGAGTGCGACGCGCTGCTGATCAACACCAACTCGCGAACCGACACCTATCCGGCCATCACCGTCCGGGGCCAGAAACACGCCGTGCAGCATGAGGCCAGTGTGTCGAAAGTCAGCGACGAGATGATCTTCTACATGCAGTCGCGCGGTCTCACCGAGGCCCAGGCCATGAGTCTCGCCGTCAATGGTTTCGTCAACGACCTCGTGCGCCAGTTCCCGATGGAGTATTCGGTCGAACTCAAGCGCCTCATCGACCTCGAAATGGAAGGATCCGTGGGCTGACGCCTCCGATTGCGGAGTGGCGATGGCGGAAACCGGAAAGTCCGCCTCCCCCCCGCAAAGCCCATCCGCTCTCCGGTATCCGATATCCGAAATCAAAATGTCCGCCCTGCCCGATATCCAAACGACCGATCCCAACGGCGCATTCACGCCGGACGTCTTTGCCTCGCACCTCGCCGGGCTCGGCGCCCTGCCTCCTTGGTGGCTCGATCTCAAACGCGAGGCGTGGAACCGCTTCGCCGCGCTGCCGCTGCCCCAGCGCAAGGACGAGCTCTGGCGTTTCAGCACGGTCGCCGGCCTCAGCCTCGACGGTTATGCCTTCCCCGGGACGGCGGATTCTCGACCGCCGGTTCCAGCTTCCAGGTTTCCGACGGCGGCAAACCTGGTCTTCGCCAACAATCGCGCGATCCCCGGCGAGTCGTTGTCCGCCGAGCTGCGAGAAAAGGGCGTGATTTTTTGCCCGATCGAGGAGGCCGTCTCCCGGCACCCTGAGTTGATCCGGAAGCATTTCATGACCCAACCGGTCAACCTCGGCTCCGAGAAATTCGCCGCCCTCAACGCCGCGCTCACCGCCAGCGGCGCCTTTCTCTATGTGCCCAAGGGTGTCGAGATTGCGCAGCCCTTCGTCACGAATCACGCGGCATCGGGCGCCGCGGCTGCCGTCTTCCCACACACGCTGGCTATTCTCGAGGACAACGCCAAGGCGACCCTCGTCGAGTTCTTCGTCTCCGATGATCCATGCGACCGGGGAAGCCCGCCAGCAGGCGACGATCGGTCACAAGCGACCTTCCTACGAGGCGGTTCGCATCTCGCCTGCGGGCAGAATGATCTCCACGCCGGTCCCGGCGCCCAACTCACCTATGTCGGGGTGCAGGACTGGTCGCCGAAAACACTCGCGTTCCAGTCCAATTCCACGGTGGTGCAGCGCGACGCCCGCATCCTGTCGCTCAATATCCATCTCGGCGGCCGCCAGGCGCGTCACGAATCCCACAGCCGACTCGTGGGGCCGGGCGCGCACAGCGAGATGCTCGCCCTCACCGTCGCCCGCGGTGTCCAGGAATTCGACCAGCGCACGCTTCAGAGCCATCAGGCGCCCCGCACGAGCTCCAACCTTCTCTACAAGAATGCCCTGCTCGATCAGGCGCGCACGATCTTCTCCGGCCTGATCATCGTCGATCCGGATGCCCAGAAGACCGACGCATACCAGAGCAACCGCAATCTCATGCTCAGCGACGAAGCCGAGGCCAACGCACTGCCGGGGCTCGAGATTCAGGCCAACGATGTCCGCTGCACCCATGGCGCGACTTCCGGGCATGTCGACGCGGAACAGATGTTCTACCTTGAATCCCGCGGCATTCCCGGCGTCGTCGCCCGGGAACTGCTCGTCTTTGGGTTCTTCGAAGAAGTGCTCCTGAAACTCGAAAACGAAGAACTCCGTATCGCCTTGCGCGATTTGATCAGAGCCAAATTCAAACAGTAGTCCTCGCAGGAGATCGCCGCGGCAGCCGCGTGTTCTTTGCTTTGCGCTCTCCGCGTCCTCCTGTAAAACCCTGCCATGCCTAAGGAACGCATCCTCAGCCGAGAAGTCGCCGCCACGCAGATTCCCAGCGGGAGCCCGATCACCCTCGCGGCCGGCACGAAGGTCCACATCACCCAAACCCTGGGCGGCAGCTTTACCGTGATCATTGACTTTGGCCTCGCGCGGATCGACGGCCGAGACGCGGACGCCTTGGGTGAGACGGTGGCCGACGCGGCCGCTCACCCGGCGCCCGGCGCAGGGGGTGTTCCCGACCCCGAGGCGATTTGGACCCAGCTCAAGAAAGTCTATGATCCGGAGATTCCCGTGAACATCGTTGACCTGGGCCTCGTTTACTCGATGGAAGTCGATCAGGCCCCGGACGACGGCGGCTATCGCGTCACGGTCACCATGACGCTGACCGCGCCCGGTTGCGGGATGGGTCCGGCCATCGCCGAGGACGCTCGCAGCAAGGTGGTCCTCGTCCCCGGAGTGAGTTCCGCCGACGTGCGCCTGGTGTGGGAGCCGCCGTGGAACCAATCGATGATTTCCGAGGAAGGAAAGATGCGGCTGGGCCTAGTTTAGGCGCCGCCTTCACCCGGCTGTGACCGAGGAGCGAGCGGGCGTCCACCCGCACGGGCCAATTGACCCCGAAGGGAAAAACGCTTTGGTTTCCGGCGCCATGTTCAACGCCGAACGCTGCTCCGCCATCCTCGACGAAGTCCGCGCCCGCACGCCGCTGGTGCACAACATCACGAATTATGTCGTGATGAACAACACGGCCAACGCGCTCCTCGCCCTCGGCGCGTCGCCGGCCATGGTCCACGCCGCCGAGGAAGTCGCGGAGTTCGTCGCGCTTTCGCAGGCCTTGGTCATCAATATCGGCACGCTTTCCACGCCGTGGATTGAATCAATGCGGATCGCCGCCACCGCCGCCAACGGACGCGGCGTCCCCTGGGTGCTCGATCCGGTGGGAGCGGGCGCCACCGCGCTCCGCACCGAGACCGCGGCGGAACTGGCGCTGCTCCGCCCGGCGTGCATTCGCGGCAACGCGAGCGAAATCATGGTCCTGGCCGGAGCGACCGCCGACAAGACCCGCGGCGTCGACTCGACGCGCGCCTCAGGCGACGCCGTTGCTGCGGCCCGCCACCTGGCGAAATCCACCGGCTCGATCGTCGCCGTCACCGGCGCGGTCGACTACCTCACCGACGGGGAGCAATTGATCGCGCTCGCCAACGGCCACCCGCTCATGGCCAGGGTCACCGGGCTCGGCTGCACGGCCACGGCACTGGTTGGCGCCGCGCTTGCCGTTGAGAAAGACCGGCTCGCCGCCGCGTCCGCCGGCCTCTCGTTCCTGGCCATCGCCGGCGAAATCGCCGCCGAGAAGAGCCCCGGACCGGGCTCGCTGCAACTTCATCTCCTCGACGCGTTGCACCAGCTCGACGCCGCCACGATCCAGCGCCGATTGAAGGTCGTGGCCTGAGGCAATCCATCGGCGGGGCAAATCAAGCACCTGAACTTCACAGGAGAAAACAGAGGAAACTGAGGGTGGCGTCTCCTTCTTCGTCCATCTTCTCTGTTGCCTCCGTTGCTTCCGGTGAAATGGATTGGATGAATCTCCCCATGCCGGCCCGCTTCGACCTCTCGCTCTACCTCGTGACCGATCCGGAGATGACGGCGCGCCGCGGCCTCGTGGAAACCGTGGCGGCCGCAATCGGCGGCGGCGTGACGATGGTGCAATTGCGGCACAAGGGCGGTTCCGCCCGCCTGATGGTCGAGGCCGGCCGGGCGCTCCAGGCCCTGCTCGCGCCGCGCGGCATTGCGCTCATCGTCAATGACCGCGTCGATATAGCGCATGCCATCGGCGCCGCCGGAGCCCATGTCGGCCAGGATGATCTGCCCCCCGCGGCCGCCCGAGCCCTGCTCGGATCCCGCGCAATCATCGGGCTCTCGATCACTCGGGAGGAGGAACTCCGCACTTTCGATCCCGCGGTGGTTGACTACGTTGGTCTTGGGCCGATCTTCCCCACGGGTACGAAGGGCGATGCGGCGCCCGCGCTCGGCGAGACCGGCTTCGCGGCCCTGCGTCGCCGGCTGTCCTGCCCGGTCGTCGCCATCGGCGGACTCACGGCAGGCAACGCCGGCCGAGCCCTCGCAGCCGGGGCCGACGGGATCGCCGTGGTATCCGCCATCTGCGCGACGGAGGATCCGCTTGCGGCGGCTCGGGCGCTTCGCGCGGCGGTGGATGGCGCCCGGCAGGCCCCCGCTCGCGGTTGACCAGGCCCTCGTTCCGCCTCGCCTCGCTTTCGCGTCGGGCTCAAGTCCCGAGGCATCGCGCCGATTCAGAGGATCAAGCGATCGCCTCGCAAATCGCAGGGGAAGCCATTTTCTCATGATTCCACCCAAAACCGACCCGAGATGGGCCGCTCTCGTGAAGGGAGAAATCAACCACCGATTCTCCAGCGCGGCGGCCTCGATGCTGTTCTTCGGCCTGCGGTCAAAACTGAAATTCGACAGCTCGGCCGCGACGGTTGAGCAATGCACTGACGAGGCCTGGGCTTTTCTCGCGAAGTACGAACGAACCCTCCAGCCGGACATCAACGCCATCTTCAAATAGGAGCGCGCCATGCTAGTCACCGTCCAGGAAGCGAATGAACTCATCCGTCGAGGATCCTGCCTCATGATTGCGGGATCGCGCGAAGCTCTGGGGGGGCTCGAGCCGGGCGGCTGGATCGGCGGAACCATCCCCTACTTCATGACCAAGGCGGGCGGCGTCTCCGATCGCACGAAGGTCTATGTGGACGAAGTGCGCCTGCCGGTGGCCCGCTGGAAGATCCAGACCTATTCCGCCACGGCGCTCCGAACGGTCGCGGCCGACGCCTATGCCAACGGCTTTTCGTACATCATCATCCCGGCCAATAGCCAGGCGCACCTGGAATACGCCCTGCATGCGCCGGACTATCCCGAGATCTTCCTCAAGCCAGTGATCGGGTGGATTTCCGGCACCCATCTCGACGACACCTGGAATGCCGTTCCGGCGATCTTCGATGGCCGGACCACCACCTGTCTCCGCGAGGGTGCCGTGGTGCTGCATGTCGAACTTCCCGTCCAATTCCAGCCCATGGTCCACACCGTGAATCTCTTCCAGCCGGGGAGCGGACCCGCGATCCAGTTCCGCAAGGCAGGGTTCGAGACCTGCCAGGCGATGGTGGGCGGACGGACGGTCGATTTCGCCGCCTTTCTCAAAAGTGAGCCAGCCGACACCAGCTTGCCGCTCGTCGCCGACTACGCGGGCACCAATGTCAACGTCAGCATCAAATCAAACGACGACGGCAGGGTCAGTTTCTACGCCCCGGTGTTTCCGGACATCGAATATCATCTCGCCGCGCCCGTCGCCAATTACGCGGAGACCTTTGCCCGGCACGTCCCCAAGGACGCGCGCCCGCTGCTTTCCTGCAACTGCATCCTGAATTACCTATTCGGAAAACTGGAGGGCAAGCGCACGACGCCGTTTGTCGGACCGATTACCTTTGGCGAAATCGCCCACCAGCTCGTCAATCAAACGTTGGTGTACCTGGCCTGCGACGAACCGACGGCAGACGGTCGTTCCTGAACCTCCGGTGGGCTGGCCGCGTTGGAGATTCCCGCAGTCGAAGCGACCGTTTTTTGATTTCGCTTCGGCAGTCTTCCCGGCATAAGGTGCCGGTGATGCGTAACCTCATCGTCTGCTTGGTCGCCATCGGTTTGGCGGGCACGGCCGCCCCGGCGGAGCTTTTCAACGGCAAGGACCTCACCGGTTGGGAGCTGGTCGCAACCCCCGCCACGGACCTGGCCGCGGTTTGCCACGTCAACGCAGAGGGTGTGCTCGCCGTTGCCGGCAAACCCATCGGATATCTGGCAACGACCGACACTTTTCAGAACTACCGCTTGCAGCTCGAGTACCGCTGGACGGCCAAGAGCGACCGCCCCGCCAACAGCGGCGTGCTCGTGCACATCGCGTCCGGCCCGGTGGATCGAAACACCTGGCCCCAGTGCTTTCAGGTCCAGACGAAAGAGGGCCGGGCCGGCGACCTGCTGCCGATGGCGGGCGCCAAGTTCGCCGAGACGCTCTCCACGGCTCCGGATGCCAAGACGCCGCAACTCGACCGGATCGGCCTCAACAGCGAGAAGCCGGTCGGCGAGTGGAACTCCGTGGACATCGTCTGCCGTGGCGACACGATTGTGTGCTCGATCAACGGCGTGCGCCAGAATCGCGTGACCAAATGCACGCCGCAGGCGGGCAAGGTCGGCGTTCAGCTCGAAGGCTTCCCCTTCGAACTTCGGAACATCCGCCTGACCCCGCTCGGGCGCTGACGCGGTCGGCACGGGGCGGCGCCCTCCGACCGGTCGCCGCGCGAGAACCGCCCCGCCGCCGGTCGGCCCGCTGACCGGACGCCGCCAGCGAAATTGAACTATTTTTTCTCGTAACCCGGCGGCTCACCCACACACTTCCGCCTGCTTGGAAAAAAACCCCGCGCTGAATGCCCCTGCTGCCGGATCCGGTGGAAGCGCCGCCGCGCCTTCCTGATTCGCGCGCGCCGATTCAATCGCCCCGCCCGGTCAAATCCGATCGAATCTTCCGCTGGCAGGCCTTCCTCGTTCCCGCCCCTTCTCAACTTTCTCCATGAATCCCGTGACTCCGATATTCGCTGCGGCACCATCCGGCGCCCCGACCTTGAACGGCCTGGACTGGCTGGCGATCGCTTGCTACTTCAGCGTCCTGCTGGGCGTCGCCTGGTGGGTGGTCAAGCGCAGCAAGGACACCACCACCGACTACTTCCTGGCGGGGCGCAACCTCGGCTGGTGGGTCATCGGCGCCTCGATCTTCGCCTCGAACATCGGCTCGGAACACATCGTCGGTCTCGCGGGGTCGGGCGCCAAAGATGGCGTGGCGATGGCGCATTATGAGCTGCACGCGTGGTGCCTGCTCGTGCTCGCGTGGGTGTTTGTGCCCTTCTACGCGCGATCGCTGGTATTCACGATGCCGGAGTTCCTCGAGCGGCGCTTCAGCACAAGTTCGCGCTACGTGCTTTCCATCGTCTCGCTGATTACTTTTGTCGTCTCGAAAATCGCCGTGGGCATCTTCGCCGGCGGCGTGGTCTTCTCCACGCTGCTGCCGGAGATCCACCTGAACCTGGGCGGGATCGAGATCAACAGCTTCTGGATCGGCTCGGTTGCGGTGATCGTCCTGACCGGTCTGTACACGGCGTTAGGTGGCATGCGCGCGGTGGCGTACAACGACGCCGTCCAGGTCGTCGTGCTTATCTGCGGCTCTGCGCTGCTGACCTTCTACGGCCTGTTCAAGCTGGGCGGCTGGCAGGCGCTGCGCGAACTGTGCGGCTCGGACATGTTCAACCTGTGGAAGCCGATGACGCCGCCCGGCGTCGAGTCCACGTGGGCGCCGGTCCTGGAGCGCGCCGCCGACGGGCATGTCGTGAAGCAGGCGTGGTATTTCAACAGCCACTATCCCTGGCTCGGCATGCTGATTTGCGCTCCGGTCATCGGCCTGTGGTACTGGTGCACCGACCAGTACATCGTGCAGCGCGCCTTGGGAGCTCCCAATGAAAAGATTGCCCGCCGCGGCAGCATTTTCGCCGCGTTCCTCAAGCTGTTCCCCCCCTACCTGTTCATTATCCCCGGGATGATCTGGTTCGCGCTGGTCAAGAGCGGGAAGATTGCGGATATCACGATGGGGGAGAACTACGATGCCCAGAACGCCTTCCCCATGATGGTGAAGCACCTCCTGCCGGCCGGGCTGCGCGGCATCGTGGTGGCCGGATTGCTCTCGGCCCTGATGGGATCCCTCGCTGGCGTGTTCAACGCCTGCTCCACGCTTTTCACCGTGGACCTCTACCAGAAGTTCAGGCCGAACGCGTCGCAGTCGCAACTCGTGCGGACGGGACGCATCGCCACGACGGTCATGGTGCTGATTGCCTTGGCGTGGATCCCGGTTGTCCAAGGGGCGCACAGTCTTTATGACTATCTGCAGGCGGTGCAGGGCTACCTGGCTCCGCCGATCTTCGTGGTCTTCTTCTTCGGTGTCTTCTGGAAACGCCTCAATGCCCGCGGCTGCCTCTGGGCAATGGTGGTGGGCTTCGCGCTCGGACTGTTCCGAATGCTGGTGGACACGCCGGTGACGATGAAGTTGAAGGGGTTCGAAGGCGGTTATGCGGAGGGCTCGTTTCTCTGGATCATCAACAACATCAACTTCCAGTATTTCAGCATCATCATCACCATCGTTTCAGCCATTGTGATGGTTGCGGTCAGTTACCTGACCCCGGACCCGGATTACGCGCGCCTCGAGGGCCTCACGTTCGGTACGGCCACGCACGAGAACAAGGCGAAGACCTACGCGAGTTGGGATTGGCGCGAGGCCACGGCGTCCGGCTTCATTCTGGTCTGCATTCTCGGCGCGTACCTCTATTTCCGCGGGTAGGCGCTCCCCGTCCGGCCCGCGCGGCCGGCAGTGTCAACCGACCGAGACCGCCCGGCCGGTCGGCCGGTTGGCTTCCGTGAGCAGGGTGCTGATGGTCCGAAGATGGACCTGCACGTCCCCGGCCACCGCGGCCAGTCGCGCCGGGGAGATCCGCAGGGGCGCAAGCAGGGTCGTGTTGGGCGGCGTCGCCTGGCGGGATTCGTCGCACACCACCGAGCGAACCCAGCGCGCCGCATAAAGCAGACTGGCCATGCGAAGCGAAAGCGCCGCACTGCGTGGCGCGTATTGCCACCGGACCGGCTCCGTCATGTCGGGCGAGAAATCCCAATCGCGCAACAGCGCCGCGCCCACGTCTGCCTGCGTGCAGCCCAGCGTTGCCCGCTCGCTCTGAGTGAACTCGACGGGAAAAGCCTGGCCAAGCAGGCGCAACTGCGGTTGCTGACGAAGAGCCCATTCGTTGATCGCCACCATACCGATGCGATGGAGCAGGCCGACCGTGTAGGCCACGTTGCTGTCTTCTCCCGTGATCAGGGCAATCCGTTCTGCTGCCAGTGCACAGGCCACCGATTGCCGCCAGATTGCGTCGGCTTCGACGCCATAAACTTCGAGCGGCCGTACCAGCACCTGGGACGCCACCGCATAGGAAACGAGTTCATACACCAGATCATAGCCGACTCGATTCACCGCTTCGTCCACCGTATGGCAGCGCAGGCCCTTGTTGTAATAAGCGCTGTTGCTCACCTGCAACACCCGCGCCGCGATGGCTGCGTCAAGCCGGACTAACAGGACGATCTCGCGCATCGACGAATTGCTGTCCTGGAGCAAACGCTTTAGCCGGGGCAACACCTTCGGCGCCGACGGCAAATGCTTCACCTCCGACACGATCTGCTCGGGGGTGAGTTGCACGTCTTCCAGCAATGTTAGCGCCGCATTCATCTAGTTTTCAGCACGTATTATCGACAACTACTGCCAAAAACTTAAGGGGGAAGACCCCATCTTCCATCGCCAAGGCGGGCTTCCCTCCAGGCCGGGCTTCGCCCCAAGGACGAGTGGCCAATTCTTAGGGCGTTCCGGCGGAACTCGTTAACGAAGATCAGTCATCTGCTTTGCCTTCGCCAGTTGCTCGTGCAGATCTGGCAGCATTCCGAGAAGCTCCGTTTCGCTCAGGCGCAGTTTCGCGAGGACCGCACTATCGGCCCGAACCGGGTTTTCTGCTCCGCCCTGGCAGACAATGGTCCGCAGGAGGCGCGCGCCGTAAACCACGGCCGCCATGCGATCGTGGGGCGCCAAGGCCTGCAGAGGCTGATATTGCGCTCGCACCGGCTCGACCATCGTCGGGCCAAACTCCCAATTCTGCAGCATGCACGCGCCGGCATCCGCCTGGGTGAACCCCAACCACGAATACTCATCCGCGCTCTGTTCGAGCGGAAAACTGGCGTCAGCCAACCGGGCCGTTCTGCCCGCTCCCAGCGCATGGTTGTTGATCGCGACTCGGCCAACCGCATGCAGCAGCCCGATCGTATACGCTTCCGCGGTGTCTTCGCCGACCCGCGCGGCCAGCATTTCGGCTGCGAAGGCGCAGGCCACCGATTCGCGCCACATCGCCTTGTCGTCGAGGCCGTACGCAGACAGCGACTGCACGACGACCGCCGAGGCGGCTGCGGTCGCCACCAGGCGATGAACTTCATGAAAACCCACCCGATTCACCGCCTCCTCAATTGTCCCGCAGCCGGAACCACGCCCAAACCAGGCGCTGTTGCTGACCTGGACAACCCGGGCCGTCAGCGCGGAGTCCAACCGCACCAGCTCAACGACCTGAAAAAGGCCGGCATTCGGGTCGGCCAGCAGGCGCTGCAAGCGCGGAAGCACCATCGGCGCAGGGGAAAGCCGGCGCAACGCGCCGACCAGCCGCGCCGGGGTTGGTTGCACCACAGGAAAGGCGGTCACAGGCATAATCTGATGAGCCATGCAACGGCACGAGAAGGCCGTCGCTGCACTCCCCTAAGCTATTATTAGAGGCGCTGCTAGTCCGTGACATTTCGTTCACAGTTTACGGCCTCGTTTTCATTGGACAACCCGCAACGACCGCACACAGTTTGCCCGGTTATGTCCGAGCAGAATATCTTCGCGAGTGTCAGCAATCCCGTTCCGCCCCCGCGCCTGGACGACGAAGAGGAAGAGGAGCAGGAGGAGGCTGCCAAGGTCGCCCAGCCCCAGGGCGTCGGCGCGATGATTCAACGGAAGTTCCTCGAGACTCGGAGGATTTTCCTCTGGGGCGCCGTCACTGACGAAACGGGCAAGGACATCTGTGAGAAACTGCTTTATCTTGAGGCGGCCGCTCCCGGGAAGGAGATCACCTTCTATATCAACACGCCTGGTGGTTCCATCACTGCCGGCATGGCGATCTACGACACCATCAAGCTGCTCACCTCGCCCGTGACGATCGTCGTCACCGGCATGGCCGCCTCCATGGGTTCGGTGCTCCTTTGCGCCGCCCCCAAGGGCCGGCGTCTGATTTTCCCACATGCCCGGGTGCTCATCCACCAGCCGCTGATCGCCGGCCGCTTCATCGGACCTGCCACGGACATCAATATCCAGGCGAAGGAAATGGAAAAATTGCGGGACGAGCTGAATCAGATCCTGGCCACCGCCTCGGGCCAGCCGTTTGAGAAGATCGCCAAGGATACCGATCGCGATTTCTATCTGAATGCCAAGGAGGCGATCGAGTACGGTCTGGCCGACAAGATCGTGGACGGCCTCTGACCCGCCTGCGGTGGCGCCCGGCCGTCACAGGTTAGCGCAGACTTGCCTTGGACGGCGTTCTCCCCCTTTAGTCTGGTCGGCGATGGATTCCGCCCACCCGCAAGGGTAAACCGCCCCGCCCTCGCGGAGGCTGATGACTCCTGTTCCCGTCCGTCCCGAAACAGCCCAGTCATGATACTTTACCTTCTCGTCGCCTTGGGTGGTGCGCTCGGCAGCGTGGCGCGTTTTGCCCTTTCTGGTTTCGTGGCCAATCACTTTGGCACGACGTTCCCGTGGGGCACGTTCATCATCAACGTGACCGGCTCGTTCATCATCGGCTTCTACGCCACATTGACCGCGCCCGACGGCCGCGTCTTTGCCAGCGGCAACTCCCGGCAGTTCTTCATGACCGGCCTTTGCGGCGGTTACACGACGTTTTCCTCCTTCAGCCTGCAGACGCTCAATCTCGCCCGTGATGGCGAATGGCTGCAGGCTGGGGCCAACACGGTCGGGTCGGTGGTCGCCTGCCTGGTGGCCGTCTGGCTTGGCCACCTGTTGGCCGCCCACCTCAACCAGCTGAAAGGCATCTGACATGGAACTGCCCCACGAGTCCGTTCTCCTGCGGATCTTCATTGGCGAATCCGACCGCCACGGCCACCTGCCTCTCTACGAGGCCATCGTGCTCAAAGCGCGGGAATCGCATCTGGCCGGCGCCACCGTTCTGCGCGGCGCGATGGGTTTCGGCAAGTCCAGCCGCATGCACACGAGCAAGATCCTGCGCCTTTCGGACGACCTGCCGCTCGTCATTGAGCTCGTCGACAGCGAGGAGAATATCAACGCATTCCTCCCCGTCCTCGACGGGATGATCAGCGGCGGACTCGTCACGCTGGAAAAGGTGCGAGCCATCCGCTACCTCGGCACACCGCCGAAGCCGTAAGTCACTGGCTGCGGCCAGGAGTAGGGCGGGATGACCGGATCCCGCCGTCCCACAGAGCGAGGCGGGGTCCGGCGTGGTCTTATCTCGGTCCACGCAGACAAACCACCAAATCAGCCCCGGATCGAATCAGATCATTCGGTGAACAAGGTAGGAAGCCTGCTTGCAGGCGATCTCCGTCTGCAATCGCGAGCAAGCTCGCTTCCTACAAATGCACAATTTCAGCCAAGTTCGGCACGCGCTTCGCCAGCCTATTTCGCCATTGGGTGTGCCGCGGCGGCCCGCCTGGCAAGCTGTGAGAGCAGGAAGTTGTCCGGTGTCGCGGTCTTCCAGGCGGTCAGCCAGATGCTGCCCAGCATCTCGCCACCGCGAAGCAGCTGCTCTTCGATGAAATCCCGTCCGTCAAGACTGCCGGGCGTCCCGTCGCCCCGAAGTTTTCCCGCCTTCTCGAGTTCGTAGAGCGGCTC
>Ga0182021_10007199_pt1 | contig 13173 bp, 11 predicted proteins | sample 612E3MmetaG_FD_120493 | JGI IMG/M metagenome (GOLD analysis project Ga0182021, IMG submission 120493) | Permafrost microbial communities from Stordalen Mire, Sweden - 612E3M metaG (Illumina Assembly) | ecosystem: Environmental > Terrestrial > Soil > Wetlands > Permafrost | place: Sweden... | reverse complement strand
TTTTTTCGAAAAAGATGACTGCAAGAAACAGAGAATACCGTACCGAAATCGAATCATTATCCGCGAGTGTGGTAGAGATGATACAAATGATTCCGATGACGCGGGCTCATGGTGTCGAAGATCTTGAGGTTTCCAAAATGGACACCCAGCTTGAACATGTGAAACGAAAGGGAATTCGCCTTGAAGTCATCGGAGCTTTGTTTGGAGCAAGTTCATGGACATCGTTTCAGATCGTTATGCTCGTTTGCTTGATGTTTACTTCCATACTGGCATATAATAAAACGATCAGCATTGGGGATGTTGTGTTATACCAAAGCTTCTTTGCGATGATTGTTGGTGCAGTAAACATGATTTTAAATTCCTACCCGGAGCTTGCGCGCGGATTTGAATCCATTCGATCAATCGGAGAAATCCTTGAATCCCCGGACATAGAACAGAATGAGGGAAAACGTGCGGTTTCATTGGTTAGGGGATATTTTGTATTTGAACATATCAGTTACACGTATGAGAACGCTCAACATCCGGCGATCAAGAATTTTTCTCTGAAAGTAAAAACCGGAGAGACTATTGCCGTTGTCGGTGAATCGGGTTCTGGAAAATCAACTTTGATGAGTCTGGTTATTGGGTTCAGAAGGCCGGCAGTGGGACGTATACTTCTTGACGGCATAGATATGCAGGAACTGGATTTACGCCAGTACCGACACTTCTTAGCAGTTGTACCGCAGACGACTCTTTTATTCAGCGGATCTGTCCGCGAGAATATTATGTACGGACTCGAAGAAGTAAGCGATGATCAGATCTGGGGAATTTTAGAAATTGCCAACGCGGCGGACTTTGTTAAAAAATTACCTCAGGGACTTAATACGAAACTTGGCGAACGAGGAGCACGGCTCTCTGGTGGCCAACGGCAGCGCATTGCAATTGCACGAGCGCTGATCAGGGATCCCAGAATAATAGTATTGGATGAAGCAACTTCCGCGCTTGATGTGGCGACGGAAGCGCTCATTCAACAGGCAATCCAGCGACTTGTGAAAGGACGGACGACGTTTATTGTTGCCCACCGCCTATCGACGATCCGAAATGCCGACAGAATTGTGGTGATGAATCATGGTGTTTGTGTGGAATCGGGCACTCATAGCCAATTGATGAAAGCAAAAGGAGAATTTTACAGATTTAAATTATTGCAACAGTAGATCAAAAAGGAAAAAATATTCGGAATCGGGAGAGAGAATTACCCGAGATGAAACATGGGAGAAGAGAAAGCCCTGCAGAAATGCGGGGTTTTTTTATGTCTTTCTCAAAAAAATATTCCATTGGAAATTATTGTACTAGAGCTTGTCTCATTGAAGAAAAATGGGGAACGGAATTGTTTTCGTACATGTTATAGGGAATAAACACACCAAAGATGTATGATGCTCATTTTCCCATTTCAATATGCATCATGTCCGATATGAAAGGAATATTCAATGAGATTATTGCCTGAGGATGTATATGACGGTGTATCCGCCAATCCAATAAAGATATCAAACAGGCTCAGTCGGGAAAAAAGTCCGTACCTGCTTCAGCATGCTTTCAATCCTGTCGATTGGTACCCGTGGGGAGAAGAAGCGTTTGAGAAGGCACGGAAGGAAGACAAACCGATTTTTCTTTCTATCGGGTACTCCACATGTTACTGGTGCCATGTTATGGAACGTGAAGTATTTGAGAATCAATTTATTGCAGACCTGATGAATCTCATGGTTGTCAGTATTAAAGTGGACCGGGAAGAACGGCCTGACATTGATCAAATCTATATGGCTGCACTCCAGGCAATGACGGGGAACGGCGGATGGCCCATGTCGATCTTTATGACTCCTGACCGTAAACCATTTTTTGCAGCAACATATATTCCACCGGACACTCGATACGGGAGAGCGGGATTTTCGGAAGTACTGCAATCTCTCTGTCGCCTCTGGAAGAACAGGCGGTCGACTGTTCTGGAATCCGGAAAGAAAATTTATGATTTTCTGATCGAATCGGCAACTCCTCCCGCAACCAATAAATCGATAACAGAGCAAGTTCTAACTGATTGCTTCAATCATTTCGAAAGAAGTTTCGATGATACGTATGGCGGATTTAGCGATGCTCCAAAATTTCCTCGTCCTTCAATTTATAATTTTTTGTTTCGTTATTATCATCGAACGGGAAATTGCACAGCACGCGATATGGCGTTGACCACTTTGCAGAACATGGCTGAGGGAGGGATGTACGATCAGCTTGGCGGTGGATTTCATCGCTATTCTACAGATGAACGCTGGCACGTTCCTCATTTTGAAAAAATGCTGTATGATCAGGCACAGTTGGTACTATCGTATCTTGAAGCATTTCAAATCTCACAGGATCCATTTTTCGCACAAATAGCCCGCGAAGTACTGTCATATGTAGAACGATCCTTGATGTCTCCGGAAGGAGGATTCTATTCAGCGGAAGATGCAGAAAGCGCTCTTTTGACTTTATTTCCTGATAAGAAAAAGGAAGGAGCTTTCTATATTTGGAAAAAGAGCGAAATCGATAGAGTGCTGAATGAAAAAGGTGCTAAGATTATCGAATTTATTTATGGAATTAAAGGACGGGGAAATGTTCCTGCAGATCCAGGACAGGAATTTCCTGGAGAAAATGTTTTACATATTGCTCACTCTGTTGAAGAAACGGCGCTTTCTTTACATGAGAATATTGAAGACGTCCAATTACATTTTGATATTGCGAGAAAAGTACTCTTTGAAAAACGTGATCAACGTCCCAAACCAAATCTCGATGATAAAATTTTATTATCATGGAACGGATTGATGATCTCTGCGTTTGCCCGTGCTTCGCAAGTGCTGAAAGACAAATCATATCTTGATAAGGTTTCGAAAGCAGCGCGGTTTCTTTTGACAATCCTCATTGAACCGGGAACAGGAAGAATGCTCAGACGGTACAGAGACGGCGAAGCAAAATTCGAAGCACAGCTTGTTGATTATGCTTTCTTCATTCAAGGATTGCTCGATCTTTATGAAGCGTCATTTGAGACTGAATGGCTTCGAACAGCAATCAAGTTGACGGAAGAACAGAATGGCTTGTTCTATGATCGTGACAATGGTGGATTTTATGATGTCTCGGGAAACGATCCGACCGTTCTCGTACGGACGAAAGACATTTATGACAACGCAGAACCAAGTGGCAACGCTATTGCGATTCTAAATTTACTTCGTTTGTCCCAGATGCTTGGAAATGAACAGTACCATGAAATGGCGTTGAAGTCAATAATGTGCTTCAGCCATTACATTGAACGAACTCCGCAAATTCTCCCGCAATTTCTTGCTGCTGTCGACTTCAGTTTTTCTAAACCAGTACAAATTGTTCTTTCGGGGAATAAAGAAAATCCGGTGTTGTGTGATATGCTTAATGAAATCCAATCGCGTTTCCTCCCGAACAAAATTGTGCTTTTAGCAGACGGCGCTGAGGGGCAGGAATTCCTAAGTGAGCAAGTACCGTTTTTTAGAACACTAGTAATGGCTGAAGGACAACAGAAAATCTATGTTTGTGAAAATTATACTTGCGAACTTCCAATATCTGACCTTCAAACGATGATTCGGACTCTTGATCAGAAATTGAATAAAATGAACAAAATGTTATGATGAAGTCGTAGAGCCCTTTCATTGAATACATGTCTTTACCCTTTTTTATAAATGTCATTCTTTTTACGTATGGAGATAATTATGAATTCAAGTTTTGATATTCTATCCAACTCATCACAAATGGAGGTCATTAAGAGCATAGAAGGATTTGTTGGGGAACAATTAGACTCGTTGCTTTTGAATGTCAACGATAGCTGGCAGCCATCGGACTTGTTGCCTAACCTCGTCACTGAAAACTGGACTGAGCAGCTCAAAGAATTTCGTGCGCGTGCCCAAAGTTTATCCGATGATGTGCTGGTAATTCTTGTCGGGGATATGGTAACTGAAGAAGCGCTGCCAACGTATCAAACATGGCTCAATCGGCTGAATGGAATAACCGATCCAACAGGTGCGAGTCCGACACCGTGGGCGCGATGGAGCCGCGGTTGGACAGCAGAAGAGAATCGTCACGGCGATCTGCTCAACAAATATCTTTATCTTACCGGGCGTGTCGATATGCGTTCAATTGAAACGACAATTCATCATCTTATTAATAATGGTTTTGATCCACAGACACAAAACGACCCCTATCTAGGATTTATCTATACTTCATTTCAGGAACGGGCGACTAAAATATCTCATCGCAATGTCGGCACTCTTGCAAAGAAAGCGGGCGAAGATTGTCTCCATAAAATATGCGGCATGATTGCTGGCGATGAAGCGCGACACGAGAAGGCATATAAATTATTTATGTCAAAAATCTTTGAACTCGATCCTGCCCATGCAGTTCTTGCATTCGCAAAGATGATGAAAGCAAAAATTGCTATGCCTGCGATGCTCATGGATGATGGAAGAGACAAAGGGCTTTACACGAAGTTTTCCCTTGTCGCACAAAAATCCGGTGTTTATACAGCAAAAGATTATGCAGAGATTATCGGAACACTGGTTCGCGAATGGAAAATAGCCGGACTGACAGGAATATCAGGAGCATCAGCAAAAGCACAAGATTATTTATGCACACTTTCCGAAAGATATCACCAACTTGCAGAACGCATAAAATTCTCCGGTGCGGAAAAGTTCAGTTGGATTTATGATAGGGAAATTGTCCTTTCCAAGATATCATAATATTTCAAGTTAAAATTTGTGAAGATGATTTGATGTCGGCTTTCCCATTTCAAGTTTAAATAAAGAAATGGAATAACTGAAATCAAGGGATATTCCGTAAAATTACACACTGGACTTTTTTCTTATGTTTGCATTTCGTATTTTCTCATAGGGATAACAGAGATATACATGAAAATATATACGAAAACCGGCGACAACGGAGATACATCGCTTTTCGGTGGTCATCGATTGCCAAAAGGCTCACTTCGGATTGATGCATACGGTACTGTGGATGAATTGAATGCACAACTTGGCGTTGTCCGCGCTCTCAAGCCTCACGCCGGAATTGAGAGTATTCTTGAACAACTTCAGAACCAATTGTTTGTCCTTGGCGCCGATCTTGCAACTCCTCTACACACGGTGTCTCCGAAAATAGAGCGTATTCAGCAAGATCACATCCAAAATCTGGAAATAATCATTGATCGGATAGATACACAATTGAAACCATTGCAATCGTTTATTCTTCCTGGTGGTCAGCTTGCGGGTGCTCAGATGCACGTTGCTCGCACGATCTGCCGTCGTGCAGAACGACAGGTGGATGCATTAGGTAGAAAAGAGGAGATAGGGAAATTCCCACTAGTATATCTGAACCGTCTCGCCGATTTGTTATTTGTCCTTGCCCGGTATGCAAATATGCTTGCTGGTATATCAGAGACAACGTGGAACGATGATACCAAAATGAATCTTGATGGATGATGAAAAAAAAGTTTGCTATGCAGGTTTCAAGTTTTCCTTCGGGAACTTGACAAACGGTATCCAGTGTTGTATATTATGAAAGCGATACTCACAACGATTATCGCACGGATTAGAAAAACGATATAATCCGAAATATGCCTCTTATAAAGAAAGGCTGAGGGAACAGGCCCTGTGAAGCCTTAGCAACCGGTTCTGCAAGCAGCAGAATGCTGGTGCTAATTCCTGCCCACGACACTCAGGTCGTCGAGGGGTCGATAAGAGAAGATGCTCACAAGCCTCTTCAGGAAATCTTCCCGACGAGGCTTTTTCGTTTTATAGGCGTTTCACAATACCTATAATAGAAGGAGCATCTTATGTCAGAAGCAGCAAAACAACATTTCGAAACCCTTCAACTGCATGCCGGTCAGCACGTGGATCCCGCAACCAAATCTCGCGCAGTGCCCATTTACCAAACAACGTCGTATGTCTTTGATGATGCCGACCATGCGGCACGATTGTTTGGATTGCAGGAATTCGGCAATATTTATAGCCGGATCATGAATCCGACTGTTGCCGTGTTTGAAGAACGCATTGCTGCACTCGAAGGAGGCATCGGTGCATTAGCCACATCTTCCGGCCATGCAGCACAGTTCCTTGCACTCACAACTATTCTTCAAGCAGGTGAGAACATAGTTTCCTCCAGCCGTTTATACGGAGGTACATACAATCAATTCAAGGTCACCTTCAAACGGCTCGGTATTGATACACATTTTGTGGACAGCAATAACCCCGAGGAATTCAAGAAACAAATCAATGAAAAAACAAAAGCATTGTTTGTGGAAACCATTGGAAATCCAGGACTTGATGTCCCCGATTTTGAGGCATTAGCAAAGATTGCGCATAACCATGGAATTCCATTCATCGTCGATAATACGTTTGGTATGGGCGGATATGTATGCAAACCGATCGACTATGGTGCAGATATCGTAGTTCATTCAGCGACAAAATGGATTGGCGGACACGGAACATCGATTGGCGGTGTGATTGTGGATTCCGGTAAGTTTCCTTGGAACAACGGACACTTCCCCATCTTCACCGACCCGAGTCCTGGGGACCACGGTCTCACATTCTAGGATGCGTTTGGTTCACAAAGTCAGTTCGGCAATATCGCATTCATCATTCGTGCACGAGTCGAGCAGTTGAGAGATATCGGTGCGGCTCTTTCGCCATTCAACGCATTTCTCTTTCTGCAAGGATTGGAAACACTCTCTCTCCGTGCAGAGCGTATTTGCCAGAATTCACTTGCATTTACGCAATGGCTATCAAAATCACCCAACGTAAGCTGGGTGGTCTATCCAGGTTTAGAGAATCATCCCGCACACTCGAATGCAAAAAAATATCTGCGTGCGAATCATTACGGCGGTATTGTCACATTCGGCATTAAAGGAGGTCGTGAAGCCGGGAAAAAGTTCATTAATAATCTCAAGCTCACAAGCTTGCTTGCCAATGTGGGTGACGCTAAAACATTGATTATTCATCCGGCATCAACGACACATTCGCAGCTTTCAGAAGAGGAGCAGCGCACTGCCGGTGTTGCACCAGAGTTGCTGCGTGTTTCCGTCGGTATTGAGCATATCGATGATATTATCGCTGACTTCGCACAAGCTTTTCAAGCGATTGCAAATTAGAAGTGCTCATGCGAACAAATTAAAGTATGTTTCAAAATTAATCCGAGGGAAGAGCGTGCAACTCTTCCCTCCTTTTAAAGCTGTGAGTGAACAGGAATAGTTGGAGAAAGGAAATCGAATGAAGATATTGAAATTTGGCGGTTCTTCCATCGGAACTCCTGAACGCATTTCATCCGTCATCAACATTATTAAGCAATCGAAAAAAGAACACGGCGAAATTGCTGTTGTTGCATCCGCAATGGAAGGAATAACCAATCAACTTATTGATGTAAGCAAGCAGGCATTCCGCGGAGACCAAAGCTATGAAAACGTGTTGAGGGAATTAGAAAATCGTCACTTAGTTATAGCGGATGTACTTTTAGGGTCCAACAGTGATTCACATTCCCATCGGTTTTTCGTTCAATCATTTCATGAGCTTCGTGAATTCATTCATGGTATCTGGATATTAGGAGAAATTACCAATCGCACACTCGATTATGTGATGAGTTATGGTGAGAAACTCTCGTGTGCTCTTATTGCAGATGTGTTGAATCACGCCGGTCTTACCGCCGAGTACGTCGATAGCCGCACACTTATTCGTACCGACTTGACGTATGGAGCCGCACAGGTCGATTTTAATGTCACAAACTGGAATATTCTCAATCATTTTAAGAAAAGGACAGCGATTCAAGTCGTAACCGGATTTATTGCCTGCGGTCCCAACAATGAAACAACGACTCTTGGTCGCGGTGGCTCAGACTTTACAGCTTCAATTCTCGGTTCGGCTCTCGATGCGAAAGAAATCGAAATCTGGACAGATGTGGATGGTGTCATGACAGCGGATCCTCGCAAAGTTCCTTCCGCTTTATCTTTGGAGACATTGACGTTCGAGGAAGCATTGGAGTTGTCACACTTTGGCGCAAAAGTCATACACGCACCAACCATGCTTCCGGTATTGCAAAAGCGCATTCCCATTCGAATTCGAAATACATTCAATGAACAATTCAAAGGTACACTGATTTCCGATCAACTTTCTTTTTCGGAGCGAAGCTCAGTAAAAGGTATAGCATGTATCGATAAAATCAGCCTGTTGAAAGTTACTGGAGAAGGCATTTTGCACACCGTCGGTATCGCATCGCGTATCTTTGCAGCATTGGCAAGAAAAGATATCGAAGTGACATTGGTAACTCAATCCTCATCAGAGCATAGCATCTGTCTAGCGCTTGCATCTGAATATATTCGTTCGGCACGCGAGGTGGTAGAGTTGGAATTCCGTGTAGAACTCCACCACGGACAAATATCCGCGATTACGGTGGAAAATGATTGCTCCATTATTGCTGTTGTGAGTGAGCAAGTCCACAACATTCCCGGTGTCACAGGCAAAGTGTTTGAGACACTTGGACGCAATGGTATCAAGCCGAGAGCCATCGCATATGGTTCTTCGGAACGTAATCTGGCACTCGTCTTACGGCAAGCAGATTTGCGGAAAGGAATGAATGCACTTCATGATAATTTGTTTTTATCGCAGCAAAAGACTCTTAATATATTTCTGTTGGGTTCGGGTCTTGTCGGTTCTGCTCTCCTTGAACTTTTGCAGGATCAGGAAGAATTTGCCCGGACAACGCTTCACACTTGTTTTAGAATTGTAGGAATAGCAAATAGCCGGAAAATGATTTTTAATGAACAAGGAATTGATCTTACAAAATGGAACCAGCTTCTTGCTGAAAGCCCACAAGCATCAGATCCTCAAGAATTTTCAAAAAGGGTTCAGCAGTTCAATGTCGCCAATTCCATTGTCATCGATTGTACCGGTGTAGAAAGTGTAGTTCAACAGTATCTCACACTCCTTAGTGCAAGTGTCTCTGTCATAACTTCCAGCAAAGTTGCCAATACTCTTTCTTATGATTTTTACAAACAGCTTCGTACTATTTCTACTGAACATGGAGTACAATTTCGGTACAGCACAAATGTTGGTGCTGCGCTTCCAATCATCGACTCAATCAAGAGCATCGTCCATAATGGTGACTCTATCGAACGGATTGAAGCAGTTCTCTCCGGCACACTGAGTTTCATCTTCAACAGCTTGAATGCAGGAAAGAAATTCAGCGAGGCAGTACAAGAAGCTCAGAAACGCGGGTATACAGAACCGGATCTGCGTCTCGATCTCAGCGGTACGGATGTCGCTCGAAAGCTTCTTATTTTAGTGCGGGAAGCTGGATTCATAATGGAGATGAGCGATATTTTCATAGAGCCGTACCTGCCTCAAAGTATCTTTGAGGGAACCAATATTGATGCTGCACTGCGTGGAGCAGATGAGATACTTGAAAAGAAAAAAATCTCCGCACGAGAGCGCGGATGTTCACTCATGTTTATTGCACGATTCGATAACCATGAGGCATACATCGGTGTGGAAGAGATCGCACCGGAACATCCATTCTATCATCTCTCCGGCAATGATAACATTGTATCGCTGACAACACGAAGCTTGTATCGTCAGCCATTAGTTGTACGCGGCAGCGGAGCCGGAGCAAAGCTCACTGCATCAGGTATCTTTAATGATATCGTGAACGTATCACATTCGATGAACTAACAGGATATCCTATGAGTGTCATACTTCCCAACGAATATAAACATCGAAGCAAGCTGGAACAGCGCGGTATTCTTTGTGTTTCCGAAGAAGAGGCAAATCGTGCCGACATTCGTCCATTGCGTGTCGGTGTCTTAAACATTATGCCAAAAGGAGAGTGGTACGAACCGCTGCTGCTCTATCCTTTAAGCCGTACCATTATTCAAGTTGAACCGGTATGGCTCCGTCTTCATTCACACAAGTATAAAAGCACAGACCAGAATCACCTCGAGATTTATTACGACTACTTCGAGAACGCCATTGCGAAATCCCCTCTCGATGGCCTCATCCTCACAGGGGCTCCTGTGGAAGAAATGAAGTATGAAGAGGTGAATTACTGGGATGAAATCACGACTATTCTAACGTTCGCGAAACAAAATATCACTTCGACATTTGGCATTTGTTGGGGAGGATTAGCGCTAGCAAAAATATTGGAAATTGAGAAAGAGATGTATCAGCATAAACTCTTTGGTGTTTTTGAAACACACAACCTTGACCGATCTCATCCTATCACAGGTGATTTAGATGATGTTTTCTGGTGTGTGCAAAGCCGACATTCCGGAATTTCCGACAGTGATCTTGAAACCGCACGAGCGAGCGGGCTGGTCAATCTTCTTGCTCATTCAAAAAATGGCGGTTATACAATTTTTGAAAGTACCGACCATCGCTTCTTAATGCACCTTGGACATCCGGAGTACGAAGCACAGAGATTAGTAGAAGAATATAAAAGAGATGCTGCACTCGGGCGAACCGATGTTCTCCCTCCTGCAAATCTAGACATCAATAATCCTATGAACCGCTGGCGAAGTCATGGATTAGAATTTTTTGCACAATGGGTTCGATTTGTATACGAGCCAACACGGTGGGAAAGAAAATGATTTATGGTTCGTAACTACTCAGGCTGCTCTTCTTATTGATTGGCGGCTGTACAAAAAGTGTCTTTGTCATTTCGACCGTAAGGAGAAATCTTTCTTATTGTATAGATTTCTCAAATGACCACGATTCAACTAATTTCGATCATCCTTCAATAGCGCTTGGTATCCCCGTATCGCCTGCGGCTATACTTTTCTCATCAATAACTGCGGGGAAACATTCCATTGATAATTGTCGAGTGTTATTATCGTGACGGTTTTCTGGTTCAGTTTTTGGATCTTTCCAGTAATGAGCCTGCCATCATCTGTTGTGAACGAAACCATTTGTCCAATCCGGAATTTTGACATCTCGGATAACGCATTGATTTTTTTGAGATGCTTAATTCTTTCAACAATTATATGATTGATGTGGCAAAGCTCTTCAAGAGACAAATTTGAAATCAGCGGTTCAATCTTCTGAACGATAACTTCATTTACCATAACAATTCCTCAATATTAATTAATATCTGATGTTACGCACTATGAAAACGGTACCAAATAAAATAAAGACATTCCGGGATACTGTTGTCGGGAATCTTAGAAAGGGAAAAGAAAGATTCCCACTGATCCCAAAACTATCCCGCAAATAGCGCGGGATGCTGAGAAGCGCACGCGAGACGCACAAAACGCGAAGACGTGTGGGAATGTCTAATTGTTCTTTTCATCTCTAATACATTTGTGTTGAAGGTTGCATTCAGCCAAGTTTTATCGTTATAGAAAGCGGCCTTTTATTGCGCAATTCGTACTGCAGCGCTTTTTTCTTTCAACATATTTCTGCCGTATTCAAGTCCTTTGAGAAAAGCTTTTAAGTTAATGTCCTCTGTCCCTGTCGGCACAGAGACTTTCACTGCCTCAATCATTGCTTGTTCATTGACCACGTTGGAAATAGCCGCTGTAAATCCTATCATAATAATGTTGAGCACCATCTTCTTCCCGAGTTCTTCTGCAAAGCGGGTAGCAGGAATGGAAAAATGGTGAATATCTTTGCGGAGATTGTGCGGCGTAACAAGTTCTTCCTCGGTTATGAGCGTGCCGCCGGAAACCAGTTCTGAAGAAAATTTCGTATATGCCTCCTGCGACATCAGCACCATTAAGTTTGGAGCAGTGATGTATGGATACGTGATTTGTTCATCGGAGACAATGAGTTGGGCGCTTGTGGAACTTCCCCGCGCTTCCGGTCCGAAAGCCTGAATCATCGTTGCAAACTTATTATCGTAGATGGAAGCTGCACGCCCGATAATGTAACCGCTCAGAATGACACCCTGCCCGCCGAATCCGCCGATCTTAATTTCCGTTCTTGCCATACACATTCTTCATTTCTGGTGATGGAATATATTGATCCCCAAGCTTTTTCTTGAAATGATCGTACATCGATTGTTGATACGAAGGACGTTCGATGTCGACAAATTTACCGACTGTAATTTTGCTCTGAAAATCTAGCGCCACTGTTTTTGTATCTGCACCATGCTTGATTTCGCTCTGGTCACGAAAGTAAATCATTTGATCAAGGCCATCGCCGATTTTATTACGGCGGCTGTACAATGTTGGACATGCTGCAAGAATCTCTATAAACGAAAATCCCTTCTTCGCAAGCGCTTCTTTAATGGACTTTGTAGCATGACGCACATGAAATGCTGTCCACCGTGCTACATACACCGCCCCGCAGGACTCAGCAAGGAACGGCAGGTTAAATGTCTGTTCGAAATTTCCATGTGGCGTCGTTGAAGCTGTTGCAGAAATCGGCGTTGTTGGCGCAACTTGTCCGCCTGTCATTCCATAAGTCATATTATTGATGAGGATGACGGTCATATCGACATTACGGCGCGCTGCATGAATGAAATGATTGCCGCCAATAGCTGTCAAATCACCGTCACCGCTGTAGACAACGACTTTCAATTCCGGATTTGCCAGCTTCAATCCGGTCGCAAATGGAATAGCACGGCCATGTGTTGTGTGAAACGAATCCAATTTAATGTACCCGGCGACGCGTCCCGTGCAGCCGATACCGGAGACAATCGCAACTTTGTCCAAATCTAATCCACTGGTTTGCAAAGCACGGACGAAACAGTTAACGGTGGTACCGATCCCGCAGCCTGGACACCAGATATGCGGAATGCGATCCATCCGTAATAAATTTTCAATCGGATTTGGAGGAACAACATTATCAATGGTATATAATGCATCTTCTCCCATCGGCCTTATCCTTTCACCGAATGTTTAATTGCTGCATAAATTTCTTTTGGATTGTGTACCGTACCGCCGGCATGCGGAACGTGTGTGATGCTCGATTTCCCGCCGGCAGCTCGTTCAACTTCATAAACCATTTGTCCGAGATTGAGTTCAGGAACAACAAACGCTTTCACCTTCGATGCTAGCTCGCAAATCCGCTTTTCAGGAAACGGCCATGCGGTTACAAGACGTAAGTGACCGATACGCATACCTTCCTTCCGCGCTTGCTCAATAGCGGGAATTGCAGTGCGCGATGTAATGCCGTA
>Ga0182021_10007198_pt1 | contig 13174 bp, 15 predicted proteins | sample 612E3MmetaG_FD_120493 | JGI IMG/M metagenome (GOLD analysis project Ga0182021, IMG submission 120493) | Permafrost microbial communities from Stordalen Mire, Sweden - 612E3M metaG (Illumina Assembly) | ecosystem: Environmental > Terrestrial > Soil > Wetlands > Permafrost | place: Sweden... | reverse complement strand
TACTTGTAATGAAGATGGATATTCGCATAAGGATTCGGCTTTTGTTCAAAGGGCAATTGAATATTCATTCCTACTGACTTACCGCCGGCTTCACTGGCGCCTTTATTGGCCGCCTCCATAATTCCTCCACCGCCGCCGGTGATTACACTAAATCCATTTTGAACCAGAAGCCTGGTTAAATTTTCGGTTTTCTGATAGTAAATATCGTCCGGTTTCACTCTGGCTGATCCGAAAATGGTGACGGCATTATTTACATCAGAGAGCGTCTCAATGCCCTCGACGAATTCCGCCATAATGCGAAACACCCGCCATGATTCATTTCTGGACAGCGCATCAATTACGTATTGTTTTTCCTCCATAAGGCGACACTCCTCCTTAAGCGGCTGATAAAAATTTAACGCTGTAACAGGACCTTCAGTTTAATATCTGCGGCGTCTATTAACCTTGGCCAGACGGCGCTGAGCTTCGATTGTTTTTCTTTTCTGCTTCACCGAAGGCTTTTCGTAAGCGCGGCGGACTTTCAATTCCTTGAATAAACCGCTTTTGGAAAGTTTGTTCTTCAAAATTTTCAAAGCTTTTTCCACGTCATTGTCAATTACCTTTACTTCCAAGTTGATTCCTCCTTTTTCTTGTTATAATTAGTAGTTTTTATTTAATTATCTCAAATCACTTTTATGATCCCGAATCCCTGCCAATCCCGACAAGTCGTGGATTGGCGGGATAGTTCGTCCAGCAAATTTCAGTGCGCTACGCTTCTGAAACTTGGGACTCACTAATAAAAAAAGGGCAGTACGGCATAGCAAAATTTTGCTGCCGTAATCCACCCTTTGATGTTCAATTAATTTTAAATCACGCTCCTTACTATGGAGTAATGTTCTTCAACGCCTTCAGGAATGCTTCGTTTTCTTTTTTACTTCCCACCGTGACCCTCATGCAATTGGGCATCAGCGGAGGATTATTCAGATTTTTCAAAGCGATGCCTTCGCGAACGAGCTTGTTGTATATGCGATTGGAATCAAAAGCGCAACTAAAAAAAATAAAGTTCGCCCGGGAAGGGTAGGTTTTAATCCATTTTATCTGGTTTAACCCGCGGTACAGTTCCTCGCGTCTTTTGATTATCTCTTTGATTTGTTTGGAGAATTCTCCCTCATAGTCGAGAAAAAAACCTGCGGCGGCCTGCGATAAGGAATTGACATTATAAGGCAGCCTTACTTTGTCCAACTGAGCTAAAATATCGGGGTTGCTGATTAAAAAACCAAGCCGGATGGAGGCCATTCCCAATTTGGAGAGCGTATTCAAAAATATGACATTATCGTATTTTTTCAGCAAAGGCATCAGGCTTTGGCCGGAAAAATTGGCGTAAGCTTCGTCAATAACAACCACTCCGGGAGCTTTCTGGATAACGGCCTCTATTTTTTTCCGGCTGAAAAGATTGCCGGTGGGACTGTTGGGACAACTCAAAAAAATCAGTGCGGGAAAATTATCTTTTATCCTGCCGGTAATGGCTTCAACATCCAGATCAAATTTTTTATCGAGAGGAACTTCGACAACCTTATTGCCGGTATTAACCGCGATAATTTTATACATGGAAAAAGTGGGAACGGGAACCAGCACGCCTTTGATTCTGCCCTTCAAAGCCATGCAAAGAATCTGAATCAGTTCGTCGGAACCGTTGCCCAGCATAACCATATCTTTATTCACGCCGAAATATCCGGCAAATCTTTCGCGCAGTTCGGGAGCGCCGGCAACGGGATAACGGTTTAAATCAACCCCGCGCATTTTTTCCCGCAGTTTTCTTTTCAAAGGTTCCCCAATGGCGAAAGGATTTTCGTTGGCATCCATCTTGATACTGGCCGTCAGCTCCGGCGCGACGTAGCTGCTTTGTTCAAAAATTCCTTTCGCTATCAAATCCTTAATGACCATTGTGATAATTAAACCGCCTTAAAATATTTTTTCCGCTCTATATTCCATTTAACATCAGTATATTTTTTCATCAATTCATCTTTAAGTCTTTCTTCCGCGGAAGTCAAAGCCCCTTCTTCCAGATCTATTCCCAGTTCTTTGATAAAACTATCTTTAAATTTTGAGCAAACTTCGCGCTCGGCAACGGGAAAGTCAAGCTCTTCATTTACTGATGTCACGGATCCCTTTAATTTTTCTATCCGCTCCGGCGCGCGTTCCGGCAAAAGAAAATTCGCCGTTTCTTCCAGATTAAAGGACATAAGCAGTAAACCGTGCTGTAAAAATCCTCCCCTTCTTCTCACTTGAGCGCTGCCGCAAATTTTGCGTCCATTAACCAGAAGCTCGTTTTTCGATGGAGATGAAAAACAGCAGGGGCTTGCTTCTTCTTTCGTTGGGGCGCGGCCGTCTTCAGCAAGAGAAGCCTTTATTCCCAAAGCGCTTAAGCCCCGCGCGACGCATTGGCTGATTATCTTATATGTCCCCGCAATATCGGCAGGAAACATTTTTTCATGTTCTCCCGCCGCGACTGAATATGTAATTTCATGAAAGTGGAAAACCGCCCTGCCGCCTGTTATCCTTCGGGCAATATCAATACCTGCGCCGCGGCATTTTTCAATATTTAATTCCCTGGCCGCGTCCTGAAAGTAACCGATGGAAACGGCCGCCGGAATTGATCCGTAAAATCTTATCGTAGGCTGTTTTTTATTGTTTATGGTTTCTTGAAAAATCGCCTCGTCTATGGCCATGTTTTCAAAAATATTGTGATATTGAAAATCCAGCAATCTCCAGGCCATAAAAAAGGCTCATTCGCTTTCTTCCTGCGTTATAAAATCATGGTAATTGGACGCGGCCAGCAGATCCTCCAATTGTTCCAGGTTATCCATTTCGATGACAACCAGCCACCCGGTGTCATAAGGATCTCTGTTGATTATACTGACGTCTTCGAGAATATCCTCATTAATAACTACGACCGTTCCGCTGACGGGAGAAATTAAATCCACCACTTCTTTGACAGACTCGATAGAACCGAATGTTTCGTCACGCTCCACATAAGTATCGTTTTCGATAAACTCAACGGAAAGAATATCACCCAGTCTTTCCTGAGCATAATCGGTAATGCCTATCGTGGCCATATTGCCATCAACCCGCAACCATATATGCTCCGCACTATAAATTATATCTTCCGGAAAATCCTTCATGATAGAACAACCTCTTTCTTTATTCTATAATGGTAAGTTCTTTATCCATTTTTGTAAACTTTTCGCAACTATTTTCTTTCAACAAAAAAGTGTCTTCTATTCTTATTCCCCATAGCCCCGGAATATATAATCCGGGTTCGATGGTAAATACCATCCGCGGTTTTAAAATATCATTGAAAATCGGCGACAAACGCGGTGCCTCATGAATTTCCAAACCAACACCGTGTCCCGTGCCGTGCACAAAAAACTGGCTGTATTTTTCCCCGAAAACACTTCGCGCGCGTTTGTCTATATCGGCGGCGGGAATATCCGCCGCAACCGCATCCAGAGCGCGGTCATGAGCTTCTTTAACTATCTGATAAGCATTTTTTTGCCTGTCTGTCAATTTCCCAAAAGCGATTGTGCATGTTTCATCCGAACAATAGCCTTTATATCTGACGCCGAAATCAATGACAACAAAATCTCCTTTTTTTATCTTTCTATCAGTCGGTTTCGCGTGGGGAAGGGAGGAGTGCTCGCCCGCGGCGACAATAGTTTCAAAAGCGATACCATCGGCGCCGTTTTTTCGAGCGTCAATTTCCAACTGCCATGCCAATTCCTTTTCCGTCCAACCGGGTTTAACCCGGTTGATGACAGAGCCGACAGCGGATGAAGCAATCCGCGCCGCTTTTCTCATAAGAGCTATTTCGGTTTCATCCTTGAACGCCCTGATCATTCTCAATTCATCGGTTAAAGGGACGAATTTCTCTTTCTGAACCCGGCTGGTCAATTGATTGTATTGCCCCAGGGTAATCGAGTCAGCCTCAAAACCAACGCGCTTTAATTTAAATTTTCTCACCTCGTGAACGATTCCCTCAATCTTATCGGCGCATTCTATTATTTCAATCCCCCGCGTTTCCAGACCGGCCTGAGATGTATAACGGCCATCGATAAACAAAGTTGTTTGACCGGACTCGATCAAAAGAACGCCTTCAGAACCGGTAAATCCGGACAGGTAACGAATGTTGCTCATGTTAAAAAAAACCAGGCTGTCAATTTTTCCGGAGAAAAATGTTTTTCGAAGGCGGGCTATTCTGTCAGAAAGATTATTCATTTTCTGTGGCATCATTTTTCAACCTTTCGATATTTTTCAGCCACGCAAAAAGGATTTTAGTCAGATTATCGCGTTTAGAAAATTCCGCTTCCCCCTGAGATTGCGAAACGCTCGACGCTCTGAGTCCGTCGAGCATGGCGAGCGCCTGCGTGTTATGAGGTTCTTTATTTATTATTTCTTCCAGAATTGTTTCCGCATCCTGTAAATGCCCCTGTTCAATATACAACTGAGCCATTGTAACCGTAAAAAAATCCTGTTGGGAAACATTCGCATCATCTTTAAAATCAACTTGCGCAGGAGGGCTGTCCTCCTGTTCCAGAAAAGTCATTTTCCCGATAATCTCACCGGCCTTCTCCGCTTCCGGACGAAGAGAAATGAATTTTTCATAACAGACGGCTGCTTCGTGATGATAACCATTTTCCCGGCAGGCGTCACCGGCGCGCTCATGAATAAGATTCAGTCCGTTAATGATTTCCGTCACTTCATTCAGTAATTCCCGCAACTCGTCAATTCTGCCCATGCCAATCAGGGCTTCACAGCAAACGCCAAGGGCATCCGTATCCGCGGGAGAATCCCGCAATCGTTCTTCGGCAAGATTTAAAGCTTCGGCAAGATTGTTCTCCTGAAGAAGCTCCTGCGCTCTGCTCAAAAAATCAGCACGTTCTTTTTCAAAGGAATTATTTTTCATATTTTCAGGTTAAATAATTAAACGTAAAATGGTGTTTACTATTTACTTTCAAAGGATAACGCGGCGGCAGTGAAACTCGAATTACAATTATGAAGTTAAACTGTCATTCGCCAGTTGTAATAAGACTCAAAATTCAGGAACAAAGTGAACTGAATTTTGCAAGTCGAATTATCCAAAGCCCTTTTGCTATTGGAAACTGTTCCTTGCCAATGGGGCAGGGAGGAGACTCCGCAGGCGTATCGGGTAATACACACCAGCCTGCACCGGGACGCGCTATGCCAACAAAGTTAGCCAATGACCGGATGCGCATCCCGCAAGGGAGCGCATAATAAATTAAAATTTTACCTTACCGGTAATTACAACCTGCAGGATGGTAGCTTACAAGCAAATTGGTAAGCTACGTAACATAGCACATATAGCGTGTCAAGGATTGAAAGAATGTAATATTTTTAACAGGTTATTATAAGGATTGCAGATAATTTTTGGCTCTGCGGCCGAAAGACGATTCCGGCGCCAACTCAATGACGTTTTGAAACGCCTTCCGGGCGTTTTTATTGTCTTTAATTTTTAAATAACTTTGACCCAACAACAAATAAGCGTCAAAAAGCGACGAATCCAGTTCAACTGATTTTTTCAAATGACTTATTGCTTCCGTGATATTATCCTGATCATAATAAATAAGTCCTATATTTTTCTCTATCTGCGGACGCAATCTGGTCATGGGATCCACACGGAGCGCTTCCTGATATTTAGCTAAAGCCGTTTTATATTCTTTCTTGGAATAGTAAGCCCACGCCATATTATAAATGGCCATTGCCGGAGTGTCATACAAATAATTATGGAGAGCCTTATCAAATTCCTCAATAGCCTGATCCCAAAGCTCCCTGTCCAAATACAACGTGCCCAGATAATTATGCGCTTCGGAATAATTTTCATCCAGAGATATAGCTTTTTTAAACTCCTCGATGGCCTTGTCTTTCATTTCTTTGCCATGGAAAGACATACCTAAATAATAATGAACTTTGGGATTATCGGGATAGATTTTTTCAGCTTCCAGCAAGTCTTTTAAGGCATTGTTATATTGCCCCATTTCAATATAAGAAATGCCTTTATTTAAAAATATTTCAGATTGTTGTCTTTGCTTGGCGGTATAAGTGCATGAGGAACAAAGAACTATTACCGGAAAAATAAAGAAAAAAACAACTTTGTTTGAAACCAGCTTCATTTTATTAAACCACTCTTAAATATGAAAACCAGCGTCCGCAAAAGAAAAAAGCGCTGATCGAATACGATTATTTAATTAATATTTTATCCGGATTCTCTCCGACATAGTCGCCTTTTAATATCCTGGGCGTCACAAAAATCAATAACTGCTTCTTTGTTTTATCTACTGTATTGGTTTTAAATAAAAAGCCAAGAACTGGAATCTTCTGCAGCCAGGGCCAACCGCTGTCGGATATATCTTCCGTAGACTTATAAATTCCACCCACAACAACCGTGTCGCCGTCGTTAATGATAACTTTCGATTCCACTCTACTGGTACGGATAGGGGGATTCCCCTGCAGAGTAGCGGCCATGGCATAGTTGGGAACGTCATTGCTGGCCTTGATATCCATGGAAATTTTTCCTTCCGCTGTTATTTTCGGCGTCACTTCCAACTCTAACGCGGCCGACTTAAAAGAAACCGTTGCCGGTGAAGTGCCCGATGCCGGAGTCGTGTAAGGAACTTCTTCACCCTGCCTGATGACAGCTTTGATGCCATCCATCGTTACGACTTTGGGAGCGGAGATTATCTTGCCGGTAGTGTTAGTTTCCAGCGCGGCAAGCTGGGCTTCAAGAAATCCGGTCGCTCCGCCGAAAACCAGACCTATGGCCGGTGATGCAATAGTCGCGGGGAAATTTACCGCGGCCATCGCCAGACTTGTCCCCGAAACATTTTTAACACCAATCTCAGAAGGATAAAGCTGACTGTAAGCGTTTGTCGAAACAGGATTACTGCCGCCTGTCACACCCAAACCATAAGTGCCGCCGCTGACCTTCTGCTGATTTCCGAAACCCCATTGAACTCCAATATTCCGGATAAACTCTTCGGTCGCTTCGACAATCTTGGCTTCAATTAATACCTGCTTTAATAAACCTTTCTCCGCCAACACGGATCTCTCTTTGTTTTTTCGTTCGTTTTCGTCATCTATGGCTTTCAATTTATCAGCGTAATCCTTTTTCCTTCTTTCCTGAGTTGTCACGACAATGACATTGTCTTCCTCTCTCTTGGTAAGACTGTTAAGATCCAGTATAGTGTCCAGTGCTTTTGACCAGGGAACATTTTTCATGGATAAAGTTATATTACCTTTGACCTCATCGCTGGAAACGATGCTGACATTGCCATATTCGGCCATTAGACGCAAAACGCTCTTGATGTCCGCTTCCTGAAAATCAAGAGATATTATCCTGTCCGTTTGCTTTCTGGCTGTTTCTCTCTTTACAGGAAGGTCCCGCGCTCCATCATTTTTAACAACATCCGTTTTTTCCGGCGCCGCACTGACTTTCGCGACTACTTTCTTTACCGCGGCCGCTTTTGGAGAATCATCGGCTGTCTTCATCTCCAGACCGGAAACATTGAAGTCAATTAAAATGTTCTGGCCCTCCTGTCTTATCGAATAAGGAACAATTTTATTAATATTAATATTTAAATAAACCCATTCCTTACCTTTTATTAACTGCCGGGAAGGAACAACGCTTATAATATTGTTTAACTCCCCTTCTCCCAATGGACGGCACAGGTTTTCCGGCACGACCATGTCTTCCAGCTTTATCAGATAACTGCCGTTGACTTTGTTTTTCACGTCAATAAGCGGCTGTTTGGAAACAACAAGATGAACCCTTTCTTTACCGGGTAATTTAGCGAATAAAACGTTTTCCAGGGTGCCTGCCGCACTTGCGCTTGCGGCAACTGCTTCCGCCTTATTCTCAGGAGCTTTATCATCCTCAGTTGCGGCGGCAAAAGAATTCTCCGTAATATATGTAAAAATCAAAGCAATAATTACAAAGACAATAAATATTCCGGATAAATATTTTTTCATGATTCTACCTCATCTTAATTTTTGCGCAGTTTTAAAATTACCCTTTTTGCTTTATTACCTTCATATTCTTCCACAATGACACGATCAGCCATAATCTCAACGACCTTACCATTAAGTAAGCCGATTCGTGTTCCCTTTAATAAAGGATAGAACTTTTTAGCGGTATCTTCAGCGATAGCCACTCGATGATCTTCATCGCCGGCAATTCCTACCACCCTGTATTTATCTGTATCGGCTCTTTGCAGCGGGAAGATGGAAGGAGGAAGTGCTTTTTTCTCGATTTTTTTCTCAACTGTTTCCACTACAATAAAAGGCCGGAAAGGATCAGGCTTGCCCACTGGACTATAATTATAAGCATCCGCAGTTGGCGCTATAGTAGCATTAGCAGCGGAAACAGGCTGTGTTTTATCTTGAACCGGAGCCGTTGTCGATGCAGGCAATGGCTTTATCTGACTCTGGGCAGGAGCCGTTGTCGCCGCGGGCACTGGCTTTACCTGACTCTGAGCAGGAATCGCTGTTGCGCCAACAGCCTCTTTCGTGGAAGAAATAACTGTCGCAGCATTTTTTACATTAACGGCAAAAGCAGAAGATGCCATCAAAAATGCGATCGTAAAAATGCTAAGTAAAATGAATATTATTTTTTTCATTTTTTTGTTTGTTCACTTGGTTTTTCTTTTTTATCAATAAACATGTACGTCTTAATTGTACAGGTTGACGTAATCAACTGTCCTCTGCCTTTTACATCTTTTCTATCGCCCATAGTGATATCGGAAATGTTGACAATCCTGGGCAATTTGGCCACTTTGTCAAAGAAATAAAGAATGTTCTGAAAAGAGCCCATTACCGATACTCCCACCGGTATTTCCTCATAAAAAGGTTCCGGTGCCGCTTCGGGAGCTTTTTTACCGCCGGGAGGAGCAGCCTTATCATCCGGCTTGGGAGTCTCCGGTGGCTTTTGGTCGTGTTGGTCGGAAGGTTTCGATGATGACGTCACTTTCGGTTCCGGCGGCTTTTCGAGCATCTTAGGAACGGAAGCTCTCGGCTCAAATAATATAAATTCAACTCCCGCATCTTTGCCTGCCGATGCGACGGAATGAAAAAGGGAGGGTATTTCCCGCTGGTCGGGAAGCTTTTGTAATGCTAATTTATAATTTGCCTGCAGAGCCGCAACATCAGTCATATACTTGCCTATCTGCTCGGCAATTTTTTCTTTATCTTTGATTTTCTGCTGCACTCCTGCAAGTTTTTCAGTAAGAACACCTTTCGCCTCTATCGACGAAGATAAAAAGTAAAACCAATCCAAATAACCGACGATGAAAAAAATCAGACATACAATCATCAGCTTGGCCTTGGGAGACATCTTCTTGATAGTGTTTAAATCTATAGTCGCCATATATCAAAATCCCTTCTTCAAAACACAGGAGAAATTAAATTGCTGCAAAGTAATTCCTGAAATCTCCGTCTGTTTTGAAGATATCAAATCCACTGATTTTATCTGGTCGAATTTTTCAATACTCTTCATAAAATCCGCAACGACTATATTATCCCTGCCCAGCCCTTCTATGCTCAAATTGTCTCCCTTCTGAATTATCTTAACAAGCCAGACATCTTTCGGGGGAACAAGCAAAGCAAAACTGTCTAGAGTTTTTACCGGGGCCAGGCGATTCTCTTCCAGAGTAGCGATCACGCCCAGTTTCTGTTCCAGTTCTTTTTTTTCTTTCTTAAAATTTTCCAGATTGCCTATTTTTTTGTCTAAATCAATCAGCAGAGATTCCGATTCTTTTATCTGAGTTTCCAGATTACTGACTGAAGATTTTACCCAGACCTGTACCCAGACAAGCAAGAGAATAAACACAACAAACGCGCCGGCAATTATAAATATTTGCCTTGCAAAATTCTCTTTTTTGGCCTTCTCGCGATAGGGTAAAAGATTGATTTTAATCATTTGTCGCCTATTTTCCTTAAGCCCAAACCTATAGCTGTCGCGGCAACCGGTTTAATGCTTTCCAGATTTTTCACATCAATATTTCTTTTGTTATAATTTATTTTTAAAAACGGATCTATTAATTCAGTTTTAACATTAATAGTTTCCGATAAATGTTTTGCTAAATTATGAATCCTGGCCGATCCCCCGGCAAGCAATATTTGCTTAATATCTTCACCGCCGAAAGTTGAGCGAAAATAATCAATGGATCTTTCAATTTCCAGGCAAATCGGCTGGGCAAGCTCCAGAATACTGTCTTTCAATTCCGAATTGTCTTTTTCACTGCCATTAGGAAGTCCTTCTGTTTTAATCTTTTCCGCTTCTTCAAATGTTACCTTATATTTTTCCTGTAAAATTTCAGTTATCGCGTTACCGGCCATAGTGAAATCTCTTGTAAAAACTGACGTGCCGCCTTTAACGACATTGATGCCGGTGGTACTAGCTCCGATGTTAATAATTACAACGATTTCCTCATTATCAAATTCATAATTGGCTTCATACAAGGTTTCCAGAACAAAAGGAGCCACGTCTATAATATCGACACTCTGTCCGGCGGCATTTATCGCTTCCCGGTAACTGTTAACGATTTCTTTTTTAGCCGCGACAATAATAATATCCATCTGGTTGGGATTGTAATTATTTTCACCAAGAATTTGAAAATCATAATTAACATCGTCCATATTATCAAAAGGCAGATACTTGCCCGCTTCATCACGAATCAAATCGCGCAATTCCGTTTCATTCATTTGCTCTAATGTTACTTTTTTTATAATAACTGAATTACCCGCGAGAGAAGTTACTATCCCTTTGCGACCGCACTTGGAAATCTTTAATATTTCCTTGATTTTCGAAGATAGAATACTGGCATCAGCTAAATTCCCATCAACAATCACTCCTTTGGGCAGAGGAATCTCACAGAAGCGATTAAGATAATGTCCCTTGGAATTACTTATTACTTCAGCTAATTTTAAGGAACTTGAGCCTATATCCAGGCCGACAAGTCTTTTCTTCCCTGAAATAATTTCTCTCAAATCAAGCATTAAAGCACCATCATGGTATTATTATTAAGCCTTATTAATTATTTCGCCCAACGGTAAACAACATCTCCTTTTTTAACCATGCCTAAATCATTACGGGCTACCATTTCTATATAATTAATGTCGTTGCGCAATAAAATAATTTTCTTTTTTAACTCGTTATTTTCCAGCGTTATTTCTCTGGTCTGCGATTTTAACTTGGCCAGCCTTTTACTCATCAAATAGTTATCAACAACTCCTCTGTTGCCAAAAGTTATTAAAAGAGCCATTAAAAGCAAAAAGAAAATCAAATATCGGCCTATTTTCATTTGGGGTCAATCTTTCTCCCATCAAAGACGTGTAAGACTAAAAAATAATTCCCCGACCTTGTTCAGGGGAATACTTCTTCGTGAGGTTTCTGCAGCGCTTTAGCTACTTTCAGTTCCGAATTTTTTCTTGTGGACAAACCTTTTTCCATCTTGGAGATCGTCTGAGGAGTTAATCCCGCTTTCCTCGCCAATTCAGATATACTCAAAGGAATTGTTTCTCTAAATTTTTTTACCTGATTTTTCTTGATATTATCTGACATAGATAAAGCGACACCTCACTTGCTTGTTATAAAGCGCTAATTTAAAACAAAAGTCAAGAAAATTTTTAATGTCTGTTAATATAGCTTAATATTCATTAATATTAGTTAATGTTCTTTAATATCATAAACGCTCACTAGCAATTTTTTTACATTTAAATTGAATAAAAAGCAAAATATGACTTTATCACTAGATAACAGCTTTAAAAACCAGAGATAATAATATTGTAAAAAAGAGGCCCGACGAAGAATTTTTAATTATCTATGCGGAAGGCAAATTTTGTTGAGATTCTCCCAGAATAAATCGGCCGCTTTCAATCCATTCTTTTAAGATGTTGGCAATCTGTCTGGCCTTATAATAACTGGACAAAGGCGCGGTAATAACTTTTTTCCCGTCTATGGCAATTGTTCCACTGCGCAAATCCTTATAACTGACTTCCGCCAGAGGTTTAGCCACTCCTTTAGGATAATCCATGCTGTAATCGTAGATCTGGGTATAAATATTTTCGTCTTTGACAGCGGTATAAAGAGCCATTTCTTCATCCAGAATGGGAATAGGAATTCCTATTCCGACGAACAAAGAAACTCCATAGCCTAAAAAGCTTGCCCCGGAGAGCCATTCCGAAGTCATTTCTTTTAAATTTCCAACAACAGCAATTGTACCGGCACCCTCCGTGGGAACTCCGTTTGCGCCGCGGGGCACGTTAGGATTATGCTGAGTGCCCGGCCAGGCGACAAAACCCTGCGCACCGCCTAAAAATATGCGTGTGCCAACGCCTATTGTCCGGTAATAAGGATCATTAAACAACGGACTTAATTGCCCTGATGTCGAGTAGGACGCGTTGGCCATTTGCGGACGAAGCATTCCCATATAAGTGTAAATTGTTCTATCAGACAGATTGACGGCGCAATTGTAATTTTGATAAGCATTGCGAGGATTAAATAAAATCGCGTTCCTTAAATCCTTGATCGTGATGTTTCTTTCGTATTTTCTCGCGGGGTAACAATCAGTCCCGTAACCTTCGGCGCGCAGTTTGACAACATTGCCGGAGACAAGGTCCTCGATAACATGGCCACCACCGTAATTAAATTCGCCGGGATAAACGCTGTTGAGCGGATCGTTCTCGGCAACTTCCGTAGCGCCAATGTAACAATCCACGGCGGCAATGCCGCCGTAAGCCGCAACATCATTCAACCAGACTTTCGATGCCCGAATTTTGGGCGAAGTATGACCGAAATTAAGAAAAGCTCCCGAGGAACACATCGCACCGAACGTTCCGGTGGTTACAACGTCTATTTTACGGGCCGCTTCGACTTCGCCATGCCTTTCCACGACATCGATCATCTCTTCCGCCGTGACGACAACAGCACGACCTTCTTTGATCTTGTCGTTTATTTCTTTAATTGTTTTTTTGACTTTGAATTTTTTCATATTTTAATTTCGGAATCCGGATTAACTATGTGTCTTTCATACCACTGTTTGACGCCAATTGCAAAAGCTAAGACATATTTTGAGCATACAATCTCTTTTTACCGCTTCTAAATCAAAGATGATATCGAGGCGGC
>Ga0182021_10007197_pt1 | contig 13174 bp, 6 predicted proteins | sample 612E3MmetaG_FD_120493 | JGI IMG/M metagenome (GOLD analysis project Ga0182021, IMG submission 120493) | Permafrost microbial communities from Stordalen Mire, Sweden - 612E3M metaG (Illumina Assembly) | ecosystem: Environmental > Terrestrial > Soil > Wetlands > Permafrost | place: Sweden... | reverse complement strand
TACCTGGCACCATCAATCCGCGGATCGGCTTCTCAACAGACAGTCGTAAAAAGCTGGTCTTCAGCGTTTCAACAAATGGATCAAAAGGTTTTGAAAACAGTTCTGATTACATATACACTCAATTGGACATATCCTACAAGCCTACAAATTATATTGTTTTTACAATAAGCCCTGCATACAACAAGTCATACTCTGAGCTTCAGTATGTGACGGAGACTGATTATAATGGAAGTAACAGGTACATTTTTGCAAGCATAGATCAGAAAACCATCAGTACATCTTTCAGAGTGAATCTGAATCTTAGCCCGAATCTTACTTTCCAGTACTGGGGACAACCATTTGTAGCATCCGGAAAGTACTACGATCATAAGTTCATTCCTGAACCTATGGCAAACAGATATAGTGACAGGTTCCGAACCTATAACAGCAGTCAGATAACCTTTGATACTGATCATTATAACATTGATGAAAATCATGATGGAAAAACAGACTATACAATCGATAAGAGTGATTTCAACGTGAAACAATTTCTTTCAAACCTTGTGGTAAGATGGGAATATAGTCCGGGATCCACGGTATTCCTTGTATGGAGTCAGACCAGAAGTTATAACAGCGATTCAGGTCAGATGGATTTTTTTAATAATCTTGGTGATCTGTTCAATAAGGATAAAAATACTCCTCATAATGTGTTCCTGGTTAAGTTCAGTTACCGGTTTGGCTTAAAATAGAAATTTCTTCTGTTTTTTTCACCTCCCCGATATATATTCCTGATTTCACCTTGAATTCCATAAATCTGCCATTAATAATAAAATGGACTGGCTTGCCGTTTAAGAGGATCTTGTTTTGCTGTCCCTGTTTTGGCAAATGAATGATTGCTTTTGTATTTTTCGGAATCTCAAACCGGAACTTCAGTGAGTTTCCGGAATTCTTTTGCCACTCAATTGGTACGGGACCACATTCTGTAACACAAACACCTTTTGCAAAAACCAAATCGCCCAACCGGGGTTCGATCAGAATTGTCTTTTTCCAAACAGGTTCTGGTTTCCTTACACCAAGTACATACGCAGGAAGAGTATATGCAGGTATCAGGCCAAATGGATGACACAGATACCCCTGTGTCTCAAACCCTTCTGCCGATGTTCCCGGACTTACCCGTGAAACCATGTTTTTCCAACGTGCCCGGATGATATCAAGAACTTTAACATCCAATGAATCAATGTCATATTTATAGAACTCGTCAAATAGCATCATATGGGTATATGGGTTTTTTAGTTCTCCAGAATGAGTCAATAGATATTTTTTTACGTCATTCAGATGATCATCAGACACGATTCCCTTGTTTAGTGCTGACAATGCTGCCTGTACGGTAGGCGGTACTTTTTCCCCTTTTTCGATCCATTGAACATTCCCGTCGCTCCATTCTTTGCTCTTTGAGGCAGGGTCCTGAATAGGAACAAGCTTTAATGCAGGAATCTTATCCTTTTGTGAATAATCCGGAAAATAAACTGCTGAATAGAAACTTCCTGATACTTCATCCCACATGAATTTATTGTAAGCCATTTTTAAACTACCTGCTTCCTGTTGAAATGTTTTAGATTCTTCCGTTTTCCCCTGCTTTTTTGCCAGGAATGAAGCATCGATCAAAGCCTTATAAAGAAAGGCATTTATAGTAGCTCCCTGGCATACCTGGTACCGGAGAGGATTATCGAGGTGAATAAGAAACTCCCTTGCAGTATACAATCCGCTCCTGTTTTTATGGTCAAAAAACCATTCCATCTGACTTTGCAAAACAGGCCATAATTCTTTTACTAAATCAATATCTGATGTATTTTCATAATATTGTCTTAACCCCTGAACCCATAGACAACAATAGTCTTCAATAAACCAGTGAAGATCAAACCTGTCGGAAGGATGATGCGCCTTTAACCTTCCATCGTTTTGTTGGCTCTGGGCAGTATGTATCAGCATATTGCGCATTAAACGCGGATCGCTGTACATAATTTTATGCTTCCCTTCTCCTGCTCCCGATATGACCATCCGGCTTACAGGATACTGGATCATTCCAACATCTCCCATCCACTCGGCACGTTCTGCAGAATCAACATATCCATCTTCGCATAAGACTGATGAAGTATAGCTCGTCTGATTCCATGTTTTATTAAGAAAATCATCACTGCACTCAAATTTTGCCAAAGAAATATTAGGGTATAATCTGCTTATAAAATGAATATTGCTGAGTGTGAAAGATCCTTTCAGGACTTTAATATTTAAATAGCGAAATCCGAAGGTATCAAATGACATATAAGACTGATCGCCTTCCCTGGCTTTGTATGTAGTAATACAATTGTAGTTTATTATCGTTTCTCCGTTAACAAAATCCTGACAGGGAGTGAAAATCAGATCGGTTCCTTTAGTGGCTTTCATATCTATCACCCAATATGTGAGACTTAATTTCCCGGCATCTATTACAATCTCATCTCCTGCATTGAATTTCTCCGGAAAACTCTCTGACAGCTTTTTAACAGTATTATCAATTGTTTTATCATTTCTAATCTGTAGAATAGTCCCGCTGCCCAGATCTATTTCTTTTAGGCGAGGAATGGAACGCAGTGTTAACGGACCCCAACTTTCGCCTGAGACTGCCACAGCACTCTCCCATTTACTGTCATCAAACGGAGGCATCTGCCAATTAAAATCCCGTGAATTTGCATCAACAGTATCGAGTATGCACGACCATGTCCATATGTCTTTTATAATCTGCTGCGGGATCTTTTCACTGCACAACCAGGTACTGTCGGTAATATATTTCTGATTATCTAAAATAAGCAGGCTTGTCAGACCCGGAATATGTTTCATGACCTTAAGACTTCCGGTTACATTTCCCTGAACCATGATTGCAATGGTATTCTGACCTGTTTGTAAAAAATCTTTTATATCGATCAAATCATATTGGGGGCCTTTAGGATCGAAACGGCACGGGCCGCGTTCAACATATTTGCCATTTATCCAGAGAACATAGCGGCTGTCAGCAAAAATCCTCATTTCCGCCCTTTTGGGAATCTTGTTGATTTCAATGTTTTTTCTGAATCCTACCGATAGAGGTTCATTAAGGTTGTTCTTACCACTTCTCTGCCAGATTATTGATTTTTCAAGAATTGATCCGGGTAAATTACTCTCCTTTAGCAGTCCATTTGCCACAGTCGAAGATAGAAAGGCTAAAATAATGAAAAGTGAAAATTTATACATGTGTTTTCAAGATGAATTATTATTCAGATGCCCATTTCAATAGAAGGAGACGAATATACAACTTATTTAAAAATTGATTTGCAGAATCTATTCTCACGCATATGCAGGAAACGACTCATAGCAAGAATATAATTAGTTTGTATTCAACATTAACGTTGGATATCTGCTTAATTATCTTAACTTTGGCAACAGAGATGAATAATAATGGTTTTCTTCAGACAATATCTACTTCTCATTCTGGTAGTCTTCTTCCCTTTAACGAAGGTCTCATCGCAGAATTATTTTCAGCAGGAGGTAAATAATAATATCCATGTTACTTTAAATGATGTGAAGCATGAACTTAGTGCGTTTGAGTCTGTTGAATACATTAACAATTCCCATGATACTCTTGGTTTTTTATATTTCCATCTCTGGCCAAATGGTTATTCGGATAATAATACCGAATTGGGCAGAGAGATAATCAGAAGGAACGGAAAGGAGAAGTTATTTAAGGATCCGGAATTAAGAGGATACATTGATTCTCTGGACTTTGAAGTAGAAGGTTCCCATGTTCAATGGAATCTATTGCCGGGGTTCCCCGATATTTGCAAAATTATTCTGCGAAACCCGCTAAAGCCTGGCGATACAATAAATATAACTACTCCTTTTCATGTAAAAATTCCCAAAGGTATAACTTCACGGTTAGGTCATATTGGCGAATCGTACCAGATCTCCCAATGGTATCCAAAACCGGCAGTTTATGACAAATCAGGCTGGCATCAGATGCCTTATCTCGATCAGGGTGAGTTTTATTCGGAATTTGGAAATTTCGATGTAAGCATAACATTACCGGATAATTATATTGTAAGTGCAACAGGGAACCTGCAGAATGAAGAGGAGATACAAAAGCTTGAGATGTTGTCTGCAGATACTTCATGGATGAAAGCACCTGATTCCGATGTTATGGATTTTCCAAGATCATCAGGTCATATGAAGACTTTACGATATACAGAAACCGGGATCCATGATTTCGCCTGGTTTGCAGATAAAAGATTTCATGTTTTAAAAGGAAAAGTAAAACTTCCTGACTCAGGCAGGGAAGTTACAACATTGGCGTTATTTACAAATCAGGAATCACAACTCTGGAGGAATGCCGTTTCATACATAAATCATGCTATCTGGTATTTCTCAAAATGGACCGGGGACTATCCATATAATAACTTTATAGCCATACAGAGTGCCCTGAATTCAGGAGCGGGGATGGAATATCCGGGGTTGACAGTAATTGGTCTTGCAAAAGATCCTTATCTGCTCGATGAAGTAATAGCCCATGAAATTTGCCATAACTGGTTTTACAGTGCATTAGGATCAGATGAACGAAGGTACCCGTTTATGGATGAAAGTATCACAAGCGCATATGAATCGAGATATATGGATGAAAGATACCCCGGGAAAAAACTTTGGGAAGTTAGTTTTAATAACAGGAAACTGGCGAAATTTTTCCACATAGCGGAATTGCCGGTACAAAGGATTCAGGAGATCGAATGGCTTGTTCCTGCCCGTAATAACTTAGAACAACCTGCTAATCTTGCAGCCCCTGAATACAGCTATGATAATTATAGCAGCATAATTTATAGCAAAGGTGCACTGGGGTTCAACTATTTGCGGGCTTATCTTGGGGATTCTCTTTTTGATACGGCTATGCATGATTACTACCATATCTGGAATCAAAAACATCCGCGGCCGGAAGATCTCAGATCGATCTTTGAATCAGATTCGAAAAAAGATCTGTCATGGTTTTTTGATGATTTTCTTGGAACAACAAAGCGGCTTGATTATAAAATAGTCCGCCTGGAAAACCAGGGATTGCTTGTTAAAAACAATGGTGAGTTGAATTCTCCTCTGTTAATAGCAGAAATGAAAGGAGATTCAGTTGTATCAGAAAAATGGGAAGAGGGTTTTGAAGGTAAGAAATGGTTCAGTAAAGAATCAGATAATTATTCTGAACTTAAGATCGATCCCCGGCATAAGATGACCGAACTATTCAGACTAAATAACAATATAAAAACAACAGGTATTTTCCGTAAAGCCGACCCTTTTCTGTTTCAGCTCTTATATACTATTGATGATCCTGATAAGCGTACTTTGATTTTTTTTCCTGCTTTCGACTGGAACAGGTCCGATGGCTTTATGGCAGGTATTGCCTTGAATAATGGGACAATCATTCCCAAACGAGTGGAATACTTTGCAATTCCATTTTATTCTTTCCATAATCAGAAATTTGTCGGATATGGGAAAGTCTCTGTTAACATTACTCCTTACAATAACTTCATAAGGCTTGCAACATTAACTCTTGAAGGAGCTCAATTCGGGGCACCGGGAAACCAGTTCTATCATAAAGTAAAGACAGGGGCAGACCTTAATTTCAGCTCTGATAACTTCACTAATCCAGTCAATCAGAAGGTCTTTGGTTATTATATAGCTGCTTCTGACCTTAATCAGATTGAATTACTTCAGCAGGCTAAGATGCGTTCGTATATGCAGTTCGGATATCTTATGGAGAGGAGTGGAACAATTGATCCGTTCAATATGCTTGTTTCATTAGAATCCGGCAAATCGTTTCTTAAGCCTTCGATGGAATTAAATTATAAATTCAGTTACTATGGCAAAAACAACGGACTGGATGTAAGATTATTTGCCGGTACAATGATTGAAAACAGCTCAACAGATCAGATTTATTCTTTCGCTGAAAGTGGAAGGAGTGGCAGAGAACTATATTTATACGAAGGGATATATCCCGATCGTTTTGGTGAGAAACCAAAAACATTCTGGTCGAGACAAATGACTCTTTCCGAAGGAGGATTGGTAACTCCTTTAAATGACACCATTGGATATAGCCATTGGGTCTGTTCTCTTTCATTCACCAGCAGTCTGCCGGGACAAGTCTCAAAAGTTCCCATAAAACCGTTTGTCAACCTGTTATTTAATGATCATGGCAGCAGTATAACCGATAAATCACAAGTCTTCTTTGAAGCAGGATTAAAGGCTGGTATATGGAATTTTTTCGAGATCTACTTTCCTATACTTGTTTCTGAAAATATTAACTCTGTAACAGGTTCATTAAAAGATAGGATTCGCTTTGTTTTCAGACTTGACAGATTAAATCCGGTAGGCTCAAAAAAATAATTTTCTATTGAAGCTCTTCAGCATATTTAACAACTAAAATCTGATTGTCGGAAGGCAATCAGATTTAGAACAGTAATCTTTAGAAAACTACTTTTTGACTTACTTTTATTTGTCTATAAAAGAATTATAGCAAGGATAAGGATAACGATTAATGCACCGGCTGAAATATAAACGCCGCCGCTGATATCTCTGAGTTCGCGCTTGATGGAACGTACTTCCTTACGAAGATCTCTCTTCTCTGAAGACTTTAATTTTGACATATCCATTGTACTTATTTCAGTTAACCTCAGAGTTAAGGCCTTAGCTTCTGCTGCTTCAACAGGTTTTGTTGCTACAAGAGAAGAAGGTTCTGCAGTAGTTGCGGCACTTGATTGAAGTGGAAGAAGAGTAAATGACAAACATATTGCCATTACAATAAGAATGATCTTTTTCATTTTTTTTAATTTTTAGTTTTAATTAATTTAAAGTACTCTCCGACCCTGAATAACTCTGAGAATTACTGCAATAATTGCGATAACCAGAAGAACATGTATAATTCCACCAGCAGAATAGGCAAAAAATCCAATCGCCCATGCGATGATAAGAATTACTGCGATAAAATAAAGTAGATTTCCCATGATTACAATTTTATTTAGTTAATGTTACTTTGATTAGAAAACTTGTTTTTTACATTTTTCTTTTCAATAATGTAAATAACAATGCAAATGTATGATCTTCACATTCTGAATCCGTTACATAATTCCGGGATTTAGTTACATTATTCACACATTGAGATAAGTGGCTGGGGAAGAATTAAGAAAAAAAAAGCTTAAAAAGCCTGATTAGATATTATAACACAAATTTTATTATTTTTGCACTCCAAACTCATGGTCGGTTAACCGAGTGGCTAGGTAGCGGTCTGCAAAACCGTTTACGGCGGTTCGAATCCGCCACCGACCTCAATAAAATCCCTGAGCACGCAGTGCAAGGGATTTTTTGTTTTTACATGAAGCCAGCCTGCTGAGTTGAAATGGAAAAACAAAAAAAGACCGAAGTGGCGCCTGCGTTACAGTAGAAATGAACAAAATTATTATCTGATTGTTTCTAATGTTAAGCATAATAAACTATTAGGAACTCATGAAGAACTTTATCAGAATTGGAGGAACATATAAAGAATAAATTTTGAAGCTTCTTTTCACTATATTGTTTTTTTTCTCCTGTCTCTCACTTCGTGCTCCAGGGTTTGATTGTCTTGTTATTGCCAGAACAGAACCGTTGAATTATTATGATAAACTGATAAAAGCGGTTGTGATGGTAGAAACTAATAATGGGAAATGCCTGTACAATGAATTTGAAGGGGCAGTAGGTTATTTTCAAATCAGACAAGTAAGAGTGGATGACTATAACCGACTTCGGGCTACAAAATACGCTTTAAATGATTTTTACGATTACGAACTTTCACGTAAAGTGTTTCTGTATTTCACAAGGGGGAGAAGTTATAGAGAAGTTGCAAAGACATGGAACGGATCCGGGGAATTGACGGAAGTATATTGGAAGAAGGTGAAAATATTGTTGTAAACAAAATATAATTTACATGGCAAAAAATCAAATGAGCAGAGAACTGGTTACAGATCTGTTATATTTCCGTTTCAAAATTTCAAAAAGCAACATCCCCGATTATTGGAATTAATAAATGTCAATTTTGTGTAGCGCCTTTAAAATACATTACTATTTTAGTAATCAATAGGAATCAGGAATGTTGCAGAATCAAATTTAAACCTATCTTCTCAAATACGCAATTTTTTTTTACGTTAAATCCCCGGATCTCCCCGGTAAATCCCGCATCTCTGGGATTATGTTAAAAATCCAGGTTTTGCTATCTGAGAACCTAAGCTTATAATGTATATCCTAACCCAATATTCCACCGGAAACCCGGGAATGGTGATATGTTACTTTCCAAAGCCTGTATTGCCTGAAAGAAAATGGAAAATGGGATGTCTCTTACTGTAGATGAAATTTTTGGAGAGACAAATAACCCATCATTTTTCCCTGTATAATCTATATAGAAGATCTGAAGAGCCGTTGATAACAAAACATTCTTCCCAATATTAAACCCCGTCCTGTCCACTTCCAGATTAAAATAATTACCTGTTAATGTCCCCCTTTCCTGTCCCCTGTCATTCCAGTAAGCAAGTGTAAGAGTATTGTTTGGAGAAGTTTTATACACTCCTGTAACAGAAGATGTAAAATATCGCTGGGATTCCCAAATTGACCCATCAGATAAAATATGCCTGCTCCCGAATGAGCTGAAATCAAATCCTGCGGTGAGTTCAAAGTGAGGTTTCCTGATTAATAAATAATGCAGCCAGTTATCTATGACCCACGGTCTTAAATCGAGTCCGTAGGCAAGTGTCGGATCATAGCTGAACCTGTTCTTTACCAATGACAATGAACCAATGACAGCCGGTTTGCCAAGTGAAAAGGCAGGGATTGATGCAATACCATTACTGTTCAGGCTGACCGATGCACTGGTTTTTAACTTTGTTTTCAGGCTATCTGTTTTCTGCTGTGGAAAGGCGATTGTGAAAAGGGAAAAGAATAAAATAATTAACGATAATCTCATGTAATAAATGGTTTGAAGGGAACAAATATAGAATAATTCAGATCAGGTTTTGTCGTGGAATAAACATAAAAATATAATTGAATTTAAATTAATAAACGTACCTGTCTTCTTACCACTTTGCAGATTATAAGAATTTTATAAGTATTATTCGTGTTTAAGGCATTCTACCGGATTTTTTGTTGCAATATACCAGGTATGCCAGCTGACAGTTAATAATGATATAATAACTGTTATTATTCCTGCAGATGCAAATATCCACAAGCTGAGATTAATCCTGTAAGCAAATGTTTCAAGCCATTTTCGCATGAAATATATTACTAAAGGACAGGCAATGATTAAAGATATTAATATCCATTTAATAAACTCCAGGTTAAGCATTATTACTATTCCTCCTGAGGTTGAACCTGCAACTTTTCTTAATCCTATCTCTTTCATCCTGCGATCTGTTGTGAATAATGCGAGACCAAATAATCCAATGCATGAAATGAAGAGAGACAATATAGAAATATAGGTTATAATCTTCAATGTCATGGTTTCTTTTTCATACATTTTTTGAAAATCTTCACTGAGAAATGAATACTCAAATGTTGTATTTGGGTAAAGATTTTTCCACTTCTCACGAAGGAAATCAATGGTCCCCGTGATATTTTCCGTAGATATTTTTATCATCAGGTTATCAAATATTTCAGGATAATAAACTAATGCTACCGGTTTAATTTCAGAATGTAAAGATTTAAAATTAAAATCTTTAATAACACCTATAACAACTCCTTTACCTATGATATCAAATCGCTTTCCGATTGGATCATCCCATCCAATCTTTCTTACTGCCAATTCGTTTAGTACATAAACTATTGAACTCTTACTTGAGATGTTTTTAGGGAAGAACTCCCCAATTAACAGTTCTATTTTTAGAGTGCTTATAAAATCCTGATCAACAGGAATCCAACTCATCATGTTTGAATAGTCATCTTCCTGAAGTCCTTCCCACCAGGTATTTTGACGATATCCCAGAGTCCCCGGGAAATAGGCTACTGCAGAAGCATTTAAGATATATGGAGAAGCCAAGATCTCTTTCTTAAATATTTCATATTTTGGTTTTACTTCAGCCTGATATATTGGAATTACTAACACCTGGTCGGGAGTTAATCCAAGGTTTTTATTCCTGATAAAATTCATTTGTGAATGAATGATCAGAGTACAGGCAATCAGGACAATTGAAACAAAAAACTGAAAAATAACAAGTCCATTCCTTAAACTCTTTACCGAAATAGCTTTTCCTAATTTAAAATCTTCACGCATAGCTGAGATCGGATTTACGGATGATAACATAAATGCAGGATAACTTCCCGCAATAATTGTTATAAGTAAAATAAGGAGTATAAATTTCACAAAAGAGTTAAAACTGAATAGCGATTCAACATTCAGGTAAACTCCGGTTAAAGAAGCAAATAGCGGCATAAATAAATAGCAAAGGAACAAAGCAACAATGAACGCGGAAAGCGTTATGGCAAATGACTCACAAAGAAATTGCATAACAAGATTTGAATTTGTCGCCCCTGCTACTTTTCTTAAGCCAGATTCCTTCCCTCGCCTGGTATAACGGGCAGTTGCCAGATTCATATAATTGATACATGCCACAATAAGAACCAGAATGAGAATTGAACTGATAATATAAACAGTATTAATATTTGTATTGGTTGATAAATCTCCGCGCAGTTTCGAATGCAAATGGATATTGAACAAAGGTTGAATATGAAGTTGAAATTTTTCGTCACTCGGGATTTTTTTTACAGCTCCGGGAAGTTTTTCGCTTATGGACCTTAATGAACCCGCATTCTGTGCTAAAATATAAGTTGTATAATTCCACATTCCCCAGGCATCATTACTTTTATCTTCTATGAATAAGCTCAAAAAATCAAATTGAAGTTGAGAATTGGCGGGGACATCTTTCATTACACCTGTTATAATATAGGGAGTCTTATTATTACCCAGGAGTAATGTCTGACCTATTGGATTTTTATTTCCAAAATACTTCCTGGCTTTAGTTTCACTTATAATAATAGACCCGGGATTATTTAGAGCTGTTTCAGGGTCCCCTTTTAAGAGTTTAAATGAGAAAATTTTTAAAATGGATGGATCTGCTAAATCAATATTTTCCCAGAACTGTTCATTTTCATAGTTAACAAGTACTCTGCCCAAATAACCAAATCTCACATAACCGGCCACTTCAGGAATATCTTTTTTCAAAGCTTCACCCAGCGGAGCGGGTGTATAAGCAAAGTTGTCTGAAGATTTATCCTTTTCAAATTCTACTACAACCCTGAATATTCTGTCTGCATTTTTGTGAAACTTATCGAAGCTGAATTCAAATTGCAGCCATGCAAATAATATGATGATAAGCATTATACCCAGGGATAATCCTGAGATATTGATTATAGAAAAACTCAGGTTCCTTCTAATACTGCGGAATGAAGCTACCAGGTTATATTTCAACATAATTTTCTTTCTTTTAGAATAATCTATGCAGACTTCGTCAGAACAAAAATATGTTATTCAAAAAATATGCCATTGAGCTGATATATCAGTGTGTCAGGATGGTACAAAAAAGGAATAATAATCTCATGTAAAGATGTTTTACATTCGGAGTAAAAATATTTTACGTTATTTTAAAATCAAATAGATTTCTTCCATAACAACCGCTTTAATCTCTTTTAACCTTTATTGTACTTATTTCCTTCCCGCCTTAAGTCTTCGTTTGCCCAGGAAGGACTGCCCTGCTGAAAAATACCTTTGGCCTCTCAACAATCTCAAATCCTGTATTTTTAATGTTGACAATCATCTCTTCAAACGATTTCTTTGAAACATGCCTGGGCCACATCCTAAATCAAGAACTATCATCCCTTTATTAATATAAGGTTTAAGAATTTTCTGCGGGTTCTGTAACAACCTCTTGAACCGGTTGTCCAGTCCGCCAGAAAGTTCTGCTGGACAAACCCTTAAATTTTATTCATTTTTCATGGCGTGTTTTTAAATAATTCATCTGTTCAATTCAAGTTGTCCGGAGTTTATCTAATCCTCCCTGTTAATTTATCATCAACCCTTTACTCCCTTACTTAGCATTATTTTGAAACAAGCTGCTCTCATGCAGATTATGCTTACCGCGTGAGGTTACAGCCGGATTAACATCGAGTTTTAGTAGCTCTTTCATGTTCCCGATATCGAAAGCTGTCAGGTAAACAAGCTTTGTTGTCTTCAGTAATTTGGTGTAATCGATGAATTCCAGAATATCTCTGGGACTATGATAATCAGGTGTGAAACCACAAAAGAACCATACCGATGGTATCCCAAAACGGATGAACGGGTAATGGTCACTTCTGAAATAAACCCTCTGAGGATGAGTGAGATTGGAGTATCTGTAATCAAATCCGAAATTGATCCCTGAATATTTATTCACCTTATTAATTGAGGCATCAAGGCCGGAACTCAGAAGGTTGGAACCAACAAGGAAGAGACTATCAGGATTATTGCGCCCTATCATGTCCATGTTAAGACATGTACTGATCTTTTCGACAGGCACCGGACAGTTATTAATAAAATATTGAGATCCGTTCATCCCCTGCTCCTCGCCCGTAAACCATGTCAGGATAACTGATCTCCTGGGTCTTTCAGTCAGTAATGCCCGAGCAATCTCCATCAGGGCAACGCATGCGGTCCCATTGTCGTCTGCTCCTGCAATGGCCTCTCCTTCACTCATTCCGCGTGCATCGATATGACCGCTTACAACAACATATTCATTTTTCAGTAGAGGATCTGAACCTTCAACAACCGCAATGACATTCCGGGGAGATGATTCAGAAAGGTCAATCTGCACATCGAGATTAACCCGAACATTGGGAACTTCTTTTGAAGGAACTTCTTTTCCCTGCTTTATCATATTGAACATTTCACCAATTTCACTTCTGCTGATTCCCAATATTTCAGCGGCAAGAGCCTGGCTGACCTCGGCCTTTTCAAAAGGAAGAGGAGGCCGTGCTGATGTTGGGATAGTCGTTTGTGCCGGGGCTGATGTGAATTTAGTCCGCTGTGAATCGTACAAAGTTGCCAATCTACCAACAGGAGTATTCTCAAAGACGTTAACACCCGGGATCATCTTTTCTT
>Ga0182021_10007196_pt1 | contig 13177 bp, 4 predicted proteins | sample 612E3MmetaG_FD_120493 | JGI IMG/M metagenome (GOLD analysis project Ga0182021, IMG submission 120493) | Permafrost microbial communities from Stordalen Mire, Sweden - 612E3M metaG (Illumina Assembly) | ecosystem: Environmental > Terrestrial > Soil > Wetlands > Permafrost | place: Sweden... | reverse complement strand
TCTTTTCAAGCCTGGAACACGAGTTCTGCGCCAAAGGCGCATCCGCCTGCGGTGGAGAATCTCGTTGGGGCACACAGGAATGTAGATTTAGAAGGAAGAATGAGAAGTGCCAGCTCCGAAATGGATTGGCCTTTTCTTTTTTAATTGAACACGAGTTTTGCGACAAAGGCACATCCGCCTTTAGTGCAGAATCTCTTGGGGACACACAAGAATTAAGATTAAAGAAATAAAACAAGGGATTAAATAATCAATATAGCAATGAGTTGGTTTATTAATTTCAAACCTGGAACTCAGAATAATTCCCAATTGCCGCATCATTTTTCGATCCTTTATCCTTAGATCAGCATTCATCTGCTTCCAGCCACATCACCACGATTATTTCTTTACAGTGTCGCTTTTTGCTCATGATTGTCTCCTTTGAACATAATTACTTATTACTAAGTTCATATTGGATCATTTTTTGGGAGGGGCAGATCAACCTTGCGTATAAATAGAAAATTTACCACCATTTTTGTGCGATACTATTTCAGTCTTCATCTCGATGAAAAATTATAAAATCCGTATTATGTTTTTCATTTTTGATTAATATTGCGCATCTGAATTACTGGGCTATTGTGGATATTGCGGCGCTATGCGCTCGATGATTCGTATATAAGAGCGTTACAACGTGCCAATTACTCTCGTGTCTATGTGGGTAAGTTTTAGTATCTATACAATTGCATTAATTCAGACCAACTGAATTTTCTACATTGTTGATCTAATACGAATACATATATTTGAAAGGGCTACAAGTCGAAATTAAACTGATGGCAAAATGCAGTTGCTTCTTCTCTTGTCTTGAAAACACCAATAAAAACGCGATAGCGCAAGCCCAATGATGGAATTCGTTCAGTCATTACGAACACCTGAAGGCCGGGGTATATCTCCACTTTTTTCGCTGCTTGAAGTGCTTTATTTTTTGTAACCCATGAAGAAATTTGAAGAACATACCCTTTTTTGTTCGCATCGGCAATTACGATGCATGACCTTTCAGCCTTAGTTTTTGGTTGTGGCGGCGGTACAACTATCTTTATAGGTAGTTGTGGAGGTACGATCTTCTCTTCAACTATTTGGGGCGGGGGAACGAATTTCTCTTCAACTACCTGTGGTGGATGTACGACCTTCTCTTCAATTATTTGGGGCTTTTCGGTCGTATCTGTTCTTTGTTCACCTGCCTTTGCGGGTTTAGCCGAAGTATCGCCCTGAAGGGATTGGACCACGAATTCGAGTCCATCCACTACATAGCCATCCCTATTTTGTAAAATATTAACCGGCAGTGCTTTTGGTGAAGAAGTCATATTTAATCTGCGTAATTGGGCGGTATCAATGCGGGCAATATATTTACCAGGCGCCAAACCGAGATAACTGAAAAAGCCATCGTCCTCAGTAAGTGTTCTTGCGGCAAGACTGGAATTATCGCTGCGGTAAAAACATACTATGATGCCTCCCTGCCCTTTCTTGCTATTGTTTTCGTTAAGATAAACTGTTCCAGTAGCTTCTCCAACGACAGCAATAGGAACCTGGATCAATTTGAATTGGTTGGGATCGATAATAACGCTTATCGTTGGCTTTTTTATTTTCCAACTAATATTATCAAAACTGTTGCGATCGAGTTCAATCGTATAGTTGGTATAAGGTTCTAGATCGAATATGCGTATGGTGGTATCCCTATTGTTGCGTTCTATACGGCCGCCATTGGTACTAAAATTAAGTCCAAAAGCTTTTGGCTCACCTTCATCACGCCGGCCATTGCAATTCAGATCAAGGAAAGGAACAATGACGATTCCTCCTTTGCCTACACTTGGTTGATTATCTGTACCAAGGTAGTTTGTTCTGCCATCAACCAACACGCTTCCATTGGCTGACTGAATAAAGCTCGTTGTATTGTTGTCGCGTCTGACGGAAGTGCTGGTTTGTGCAAAAGGAAATTCATACCGAAACACAAGCTGAAAATCGTTGGTCTTGTTAATGAAATCTTTTTCATAAATCATATTCAGATAACTATGACCAAACAATAGTTTTTCAAATTCGCATTTCACAAAGATTAACTTTTTCTGATTGTAATCGTATTGCGCCTGAGGCGTCACAACGAATCCGGTTGGGAAACGAAAAGACAGCGAGAGGTTACCGTACACGTATGGAGGAAACGGATCGGTATATGATGCAAAGGTACTGGAATTGACACTGACACCGAAAATAGAGCCGGACAGCAGCAAATCAGACATAATGTATTTGGTTTCCGGCAAAACAAGTTGATTGATAGTAAACCGTGAATATATTGTAGAATTCCCGAAACTGACAGGCATTGATATAATAGCTTTACGATCTTCAAGAAAATTGGTATTGATTGCTTTTTGGTCTTTATCGTACTTAATATAATCAATTTCGAACTGCAGGTTCGAAGGCAGGCGGTAATTAAGAATGCCCTTCGACCTTACACCATTTGCATATTCACCGGAGAGAAGAAGGTTGGAAGTAATACTGAGTGAAGTATTTAAAAAAGGCATACTTTTCCCGGAAGTAACTGTAGAAAAGTACTCGATCCCACCACCGACCGTAATATGTCGATCCACACCATAATTGAAATTGGCGCGTGAAAAGAGATTATCACTTCCATCTTCCACTGTACCGGCGCTCACGGTATATTCAAATTCTTTTTGCGGAAGGAAATTAAAGGGTATGATTATATTTTGCAGCGTCGTACGCTCTTCGCCCCCGGGTCCATAAAAACGAAGCTTCACATCTGAATTTCCATACACCAGCGGGACTTCGAACATAAAAAAACCGGAAGCGTCGGATTTGACATAATCTACCAACACATTATTTACATAGAGTTCCACGATCCAATTAGGCTCAGTGTAGTCACTCAACGTATAGGAACCGAACGATCGTCTATACGTTGTTGGAGTATTCGTTACTTGCGCACCTGCGACCGGTGCAACCAAGGATGAGATAGGCTGCGTAGAGATTGTTCCTGCCATTATTTGCCGAAAGGCATGATTATCGTTGTTGACAAAACGCCAGAGGTAATATTGCTGCCTTGCGGTAAAAGGTTCGTTGTTGTCGTAATTGAGCAGAACTTTCGTTTCTCCCCCCGCCAGAGTCGCTCCGAGTCCCAGGTTCAGTCTTACATCATTCCAGCCTTGTACATACTCTGTAGTATTGAACGACCAATCTGCCATACCAAAACGGAAAAATGGATAATTCCTTCCGATGACGGTATCAGCTTTAATTTCTCCTTTGAGACGGTTGATGTTTTTACGCATCTGTTCCTGCCGCATTTCTCGAATTGCCGGCAATTCAAATTTTGTTTTCAGTGTAACCGAAAGACTGCGGAAATTAAATGTACAATATAAGCCGAACACTTCGCCAAAATAATCCGATTTCATATAGAGATTAGTTTCTGTCCGGATCAGATCATCCGGCGTGAGAGTAAACATTTTTTTTTGATAGAGGATTCGTTGGTTCACCCTGTCAACGAGATACACTGCATCTCGGTTGATAAAAAAGCCCGACACCGATTCAAATCCTTGGGAAGGATTGTTCTTGACCTTTAAAAAATCGAAAACATCTGTAATAGGTAGGTACACCACTTCGTTGCGAATAACAGCCGGCATCTCCGTTATTCCAATGCCTTCGACATTGAAGGAAACTGGTATTTCATAATATTCAGGTTCTTTCTGGGAATAACTAAGCACAGGCGAGAGTAAAGTTAATAGCAAAATACTAACCGCAATCCGGCAAACAGCAACTCTGAGTCCTTGAAGATTTAATGTGAAAGACAAGCAGTTTTCCACTTTATTGTTCTTCCCAAAGAGTCGCATTTCATAGTTACACTCAAGATTATTTTTCTTGTTATTGTTGAACAAACGTTACTTGAAAAGTGCCGCTATAATCCCCGGGTGGATTAGCTCCCGGATTGCCTACCGTAAGCGTTCCGCCAATATACACATGTGTAGGTGACGGACGAGCTGCTGCTGTGATAAACGGGGAACCGGTACTGGAAGTGCCAATATGAAGTATCAGAGTACCTCCATTGTTACCGTTTAATGAAACATCAGAACCGTTTACAATGGTAATCAGAGTACCGGGGTTAGCAACCACATCAAAAAGAGCCGGAGAAACTGAACCCCCGTTGAGAAGTACAATGTTACCTGACCAGGAACGCATTCCACTGGACGTAACACTAACAGTTCCACCCAAAGCGCCCTGAGCAAAATTGCCGAAGCTTAGGTTTTGAGAGGTGATGACAGTAACGGTGATAGGTCGAGGAGGCATTTCCTGTGCACTGACCGACACATAAAGCAGAAGTAAAAATATGCATCCATGTGTACGGTGAATAAGCCATCTGAAAAGTAAATATATTGTGTGGTTCATTATCATGAGTTTTGTGCAAATAGTATGAGAGAGCTATAACTGATTATCCCGTTCATTGAATAAAATTTATTTGAGCAACATCAATTTTTTTGTTTTAAAATAATCTCCGGCGTGCAATCTATAAAAATAAACACCGCTGGAGAGTTTACTACCGTCAAATTGTACTTCATAAGAACCGGATAGTTTTTCTTCGTTCACAAGTTTTGATACTTCTCTTCCCAGTATATCATATACCGTGATGCTTACAAAACTTGTCTGCGGAATTGAATATTTTATTGTGGTTCGTGGATTAAATGGATTGGGATAATTCTGTAACAACGAAAATTCTTTTGGAATATTGTTTAAAACAGTTAAAGAGAAAACCAAAGAAAACCGGTTTTCATATTCACCCGCTTTTAAAAAGAAACGGTACTGGGGATTGAGTTTTAAATCCTGGTTAACTCCTGCTACGGAATCTACAAGATAAATATACCGTTCGGCAGGCATCTGTACAATATCACTGGCTTTGAAAGTGATCCATCCATCTTTTGCTGCTTTAATGCCAAGCGGAATACTCTTGATACTATCAACCGGAAGGGGTATCGCACTTATCGAAAGTCGTTGAGAATCTGGTGTCAATGTATATACATTAGGAACAAGTATATCGGTATTCATCAGTTTCAATGCATCAAGATTCTTATCGAATAACTGCGTCGCCGAGCTGTCAAAATAAATGACGGCAGGATCGGATGGCGTTCCGTTGTCCGTAAAACCGGCAGTAATTCTTAGTAAGGGCAGAGTATCCGTTCTCATCGATTTTATAAGCGCATGTGTAAGATCGTTTGTTCGCACACTGTTTGTGATGCCAAGAGTTCCGGTAACTGGATATGTGCCATTGGAAACATGAACAAAAAATCCCTGCATGGAAGGAATAATGTTAGTTGCCAGACCATCGCTCGAAATACCATTGATATAAGTACTGTATGTACCGGTATACTGGTCGGTGATCCCAGCTTTGAAGTAATACAATGCATTATCGATATTCGTCTTTGTCCAGCCACTGGCGGCGTCCCAATTGATAGGTGAAGGATACGGATTGCCTACGAGATTGAACCCCAATGTGTATGGCTGATTATGATTATATAAAGTATTCGCCAAAATACCATTGTTCACAACACCAGTTGCATCCACCGTTTTGGCAATGGCTGCAGAGCCGAAGTTCGCAGCATACCCTTGCAAGGGATTCAGCGGATTTGTTGTGGTGATATAGCTTACCCATCCGGCGGAATTCCTATTCTCATCGTATTTATAGAATGTCGGGAAGGAAGCCGCTAAATCCAGGTCATTGGAAAATTCATTGACTGTAGCCGCCTGGAAAGGAGAACTGACATATTTGTAACCAAACCCAGAAGGAAGATACCGCTGCATAATAACATTTCCGGATACCTGTCCGCTTCCGCTGCCATCAATCAAGGCTGTTTGAGCAGCCGTGGAAAGAAGTGTCAGGTTTCCATTGGTGGCAAGCGGTCCATTGCAAAGCAGGATTCCACTTAACGACATCATCTGATTATTTAACGTGAGGTTGTTCGTTCTATTAATTGTGAAGTTAGTAATAGAAGGCGCAGCTGTGAAAGTACTTGCAGGTATCGTAAAGGAGGCACCTCCGGTATTTCCGGAAGTACCGAAAACAAGACTTGAACTTGTAGTAGTTGTTATTGTTCCCGACGTCCTGGCAATCGGATTATCCGACGTCTGGAATGTAAGAGTATTTCCACCGATCGAAAGCACTCCGTTTGTCAGGGTAAGAGTACAAGTAACAGTAATAGAATTTGAGACCGAAAGTCCGGTGCTGTTATTGAGCGTCAAATTATTAAAAGTAATTGGACTAATTGAAGTGATATTTTGTGCTACTGTTCCATTAAAATTCGCCAATCCATTGAGTGTCGTTTCCAATGCACCGCTCGTGACAGTCATATTTCCCAGAATTGTAATGTTTCCAACTAATACCGCAGTGGCGTTCGTGTTATTCACAAGAATATTATAGATAGATGGAGAACTATTGATATTCATCGTCTGAGCAGCCGGTGTAGCAGGATTGCCGATTTGTAAAGTCCCGCCGGTAACTGTGAAGCTGGTCAAAGTGTTTACATAACCCAGATCCTGGGCTCCGCTGCCCCCTTCTCGTTGGATAATAATACTACCATTAGACCATGTAAACGTTGATCCAATGACCGTCAATTCGAATGGTGAAACCGTAGTCGATGTTGAGCCAACTGTCGGTACGGTAAGTACTCCACCGGACATGTTGAAATTAATAATTGTTGTTAAATTGGAACGTTCAATTCTACCGGCAACATTGACGGCGCCTCCCTCAATAGTGATTGTCCCGCCACTATAAATAAGCCGATTATCAGCAGCATTGCCAATATTTAATGTTCCCGTGGTTATGCGCAATATACCTACAACGGACAGATCGCCTCCGGTAGTACTCACCACCGCTGATGAATTATTAATCCACAATCCGGCAGTAGAAGGAATTGTTTGCGATACTGAGAACGGTGTTATGGTCGCACCGGTCGATACCTTGAATGTTCCATTAGTCAACGTAAGGAAACCGGCGGACAACGATGAAAAATTGCTCGTAGTAACTTCCAATATATCGCTCGAAGTTGTGCCTACATTTACATTCATCGAATAGAAATTCGTTGTTGTTCCGGTTCCTGAAATTGTTTGTGTTCCAGACGTTTTATTGAATATAATACCGGCAGCACTTGATGCGTTAGGTCCAAGATTCAATACGCCATTATTTATGAGATTGCCGCTGAGGGTAATCGCATGTCCTGTTTGTGCAAAAGCAGTATTGACATCAAGCGTAGCACCATTATTAATAATTAGGCCACCGGAAATAGTCAGCGTTCGCGCCGTAACGTTGTTCCCGATATGCAACGTACCGCCTGCACCTTGTCCAACCGTGAGTGAATTGAGTGAAGCATTTACATCCAGTGTTACGACGTGCCCATTCGCAATCGTGACATCTGCATTGGGTGTAGGAACCACGCCTCCCACCCATGTCGCCCCGGTATTCCAATTCCCTGTTTGTGCTGATATGAACCCTACTGCGGGAGGTGTTGCATAACTGCCAGACAGTGCGGAACTCAACCCGCCTTCTGTGAATGCATACACCTTCCAATAGTATGTGTTATTCGCAGTCAGCCCAGGCTCATCTGAATAAGTGCTTCCCGCTGCGAGTTGCCGGATAAAAGTATATGTAGCACCACCATTATCAGAACGATAAATTGTATAACCAAGTTCATTATCCGCGTTATCCAACCAAGTGAGTCGCATTGAACTACTGGTCACATTTGAGAAATTCAACGACGTCGGAGTTGCCGGTATATTCGGTGTGAATGTGTATTTCGAGTTGCTTTGTGGCATCGTCAAGAGTTGGTACTGCTGGGTATTCGAGAATGTATTCGTATTTGCCGTCTGCAAGCAAAGAAGCTGCGCTGCCGTGGGAGGATTCGGCGAAATAGAAGGAGCATTAATTCCAGTAACATACCCGAACCCTGCTTCCAGCTCGATCGTGCCAGACATAGTTCCATAGTTATATTCAATTACTCCTGTGCTTTCGTACAGCTTCACCTGGAAGTACAGTACGTCTTCAGTATGCACCCAACACGACATATTGATCCATTCGATAGTAAGCACACGAGTTGGTGCAGTACCACTAAGCTGATATTTTATACTATTGCCGAGTGGTACGGTTGTTTGCCATGTTGTTAAATCAAAATAGAACGGTGCAAGAGCCGTTACAGTCCCAGCAGCACCTGCCGGAGCAGACCGCGTCGGATCAACAAAGTCGGTGCTATAAGGTCCATAGGGATTATATTGCTGTATAGCGCCCGAACCGCCATTCCAGTTTGATGCATCAAAATCTATATATCCATTCGTTGAAACACTAAATTGAGTGTATCGGCTGCCATCATACCAAAAGTCGAAACCAATCGGCACTGGATTACTACGATTGTCATCGTAATAACTGTTGTCACTGATATTGGTAGTCCGCCACGATTCGACAGCATTGCCTGTTGCTGCAATGGAATTATAAGTTATCCCCGTCTGTCTTGTGACTGTATAGTTAATTACTCCTGAGATTTGAATATTGCCAAGTTGGAAATCGCCAAAAGCGGCTATTCCTGTTGCTTGCGTCGTCGTGGAAGTTCGCGTACCAATAGTCGGAGTACTCCATGTGCCGCCGTTGTATCTTCCAACACTAAAGGATGCGGGCACCGCACTTGCATCAAGGTCAGCCGGAACAAAAGTAAACACTACACTATACGTTGTAAATACAATACCGCCGTTTGTAAGGGTCCAGTAACGATTCGCCGTTTTCGAACTATTCAATCCTGATGAGCTAATCTGCGGATGATCTCCGGTTGTTGTCGAAGCGGTCAAAGTTCCCGCTGTTGTGACACTAGCGAATGAAACTGTAACCGGCGTATAAGCAGAACCATCGCCAATATCGAATGTGTGGCTTGTTGCTCCGGTTGCAAAATACAGATTGAGATTTCCGATAACATAACCGCTGGTGCGGCTGACAGTTCCAGTGGAACTGACAATAATAGAATATGCATTTGTTGTGATTGTGCAGCTTGTCAAAGTGAGCACGTTTGAAACTGTGGCATTCCCTACTTGTAAAAGTTTTGTACTGCCATTAGATAATTGTAAGTTATAATAAGTTATGGCACCTTGAACTGTTTGATTTGCAGAACTTCCGTTGTAATTGACAGTGCTGGTATTCGCCGTAAAAGTGCCGCTCTGTGTCCAATTGCCGCTAATGTTAATAGATCCAGTGCCGCCCGTAACGTTTCCCGCACCGGACAAATTACCCGATATATTTAATATGCCTGAACCGAAACTCAATGTTCCGTTATCCACGATATCTGAACCGAACGACATCGTTGCCGCTACACTTTCAGTTAAATTCGCTCCGTTGTTGATTGTAACGCTTCCGGTAAATGTTTGAGTATTCGTTGCAGCCGTGGATATTGCCAGTGTGCCGCTTGTCCCTCCACCTATTGTAGTTGTGCCTGTCACTGTCAACGCATAAGTAGCGTTTGCCGTAAATGTTGTTCCATCTCCTACAATAAGATTACCGCCGATTGTTAATCCGACAACTGTTGTCGTCGTGGCTGTACTGCTTAACGTTAAATTACCGCTGATTGTAGTCGTGCCGGGTTGCAATGTTTTTGTACCAGCACCGGAAAGAGTAAGATTAAAATAGTTTGTTTGGTAAACTGTTTGGTTTCCATTAAAATAATTTACTGTATTACCCGACGCTGTTGCCGTTAAAGTTGCAATTGTTGAGGTACCTCCCAACGAAAGGATTGCATTGGTTCCTTGTGTCAGTCCTCCTGTACCACTAATATTTACTAGCCCGATGGTAGTATTATTCGTTAATATGACACCTGCACCCGTTACAGTCAACGAAGTTGTAATGCTGAGGTATGAACTATTATTTGAATAGGCTCCCGTAAAAGTTGCTGTCGGAATTGTGGTGGCATTTCCTGTTCCTGCCCCTGTTCCACCAATTGTTTTATTTGCACCAGAGAACGTGTGGTTTCCGCTGCTGGCTGTATATGTACCGTTATTGGTGAAATTTCCAGCGATACCAACAACTGCAGCTCCATTCTCAGTTAATGCACCATTGATCGTAACATCCGAACCAAATGCAAGCTGGGCTGATGCTGTCTCGGTTAGTGCACCGCCTGCACTGATCGTCACAGCACCTGTAAAGGTTTTTGTACCTGTAGCATTAGTTATACTTAATGTACCACTTGTCCCACTACCAATTATTGTAGTTCCAGTGACAGTAAATGCAAACGCACCGGCAACGCTCAATGTCGTTCCATCACCAACCGTGAGATTGCCTGTCATATTCCTAGCTGCTCCCTCAGTCCATGTTTTAATTCCCGAGCCTGAGGTTGTTAGATTGCTATATGCAACATCTATAATTGTTTGAGCTCCTGCTGCAGTGTAATTGACGGTATTGCCGGAAGCGCTTACTGTAAGTGTTGTAATTGTAGGTACAGTTGTGTTGCTGAGATTAAGCACGCCATTGGCGGTGTTTGTAAAAGCAGTGACTGTTCCCGTACCACTCATATTAAATGTGAGGTTGTTGGTAACAGTCGTGGAGGTAGTCGTTCCCGCACCAGAGCGGTTAACAATTCCATTATTAGTAAGCGTAGCAACTGAGCAAGTACCACTAAGGGCAAGTGTACCTGTCGCTGCATTTGATAATGTGCCTGTGCCAGTTAAAGTTGCAGCAGCAGTAATAGTAGCGTTATTGGTTAGAACGACAGCTGCACCTGTAACTGTAATCGCTGTCGCACAAGTCAATGTGCCGTTATTTGAATAATTCCCTGTGAACGTTGCAGATGGAATGACATTAGCAGTTGTTCCCCCAACCGTTTTTGTGGCACCAGAAAATGTGTGAACACCTGTGCTGGCTGTGTATGTACCGTTATTGGTGAGATTTCCAGCTATACCAACAACTGCTGCTCCATTTTCTGTCAAGGTACCGGTGATTGTAACATCTGAACCAAATGCAAGCTGAGCAGCCGCTGTCTCTGTTATCGCGCCGCCTGCATTGATCGTCACAGCACCTGTAAAGGTTTTTATACCTGTAGCATTAGTTATGCTCAATATACCACTTGTTCCACCACCAATTGTTGTAGTGCCAGTGACAGTAAAGGCAAACGCACCGGCAACGTTCAATGTTGTACCATCTCCAACTGTGAGATTGCCTGTTACAATCCTAGCAGCGCCTTCAGTCCATGTCTTTGTCCCAGAACCAGAAATTGTTAAATTACCAGTGTATGCGATGTCATTTACGGTTTGTGCTCCAAGTGCATCATACTCTATTGTCCCTGCTGCAGGTTGGACAATTGCACCCGAATAATTGGCTGCCCATGTTGCCGCACCTACTCTCAAGGTTCCAGCAGTAAATGTACGTGTCGTTGCAGTAATCAAGAATGTGCTTGGATCGAATGTACCGGCTGTATTTGTAAATGCTGATACATTTATCGCATTGCCAATTGTTACTGAACCGCCTAGAGGCTTGTTAATGACGAGAGTGGCTGTATTATTAACTGAGGATAATCTACCAGTGAGTGTCTGTATGTTTGTTCCAGTAAAGGTCGCCGTACCAGATGAAGAAGCTGCGGCATTTAATGACCAATTTCCTGTAAGAGTGATGTTCCTAGTATTGTCCGCCGCTGTCCATGTTCCGGTGCCACTAACATCACCATTGACAGTAAGGACGTTATTGGCGGCCATACTAAGAGTGCCTGTGATGGTTATCCCAGCGCAGGTTTGATTACCCCCAGTTGTAACCGTAGCGCCCAATGCAATCACGACAATGTCAGTCGTAGCTGGTGCAATACCACCAACCCATGTTGTCCCCGCAGCCCATGCGCCACCTGCACCTGTCGATGTTATAGTTGCCGCCATCAAATAAACTGGCACAATCAGCAAAACGATCAGATAAAGCAATATGTGTGATTTCTGTTTCAAGGGAAAAATCTAACTGTCGTTTTTTAGTAAAGAATTATGTTTCAATGCTTTTTTCATTGTGATATTTTTACGATGCCATCGCATTTGATTATCAGCGGAGGAGTAATTCCGCTTCGGCAAGCTTTTCAGGCTTGGTGTCCGAATGTGCAGTATAGACTACATGCAATTTTCCTTTTTTGTAATCAATATCCAAGGTCTTATTAAGATCAATCTTTAATCGGCGGACCGGAGTCGGAGTGTAAACGGCCATCCCCTGAATAAAGCTCACCTGCATTACTTTGCCTTTTGGTGAAATATAATCAATTCCAATATCACCATAGACCGACATATTGCCCGTACGGTTAAACGCCATTGTAAGAGTGGGCAACGTATCGTTTACCATCTCAAACGATACATCCGATATACTTACCTTGGCTGTAGATTCACCGACCCGGATGATAACAGGTACGGTAATACCGAAAATTGGAACTAATTTTATAGATATAGATGTAGTGTCTTTGAGAGCTTCTTTTTCGCCGAGCGGTTTTTCAGGCGGCACCGCTCTGAAATAAATATGGGAGCGGTATTCACCTGGGGACATCTCATTAGCTTTGACAAGTTGTATTTTTACTGCCTGCGCATCGTTGGGGGCAAGGATAACACTGCGAGGAAAAAAACGAATGTATTTGTCGGCAAAATTTTCCCCGGAATCAGGTTGGGTGATTTCTTCAAATGCACCACTTTCCTTCATCCTGTATTGGACGAAAGAAATATTATACCTGGCAGTATCCATCCCGGTATTAGCAAGGTTGAGAGTCTGAGATCTTTTTGATCCTTCAAAAACCACTCTTCTCGGAAATACCATGAGGTTGCCTTGCGCCATCAAGTTTGCGGAAAATGATAGCGATACCACTATCAATCCTGCAAGGAGGATGAGAGAATTCTTGCTCTGTATAAATGCAAGTTGGTGCTTTAAAAATTCGAATGTGTGCATAATTTATTATTTAATAAAATGAGTGGTAAACATATTAAATTAAAATCAATGCTACATAGGAGCAATCGGTTTCTCTATGCTCATCACTCATCATAGAGTATTATCCTCATACATAAAAAACTATGTATATCGCACAACGGTTCATTGCATTGTTTCTTTTCATGATTGCATGTTCTAATTATAATTAACTGTTACATGTAATCCTGAAATATTTTTATAAGTATCAGCTGCTGT
>Ga0182021_10007195_pt1 | contig 13178 bp, 9 predicted proteins | sample 612E3MmetaG_FD_120493 | JGI IMG/M metagenome (GOLD analysis project Ga0182021, IMG submission 120493) | Permafrost microbial communities from Stordalen Mire, Sweden - 612E3M metaG (Illumina Assembly) | ecosystem: Environmental > Terrestrial > Soil > Wetlands > Permafrost | place: Sweden... | reverse complement strand
TGCAGGCTGCTGGAGCTAACCTGGTTGTAGCTGCCCCACGCGACGATGACATTGCCATTGGTCAAAACCGCAACCGTCGGATCGCCCTGCATGTTGCTGGTAAACGTGTTGACCAGCACGTCGCTGCCCACCCACGTCTTGCTGGCCGACAGAAACCGCGCGTAGATGTGTTGAAAGCCCTGCTGCCCGCCCTGCCAGACAAACGCCGCCCCCCCGCCCGGCAGCAAAGACACCTGCGGGTTCTCCTGGTCCCCAGCGCCAATCGAATTCACTCGAAACGGCGAGAGGACGCCGGAAAAACCGCTGTCCAATTGCAGCGCGCTGAGGCCGAGACCATTCCCATCCGTGATGTTATCCTGCCAAACCAGGTATCCTCCCGAACTGCTGAGACTTAACCAAGGCTTCACCTGGTCTTGCGGCAAGGAACCCGCAATGGCGTATTGGACGCCGTTGGTGAGATAGGTGTTGGTTTGACCAGAAACCACGGCGGGCAGGGCCAAAGCCAGACAGCAGCACACCGCCGTCTTGCGGGCGAGCAGCGAAATTGACATAACATTGAACATTCTTAACCGCCAGGGACGGCCTTTCTTATTCTTTCTTTGCCTGCGGCCCCACCGCCGAGGGCTGGGGCGCAAAGGAAGGCGCCGCAAAGGGCATCTCGTCTTCCGAATGCAACCGGTTGCCCGCCGGGTCAATGATCGTGGGTGTGACAAAGATCAGCAGGTTCTTCTTCTCCGTGGACTTCGACTCGCTGCGGAAAAACCGGCCCAACAGCGGCAGATCGCCCAGCATGGGCACCTTGTCTTTGATGGTCGTCACCGTCTCCGAGATCAGGCCGCCGAGGACGACGGTCTGGCCGTCCCACACGTTGACCGCCGACGCCACCTGTCTCACCGTGAACCGAGGCAGAACAGTAGGCACCTCGATCAACCCCCCTAACGCGGACGAATTGAGCACCCCTGACGAGTTCACTTCGTTGGGGTTGTCGTAGCCTGCGAACTGGGCCAGCGTAGGAATCAGGGTCAGGCTGACAGTGAAACCATCGGAAAGCACATAGGGAATCACGTCCAGCACCGGTCCGAGTTCCATCTGCTCGGGCAGCGGAAACACGACGGTCGTATTGTTCACAATGGTCTGGTTGTTTCCCGCAGTGCCTCCCGTTTGGCCGTTGTTGGCGTTTTGGTTCTGGCTGAAACTATAACCCGTAATGATGGTCTTAACGTCGGTCGCTTTCATCTGCGCCTGCCGGCCGCTCTGAGTGGTGATCTCCGGCTCCGCCAGCATCTCGCTCCCATCCCGCTGCTCGATGGCATGCAGCACCATGCGAAACTGTGGATCGGTCAGGATGCCGGTCAGGGTAAACAGCGAGGTGGAGGAATTGCGCAGGCCCGAGGTCAGGAGCTGATCCGTGGTGCTGGACCCGACCGTCGTGCCGGCAGTCGCATTGCCCGGAAAGACTGTGTAGGGGGAATTCGCACCATTCAATGACGGAGCGGTGCCGCCTTGGCCCACAATCGAGCCGCCGTTCATCGAGACACTGCCCAAGTACCAATCGAAGCCCAGCGATTTGCTGTCATTCTGCCCCACCTCGATGAACTTGGCTTTGATATTCACTTGCGGCGGCACAATGTTAAGCGTCTGGATGGCCGCTTCGATCATGTCCAGGTCCTGCATCGTCGCGCGGACGATCAACATGCCCTGACGGTCGTTGAAGAACAGCGCCTTGCCCGGATTTCTCTGGGGGTCAAGATCCACGCCCAGGGTGTCAAAATAACGCATGGCCGCGGTCGAAACATCCTGCATGTTATTGGTCTTGGTGATGAAGTTCAAGCCACCGCTCGCGCCGCCCTGGGCGCCCCCCTGTTGCCCCCCCCCGCCGCCGCCGCCGGTCCGTCCGCCCGTAACACCGCCGGGCGCAGCCGAAACGCGAGCAATAATCGCGCCGCTGATTTGGTTTTGGCTTTGGCTGCCGGTTTGGCCGCCACCCGAGGCGCCGCCAAAGCTGCTGCTGCCACCGCTTTGACCGACGTTCTGGGATTCGCCAAAATCAAAAGCGCCTACGCTTTGCAGGCCCTGGTAGAAGGTATTGGGGTCCACCTTGAACGTGCGAGTGTAAAGCGGATTGGGCTCGCGCCCCTTTAACGAAAACACAATGGCGTAATCCTCAAGCGACCACTTGATCGGTTTGTCCGCCACTTTCACAATCGCATCCAGCGCGTCCGCCAGCCGCAAGTCCATCAGCGGCGGGTTGATTTTAATCTGAATGCCGCCGATGTCCGTCTGCTCCGCCGGCGGGGTAGGCAGCGGCTGACCGTCCGGGCCAAGGGTGGCCGCAGCCGCGGCTGTAGGGCCGCCGGAGTCCACGTTCTGGCTGATGATGAAATTGATGCCCCGCTTTTCCGGGTCCCGTTTTCGGGCTTCGTCGTTCAGGTTGATGATGACCTCGCTCAGCGGCAATCCTTCATACTTCAAACTGTCGAGCCGGATGATATCCAGCTTGTGAACGATGGTTTGGCGGCCCAGGCCGGTGAAGATCAGATTCGTGCGCGCGTACGGGTTCGGGGCCGGCAGCAGCTCGCGTTTCACCGGGTTGGCCCAGGCCTGCTCCACGGCGCTGAGGTCTTGCTGGACTGACACCCCGTGTTCCTTGATGGCCTGATTGTACTTCGCCTCGGACACCAGGCCCAGATAGTAGAGCGCCGCTTGATTGCGCGGATCGGTTTTCAGAGCCAGTTTGAGCTTGGCTTCCGCTTCGTTCATCTTGCCCAACTCGTACAGCAGCTTGCCATCGCGCACCAGCGTTTCGGCCCTGGTTTTATCTTCGAGTGCCGCCGGCGCCTGCGCCCGCGTTTCCGCGTCGGGAACAGTGCCTCGCTGCTCGGCCATCAGCTTGTCATTGCCGCGTTTCAGTTCGATGGCCGCCGCGTTCGCGGGGTCCACCCGCAACACATCTTTGACTTGCGCCTCGGCTTCCTTCAGATCCTCGTGGCGCTGCGCCGCCCGCGCCAGCTCCATCCGCACCGCCGCCAGCCCGGCGATGGTTTGGTCGCGCTCGGCTTCGACGCCGGACCCGATCTTCTGGACCAGCTCCCACGCCTCGTCGTAAAGCTTGGCCGCCGCCCCCGGCGCATGCCGGTCTTGGGCGGCGCGCGCGTCGGCCAGCTTCGTGCGCAACATGACCCGGTTTGCCTGCCGGTAAACGGCTTCGTTGATGGCCGTTTCTTCGGCCGGCGCCTGGGGCCAGGCCGCTGGCGCGGCGGCGAGTAAGAACATCAAACCGACTGGGAGGGAGGCTGCTTTCATCATGGTTTCACTTGCGTTTGGTAAAATTCAACGCGGTTGAGCGTGTGTTGCTGCCTAAGGTCCGGCACTGACATTATATTTCACAGGCCATTTCTGCTGGTTGGCCAACAATACTATTTCGTTTTCCGTAATAGCAAATATTTTGTAATCCTCCCCGTTGAACGACAGCACCCCGCCGACCCGCTTGTCACGGAAAGGCTTCTTTTCCAGCGGGTACTCCAAATCCAACTTGTAGCTGTCAATGCGCTTGAAAGGTTTCTCTTTGGTTACCTCAATCCGCCCGCGGCTGAACTCCGTTGGCTTGTCAGGGTCTCTCAATTCCAGAATCACGGTCGCGTTGGTCGGATTGTCCGCTGGCGCCCGCACGTCGCGCAGCCGGAAGGTCTCGTTCGTGTCGCCGAGTCGGCAATAATACTGCCTTTTGGTCCACTCGGCGGGCTTGGGAGAGGCTTGCTTCACCACCCCGATCTTGTAACGCGACCCTGAGTCCGTCACCGTCACCTCATCCAGCGTGATGATGAGATACAACGGTGTCTGCTTGGTAACCTTCAGGGCATTGGGGCCAACATTGGTTTCATTGACTTTGATCAGCCGTCCGTCCTGCGCTTTCTGCCAGGGCATCGGATTGAAGAGCTTGTGGGGAGCGGAGAAATCCAGCGCTACGGGAATGGTCAACCGCTGCAGCATACTCTCCGGCTGCGCCAGGTCCTGGTTGGCCAACGGCTTGACGTTCGGATGGATGAGCTGGTCGCGCTTCTTTTCGAGCTCCTCCTTGTCGCTGGTGATCTTGAACGGCAGAAAGCCCACCGCCACCGCCAACCCCAGCAGCACCGCCCCCAGCAGCACTTTTTCGTAATGTTTCTTTAGAAAATCCATCTTACTTGGGACATGCCAGCTTCACCACCACGATGGTCAGCGTGACCTTTAATTGCTTCTCCGTCAGCGCCGTTGGCAAACCGCCTTTGCTCGTTGGCGCGGCCACGGGCACCACCTGGTACACCGGCTGTGGTGCTGGAGCCGGGCGCGCCGACGGGCCATAACGATCCCCATAACGACCCCCGGAACGCCCGTAACGATCCCCCGGGGGCCGTCGCCCTTCCGGCGACATGGGCGCCGAGGGTGCCGCCGGCCGGGGTGGCGGCTGGTAAACCGGAACCATGACGGTAGTTGCGGGAGGCGGCGCCGCCAATTGGTCGGCGCCGGGTGCTGCGGCTGGCGCCGGCTCGACGTTGATCGTCTTGACAATCAGGGCGTAGCGCGCGTTGGCAAACCCCGCCAGCACCGCGGCCAGGTCTTTGCTGAAACAGCGGATGTCCACTTCGTACGGGGTCAGCACCGCCAGTTCATTGGTCACCGATTTGTCCGGCAGGTAATCGGTTTGCGGCCCGGTCAGATCGTCGTCGGAAACGCGCTCCCGCCGCAGGCCGTCCAGCGCGCTGATGTTCGCCTGAAACAGCACATCACAAATCGTCTTGACCTCGCCGAGCTGCACCGAGAGCGGTTCGAGGCTGCCGGGGGCCAGATCCAGTTTGGGCCTTTGTTTCTCGAAGGAGAAGCTATACGACTGGCCGCTGACGCTCCCGGGCGGCAAGTCAACGCCGCTCTTGCTCGCCGCCTGCCGCAGGTCTTCAATGGTTCGGCTCAGGGCCTCGCCGAATCCCTGGATGGTCACCTTGCCCGACTCTGGTACGGGGATCGGGGGGATGTTCTGAAAATGCTGGCAGGCCTTGTGAATGAACGCGCGCAATTGTTGCTGCTGCTCTTTGGCCTCCTGGATATTGTCAACCTTGCCCGAGCCCGGATGCGGCTTCTGGTCATACGAATGCTTCAGCTTGGCGTATTGCTCATCGAGCTGCCCCAGCAGCGTGTTGTTAAGCTGCCATTTCGAGTACAGATACCAGCCCGCCAGCCCCATCAGCGCCAGCGCCACCAGGCTCCCGATCAGAAAGTATAAATTGCGTCGTATCCAGTCCATACTAGAGCTTCAAGGGGCGCTTCAGTTTCGCGACGATACTAAACGTGAAGGTGCCGGTTGCCGGGTCGGTCGTCACGTCCGTTGTGGTCTTGGTTTCCTCCGCGTCAAACAGCGGACTGCCTTGCAGTTGACTGGCTTGCAGTTCTTTCAGCACGTCGTAAGCGATGCCCTTGTCGGGGTCCGGCAGGTCGGAAGTCGGCGCCAGCTTCACCGCCCGAAAGGTGATCGTGATCGAAGTCAACTCGTTCGTATCCCCTTTGGCGTTATCGGCGGCCGGGCCGCTGCCCGGCGCCCCTGCCTCCGCTGGTGGCGCCGCCGGCGGCGCCGGCGGCGCTTCCGCTGGCGGAGGCGCTGGCGCCATGCCCCGCTCCAGACCGTAACGCTGCCGGAAGGCCCGATCCGCCGGCCCGCCCTGCATGCCCGGCGAGGGCGCGCCAAAAGCTGCACCCGTCATTTCTCCCTCCGGCCGGGGCGGTGCGGTGGTCAACTGTTCGATCCACACCCCCGCGTCGGTGTGCAATTTCCTGGAGGCTTCTTGCTCGGCCCGGAGCAGCGCCGCCCGCACTTCGCTCAGCACGTCCACCCAGTAAAAGCGATCGCTCATCAAGCCCACGATTTGATCTTTGTCCTGCTGAACCTTTTTCAGTTCCGTATGATAGACCTTCTTGAATCGGACTTCTTTCTCTTCCTCCGGCTTCACTTCCGCGATCGCCTTCTCCAGCTCCTCCTTCTTGACCCCCGCCAGTTTCTCGAACAAATAGCCCATCGCCCAGATGACTAATACCAGGCTAAAGACCGTGGCGATGAAATAAGGCTTCTTTTGGTTGAACCGCTGCCATTTGAGCGTGCTCTCGGGCATCAGATTCAACTCCACCGGGCAATGCGCCAGGTTGCGCAATCCCAGACCGACCACCTCCCCCAGCGAATGCGCCACCCGCGCCAGTTCCTCCAGGTTGATCGCCGGATCAATCTGCACGTTCCGCAGGGGGTTGAAATACTCGACCGGCACGTTCAACTTCTCGGCAAAAAACTGCGCCGTGTAGGGCATCACCGATGCGCCGCCCGACAAGAACAACCTTTGGGGCGCCGAGCCGCCCTGCTGGCCCCGGTAAAATTGCATCGTCTGGTTTACCTGAATGTGCAGCCGCGTCATGAACTGCCGCGCAATCTTCGAAATCGCCGCCTGGTGCTGGTTTTCCGGCTCCTCATACGCGCCGCCCAGGCTGACAAACCCCTCGTCAATCTTCAGCTTCTCCGCCACGTCCCACTTCAACTTGGATTCGTTGGCGAAGTCTTGGGTGATCGAGTTCGCGCCCAGATTGATGCTGCGCGAAAAGACTTTGCCCTTCTCGAAAAACAGCAGGTTGCTCGTTTTGGCCCCGATGTCCAGCAGCATCGTGCAGTCCTGCAAGTCCCCATAGTTGTAGCGAAACGCGTTGCACAACGCCGCCGGCGAGACATCGCAAACCTGCAACCGCAGCCCCGCCGCCTCCGCCACCCGGAACAGTCCCTCCACCACTTCCGCCTTGATCGCCACCAGCAGCACCTCCAGTTCCCCGCCTGCGGTTGCGCCCAGAATCTGATAGCTCCAGACCACCTCTTCCAGCGGGAACGGCACGTTCTGCTGCGCCTCATACCGGATGATCTCCGTCACCTTGCCCGCGTCCACCGGCGGCAGCTTCACAAACTTGGAAAAGACGTGGAACCCGGGCGCGCAAATGTTGACATTCTTGGCTTTAATCCCCTTTTCGGCCAGCATGCCCTGCAGCGCCGTCAGAACCACTGCCTCGCGGGCGGTTTCCTGCGCCCCTTCCGGCCCGAGCGGCTTGAGGACATACTGCTTCAACCGTAACCCGCCTGGCTCGTTGACCTCAAATTCGGCCAACTTGAGGCTCCCAGCCCCAGAATCAATGGCGAGAAATGTTTTTGTATTCAGCATTTATTGTTGTCGCATTCGGCCGATAAAAATCTTGCCGCCCGCATTGTATCCCCGCGGGCAACCGATGCTCAGTTACAAAAAAGCCGGGGCTTGGTCAAATAGAAAGCCGAAAAAACATTCGGCCTTCCGAATACGCGAAATAAGCCAGTATGCCGGAGTGGCGGATAAAACCCCTGCATGATGCCGCGCGGTCTCATGATTAACCCATTACATTGAACAAGAACCATGCCAAGACCATTTCATTGGGGTTTGCCCGTAATCCCAGGCCGAAATCGGGGTGAACTTCACGCAAAATGCGTGCGCCTCACGCACCCGCCGCCCCGAAAAGTCCAGGCGGCCGGGTGACGTTAATGACGCAGAGCAGACGGTCCGGCTCAGCGCTGCGTTCAGCCGGCAAAGCTTTCCGCCAACGCCACCGCCTGAAGCATCGCCTTGGCTTTGTTGACCGTCTCCTGATATTCGCCTTCGGGCGTCGAATCGCTCACCCAGCCACCGCCGGCCTGGATGAAGGCCTGGCCCTTTTTGACGAGCGCGGAGCGGATCGTAATGCAGCAATCGAGATTGCCATTGAACGAAAAATAGCCCACGCATCCGCCATAGGGACCGCGCGTCGTTTGCTCCAGCTCGGAGATGATCTGCATCGCGCGAATCTTGGGCGCGCCGCTGAGGGTGCCGGCGGGAAACGTGGCGCGCATTAAGTCATAAGGTGTTTTGTTCGCCGACAAATGGCCTTCCACCTGCGACACGATATGCATCACATGGCTGTAGCGCTCGATCACCATCAGGTCTTTCACTTGCACACTGCCGAAATCGCATACCCGGCCCAGATCGTTGCGCGCCAGATCCACCAGCATCACGTGCTCCGCCCGTTCCTTCGGGTCAGCCAGCAACTCCTGCTCGAGGGAGCGGTCCTCCGGCGGCGTGGCCCCGCGGCGGCGGGTCCCGGCGATCGGCCGAATCTCCACCTCGCGGTCCTCACAGCGCACGTGAGTTTCCGGGGACGCCCCAACCAGTGAAAAGCCACTTAGCTCCAGCAGAAACATGTACGGCGACGGATTCACCGAGCGGACGGCGCGGTAGAGGTCCAGCGGCGCAGCGTTCACGCGCGTCGAGAAGCGCTGCGACCCGACCACCTGGATGATGTCGCCCGACGTTATGTATTCCTTGGCCTTCAAGACATTCGCCAAAAACTTCTCCCGCGGCACGTTCGACTCAAAGGGCACGGGCGGCACGTTCTCGGGCAGGGTGATCGGGCGATGCTCGCTTGGTTGTTCCAGCAGCGCCACCAGCCGGTCAATCTCGCCAGTGGCTTCTTCGTACGCCTCGGCCGGGCTGGCGGCGTCCTCCAACACCGCGTTGACCAAAACCGTAATCGTCTGGGCGACGCGATCGAAGATGAGAAGCTGGTCAGCGATCAGGAAATAAATCACCGGCGTCCGCAGCTCATCGCGCGGCGGCCGGGGCACGACGGGCTCGATATCGTGAATGAACTCGTAACCGATGAAGCCGACCGCCCCGCCGGTGAACCGCGGCAAGCCGGCCACCGGAACGGAGCGATACCTCTGCATGACATGCTCGACCACGGCCAGTCCGTCGCCGGGGCAAAAAGCGCCGCCACCCGGCCGAGGACGGCCCGCTCGCCCTTGAGGCTGGACGTCAAAAGTCTCGATCACCTTGCCGTTCTCGATCACCTCGACCCGGTTGTCCAACTGCCGGATGACCGCCCGCGGATTGCAGCCCACAAACGAATAACGGCCCAGATGCTCTCCGCCCTCGACCGATTCGAACAAGAACGACTCCCCCTGCCCGCGGATTTTGCGGTAAGCCGAAAGCGGCGTTTCAATGTCCGCCAGCAGTCGGCGGGTGACCGGCACGAGGTTGCCCCGGCTGGCCAGCTTCAGGAACTCTTCAAGTGTGGGAGAATACATTTTTTGGGTCCCTTCCTTTGGGTTGCGGCTCCTGGGCTGCGCAAAGATCGAGGGGCCTCGCCTTTCGGACGGCGCGCGCCGGGGTGGATTCCGCAGGCAATCTCCGTTGCGCGAGCCGCGCGTTATTGATCATCGAGCGCCGCAGCCGCCAGATGCCCAGCAGAGTGTAGAAAGCGACCGCCAGCGCGTACGCTACAATGCCCAGGCCGATGGCCAGCGGCACCAGCCGCCAATCACTAAAGTAGATCACCGCCGCGCCCACACCGGCCGTCAACGCCGTCTGGGCGAACAGGCAAAACAAGTAGAGCGTGACACTGGTTTCCTGCACCCGCTCGACGTGCCATTCGCGGTAAAGCTGCTCGCCGAGCGAGCGCATCAGCCAGGCCGATTGAAAATTGCGCGCCGCCACCAGCACGCTGGTCGTGCTGATGACAATGGCCGGCAGCGGCCAGAACGCGAACCCAAAGCACAGTGCCACATTCAGCGGGATGCCCCATTTCCAGCCGAGTTTCTTCGCGATCGGGTTTCCTTCCAGCACCATGTTGGGCGTGGCCACCCAGGTGCTGAAGAAGTCCATGCCGCGCGAAACGAACAGCAGCACGAACATCAAGCCGTAGCTGCGGCTGGCAAACTGGACGAATTCTTCCATTAGCGCCTTCCGTACATCTGCTCGGGCGTCTCGAGTTGCGCTTCGGTGGTCCTGAACGTCGCCCCGTCACTCTGAACGGCCCGGAAGAAACAGGAGCGATAGCCTTCGTGGCAGGCTGCCCCTACCTGCTCCACCTGGATCAACAGCGCGTCGCCGTCGCAATCAAACGCGATGTCCTTGACGCTCTGCGTGTGGCCGCTCGATTCGCCTTTCATCCAGAACTTCTGCCGTGACCGGCTCCAGAAGTGTGTCTTGCCCGTCGCGATGGTTTTTTCGAGCGACGCCCGGTTCATCCATGCCATCATCAGCACCCGGCCGGTCTTCTGCTCCTGAATAATCGCGGGAATCAGCCCGTTCGCGTCAAACTTCAGTTGATCGTAAAAGGTCATTTATGTCGGCCATTAAGCTAACAGATTCTGCCCCGCCGACCATGAAAAAATCGCGTGTGCCATCATATAAACGATCTGCCAACCTGTTGGCGGCGCTGTCGCTACGCCACTCAGGCCGGTGGCGGCAATGAAACACGCCGCCGGCTGGCAATAGAAAACTCGAGCTTCGGATTTCGGCCTTACTTCGGCTTTCGGTTTTCGGATTTCCTCAGTCCCTCGGATCAGGCCGCGCCGCGTTGACGCACTTTCTCCTTCTTCTCCTCGAAATCGGCCCGCAAGGACTTGCGATCGCTCGCCAGTTGCTTCTCCAACTGCTCCAACGCCTGGGCGTCGCCGCTGTCTATTGCTTTCGCCATCTCGCCCTTGAGGAGAAGCTCGCGCTCGGCGATTTTCGCGGCGCACCGGGACTCCAGTTCGGCCAGCTCCGCCTTCTGCTCGGCGGTCAGCTTGACGGTCGGCGCGGTTTTGCTCAGCCGTTCCATCGCAAGTTCATAGGCGGTCTTCATATTGGCATAAGGATTTTGACAACGCACCGTAACCCACCATCATGCTCCAGCGCAAGTGCATGAAATCTGAAACATGAAACGTGAAACGTGAAAAGGCCCCCGTCACCGCCAGCCGCCGCGCCCGGCCTGCCGCCCGCGCTGCGCCGCTATCTCTACTTCACCGCCGCAGTCACCGGCGCCGCGATTATGATTGTCGAGATTCTCGGCGCCAAAATGCTCTCGCCCTTCGTCGGCCTCTCGCATTTCGTGTGGACCGCGCAGATTGCGGTGACGTTGGTCGCGCTGGCCTGCGGTTATTACGCGGGCGGGCGGCTGGCTGACCGCTCGCAGCAGCTCGCCCGGCTTTACTGGGCCATCCTTGCCGCGGCCCTTTACCTCGCCTTGACGGTGTGGATCTGCCAACCGGTCGCCGATTGGTGCCTCGACTTCAACCTCGCCGTCGGTTCCCTGCTGGCTTCGGCCATTCTGTTCTTCGTCCCGCTGGCGCTGCTGGCGATGACCGGCCCTTTTCTCGTCCGCGTAATCACCTCGTCCGTCGCCGGCGTAGGCGGCAACGTCGGCCGGCTCACCTCCATCGGCACGCTGGGCAGCTTGGCCGGCACCCTGCTCATCGGCTATCTGCTGATTCCCCGGCTGCCCAACTCGTTCACCATGTTTTTCACCGCGCTGGCGCTGGCCCTGGTCTGCGCCGGCTATTTCCTCTTCTGCCGCCGCCGATGGCCCGCGGCCGTGGTCCTGTTCCTTGCGCTCGCCTCCGCCATCGGCGCCAGGAACTATCTGACTCCGACGCCCCGCTACCGCTTCGTGACCGAGCGGTTTCGGGGCAACTCGAACTTCGGCTTGCTCCAGGTCGTTGATCGCCCTGACGGCGGCTGCCGTTATTACCTCAACGATAACCTGGTCCAGAACACCTACGATCCGCAGCGCAAGCTGAGCGTCTCCCATTTCACTTACGCGCTCTCGGGTTTGGCGCGGGCCTACACCACCAACATCGCCGACGTCCTCTGTATTGGCCTGGGCGTCGGCATTGTGCCGATGGATTTCGCCCGCCAGGGCGCACACGTGGATGTCGTGGAAATCAACCCCGCCGTGGTGCCGATGGCAGCCCGCTTCTTCGACCTGGACACCAACAAACTCCACCTGACCCTGGACGACGGACGCCATTTCCTGAACCGCTGCCGCAAACAATACGACACTGTCATCCTCGACGCTTTCCTTGGCGATTCCTCCCCCTCGCATCTGCTGACGCGCCAGGCCTTCGCCTCCATCCAGCGTGTTCTGCGCCCCGGCGGCACGCTCGTCATCAACAGCTTCGGTAACCTCGAACCGGGCCGCGACTTCTTCGCCGCCTCCCTCACCCGCACCCTGCAAGCCGTCTTCCAGTCGGTGCGCGCCCACACCAGCGGCGACGGCGGCATCTTCTTCGTCGCCTCGGACCGCCCGGCGCTCGAGTTCGTCCGCCCGCCCGACCTGGCCAACGTCCACCCCGACGTCCTCGACGACACTCGGTCCACCTACGCCGGCGTCGTGGACACCCTCCCGGAACATGGCCGCGTCCTGACCGACGACTACAACCCAGCCGAGTTCTATGACGCCCGGAACCGGGAAGAGTTCCGCCGCCAACTGGCCATGGCCGCCAGGAGAATGTAGCGAAGCCACCGGTGATCTGGGTTGCGGGCTCCGCTTTGCTCCAGCCCCGCTGGCAGCCTCAGCGCTCCTGACCTGCAAGCGGAGTTTTGCAAGGGCGGGCAAATAAGTTGGGTCGGTTCTGGCGGGCCGGGTGGCTTAATTAACGTTAAATGCGTTCCGTGCCGCAAGTCCCACTGCCCTTGTTCCCGGCCGCCAGGACGAACCAGGCTAGGTACAACGGTAGTGCAACGGTACCACTACGGAACCACTACGGAACCACTCCCATGTGGATCGCGATCCACATGGGAGTGGTTCCGGTGTGCTACCGTTGCACCACGCTCACCACATGGGAGCACTACCGTTGCACCACCGTTGCACTACCGTTGGTACACGCTCCTACTACCGTCAGATCACCGTCGCCGTGGAGACAACGGGAAGAGAATTCCCCGAAACCGCCTGTTCGCGCTTTGGACCCCTGAACCGAAGGACGAAAACATCGAACACCCAACAGTTCGATGAAACTATCTGTGTGCATCTGTGTCCATCTGTGGTTAAATGCCTCCCATGCAAGACGATCGGAAAACGCTCGACGACGGCAACAGGATGACTGAACTGGAGCGGCTGCGCCACTCCTGCGCGCACGTCATGGCCACCGCCATCCTGCGCCTCTGGCCCGACGCCCAGTTCGCCGCCGGGCCGCCCGTCGAGAACGGGTTTTACTACGACGTGGACCTCCAACACCGCATCACGCCCGAAGACTTCCCGGCCATCGAAGCCGAAATGAGGAAGGAGATCAAAGCCAATCGGCCCTTCGAGAAGATCGTTGTCACCCGGGAGCAGGCCATTAAAGACTCCGAGAG
>Ga0182021_10007194_pt1 | contig 13178 bp, 11 predicted proteins | sample 612E3MmetaG_FD_120493 | JGI IMG/M metagenome (GOLD analysis project Ga0182021, IMG submission 120493) | Permafrost microbial communities from Stordalen Mire, Sweden - 612E3M metaG (Illumina Assembly) | ecosystem: Environmental > Terrestrial > Soil > Wetlands > Permafrost | place: Sweden... | reverse complement strand
GGCGTGCGTCGTCCGGAGTTTACGATTCCGCCATTTTGCATGACCTACGACTTTGACACCCCCATCGAGCGCCGCGGCACGGACTCACAGAAATGGCAAAAATACGCGGGTCGGGACATTCTCCCACTGTGGGTCGCGGACATGGATTTTCGCTCGCCGCCCGAGGTCATTGCCGCCTTGCACGCCCGCGTTGGGCACGGCGTTTTCGGCTACGCGCGGCCAACGTCATCCACGATCGACACGATCATCGGTGCGATGCACGCCCGCTATGGCTGGAGCATCGAACCATGCTGGCTCGTCTGGCTGCCCGGACTCGTGGTCGGCCTGAACGTTACCGCGCGGGCCTTTGCCCAGCCGGGAGAGTGCGTGCTTTGTCACACACCGGTTTATCCGCCGTTCATGACGGCGCCGGTCAACCAGGGCCGCCGCGTGACGACGGTGCCCCTGGCACTGGACTCGACGCAGCGGCGCTGGGAAATCGATTGGGACGCGACCGAGCGAGCGGTCACACCGCAGACCAGGATCTTTCTGCTCTGCAACCCCCACAATCCGATCGCGCGGGTTTTCCGGCGCGACGAGCTCGACCGGATGGCCGAGTTCTGTCTGCGGCACCACCTGCTGCTGTGTTCGGACGAGATCCACTGCGATCTGATCCTGGATGATCTTCCGCACGTTCCGGCGGGCACTCTGGGGGCGGAGATCGCGCGGCGCACCATCACCCTGATGGCGCCGAGCAAAACCTACAATTTGCCCGGGTTCGGCACCTCATTCGCGATCATTCCCGACGCCACCCTGCGCCGTCAGTTTGTCCACGCGACCGCAGGCATCGTGGCGGAGGTGAATTGCCTTGGTTTTGCCGCCTGCGAGGCCGCCTATCGCCACGGCGAACCATGGCGCCGCGCGCTCCTGGGCTATCTGCGCGGCAATCGCGACTTTCTCCTTGATTACCTTGCACGCGAATTGCCGGGCATCCGGGTCGAAGCGCCGATCGAAGCCACCTATCTTGCCTGGCTCAACGTAGCTTCGCTTGGGCTGGTGGACCCTGTCGCCCATTTCGAGCGGCATGGCGCCGGCCTGTTCGATGGCCGCCACTTCGGGGCCGATCCCGGCACCCATCTCCGCTTCAACTTCGGTTGCACCCGAGCCACCCTGGCGGAAGCGCTCACGCGCATGAAACAGTCGGTCGCGACAGATCATTGAACTTCGCCTTTGAGTCTTTGCGCCTCCGCGTGAGCCATCCGTCAGCCGTTCCGCTGCGATCCACCGGGGTTCCTTTCCAGCCGGCCGGCTAGCGCGACCGGCGCCGGCTGTCAGCGCCGGAGCGCCACCTCGAGCAACTCGTCCACGCTGGTGTCGGCGACGCACTGGTAGCGGTCGCTGGCGCCGTAGTAGAGTTTGATCGAGCCGTCCGGCTCGACAACGTGCGAGGAGGCGAAAACGCAATTCGGAGTGTGGCCAAAGTGCTCATACGGTTCCTCCGGAGTGAGGATGCACTCATCACCCACCCGGATCATCTCGGACGGGCGGTCGAGCCGCGAGAGGCACACGCCGGCGTGGTAGATGTACTCGTAGTCGCACACGACCGAAACGGCGTGGAAGATGATCAACCAGCCCTCCTTGGTCCGGATCGGTGTGCCGCAGGGCCCGATCTTGCCCCATCCGTAGGAGCATTGCCCCTTTTCCATCAGCAGCCGGTGGTCGCCCCAGAATTTCGCATCCGGCGACTGGGTCACCCAGATCTCCCCGAGCGCGTTGGGCCGCTCGAGGGCGGTGAAGAGCCCGTCGATCTTCTCCGGGAAGAACACGGTGTTGCGGAATCCCGTTCCAGTGATGAATCCCTCCCATTTGAATGTCCGCATGTCCTTCGAGGTCATCAAGCCCATGCGCGCATCGGACGCATGGCAGCAGAATGTCATGTAATGGGTGTCGCCAACCTTTGTGATTCGCGGGTCGTATTGCACGCGGGCGTAGCGGCGGTACTCGGGATCGTCGGGCATCGGGATGATCCCGCCGATCTTCCACTGGTCGTAGCCGTTGGGAGACTCGGCCAGACAGAAGATGTCGTTGAAGTTGTAGCCCTCGCAGCGCAGCACCATCACGTAGCGGTCCTCATGCTTGACGACCGAGCTGTTATAGACGCCCCGGCAGGAAAACGGCACCAGGTCGGCGGTGATGATGGGGTTGTGCTTGTAGCGGCGCACGGGGCGCCACTTGGAATAGACGCGTTTTTCGGCGAACGTGACCGGATTGAGTTTTTTCATGGTAAAGGAGCGGACGCTGCCCGGTGCCGGGCCGGATGCCGGGAGCGGCCCACACGTTGCCAATGGGATGGTGCAATTGGCGACCAGAAAAAAAACGGGATCCGGGGCTCGCGAGACGCGCTTCCGGCCGCGGAAAGCACGGGGAACGGGTCGTGGTCTCTGCGTTTGGATAGCCAGGCAAAACTCCCGGCCGCCGCGTCGCGGCAAAAAAGGGTGGCATCGGTGCGAGGAATGGATTTGCTGACGCTCCATGACCAGATGGGCCAAAACATGGGGCATGATTTGGCTGACAGCCGCAGTTTCGCTGGCGGCGCCACTTCTCGATGAGCCGGTGGCGACGCTCACGTTGAAGGATGGCACGGTGCTGCGGGATGCGCGGGCGAAGGGGTTTCTGGCGAAGGTCGTGATGGTAAAACACCGGGACGGCGCCCGGACTGTGGCCTACGAGTTGTTCCCGGACGAATTTCAGGCGGCCTTGGCGGCGAGACGATCTGCCGCCCAAGCCAGTGCGCAGATCGACCAGGCCCAGAGTGAGGCGGAGGCACAGAAGCAGGCACAAGCCCGGGCCACTGCATCGCTCGCGGGCCGGTCGGTTGCGCCCGAAGCGGGGCTGAATCAGGTATGCCGGCTGACCTTGACCGCCAGCAAGGGCAACGTGGCGATTCTGAGAATCGAGAATGTGTCCGATCAAACCGCCGCCCTCGTCCCGTGGCAGCTCGTGGGGCAGACGCATTCAGGGGAGTTGTTCTTGGGGAGGCACTGGGTTGGACTCAATGAAGAAGGCCGCGTGGCGGTGACGTTGAAAAGGCAGCAGTTAATCGACGCGCACTCCACCGTGACCCTGGGGTTGCTGCTGAATGCTCCGCCCGACATCGAGGACGGTCGCATCGAAGGCGTGTTTTGGAGATTGCAGCCGGCCGGGCGCTAGCATTCGTACCAAAGGGAACGGCCATTTTCGCTGTTTCGGCAAGTTCTCCGAACGCGTCGGGGGGCTTGCCGGCGGGCCGTTGTCTCGATGAGCTATGGCCCGGCGACAAGCACCAGCCCTGCACACCTCCTTTTGGTGGGCCTCGACTTCATAGCCAAAGCGCGCCCCGACCGCATGAATCCGACGGAGCCGCTCGACCTGGCCCAGGGTCATCCTGTGCCGGTCGAAGGATGAGCAGAGCCGAAGGGCAACGAAAAGCAGCGCCGATCAGCGCGCTTTCTTTGCCTGCTTCGCTTCCCTTTTCTGTTTGGGCGTCTTCTGCGGAGCTTTCCTGTTCTGTTTCTTGGAGTCTCGTGTCTTTGACATGTTGTTCCTTGGTTGATGTTGACCGGCAGAGATGGAAGGAGGGCGGCGCTGGCCCGCGGTTTGATTGGCGTTACGCGGTGCCGTACGATGCGCCACTGCGATGGCTTCCGGCCCGTGTGTGGTGTGATTCTACAGCGACAATCCGGTGGCGTCGAATCATTTCCCCAATCCGCATCGATCACACGGGCGGTCGCTGCGGGTCAATGCGTCCGCGTGGCGAGGGATTGCACCAATGCCAGGAGGAACGAGGTGTCGCCCGAGAGGGCACGAAACGCCTGGCAGGCTGCGGCTGATTGCTCGTTCGCCATGCGGCGCGAGGCATCCAGGCCGTGCAGAGTTGCGAACGTCGCCTTGCCCGCCTTCGCGTCCTTGCCCGGGGTCTTGCCGAGGGTCGCGGCGTCGGCCGTGGCGTCGAGGATGTCGTCGACGATCTGGAACGTCATGCCGAGGCTGGTGCCGCCGGAACGCAGGATCGCGATCGAAGCCGGGGTCGCTCCGCCGATCATGGCTCCCAGCACCAGGGATGCGCGGATCATGGCGGCGGTCTTGCCGGCGTGAATCGAACGGAGCATCGCGTCGGTCACGGCGGGCGATCTCTCCCCCAGCAGATCGAGCATCTGGCCGCCGATCAGATGGCGGCTGCCCGCCGATTCCGCGAGCTCCGTGCATAACGCGACAGCCAGGGGCGGGTTCAAGGCGTACGCTCCGTTCAGCAGCAGAAACGCCTGGGTCAGGAGCGCATCGCCCGCGAGCAGCGCGGTGGCCTCGTCGAACGCCTTGTGGCAGGTCGGGCGCCCCCGGCGGAGATCGTCGTTGTCCATGCACGGCAGATCGTCGTGAATTAGGGAATACGTGTGGACGCACTCCACGGCCACGGCGGCCGGGACGGGATCGGTCCGCCCCTCCGGATCGAAAAGCTCCGCTGCGGCAAGCACCAGCACCGGCCGGAGACGCTTGCCCCCGGCTTGCATCGCATAGCGCATCGCCTCGTGCAGGCGGGCGGGCGCGACGCCCGCCTCGGGGAGTTCCCGGTCGATCCCGCGTTCAACCCGCGCGACCAGCCCGGCAAATTTGGTTGTGAACTCCATGGACGGCTTTGTACGCTGCGCGGTTTATTCCCCACGCAATGCCCACGCTCGAACCGGTTTGCAAACGCTTATTCTCGAATCAGCCGTCACTGTTGAAATGCCTGTTGGGCGGATTGCTGATGCTGGTGCCGGTCGGGAACTTTCTCGCGTTTGGCTTCCTCTATGCGCTGATCGATCAGGCGCGGCGTGGCGAGGATCCGGAACTGCCCTCGTGGAGCACGTGGCGGCGGCTGTTTGTCGACGGCGCGATCGCCTTCGTCATCTTCACGGTGTTGGGAGTCGGTCCGATCTGCGCCGGCTGGGTGTTGTCGTGGCCGCTGCGCTCGCTGGCAATCGGAGCGCTGACCCACGTTCCGCTGATCCCGGGAGTCGTGCTGGCGGCTCCACTGACGGCGGCTGGAATCTACCAATACCAGAAGAGAAAGAGCTTTCGCGCGGCATTCGACCTCTCCGAACTCGCGGGGATGCTGGAATCCACCCGGGCCGGATTCTGTGTGCCAACGCTGGCGCTTCTCGGATTCATCGCTGTCGGGTATCCGCTGCTGCCCATCACGCTGTTCATGGGATTGGCGGTGGCATTCGCATTCTATGCGGCGTTCTTCCGGGCAATAGAAGAGTCTCGCAAACGCGGGACGCGTTCTCCATATAGCTGACGATTCATTCATGCCGACCTACGAGTATAGCTGCCTGAAATGCGGCAAGACGTTTGAGATGTTCCAGTCGATGAAGGACGCGCCGATCGCGACCTGCACCTGTGGGAAGAACGGCAAGGTGCGACGCCTGGTCGGTCGCGGCGCCGGAATCATCTTCAAAGGCAGCGGTTTTTACGAGAATGACTACCGTCGTCGCCTTCCCAAGGCCCAGAAGGGCGGCGCGGGTGGCGAGAACGGGGCAAAGGGTTCGAGCAGCCCCGCCCCGACTCCGGCCGGACCGGCCGCCCCGACCCCTTCCACAACGCCCGCGAAGGAACAGAGTTGATTCCGCCGCAGCCCACGAAAGGCAATCCATGGCTTCTTCCAGCAAGATTGACAGGGCCAAATACGGCCCCAGCACGATTGAAGTGCTGCTCGGTGCAGTACTCAGCCTCATATTTGGGGCCGTGCTTGCATTGATCTATCTGATCGTGCAGCCGGTGCAGATCGGAAACACACCTGCCAAGAGCGAGGCGGCCAGCCCGGTGGTGTACATCAAGGGGACCCAGGATGGAGATCGCGGAAAGCAGTGGTTGCGCAAGAAGCAGCTCTTCACCGAGGGCAGTTCGGTGGAGGTCAATGAAGACGAACTCAACGCCTGGATGACGGCGGGCACGGTGCCGGAGCCGCCAAGGGCCCCCGATGGCAAGAAACCGGGCAAGACAGCCGATGACAAAAAGACGGGCAAGGCAGCCGATGACAAGAAGCCGGATCAGACGGCTCCAGCGGGCTCCACCGGATTGATTCAGTTCGGCACACCCAATTTCCATATCTCGAACGGGGTGTTCCAAATCGGTTACGAAACGGAAGTCAACCTGGACATGCTGGGGCTCAAACAATCGCTCATCATGCAGGCGTCGGGCCGGTTTGTGAAGACCCCGGATGGTTTCGCCTTTGCCGCCGACAAGTTCTACATCGGTTGCTGCCCGCTGCACAAGCTGCCCATCGTTGGGAAGTTGGTCCTCGATCGAGTGCTGGCAAACGAGAAGGTCCCGGAGAATCTTTTGTCGGCGTGGAAGAAACTCTTCGACGTTTCCGTCGAAGGAGACTCCCTGAAGCTGACGATTCCGTGAAGACCTGACCCGGATGCTTCCCAGCTCCATCCGCCGCGCAGCCACAGCCCGTTCCAAGTGCATGCCTGCCGGCCCCGGGGGGCGAGGACATCCGGGCTGACGGAGCCTGAATCCGCAATGTCCGCTTCCGATCGCAAGCCCGCATTCAGCCGCCTGCTTCCGCCGATCGGCTCGCCTGGGTATCACATCCTGCTCGGGTGCGTGGCGATCTTCATTCTCGGCCCGCTGGGGGGCATCTCGGCGGCGTTCATGAATTTCTCCATCGGCTTCTTTATCGGCGGGCAGGTTTTGGCGGGCATCCTGGGGAGCACGATCACGCTGGGGTACGGACCGGAAGGGAAGCATGGCGCCAACTACATGCAGACCATGGCGGCCTCGGTCGCCGGCATGTGCGGCATGGCGGTGCTGATCCAGGCCCGCTATTGGCTCGGGCTGCCCGAGGTTCCCGCCTGGGAATTGGTCCTTTACTACACATGCATCGGCATGTTCGGCGTCGGCCTCGGCATGGTCTACACGCCGATCGTGGTCGACCGGATGCAGCTGGCGTTTCCCTCGGGCCTGGCGGTCGCGAACATCCTCCGGGCGCTCACCGACAAGGCGCTCCTGAAGAAATCCGTGGCCAAGCTCGGCGGCGGCATTTTCGCGGGCTATGCGGGAGGGCTGCTGTCGCTAAATCCGCCTGCCGCGATCGCGACGGCTGTCGAAAAGCTGGGCCTTTCCGCCTCGACGTTCGGCGCGGGGATGATCGTGGGGGCGCGGATCGCCATTCCGGCGCTGGTGGTGGCGTTGATCGGCGACATGATGAAACCCTACCTGATCAGCATCGGCTGGCTCCACGAGGGCGAGCCGTTCCGCAAGATCGGTTTCATCTTCGCCCTGGGGACGATCCTCGGCGCGGCGATCGTGGACATCAGTCTGATCCTTGGGGAGGCGGTGAGGAGGTTTGGCGCGAAGGACGCGGCGCCGGCCAAGCCGGCCGATGACTGGAAGCGCGTCAACGTGTACCGGCTGGTTTCCTGGGTCGTGTTCTGGGGCGTGGCGGTGGCGGTCGTGGGCCACTCGGTGATGGGCGAGCCGATGCGGTATCTCGTGGTCTGCATCGCGCTGGCGTTCGTGTTCGTGCTGGTCAACGGCATTTCCGCCGGCATCTCCGATTCCAACCCGATCTCCAGTGCCTTCGTGATGACCGTGTTCATTCTGGCGGCGATCGGGCTGACTGACGCGGGCACGGGATTGATGTGCGCCTCGATCCTGCTGATTTCATGCAGCGAGGGCGGCGACATGCAGCAGGACCGGTCCACCGGCTGGCGGCTGGGCACAAACCGGGTCGTCCAGTTTCGCTATCAGGTGATCGGAATCGCGATGGGCGCGGTGCTGGCGGTTGCGCTGGCCAGGATCTTCCTGAATGCATTCCCGGTGCTCAAGGCCGACCAGTTTGCCGGGCATGTTGAAGGCGCGCAGCACTGGCAGAGCGCGATGACCTTCAAGTTCGTCGGCGCCCTGCGCGGCATCACCACCTCCCAGCCGCACATCATGACGGCGCTGAAGCTCGGCATTCTCATCGGCCTGGGCACGGAGGTGGCGCGAAAGCTCGTCAAGCGCATGGCACGCTACCGCGACTGGATCAAGCATTCGCCTGACGGGAAGGTGTTCGACTTCGTGTTCGACGCCGTCCTGCTGCCCAGCCCGTACGCGTCGAGTTTCGGCGGGTTCGTCGAACTGGCGACCTGCTGGTGGTGGGCGGGCGGAGGCATTGTGAGCTCGCTCTACGAAACCGCGATGGCCCGGCTGAACTTGACCCGCGGAAAATCGGCCGAAGGCGACGTCCCGTCCGACATGAGCACGACATCCCTGGTCGGCGGCGGCCTGATCGCCGGGGATTCCCTCGCGGCGCTGAGCTACGGGATCTGGCTGCTGCTGCACACGATCCTGTAGGGCCGCTCCACGGCGGACAACTGGAGACGCGACGCCCTCGTCGCGTCTTCAGCGGGCATACGCGTGACGAGGACGTCGCGTCTCCATACAACATCCGGGCCGAGCCAGCGCCTTGCTTGCCAAACTTGACCAACGAGAGAATTGCGGCATGACCCGATCAGGTTTGCCCTCGGTTCCTTCCGTGGCAGACCGTTGAACAGACCATGATACGAAATGCCACAGTCGAAGATGCAGGAGCGATTGGCGCGATCTACAATCCCTACGTGCTCGGATCCACGATCACGTTCGAAGAGGAGGAGGTGCCGGTGGAAGCGATGCGTGCCCGGATCGCCGAAGTGACGGAAACGTATCCCTGGCTGGTCTATGAAGATCGGGGCGAGGTGGGCGGGTATGCGTACGCCGCGCGATGGCGCCATCGAGCTGCGTATCGACATTCAGTGGAAACCACGGTCTATTTGGCACCGCTTTTCCAGAGGCAGGGCATCGGCCGGAGGCTCTACGTCGAATTGATCGAGAAGCTGCGCGCGCTTGGAATCCATCGGGTCATGGGAGGTATTGCCTTGCCGAACGCAGGAAGCGTCGCGTTGCACGAAAGGCTGGGGTTCAAGAAGGTCGCTCATTTCGGAGAAGTCGGACGGAAGTTCGATCGATGGATCGACGTTGCCTATTGGCAGTTGGATCTTTGAGCGGGGTCCGCGCAGTATGACCGCGCATTACCAATGATGCCGCGGTCAACGAACGGTATGTAGGGCCGGACCTTGTGTCCGGGCCGGTTCGTGATCGAGGGATGGTCCGCGCACAAGGCGCGACCCTACCAAGATCGACGCAGCGCAGAGTGGTTTCGGCTGTGCAATGTAGATTAATTCTTCTAAGAAATCTGCCGCCAGCGTGTCTTTATCAATGACACCATGCTCGGCCCCTCGTCCACCGCCGTGGAACCCTTGTTCGTGAACCATCCTCAGCCGCCACCGCAGAGATCCTCGAACGCAGTGGTGCCGCTCCCGGTGGCCGCGAAGGCTGCGCGGCCGGACATCGGCTCCCTGTTCCGATCCGAGGAAAGCGGGCTGTTGCGGTTCGCCATTGGACTCGTCGGCCGGCGCACGGTGGCGGAGGAGCTGGTGCAGGAGACGTTCCTGCGTCTGCACCAGGTGTGGGACGAGGTCGAGAACCCAAGGGCGTGGCTCTATCGCAGCCTGCGCAACCTCGCGCTCAACCACCTGCGCGACCGGCCGAAGGAGACGGAGCTGCCGGAGGACGCCGTCGCGAATGCGGAGGGTTTGCCGGCGGAACGGCTCGGTCGGAGCGAGGCCGTCGGCATGGTGCGGCTGTTCCTCGCGGAAATGTCGCAGGACGACCGGGTCCTGATCCGGCTCAAATATCACGACGACCTGAGGTACCGGGAAATCAGCAAACGAACGGGTCTCAGCGTCGGCAACGTTGGCTACCGGCTGCACCACCTGTTGAAAGGGCTCGCCGACAGCCTGCGGCACGCGGGCATTGAAGGGAGCCAGGGATAGGAGGCTGCCATGAATTACGACGAAAAGAACCCGGACGTGCAGAAAGAAATCGGACTCGAACTGGAGGCCCGGATTGTCGCCTGGGTTGCGGGAGAGGCGTCCGCGTTCGAGGTTGCCGAACTCACCCGCCTGACCGGCGAGAGGCCGGAACTCGCGATTTTCAAGCGCCGGATTGCGGCGGTCCAGGGATTGGTGGCCGAAGCCGTGCGTCCGGAGAGGAACCCTCTGCGGCTATCCCCCGAACGCCGGGCGAGCCTGCTCCAGGCGATCGGCGCGACCGGAACTGCGGAAGAAACTGTGCCAGCCGGCGCGGTGAAGGGTCCGCGGCTTTGGGTTACCCTACAGTGGCAGACCCGAGAATACCGTAGATGGCTGGCGGTGGCGGCGTGCGCGGTGCTTGGCCTGTTTCTCTTTCTCCTGTCCATTCCGTCTTTTCAGAGGGTCCGGTATGCCAGAATTAGCGAGAGCGATGGGGAATCGGATATCGCGTCGCATGCGGCCGGGCGCACCGACTCTTCGGTTCTCGAAAGGTTGACCGAGGCGTTCAAGTCGCGAGACATACTTTCCCGTGAGGCGCGCGCGTCCGATGAGGCACGACGCAGAGAGGTGATGGAATTCGCGATGGCCGATAAGGAGCGGCGGAAGAAGGCACCGGAAGATGCCGGCGTCGGGTCGGTGGCCGTCGCGCTGCCAGACGCGGCGGCTGCAACGTCGCCGGGCGAGGGTATCGATCAGGCACCGGCGCTTGCGGACATCCCCGTGGTGGTCCCGAATGCGACGTTCATTGAAATTCCCGCCCAGCCGCCGGTTCCTTCGGCAACAGATTCCGACGTCGTTGCCATGGCCCCCATGGTGGTCGAGGGAGCGGCTGATGCCACTAGCTACCGGGCCACTTCAACGCTGGCCGGCACCCGCGTGCGGACAGATCTGCGCAACGTCGCACAGTCTGTTTCTGTCGTCACGGAACAATTCCTCAAGGACACGGGAGCCAAGAACAGCCAGGACCTGCTCAAGTACACCCCCGAAACAGAAGTCGGGGGAGTGGCAGGAAATTTCTCCGCGGGCAATGGAACTTCCGCCCGCGTCGGCGGGCAGGACTGGGCAAGCAAGACCGGCGACTTCAACCAGACAGGAATTGCAGCCGATGCAGTTGTGGCCGCCAGCGTCGAGCAGGCGAACAGGGCCGAATCGATCCCGTCAGGGTCGGGCGGTTCCGCCGACAACAAGGGTCAGATCTCCGGAGGCAAGTCCGAGGGATTAGAGGTGTTTTCCCAATACGTCGTCGGCGCTTCCGCAGAGCCGGTGCAACGTGCGAGAAAGACGTCTGCCGGCCACGTCGTGGCCAAATCGGACGCGTCAGCCGGGGGCGCCGGCCGCGATGATGACAAGCGGGCGGAACCCGCGGCCCGGCCGGCGCCGCCCGCCGACGTCTCCATCGAGACCAACGCCGCCAAGGAGCCCGTCTCCACATTCTCGCTGCATGTAAGCGACGTCTCGTTCCGGCTCGCGCAGGCGGCCCTGGCCCGCGGCGAAGCGCCCGCCCCCGCGGCCATCCGACCCGAGGAATTCTACAACGCCTTCGACTATGGCGACCCGGCCCCCGCGGCGTCGGAAAAGATCGCGTGCAGGATCGAACAGGCGGCCCATCCGATCCTGCAGCAGCGCAACCTGGTGCGGATCGCAATGCGCGTCCCGGCCACCGGTCGCGGCGCGGGCCAGCCGCTGCGCCTGACGGTTCTGCTCGACACTTCCGGTTCCATGGAACGGGAGGACCGCGCGGCGTCCGTGCATCGCGCAATGGAGGTTCTGGTTTCGCTGCTCGGTGCGAACGACCGGCTGACGCTGATCGGCTTCGCCCGACAGCCGCGCCTGCTCGCCGAGCAGGTGCCCGGTGACCAGGCCCGCCAAGTTTTGGACATCGTCATGCGCACGCCCGCCGAGGGCGGCACGAACATCGAGGAGGCGCTCAAGCTCGGCAGCGAGCTCGCCCGCCGAAACCTCGACCCGCAGGCGCAGAACCGCATTGTCCTTCTGACCGACGGCGCCGCCAATCTCGGCAACGCCGATCCCGCCCAGCTCGCCCTGGCGGTCGAGACGCTGCGCCAGCAAGGCGTCGCGTTCGACGCGTGCGGCGTCGGGACCGACGGACTCGACGACGCCATTCTCGAGGCGCTGACCCGGAAGGGCGACGGACGCTACTACGTCCTTGATTCGCCGGAATCGGCTGACGCCGGGTTTGCGCGGCAACTCGCGGGCGCCTTCCGTCCCGCCGCCGAAAACGTCAAGGTGCAGGTGCGGTTCAACCCGGCGCGGGTCCGCAGCTACCGCCTGATCGGATTCGAGCACCACCGGCTGCGGGAAGAAGACTTCCGCAACGACAAGGTGGACGCGGCGGAGCTGGCCGCCGAGGAAGCCGCTGTGGCGCTGTACCAGGTCGAGCCGCTCCCGCAGGGCGAGGGCGAGTTGGGAGAGGTCTACGTGCGTTTTCGGGACGCGGCGACGCGCAGCATGGTCGAGCGTTCGTGGACGATGACCTACGAACCGAATGCGCCCGCTTTTGACCGGGCGACGCCGACGATGCAACTGGCCGGCACCGCCGCGCTGCTGGCCGAGAAGCTCCAGGGCGGGGCAATGGCCGGCCAGATCAGACTGGAAGAACTCGCCCCGGCTGTGAACGCACTGCGCGGCCGCTACGAGCACGAGGTACGCGTTCAGCAATTGGTGGCAATGTTCGAGCAGCTGCGCCGGCTGGAGGGAAAATGAGCCGGGACCATGCATGTGTAGGAGCTCGCTCGCTCGCGACCCGTCCTCCACAGGTATGGCGAGGGGCGACGCCAAGCGTAGCGGCGCGGCTTCCCGCGCCGGAGCCGGACGCGGCTCCGCCACGGAATCGCCTGTCCCTCGACTCCGCTCGGGACCCTGACCCATTCGACTCTGCTCAGGGTCATCCTGAGCCTGTCGAACGGATGAGCTTTTCGAACGGGCAAGCAGGCTCCTACAGCTCGCATCATCAGAGTCCGTGGCTGCGAGCGCCAGCGGGCGGTGCCTGAGTACAACATTCGTCCACAAACGCTTCCAACCCGAAGGAATCAACATGCACGCAAGAAACCCATGTAGCGTCGTTCTTCGACCGGCGTTCTCGATCCGGCAATCCGCCTGGCTGCGTTTGAACAATCTGATCCTGGCTGCCCTGGCTGGCGCGAGCTGCGTCATGGCGGCTGCGGCCGACAGCGCCAAAGTCTCGGCCGCGCTGACGCCGGAGGGCGGGCGGATTGTCGTTGAGGCGCAGGGTGTGCCGCCGGTTGTGCCGCTGTTCTT
>Ga0182021_10007193_pt1 | contig 13179 bp, 12 predicted proteins | sample 612E3MmetaG_FD_120493 | JGI IMG/M metagenome (GOLD analysis project Ga0182021, IMG submission 120493) | Permafrost microbial communities from Stordalen Mire, Sweden - 612E3M metaG (Illumina Assembly) | ecosystem: Environmental > Terrestrial > Soil > Wetlands > Permafrost | place: Sweden... | reverse complement strand
GGTACAGGCACTTCTGCACCCCAACGTAAATGGTATATTGGAAGGTCTTCTCTTTTCTGTTGCACTTGCCGTAGGCCTAACACCTGAACTTTTGCCCATGATTATCACCATAAACCTTTCGAAGGGTGCCATGGCAATGTCCAAGAAAGGAGTTATCGTCAAGCGCCTTTCAGCAATCGAAACGTTTGGCAGCATGAACGTTCTTTGCACTGACAAGACTGGAACACTTACAGAGAATCAAATAAAACTCGTTCTCCACATAGACATAGAAGGAAAAGACGACGATAAAGTACTGCAGTACTCGTTGCTAAACAGTACCTTCCAAACAGGACTCAAAAGCCCTCTCGACGAAGCCATCCTCAAACACAAAGAAATCGACATTTCAGGATTCCAAAAAATCGACGAAGTACCCTTCGATTTTGTCCGAAGACGCGTTTCAGTAGTGGTTGAAAAAGAAAGACAAAGATTCTTCATAGCTAAGGGTGCACCAGAAGAAATTCTCAAAGTATGTTCTTACTATGAACTTGAAGGCTTAATTTCCGACATAACTGAGGTAGACCGCAAAAAAATTGAGCAGAAATACTTTGACTTAAGCGCTGAAGGCTTAAGAGTGTTAGGTGTTGCCAGTAAAAAGCTCAGAGAAGAGAAAGCTGTTTACTCAATTAACGACGAATCCGATATGACCTTTTTGGGTTTTGTAGCTTTCCTGGATCCCCCGAAAGAAACCGCAAAAGAATCCCTCCAACTATTGGGCAAAGCAGGTGTTGAACTTAAGATTCTCACAGGCGACAATGAGCTTGTCACTAGAAAAGTTTGCGGAGAACTCGGTTTTGAGGTGAAGGGTATAGCTCTTGGAAACGAGATTTCCAAAATGTCCGATGAAGCGCTCTCAGCAATAGTTGAAGAAGTAAACGTTTTTGCACGAGTAACTCCTGCACAAAAAGACCGAATAATTAATCTTTTAAAGAGAAATGGTCATGTCGTTGGCTTCATGGGGGATGGCATAAACGATGCGCCTTCTCTAAAAACCTCTGATGTTGGTATTTCAGTCAATAACGCGGTGGACGTCGCAAGAGAATCAGCCGACATCATTTTGTTAAAGAACGATTTAACCGTGTTAGCGCAAGGTGTGCTTGAAGGACGCAAAACGTTCGGAAACACAATGAAGTATATCATGATGGGCGTAAGCTCTAACTTTGGCAATATGTTTAGCGCAGCTGGCGGTTCGGTGTTCTTGGGATTTTTGCCAATGCTGCCCATCCAAATTCTACTAAATAATCTTCTCTACGACACCTCCCAAACCGTGATGACAACCGACAACGTTGACCCCGAATACATTGAAAAGCCAAAGCGATGGGACATTTCATTCATAAGACGCTTTATGGTCACTTTAGGTCCAGTTAGTTCGCTTTTCGATTTCGTGACGTTCTTTATAATGCTGTTTGTTTTCCAAGCAGTCATTGATCCAAAGGTGTTTCAGTCTGTGTTCCAAACTGCATGGTTTACTGAGTCTTTATGTTCCCAAACATTAGTTGTCCTCATCATTAGGACACGGCGGATACCATTCTACAAGAGCAAACCAAGCAAGTATCTTACAGTAATGCTCTTGGGTGTTATTGGATTCGCCTTAGTTGTACCATTTACGCCATTGGGTCACATCTTCGGCTTCACGCCGCCTCCACCAGCATTCTACTTAGCGTTGGCAGGAATTTTGGGAGCTTACGCAGTATTGGCTGAAGCTGTCAAAAGATGGTTCTACAAACGTAATGCTCACCGTTTAGAACAGATCCGCGTGGTAAAAGTTAAGACAGTTTATTCGGATCGGTCAGTTCGGTTTATGCAGGATATGGTTGCAGTGATTAGTCTTCGAGCTGAAGAGGTATTCTCAATAGATTCATTTAATGATGATTTGAACAGCTCAATTAATTACCCCCTAAACCCCAACCAGTTGGCTCGAAACCTCCAGTACCTGCGGCGCTCAGGATTAATCAGTGTTGACTGGGGCAAGAGAACCATAAAACGGGAAAAAACGTTGAAAGACTACGTTAAAAAAGAAATAATTAGCGGTCCAATATGGGCTACGATAAGTGAAGATTGGCGAAAAATAAACGCTGTGATTCTCAGCAAGCGGGGAAGTGTTAACCCTGAATACCAACAATTGCTGGTGCAACAGTAAGAAACTGTGCGGTAACTTATTTCTTGAGTGTTTGTTAAGTCGAGAACTGCTTTAAGCGAAGCCAACCTAACAAAAAAGCACTCACTTTGTGAACTGCATTTAACAAGCAAGTAAATTAGTGTTCTCAAAAAATATTATTTACAGTAAAACCTAACGCAGAAGGCGGTTAGAAAATCATGAATAACACAAATATCTGCTGGAAATGCAAGCATAGTAAGTTGAAACTCAAGATACTTGTGCCCCGAAACATTACAACCAAAGAATACATTAACAAAACAGGCAATTTCCAATCCAAAATAGTGGCCATCAGCAAGGAAAAACGGGGCCAATACAACATTTGGTTCCGCTCAGAAGGGGCCCTAAGACTGCTTAGTTTTAAGATGTTGCATATCTGTAAACTAAAACATGGACAGGAAAAAACCGAGTGCGTGAGAGTATGCGAAAGCTATGACGCAAAAAACGACCAAACAACAATCAGCAACATAGTCTACAATAAAAACGTTAATTTTCAAAGCAGCGAAAAATAACTTTAAAAACAAATCTCTTTGTGAACAAAAATTGGAAGGGGTTTATGAGGTAGCAGCGAGGTCTTTTAGTTGTTTTTTGGTTAACCCCACGCCTGGTGTGGCGTCAAGTCTTTTTTCTACTTCCCCCTTCTTAAACAACAGCACCGTTGGGTAGTATTCTATACCGTATTTTTCGCAGACATCAGGCTTGTCATCGATTATTACGCTGATGCACTGTTGCGGGTTGTCTTTCGCGTATTCTTGGAAAATTGGCAAAAACCGTTGTGAATGCGGACACCAGGTCGCATAGAATAGTACAATGGCTTTTTCCTTAGACTTTAGTAGGTCATCGATGCTGCTTTTAGTGGTTGGTTTTTCATTGATTTTACCTTTGCTCATCTTCAATCACCTCTTGGTCTTGCTCAGGATAATGACTGCTATCACAAAAAGGCTTGTTAGTGGATTTTCCACATCGACACAAAGTCACTCGGTTCCTAACCTCATAAAGTTTACCGTCTGATGAATAAACGGGGATTCCTCCTCGAACCCAAATTGGACCATCAACGCCCATGGCGGGATCTTCAATTAAACCAATCGATTTCTCAAGCGACGGCTCGATATCTTTGCCCGATTGTTTATCTTTGACAGCCAGCCGCCCAGATGGGCAGTCGCAAGCGTTTCGAGTAGCGTTTTCTTTTAGTTTGGGATCGTCTGACCTTGGAATTTGCTGCCAGATGTCGCCTCCACGATGGCAAAACCGAGCGGAAGCACAAAGAATCTCGGCGTCTTTGAGTGTTAATTCGGGGCCTTCAATTGTCTTTGCCATTTTTCCAAATGCTTCATTGTCGCTTGTTTCGGTGCCGTCAAAATTTACTTTTACGTGTGTTCCATCACAGAAAGGCTTGTTACTGGTTTGTCCACATCTACATAAAGTGTACGTCGGTGAAGTCTCGAGTTTTTCGCTCATTAACCAGTCTACGGGAATTCCAGAGCTTTGGTCGCATTGAATAGTCATTTTTCTTAAAGACACACCGCCTGAAACTAAGTACGGACCATTTTTTAGAACGCTGATCTTAATGTTGATATTTTTTGAGGTTTCTTTACTTTCCAATTTAGTCATCTCTTAAATTGAACTCTAAAATCAAATGGCAGATTGCCACTTCCAAAGAATTGGCTTGGGTTAGTTAAATTTTTTGTATTCCTCACTACCCCAAAATTAACTTCTTTAGTAACATATTCCCCAAAGAAAAGTAAGCTTGTTACTGCTCAGTTGCAACCACATAGTAATATAAAACAAAACGTAGTGTTTGTATTTGTTCAATGAACCAAAACTTTTGGGTGTCGGTTTGATTCAGTTTTCTTTTCAAAGTATTTTGCGATTGATAAGAATCGTAGCGTTGATTCAGGTCTTCAACTTAGCAATGGGGTATTTGGTATGGGTCGCTTATGACTACTCAATCTCGGGCTGGACCGTTGCCGCGTTATCTGTTGGCGCCACATTTTTGATGTTGGCAATCAAGAAAGCCCAAGAAAACAATGAAAACCAATCATCGACAAATTAAATAAAATGTAACTTAATGGCTATTTGTGATTGTAGATTCACATTACTACCCGCTAGAGTCAAGTTTTTATACGTTTTGATATACAATTTGATATACATTTGTTGTGTGAATACCTGAAATTGGTTATCTAAGCTTACTTTGTAGTATCACCTGAAAATTAGAAAGACGTAAAGAGAAGGTTTGGGGCGTGTTGAATCGTTTGTTAATCAACTTGCAGTTCGGCTCGTTTAGTTTAGCAAAAGAAGAGCTCGAATGGTTGGATGTTACTGATAATTTGTTTGCTCTCGTAAAATCAAAGGATTGTTCCGATTTGCACGCAGATTTAGAAAGCCTAATGCCTTGGTTAAAGTGGGTTTTCTGAATGACTTATAAGTATAAGCATGTTATAATCGTGTGATACTCATGGATCCTCAATGCGAAATAATTGGCAAATATGTTTTACCGATATTTAGGTCGATGCTTGCCAAAGAACTCGTACAAAAATACCACCTATCCCAAACAGACGCAGCTAAAAAACTTGGCACCACACAAGCTGCCGTAAGCCAATATCTTAGTTCGAAACGCGCCTACAAAGGCACAGACCAAGTTAAGCAGTACTTGCCCCAAATCCAAGTTATGGCTTCTGAAACTGCCCAAAAATTGGTGAGTAACGAAATTGCCGCTAAAGATGTTACTTTTGATTTTTGTAGGCTTTGTTCAACCTTTTGCACCAAAGATTCGGTGAAAACTGGCGTTTTAAACCCAGATTACTACATTTAAGACCTCTTGCTACATAGCAATTGTTAGCTATAATCAAGTCTGAAATATATTTTGGATATGTGAACATAGAACGAAGTCGATTTTAAGCTTAAATAACTATCAAGTTGGCATTTGTGGCTACACAGTGTAACCACATTATCTTATATTTTCGAGACAGGTTACCCATTGGTAGGAATGCAAGGGATAGCCAACAAAAGTTGAGCGAATCCGGCTGCTAAACACGAAGAAGACCGTTGCCCACCTGCCTTTTAGGTCTCTCTATTTAGCACGTGGCTTGGTTCGCTTAACTCTTCCTTTTTGGGCTTAAGAAATTTAAAGTTTTTTTAAGCAATTACAGCTTTTTATCACTCAGCCTCAGTTACTACGATGTCTAATGTTTCAGGCATTTCTCTAATAGTTAGGTAAGTATCGGTAAAAACCAACCCAATAGCTTTAGGTAACAAGCGTATGGTTCGTTACTTTGACAATAGAAAAAGCCCAACTTCACCAAACAGGTTGGGTAAAAACCGCACCTTTCGATTCTGGGAAATAAACGCTGCATCTTCTACGGTTATTTGGTTTTTTTGGCAGTATTCTTTGAAGTCAGCGATGCTTAAAAAATGCAAGTTGGGTGTGTCGTACCATTCGTAAGGCAATGAAGGGGTTACTGGAACTTTTCCGTGGAAGAAGATTTGGACGCGGTCAGCGATGTAGCAGAAGTTTGGGAAGCCAACGATGACTTTTTTTCCGACCCGTAATCCTTCTTTTATGGCGAAATCGGGTTTTTTGACTTGTTGCAACGTCTGATTTAATATAACATAATCTACGCTTTTGTTGGAGTATTCGGTTAAGCCTGTGTCGATGTCCTGTTGGAATACGCTTAAGCCTGCCGCAACGCAGTTGCCGATGGCTTGTTCGCTAAGTTCCACGCCTTGCGCATGAACTTGCTTGTTGCGGATTAGCAAATTAAGCAATTCGCCGTCGCCACAACCCAAATCCAGAACTGATGCTCCGCTGTTAATCCAGTTTGAGATGACTTTGTGTTCTATTATGTGGGTTTGCTTTGTCAAGTATAACTACCGTTCCCATTCGCTGTCGCTTTGAGAAAATCTCTGATTAATTGTGTTTCCTGTTCTGTTTCCAAAAGGAAAGAGTCGTGCCCATAAGTGCTGTTTATTTCGCAATAGCTCGCATCTACGCCTGCTAGTTTGCAGGCTTTTACGATTTCTTGGCTTTGGTATGCGGGGTAGAGCCAATCTGATTTGAAAGCTAACACCAGCACCTTTGCCTTTAAGCCTTTGAAGACGTTGCTCAATGGATGGTCGTTTAGGAGGTTGAAGTTGTCGATGGCTTTGGTGAGGTAGAGGTAGCTGTTGGCGTCGAAGCGTTTGACAAAGTTGTCTCCTCGGTAGCGCAGGTACCCTTCGACTTCGTAGTCTGCGCTGAATTTGAAGGGTTCTTTGTCAGCTCGGGTTTTTCTGCCAAATTTCTCTGTCATAGATGTGTCGCTCATGTAGGTTATGTGCCCAATCATCCTAGCCACAGCTAAGCCTTTCGCTGGCGGAGTATGGTTGTAGTAGTCGCCGTTTCTCCAGTCAGGGTCAGACATTACCGCTTGTCGACCAACCTCGTTGAAGGCTATTTGCTGAGGAGTATGCTTAAGAGTAGTTGCTATGGGAATGGCCGCGCGTATTTTGTCTGGGTACGCCACCATCCACTGCAAAACCTGCATGCCGCCCATCGAGCCGCCGACCACAGCTAAAAGTTTCTCAACACCCAAATGATCTATAAGGTTTTTTTGTGCTTCAACCATGTCGCCAATGCTGACTAATGAAAAACTAAGACCAAATGGTTTGTCCGTCTTCGGGTTGGTTGAAGATGGACCAGTTGAACCTTTGCAGCCGCCGATAACGTTACTGCATATGACAAAGTACTTGTTTGTATCAATTCCCTTCCCTTGACCGATGAGGTTCTCCCACCAGCCATCTGGTCCTGCCGCATGGGCATCGCCGCTGAGTGCATGGAGAATTAGAATTGCGTTCGATTTTTGTGTATTCAGCTTGCCGTAAGTTTCGTAGGCAAGCGTTATTGGCCCTAGTTTTTCACCCGATTCCAACGTTAACTCTTCTGGGGGACAGGCGAAAGTGTAATTTTGGTTTGGGTTGGTTTTTTCGTTGGTTATTAGCTTACTTTCCTCCATAAAAAAAAGAAAAAGTTGTGGAATTTATGGTTTGGCTGATGCTTTGAGGGCTTGGTCTATGTCGGCAATTATGTCTTCAGGGTCTTCTAAGCCAATTGACAGCCTAATGAAATCAGGTGTCACTCCGGTTGTTGCCTGTTCCTGTGGAGTCAACTGTTGATGGGTAGTGGATGCTGGGTGAATGACTAGGCTTTTGGCGTCGCCAATGTTTGCTAAGTGCGAGAGCAGCTTTACTGATTCGATGAATTTCTTGCCCGAGCTTAAGCCGCCTTTTATGCCGAAGCCCACTAATCCGCCGTAGTATTTTTTGAGGTATTTTGAAGCAACTTTATGGTTAGGGTTGTCGGTTAAGCCTGGATAGTTTACCCAACTGACCAAGGGATTATTTTTTAGATATTGGGCAACTTGTAGGGCGTTTTCGGAGTGTCTGCGTTGTCTTAGCGGCAAATCTTCCAAGCCCTGAAGGAATAAGAAGGAATTGAATGGGCTCAATGTTGGTCCCAAGTCACGCAGGAGTTGGACTCGAGCTTTGAAGATGAATGCGACATTTCCTAATTCTGGGAAGTTTCCAAAGGCATCCCAATATTTGATTCCATGATAGCTTGGGTCTGGCTCCGTAAATTCTGGGTATTTGCCATTGTTCCATTTGAATTTGCCAGAGTCAACTATTATTCCGCCGATGCTGGTTCCGTGTCCACCAATGTATTTGGTGGCTGACGTAACTAGGATGTCTGCGCCATAATCGATCGGTTTCACCAAGCCCACGCCGACTGTGTTGTCTACTACTAATGGTATGCCTGCGTCGTGAGCTATTTTTGCTAATTCTTCAAAGTCTGGTACATCGAGTTTGGGGTTGCCGATGGTTTCAGCGTAGATAGCACGGGTTTTGGGTGTGATGGCTTTTTTGAATTCGCTTGGTTTCTGGGAGTCGACGAATGTGGTTTTTCTGGCAAATTTTGGGAAGGTGTAGTGGAGTAGGCTGTAGGTTCCGCCGTAGAGGTTGTTGGCTGCGACAATTTCGTCGCCGACTTGGGTTATTGTGAGTAGTGCTAGGGATATCGCTGCTTGTCCTGATGCTACTGCTAATGCGCCTGTTCCGCCTTCTATGGCTGCTACTCTTTTTTCGAAGACGTCGGTTGTAGGATTCATTATTCTGGTGTAAATGTTTCCTAATTCTTTTAGAGCAAACAAGTTTGCTGCATGCTCTGTACTCTTGAACACGAATGAGCTTGTTTGGTAGATTGGAACTGCTCTCGATCCTGTTGTTGGATCAGGAGTTTCTTGCCCCGCGTGGAGGGCGATTGTGTCTATTTTTTTGTTTGGCATTTTTGGTTGCCTCTTGTCTTTGGTTGATAAAGAAATGGCATAACGGCGTTATATGGGTTCTTGCAACAAATATTCCAAAAAGAATATTAATCTATCAAATCCATCACTAAAACCATGTTTCCCACAATAGAAGATATCGCTAAACGCCGAAAACAACTAGGCCTAAAGCAATCAGAACTCGCCAAAGCCACAGGCGTCAGTCAATCCTTAATCGCCAAACTCGAAGCAGGAACCATCGATTCCTCTTACACCAAAGTAAAAACCATATTCGACGTGCTCGAACGCTTAGAATTCAAAACCAAAATTCAAGCAGAAAAAATCCTCCACAACGACGTTCTCTGCATCCAAAAAGACCAGCCAATTTCAGAAGTTGTAAAAATAATGAAAGACCACGGTTACTCGCAGTTACCCGTCTTTAACGGAAAACAATCAGTGGGAAGCATTTCAGAGAAGGCAATTCTGCACCAAATTCTTTCGGGAAAAGACCTTGAAGAAATCTCCAAATTGCCAACCGAAGATATTATGGAAGAAGCGTTTCCCCAAATAAACGAGAATGCTCCCTTATCGTTGATTACAAGTCTTCTACAGACTTACTCAGCTGTTTTAGTCTCAAAAAAAGGTGCAGTGATCGGCATTATTACGAAGGCAGACTTGCTAAGAATGCTTTAAGCCTATTTTTTTCTTAGCCCCCTCATGCATATTCAACTCAGTGCCATGTTGAAGCCACGTGACGTCTCTTGGTTGACCCCTCCTTACACAAATCATGCAACCCAGCCAAAAACGAACAACCATACTCACCGCTTACCCCTCATTAACCTTATAAAAACCACCGTCATAAGCATCTATAATCCATATCCAACGGTAAAGGAAGAGAGAGGAAAAATTAATGAGTGGTCAAGAAGAACCCAAGTTTGAAAGTAGAGAAAGAAAAAACTACCGAATAGACATAGGCGCCTACGGCAGCATAGGCATAGAAGCCCCAACAAAAGACGAATGCTTAGAACTATTCAAAGAAGTAACAAGGACCAAGCGCTATTCCAGCATAGAGGAAGCCATAAGATAACTAAGCAATGTTTTTTCAACATGTCAATGCTCCAAAAAGAACCAATACGACCTGTCCCTTAGTGAAAAGCCTGCCCCTTTAGGTAATTAACTCTTCACTGGATTACAACAGACTTAAAGAAAAGAAACAATGAAAGTTAAGGAGCAGGACGTGTGCCCAACGTGACGGTTACGTCAATTTGGCTGTTCCCTCGGATGACAGTTAAGACTATGTTGTCGCCTGGCAAGGTGTTTTGTTCTAAGTAGCTTGCTAAGTCATCGTTGTTCTTTATGGTCTGGTTATTCATGGCTATGATGATATCGCCGACTTGAAGTTTACCGTCTGAGGGTCCTCCGCTTTTTATTGTGGCTATTTGCCAGCCGTATGTGACGCTTGCATTGGTTTGTTGTGCGGTTGTGTAATCCATGTCTGTTCCGGTCACTCCCAAATAGGAGTGCCCATGGTAGGAGCCTGTTGAAATCAGAGCTGAAACTTCTCTTAGGATGGTGTCTGAGGGTATGGCGAAGCCTAAGCCCTGAGAATCAGAAACTATGGCTGTTGTTATGCCCACGACATTTCCGACTGCGTTGAGTAGTGGGCCGCCTGAATTGCCGGGGTTTATGGGTGTGCTGGTCTGGATGATGTTGGCGATTGCGTAGCCTCCAGCAGTATCCTCAGTTATGGTTCGTCCTGTAGCGCTAACCACGCCTGTAGTTAATGATCCTACAAGCCCGTAGGGGTTGCCTATGGCTATGACGGGTTCTCCAACCCCCAAGGTTGAGGAACTCACTATTGTTAATGGGTTGAACTCTGAGGCAGGCACATCTGAAGATACGGAAACAACTGCTAAATCGGAGTACGGATCAGTTCCAAGCACGGTGGCGCCGTAACCGTGGCCATCAGAGAAAGTCACACTCAACCCAGTTGTACCTTGAACAACGTGATAATTAGTTAATACCACAGTTCGGCCATCAAAATTATATACAAAGCCTGAACCCTGCACGCCTCCACTGCTTGTTTCACCCTGCACTAATACGACCGATGCCCTAACGTTGCTGTAGATGTTTGCGAGGGATGTTTCATTCTGGAATATCGTGATGGTTTGGTAAGTTGCGTTTTGGTGTCCTTCAAGGTTTGAGACTGCGCTCTGTAGGTCAGTGATTTGACCGTTAAGGCTGGTTACTTGACGGTAAGATACAAAGTAGATGAGTAACCCTCCGACAAGTAATCCTGCAACAAACAGTAGTATTAGGATGCTGGCGGAAGCTTTGCTGTAACCTTTAGACGTTAACACGATACTGCGCCTTGAAAGAGGATAAACGAATAAGAAAATAAAAGTTGCTATGCTCGACGGTCAATAAGGTCCAAAGCGTCTGGTCCTGTGCCGATAAACACAATGGGTACGCCTGTTCGGGTTTCAACTTCTTTTATGAATTCTTTAGCTTCGTTGGGCAAGTCACTGAATTTTCGGGCAGATCTGCAGGTTGGGTAGATACAGTCGAGCTTGGTCATGGCGGCTTGTGTGGCGCCGTTTATCTTGGCGTTTTTTTTGGCTAAGTCAAAATCGAACGGAGCGCTTCGTCGGTCGCGGCCTGTTCCTGCAGCAACTTCAAACCAGCCTCGTTTGAGGGCTTCTTCTTTGGTTATTTCGCCAGGTAACGGTCCTGCGCCCACTCGAGTCATAAACGACTTGTAAACGATGATGACGTCGTCGACTCTTGTTGGTCCTACGCCTGCTTCTGAAGCGATAGCAGATGCTCCTGTGTCTCTACCTGTAACATAGGGGTAGCCGCCACCCAAGAAAAGCGACAACATAAAACCCTGAGTTCCTTCCAGCAGCACACTTTTGCCAACGTCTAAACCATCGTTAACTTCCATTATTTGGTCTGCGAGATAAGGTTTGAGTTCCGGAATATCCTTGGCAAGCTTAGCGGTGCGCCTTACACGTTCCTCAAGAGCTGGTCCGACTCCTCTGCCCGTAGTTCCGATGCCTTTGTTGACTGCACTTGCTTTGTCTTGTTCGCAGTGTTTTTGCTCGATGATTGAAGCGTTCTGGTCTATGCCTATTCTTTTCGGGTTAACTTGGGTTAGAGCCATTTCATCGAAGAAGATTTTTACGTCGACGTTTGCGCCTGCAGCAATCAGCAAGCGGGTTTTGGGGTTTATGAATGCGGCTGGAACCATGTGTAACGCATATTTTTTGCCTTCATACCAAACGGTGTGGGCGGCGTTTACGGAGCCTGTTCGGACACAGAAATCAAGATTGTCTTTGAGGGCTAAGTACGAAATTATTTTTCCTTTGCCTTCATCTCCCCAGAAGGCGCCAACGATTACTGAGCAAGGCATAACTTTCACCTTTGGTTAGTCCGTTCAGGAATTATTTAAAGCTGAGGGTTTTTGTCGGTTTATTCTTTGCTGGATTTTTTGTCTTCGTTTATGTTGTGCTAAACGGCAGATGATGTAGGCTGAGAAGCTGTGGATGCCTTTTTTTTATGGCGTAATCATCTTTGACTTTGAGCCATTCGTTAAAAAAGTAGTCGTAGACATCAGAGCCTTAACAGTGATGCTTTTGTAGCCTTTTTTCGGCGTTTGTGTTTCCCTCTCTTCAGCCATAGTATCCGAACGTACATTTATTTGAGGTTTAAGAATGTTAGCGGTTGTTTACCGTTAATTATATATTGCCTGTGTACTGTAAAGTACGGAAGGAGAATTAGTCTTTTGCCAAGGAAAGGTTACAAATGCATAACTGTGACAGAAAAGCTGCATGAAGACATTAAGAAAAAGGCAAACGAAACAAACCGAACCATGAAAGAATACATCGAATACTTAATGGCACACGAAAAAGCTAACAAAGCAGGAAAATAAAATACGTCCCTAAAAAACCTCCAAAACAACGACCGCGTCGCAGAAGTTAAGTTCATTTGTGATTCCTGCGGTAAGCTGGTAAGAACAAGCCTGATTCCCAGAAAAGAAATCAATGCCAAAAAAATTGGACCTAACATGTTGGCAATGCAAACATCCAAACTCAACTAAAGATAAACCAAAAGCTAAGTTCTTCTTTCTAACGCTTCAGAATCGATTATTTCAAGCAACTTAACAACCCGTTTACCCTTGATAGCTTTTTCTTTTTGAGTAATCGTGCTTGTTGACTGACAAATCTCATCAAGAATAATCCCTACATCTTCGTCCACAATCACCGGATACACTCTACACCCAGCAGGTCGATCAGCATAAACACTGCAAAGACGATTTTTACGGTCGTAGAAAAAACAGTAACCATCACGATTTTTTAGAACTGCGTAGCCTTGTTTGTCTAAGTTTATGAATTGGTTTTGACTGAAACCCTTCTTCTCCAAACGTTTAATATCTTTTTTGGAGAGCAACATTTCAGTTTCTGTACAGCAAACTCCGCAGTTTGAGCAATTCATAGGCGATGATGTGTCAAGGCGGTATTTGTGTTTTATCAATAGCAGCGCTTTTTAGGTTGGATTTTTCATCAAGTTCATGTTGAGCATTTCTGCCCAAGCCACATTTTTAAGTGGTACACGGGTGACTTTGTGATTGCTTGACAGAGAGTACTCGATTAAGTTGTTTTTTTTCCCTATGCCTTTGTGAATTTTTGTCAATTG
>Ga0182021_10007191_pt1 | contig 13179 bp, 12 predicted proteins | sample 612E3MmetaG_FD_120493 | JGI IMG/M metagenome (GOLD analysis project Ga0182021, IMG submission 120493) | Permafrost microbial communities from Stordalen Mire, Sweden - 612E3M metaG (Illumina Assembly) | ecosystem: Environmental > Terrestrial > Soil > Wetlands > Permafrost | place: Sweden... | reverse complement strand
TTTGCGGACTTCACTGTCGCGGAAAACTTGGAGATGGGGGCTTTTCTCCGGAAAGACAAACAGAAAATACGAGAGGACCTGAGAAGCGTCTATCGCCTCTTTCCCGTCCTGGAAGAGCGAAAGAAACAGCTCTCAGCAACTCTCAGTGGCGGAGAACAGCAAATGCTGGCCATTGGTCGGTCCATGATGAGCGGCCCGAAACTGCTCATGCTGGACGAGCCATCCATCGGACTCTCACCCTTGATCAAAAAGAGTTTGATAGAAGGGATCAGGAGTATCTGGAAGAGCGGAATAGCGGTCCTCATCGTTGAACAGGATGCCAGTTTAGCCTTAGACCTCGCAGAACGGGTGTATATAATCGAGCATGGAAAGATCGGATTGGAAGGGAAGAGCAAGGACTTGATAAATAATGAAGCGGTTAGACAGGTCTATTTCCAGTTAGGCTAACCATCCACCCGCTCGCTATTACACTGGCCGCGCGCCCTCCGCACCAGTCCGCAAGCTGGGAGGGCTGCCACCTCTTGGGGTAACTCTGAACCGGTACGGGCAAACAAACGGGCGAACAATTTAGAGCAATGATTTGTCTACGCCAGGGAGAGGTGAAGTTGTTCCAGGCATTGTGGTCCGGTGCACTAAGCGAGGCTAATACTGCGTGAGTAACCAATAGGGGAGGACGGCGTGGGGACCTTGGAGGAAATCCTGCAGCGTCAGGATCGCTGGGCGCGGGGACGCGGGCTTTCACCCAACGAGCAAGGCCTCCTTCCGACCGTCAGCGAGAATCTGTTCATCTCCTTGTCTGCAGCTACGATTGCAGAACTGGAGCGAGGCGCCGGTTGCGAACTTCACGACCGATCTGGCGAACCGGCCAAGATGCGCGCGATCCACTCGTCTGCGGCGCTGGTCTGCAACGTCTTCGAGTATTGGCGGCAGACGGATCTAGCCGTAATCGGCCAAGTGCTCGGGATTCCCGATCCGCTCGTCTCTGTGCATGTTGAGAAACCGGTGCACACGGGCCTGCGCGGGACTGCGCCTACACTCGACCTGCTCCTGGTGGGGAAAGAAGGCTTTGCGTGGGGCGTCGACTCACTATTCACGGAACCGTACAAGAGTCCGGCACCGACGCACACCTTAACCGCCCTCTACTTTCCCCCGAAACGGAAGCTGTGGGCCGATCTGGGCCTGCCCTATTGCCAGCGCCTCGCCGAGCAGATCCGGGACCGTCACGTGGCTTTCAAGCGCGTGGATGCCTGCCAACTCCTCAAGCATAGTCTCGGCCTGCGCCGCCAATATCGACACGGTCAGCTGCTGATGCTGTGGTACGGCCTGCCCACCGCTGAGGGGGACGAGATCGCCACTGAGATTGCTGCCTTCGCTGAGGCGGTGGATCCCTCCTTGGGCTTTCGCGCCATCGAGTACAATTGCCTCTTCACTCGCCTTACGGAGGAGCCATCGGCGAGTCCTGCTTACCTCGCCTACTTGTTAAGTCGATATTCGTACCCACCTCCTGCCGGCACGAATGACCCCCCGGAGCCGGGGATCCGGACATTTGCCGCCTGGGTTCCAGTTGAGCCGTCCCGGCGTCGACGGAAGACGGGACCCAATTACACCGGCTGCCTCATGACAGGCAAGATCCGTGAAGCTGGCATCCCGGAATTCCTTGATGGGCTTGCCCAGATGGCGGCGAACGAGGTGCTGGCGAAGATGCGAAGTGAGAAGGCGGGCACGGAGAAGCCAACAGCGCGACGCAGGCTGAGCGGAACGCGCAAATCGGGCACATCAACGGAGGATGCGTAGGACCAAGCCTCGCGGGCCGCACGCTAGAGGCATCGCCTCCACCCTTGGTAGGTGCGACCTCACCCATGAAGAATCAATATTTCGGAGACATCAACGATTATCGCAAGTATGGCGTGCTGCGCATTCTCGCGACCCACGCAAGGGTCTCCGTCGGCATCTGCTGGCTGCTCACGGAAGATGATCGCCGAGGCAGCGGAGAGCTGCGGACGTACTTGTCGAAGCCTGCACGGTGGCGATCCTTCGATGCCCAGCTCTACGATAGACTGCAGGATCTCCTGAAGCCTGATGTCCCGCGCCAGGTGACGCTTGCGAAGGATTGGGGCTTGATTCCGAACGCCGTCTATTTTGAGGAGGTGCTTGGTGGTGGCGAGGGCCAGCGCACTGCGTATTTTGCCCGAGCGCATACAGTCCTCGCTGGTTGCGACCTCTGGTTTTTCGACCCGGACAACGGCATCGAGGTCGACAGTGTCCCGCGGGGGCGGGCAGGCTCATCGCAGTACGTGTACTGGATGGAGCTGCAGGATGCTTTTCGACGGGGGCACTCTCTGCTGATCTACCAGCATTTCCCGCACGTCAACCGCGATCGGTTTGTGCCGTTTCTCGCGACGCGCCTCGCGGAAGAATTGGGTAGCCCGCATGTCATCGCCTTTCGTACCGCCCATGTGGCTTTCTTCCTGGTCAGCCAAGAGCAACATGCTGCGAATCTCGATGCGGCCGCAATGGAAGTGGGCGCCCTGTGGCGGGGGCAAATCGAGGTCTGGCGGCCACCCGACCGGCCCGCGGATGGCCAGCGAGACTCGATGCCTTCTGTTGAGTCACGCCGGGGTGCGGTGGGCTCAACTCGCCCGAAGGTGCGCGGCAGGCCTCCGCTCGCGGGGTGCCAAGAGAACAGGGTGGCGTCCGGACAGAAGGCTGTGGGAGGATCCGCTATGCCTATGGTCAGCGTAAACGGGGTGACGCTGTATTGGGAAGAGACGGGCCATGGGGCGCCGCTGGTCTGGGTCCACGAGTACGGTGGCGACTTGCGCTCCTGGGAGTCCCAGGTTCGCTACTTCTCCCGGCGGCATCGCGTGATTACGTATAACCAGCGCGGGTATCCGCCATCCACGGTCCCAAAGGCCGCCCGCGACTAATCGCAAGTGCTTCTGGTGGAAGATCTCCACCAACTGCTGACGCACCTCGATCTGGGGCCGGTGCACCTCGGCGGGTGCTCGATGGGCGCCAACGTCGCCCGAGACTTCGCCCTGGCGCACCCGGGCGCGGTGCGGAGCCTGATCCTCGTCGGGGCTGGCGCCGGATCCGTCAACCGCGAGCACTTCCTCCAGGCGCAGGAAGCGACCGCCGCCAGCCTGGAGCGCGACGGGATCGCCGCCCGGATCCGTGCCTTTGACACCGTGCCGACGCGGGCGTCCTTCAAGACGAAAGACCCCCGGGGCTTCGCTGAGTTCCTGCGCCAGGCGGGGGAGCACGACGTCCAGGCCTGTGCCTACCTGGCCCGTGAGGTGATGGCCAAGCGGCACACCATCTTCGACCTGGAGGTTGACCTCAAGGCCCTCCGCATCCCGACGCTGATCCTGGTGGGCGACCGCGATGCGCCATGCGTCGAGCCTTCGCTGGTGATGCGCGGTTGGATGCCACACGCTGGGCTCGTCGTCTTTCCGGCCTGCGGCCACACGCCAAATCTCGAAGAGCCAACCCTCTTCAACCTCCACGTCGCGGAATTCCTCGCCGCCGTTGCGGGAGGACGATGGGCCGGATGGGCCGGCGAACCTTCGCGTGCGGCCACCGATTGAGGTTCCCCCGACGTGTGGTTCCCGAGCTGAGCATCAAGCACTGGCGCCATAAAGCATATCCCCCTCGGAACACTACTCATATAGGTTCGGCGGCTGGCGCCCGGACCCGATCCTCTCGCTTGACCCTGGCGAGTGCCGACGACTATTGAGTCCTTTCCTCCCAAACCACGGAGCTATAGAACCGGGAAACAGATGCGGCGGGAAATCCCACGACGTCTCACCCACGACGACTCTGCCTTGACAGGCTGAGTCGGACCGTGACATCGTCCGCCCCATTCGCAGTACGGTGGGGATCGTCGTTGCAGGGGCACACAGGAGGCCGCTATGAGGTCAGCAAAACGGGAGTACCGGTTCGGCATCATCGGATTGGGCATGATCGCCCATTATCATGCCAAGGCCATCCAGGCGATGAAAGGGGTACGGCTGGTGGCCGTGGCCAGCCGCAGCAAGGCCAAGGCAGAGGAGTTCGGCTCCCAGTATGGGGTCGAGGGGCTCGGATCCTACCGGGCGCTCGTCGAGCGGGACGACATCGACATCGTCACCATCTGCACCCCCTCCGGCGCACACCTGGAGCCGGCCGTCCTGGCGGCGGAACACGGCAAGCACGTGCTCTGCGAGAAGCCGTTGGAGGTGACGCTGCCGCGCCTGGACCGGATGATCGCGAGCTGTCGCCAGCACCGCGTCCTCCTCGGCGGGATCTTCCCATCGCGGACGAGCGAGGTGTACCAGCGCATCAAACAGGCGGTGGACGCCGGCCGCCTCGGCCGCCTCACGCTCGGCTCGGCCTACATCAAGTGGTGGCGGACCCAGGCGTACTACGACTCCGCCGCCTGGCGGGGGACGCAGAGGCTGGACGGCGGCGGCTGCCTGATGAACCAGGGCATCCACACCATCGATCTGCTCCAGTGGTTCATGGGGCCGGCTGTGGAGGTCCGCGCGTTCACTGCCTGCCGGGCCCACACGCGCATCGAGGTCGAGGACGTGGCGGCGGCGGCGATCCGGTTTCAGAGCGGGGCCCTGGGGGTCATCGAGGGGGCGACGAGCGCCTGGCCCGGGCACGCCAAGCGGATCGAGCTCTGCGGCGACCAGGGAGGCGTGGCCACCCGGGAAGACGACCTCGCCACCTGGACGTTTGCCAAGCCCGTCAAGGGGGATGCAGCCTTGCGTGCGCGGCTGGGCGCGCGCGACACCGGCAAGGGGGGCGCGGCGGACCCCAAGGCGATCTCCTTCGTCGGCCACCAGCGCCAGTTCGAGGACTTCGTGGCCGCGCTCCGGGCCGGCCGCGCCCCGATGGTGGACGGGACGGAGGGGCGCAAGGCCGTGGAACTGATTCTCGCCATCTATCGGAGCGCGAAGACGGGCCGGACGGTGCGCCTGCCGCTGTAGTCGTGGCTGTGCTGCTTCCTGCAATGGGAGAGTGGTCACCCTGGTGAGATCCTTTTTCGCCGCAAGTTATGAGATCCATTCGTCGTGGGACTGGAACCTTGTTGTCCGTAAAGAATCCTTTCGCCGCTAATTTTCCATCTGGGAGAGATGTGGGGCCCGATGCCAGGATTCCCGCACGACGACCCTTCGCCGCCACGGAGAGGGGCCCGCAAGCCCAGCGCCGCCGATACCAGGAGCGACTTCGCGCCCAAGGCCGCTGTATCTATGGCTGCGGGCGGCGAATCGACGCCCCCCGGAGTCAGTCCCTCTGCCGACAGCACCGCCTCCAAACACGTCGCCAGCGGCACGGCGTCTACTGGCGCCACCGTCCCCCGTGCTATTGCGAGTGCTGTCACGAACTCATTGACCCCATGCATGAACCGCGGCAGCGCAAGTATCATCGCGCCTGTGCGCGTATTGTCCTGCAGCAGCAGGCCGCGGCGCGCCAGCGGATTACGTCAGGGACCGATGCGGGCAAGGCGACGCATCGGCGCGCGGCCCGAGCGTACCAGCGGCGGCATGCCGTCCAAGGCCTTTGTGTGTATTGCCCGCGCAAAGCACGGCCCGGGCACCAGACCTGCCGCAAGCATGACAGGAGAAGGCAGTAGGAGCCTCCGCTTCGAGAATTGGTTAAACTCCGACGAAGGCACAAGTAGCGATACGGCAGCCTGCTAACTATCTATCACTACAGAGATTCTTAAAATTGACCTTGCTTCGCAACGCCCAGCGTCCGAGAATCACAGGATCGGCATTCGGGTTGGGGGGCGCGGTCATCCAGCGGAGGTTCTGCACATGTATAGTATCCAGATCCACAAAGCGATCCACAGGATCACGGCCACCTATGGTGAGGGGGGAGTAGTCTTCCTCTATCTGCTCAAGGGGGATCGAGTTGCCCTCATTGATACGGGGACGGTAGATTCGCCGCGGCAATTCATTCAGCCTGCGCTGGCCGAGATGGGGATGCGCCTGTCGGATGTCGACCTGATTCTCAACACCCATGCCCACCTCGATCATGTCGGGGGGAACCTGGAGATCAAGAAGGCTTCTGGGGCCCAAATCCATCTTCATTCCGCCGATCTGCCCCTGGCGCAGTCGACCGAGTCGCAGGTGGAGTTCATGACCGCGCCCCTTCGTGCGCTGAGTCTGCCGGATACGGAGATTCAGCAACGCGCCGCTTTCATCAGAAGAACCGCAGGGGAGGCAGCCGGGGCCGATGTGCTCTTGAGTGAGGGGACTAGCGTGGACCTTGGAGCGGGTGTGGTGTTGCAAGTAGTACACACTCCCGGCCACACACCGGGCTGCATTTCGTACTACTGGGAATCGGAGGGGGTTCTCCTGGCGGGAGATGGCGTCCAGGGGCTTGGCACCCGGCCTGGGGATACCCCTTACTACTTCGATGCCTCCGGTTACCGCCGATCGCTCGCCACGCTGGGGCGGCTGGACGTCCGCATCCTCGCCATGGCGCATGCCTATTTCATCAACGGCCTTGTCCGGGATGCAACGCAGACGGGGGCGGATGCGCGGGGGTTCATCGACGAGGCCATCCAGATCGCGGACGCGATTCACGGCGTCGTCGCCAAAGCAACGCGGGGAATGCCTGGCGCGAGCAAGCTCGAGATCGCCCGCGGTGCCCTCGCGGAATTGATATATACGTATCCCCAGCTATGGGTGCGCGAGACGCGCATGCCCAGAAGCGCAGGACCGACAATGCTGGCGCACATCGATGCTGCGCTATCGGACAACTATCCCGTTTGATCTCCCCACTCCGGGAGGGTCGCCGAGCGCCCGCTTCCGTCATGGGGGGGCCTATTCCACAAACCGATTGCTTGGGGAACTCTCTTGGGCAAAGGAGGCGTCTGATGGCCGTCATGCCGGATCGTGTGCTGCTGGATCGCCTGGTCAGTTTGCCAACCGGGAATGCGTGCGACGCGCTGACTGAGATGGGCCGGTTTCCGGCGCTGATACGCGGCCTGCATGCGCTCGGATCTCTCGGGGCGTTTGCCGGGCCCGCGTTTACTCTGCGGCAAGTGCCCCGGCCCGTCGAGGCGTCACCGAGCAGCAACCTGACCAGGCAACTTCAGGTCATTGATGAGTTGGCACAACCCGGCCAGGTGATCGTGATCGATACTGGTGGGCGCGATGAGGTGTGCACTTTCGGCTCAATCCTGATGCTTCGCGCGAAAATGCGGGAGATTGCCGGGGTGGTCACCGATGGAGCTGCCCGGGATGTCGAGGAGATTCGGACTGTCGGCCTGCCCGTCTACACGAGAAGTGCCAATCCCATTGCCAGCAAGGTCTTCTTTCAGACCGTGTCCGTCGACGAGCCTGTCTCCTGCGGGGGAGCACAAGTGCGGCCGGGAGACATTATCTTCGGGGACGCGACCGGGATCCTGGTCATTCCCCCCGATCTCCTGGCGGAAGTCGTCAAGCGGGCAGAGGCAATTCGTCAGAAGGAAACAAAGTGGGAGGCGGGGGTGCGCTCAGGCAAGGGTCTTGCGGAATCCCAACGGACCGCGTGACGGGGCGTCGCTTGTTTCTCCACCCACTGAGGCAGCATTTGGGGCGACGCCGTGCGGGACCTGTGAGGCTTGAAGGCGGGAACAGCGAGGGAATCGCCGATGAACGAGCAGGAAGAGTCAGAGTCGTGGGGCTGGATTGACTACTGTCTTGGAGGACTCGTCGCTGCGGTCGTGGTCCTCGTCCTCCTTGAAGTGTTGTCCCGGTACGTTTTGCAATATTCGTTCTTCTTTAGCGAAGAGATCACGCGGTTTCTCTTCATCTGGATGGTCTTTCTTGGCGGGAGCGTGGCCGTAAAGCGGGCTGCGCATTTCAAGCTGGATGCCTTTGCCAAATTGCTGAGACCCTGCTCGGCGCGATGGTTCCAGCTGACCAGAGACGTCTGCGTGGTCCTCTTCAGCCTGCTGTTGCTGATTGGCGGGGTTCGGGTGGTCCAACTGAATCTGCAGAACCTCTCTCCCGCCCTGGCGCTGCCGATGGGGTATGTCTACGCGATCGTGCCCATCAGCGCCGTCCTTTCGACGTGCTATGCGGGACGCCAGCTGATCCGCACGCTCCGAGATGCCATTCCTCGCTCGGGGGCCGACAGGTCAGGAGTGTCGGGCCGATCTTCAGATGGAGGTCGCTGAGCATGCTGATTATGTGTACGGTCGTGCTCGTCGCGGCGATTGCGGCGACCGTTCCGCTGGCGTACGCCATGGGACTGGCCTCCGTCGCTGCCCTGGCCGTGGGCCACGAGGATGCGCTGCTCATTGTCACGATGCGGTTGATAGGAGGCGTCAACAGCTTCGTCCTGCTCGCGATCCCCTTCTATATCCTGGCCGGGTCCCTGATGGAGACCGGGGGAATCTCCCGGCGCCTCGTGAAATTCTCGCAGGTGCTCGTTGGACACGTGCGGGGGGGGCTGGGGATGGTCTCGCTGGTGGCGGAGTACATCTTCTCGGGCATCTCGGGGTCCACCGTGGCCGACATCTCTGCGATCGGATCCCTCATGGCGCCTGCCCTGCGACGTAATGGGTACTCGGGAGGCCAGACCGTCTCCATCATCTGTGCCGCGACGTCGATGGGAAGCCTGGTTCCGCCGAGCGTCGGGATGATCGTTCTTTCCAGCATCATGGGGATCTCCGTGGCCGGCCTCTTCTTCGCCGGATTCATGCCGGCGGTGGCGATCGCGCTGGTGGTGGCTGCCCTCATATACGTGGACGCCCGCCGCCGAAAGATGGCGACAGAGCGGCGGGCGACGCTCCGAGAGCTCGGGGCGGCATTCAAGGAGGCGGCGATCCCGCTGGTGATGCCGCTGATCATCTTCGGCGGGATTCTGGGTGGGGTGACCACCGCCACGGAAGCCGGGGCTATCGCGGTGCTCTATGCCTTGGTGGTGGGCCTCTTCGTCTACAAAGAGCTCTCGCCCAAACAGCTCCTCAAGGTGCTCATGGATACGGGGGTGATCACCGGCATCATCGTAATGCTGGTGGGATTGTCCACAGTGTTGGCGTGGATCTTGGCAACCCAACAGGTGCCTGCCGCCATCTCCGAGTTTCTCGTATCCTTGGCCCTCCCTCGGTGGGGGTTCCTGCTGGTCATTATCCTCCTGTTCTTGCCGCTCGGGGCGGTCCTGGAAGTCATCCCCGCCTTTGTCATCTTCGTCCCGCTGTTGCTGGCGCCAATGAATCTCTTGGGCATCCACCCGGTGCACTTCGCGATCGTCGTCTATACCGCCGTCAACATCGGAATATTCCTTCCGCCGTTGGGCGTAGGGTTCCTGCTTGCTTGCGCCATCGTGAAGACGGAGATGGAAGCAGCCGTGCGGCCTTTCTTGCCGTACCTCCTGACACTGTTCGTCGGCGTCTTGATCGTTGCGTACGTCCCGTGGCTGTCGCTTGGACTCCCGCGGTTCTTTGGCCTCTTGCGGTGATCGAGCCGGGAGATGAGTCTTTCCGAGGAGCGACTGTAAAGCGGCGACTGATCCAATCACCCGAAGTCCAAGAAGGAGGAAGAAATGAGGAGCAAGAGCACGTTTGCGCGGGTCTCGCGTCGAGAGTTCTTGCGCGGGGTAGCGGTCGGTGTGGGGAGTCTGGGTGTGGCATCCGTCGCGCGTCCGGCTGCCGCCGCCACGAGTCCTGAAGTCATCTTGCGCTACGCGAGCCCGATGGCCGGGAGTGATCCGAGCAGCCAGGCTCAACGGGTGTTCAAGCAGCGGGCGGAGCAACTGAGCAACGGGAGAATCCGGGTCGATGTGTTCGCCGATGCGGCCCTCGGCGGGGCCCCAGAATTGGTGGAGCAGGTCCGGGCAGGCACGATTACCATGGCCCTGGGCGCGGGGTCGTGGCTTCAGGCGGCCGCTCCCCCATTCCTCGGCATCACGCTCCCCTATCTCTTCACGGATCGCGTGACCGTGTTCAAGGTGCTGGACGGTCCCGTTGGCCAGAAACTCTCGGGGGAGCTCGAGAAATCGGGGCTCAAGATGCTCGGATGGCACGATAGCGGGTTCCGGCACGTGATGAACAACAAGCGACCCGTGAGCGTTCCGGCCGACATGTCCGGGATGAAGATCCGCGTCCAATCGAACCCCGCGCACCTGGAAGCCTTCAAGGCCTTCGGGGCGATCCCGGTCGCCATGGACATCAAGGAAGTGTACTCTGCCACGCAGCAGGGGGTGGTTGACGGGCTCGAGTACGTGTTGGCCGCCATCATCCCCAACCGGTTTCATGAGGTGACAAAATACCTCTCCCTGACCAGCCATGCCTTCGAGGTGATCGGCTCCTATGTGAATAAGGCCGCCTGGGACAAGCTGCCACCCGATCTGCAAAACATTGTGCTCGAGGCGAGCAAGGCGGAGATTGCCTGGGAGCGCCAGAAGACCTTAGAGCTGGAAGGGCAAGCGCTTGCCGACCTCAAGGCCAAAGGGATGATCATTAACCAACCGACCCCCGCCCAGATCAAACAGTTCGTCGACATTGCGCGTCCGCTCTACAGCCACTACGAGAATCGAATCGGCAAAGATATGCTCGCGGAGTTGCTGAAGGCGGTGGGTGCGTAGCCGCGGCGCAAGGGTGGCGTACGGAGTCAGGGAGGGTGCGCCAGAGCAAGGCGAGCGGGACTGGTTTCATGGATCACAGGGCAGCGCCGATGCGTGCCGGGCGAGGCATACGACGACGAATTGGAATCCGAGACCCGAAGGCTCGTCCCGTTGCTCCAGGACCCGCTCGCGCCAAGACTAGCACCGAGATAACGGGGCTCTGATGGATTGCCTGGTTCGGCACGCCGTGGGGCGCTGATTGTACAATCCAGGCCTGTTCGACTTCGCGGGCGGGGAGGAGTTCGCTTCTTCGGCGGCGCACAGTGTGTGACGTGCGAGAGGAGGTTACGAGGCATGCGAGGTGCCAACGACGTTCCCAGGTATGAGGTGATCCCCGGTTGGGCAAAGATTCCTCCTGGCTGGGATCTCGTTGAAGTCCCGGGACTGGCAGTCGATTCCAAGAACCACATCTTTGCCTTCACGAGAGGCGAGCCTCCGGTGGTTGTCTTCGATCGAGAGGGCCGCGTCCTTACCTCGTGGGGCAGCGGGCAGTTCCAGCGGCCCCATGCGGCCGTCATCGGTCCGGATGACGCCCTGTACTGCGTGGATGACTTCGCACACTCCGTACGGAAGTTCTCCCCTGAAGGCAAGCTGTTGATGACCATCGGTCCTTGCGGCTCGCGCTCGGACACGGGGTTTGTCCCCGATGATTTCCTCTCGGTGAAGCACGGGGGGCCTCCCTACAACCAGCCGACCTCCGTTGCCCTCTCTTCCGCCGGAGAGATCTATGTCGCCGACGGATATGGGAATAGCCGCGTCCACAAATTCTCTCAGGACGGGGAATTGTTGCTGTCATGGGGCGAGCCTGGCTGCGGACCGGGGGAGTTTCATCTGGTGCATGGGATCTGCGTGGATCACCAGGGGCGCGTCTATGTTGGAGATCGCATGAATAGCAGGATTCAGGTCTTCGACCCCAGCGGGAGATTCCTGGCCCAATGGAATGACGTGTATCAGCCAAATGATCTCCATATCGATGCGGAGGACCGGATTTACATTGCCGAGATCGGGTACCGGCCCGATCTCCCGATGCCAGGTCCGCCTCCTCTTCCCCAGGACCGCTTCTCCCGCGTCACCGTACGCGACCTGGAGGGGAGAATTCTCACCACGATAACAAAGGCCGATCCCGGAGCACCTGGAGGATTCCTATCCGCCCATGCGGTCCGAGCGGACGCACTTGGAGACCTCTATGTCGGAGAAGTGTCTGCGACCCGTGCCAGGAATCAGGGGAAGGACCGACACGCCTTTAACATCCTGCAGAAGTTTCGTCGCCTACAGGACTGACAAGTCGCCCGGGCCGCGGGGGTTGCCCTTGCTCACCCGTCGTTCCCGAAAATGCAAAGCGGACGACTCGGCGAGACCCGTCATCACCGTCCATCATGCTGCTATCCGCTCGTAGTGATGATGGAGCCCACCGACTTCCGGAAAAGCGACCACCGCTCCCCCCGACTTTGACGCGAAAATGCCTGTTTCGCCCGGTGATAATAGCGGAGGTATCTCGAAAGAAGTCGCCGGCAGTGATCCTCACTGAAAACGATCACGGCATCCAAACACTCCCGTCGTATGGTCCCGATCATCCGCTCCGCATAAGAATTCTGCCACGGACTCCGCGGTGCCGTGCGCACTTGGGTGATGCCCAAGCCCGTGACGCGCCGAACAAAAGCCTGGCCGTATACCGCGTCACGGTCGCGGAGGAGGTACCGGGGTGCCCAGTCCCACGGGAAGGCCTCCACCAGTTGCTGTCCGGTCCACTGGGCCGTCGGATGTTCCGTCACGTTGAAGTGGAGAACACGCCGTCGATCATGCGCCAGCACGATGAGCACAAAGAGCACCCGGAACGTGACCGTCGGGACCGTGAAGAAGTCCAGCGCGACGATCTCGGACACATGATTCTTCAGAAACGCCCGCCAGGTGGGTGAGGGTGGCCGACGCGGGTGCACGCGATACTTTTCGACCGTGGATTTCGCCACGGTAATCCCCAGCTTCCGCAGTTCCCCCAGGATCCGGGGCGACCCCCACCGCGGATTCGCGGTCGAGATGTCCCGGATCAGGCTCCGGAGTTCCTCGCTCACCGCTGGCCGGCCCGGAGGTGTCGGTCGGCCGAGCCGCGCCCAATGAGCCCGAAACCGTCGGCGTTGCCAGGCCAGCACGGTCGCGGGTTGCACGAACACCAGCACGTCCCGCCAGCGCGTCCAATGCCGGGCCAGCCACGCCCACAGGATCCGATCGCTGGGCCGCACACAAGGCCGCCGGATCGATCGCTGATAGAGGGTCAGTTGATGTCGCAGCGCCACAATCTCCAGCTGCAAGGAGACGCGCGAGCGGAAGAGGCTGGCGACGAACGCGAAGAGCGCACGAACGATGGGTGGCATGATGCAGGATCCTTTAGCCGATGAGAGGATTATCCCAGGCAGGCAGCTTGCTGCAGATCGTCTAGAAGATCAACTGGAATACTGAGTTCCAGTTCTCGGGAACCACAGCCATTCCCGTTTACATTTTCGATTTTCGTTCCGAGGCTAAGGCGAATTATCCCTTATCTGGAAGAGTTGTGGCTGGCCGGACGAGGGTCCACAG
>Ga0182021_10007190_pt1 | contig 13180 bp, 12 predicted proteins | sample 612E3MmetaG_FD_120493 | JGI IMG/M metagenome (GOLD analysis project Ga0182021, IMG submission 120493) | Permafrost microbial communities from Stordalen Mire, Sweden - 612E3M metaG (Illumina Assembly) | ecosystem: Environmental > Terrestrial > Soil > Wetlands > Permafrost | place: Sweden... | reverse complement strand
CGTCGCCTCGTACGAGGTCGAGAACGATCGCCTGACCACCCACTCCGTGACCCAGGTACCGTACTACCTGCACCTCACGCTGGCCCAGGTGCTGGGCATGGACAGTTCGCGCATCCGTGTCGTCAAGCCCTTTGTCGGCGGCGGCTTCGGGCACCGCGTGGAACCACTGAATTTCGAGATGGTCACGGCTGCGCTGGCGCGCGCCGCCGGCGGCACGGTGCGCATGCAACTGTCGCGCGAGGAATGCTTCCTGACTCACCGCGGTCGGCCAGCGACCGACATTCGGCTCAAGATCGGAATGAAGCGCAGCGGGGAGATCACCGCCGTCGATTGCGAGATCGTCCAGCGCGGCGGCGCCTACGGCGGGTACGGCCTGGTCACCATCCTCTACGCCGGCGCGTTGCTGCACGCGATCTACCGTGTCGGCGCAGTGCGCTTTCGCGGCTACCGCGTCTATGCCAACCTGCCACCCTGCGGCGCGATGCGCGGTCACGGCGCCGTCGACGCGCGCCACGCCTTCGAATCGCTGCTCGATGAAATGGCAGTTCGCCTGGGACTGGACCCGTTCGCCGTGCGGCGCGCCAACCTGATCGAGGCGCCCTACCGCACGCTCAACGACTTGCAGGTCAACTCCTGCGGCCTGCCGCAATGCCTGGACTGGATCGAGAAGGCTTCGGGCTGGAAGGAACGCCGCGGCAAGCTGCCGCGCGGACACGGCCTGGGCATGGCTTGCTCGCACTACGTGTCGGGCTCGGCCAAACCGGTGCACTGGAGCGGCGAACCACACGCGGTGATCAACCTCAAGCTGGACTTCGACGGGGGCATCACGATCCTGACAGGCGCCTCCGACATCGGCCAAGGCTCGTCCACCCTGCTGACCCAGGTGGTGGCCGAGGTGCTCATGCTGCCGATGGCACGCATCCGCGTCATCGCCACCGACAGTGCGCTCACTCCCAAAGACAACGGCTCGTATTCTTCGCGCGTGTCCTTCCTGGTCGGCAACGCGGCGCTGCGCGCGGCCGAGGAACTCAAGCGACTGCTCGTCGCCGCCGCGGCCAAGTCGTTGCAGGTCGCGCCACAGGAAATCGCTTGGGCTGGCGAATGTTGCACCGTCGAGGGCACCGACAAGACGCTGGAATTCGCCCAGGTGGTTGAAGCCGCGCTTGCCGAGAGCGGGACGATCACGGTGAAGGGCGTGTGGTCGACACCGCTGGAAACCCAGGGCGGGAAGTTCCGCGGCGCAGCCGTGGGTTCGACCGCCGGGTTCTCCTACGCGGCCCAGGTCGTCGAGGTCAGCGTCGACGAGGACACCGGCGCCGTGCGGGTCGAGCACGTATGGGTCGCTCACGATTGCGGCTACGCCATCAACCCGCTCGCCGTCGAGGGCCAGGTGCAAGGCGCGGTCTGGATGGGGATGGGCCAGGCGCTGAGCGAAGAAACCCAATACCACGAGGGCTTGCCGCTGCGGCCGAACATGCTCGACTACCGAATGGCGACCATCGTCGAATCCCCGCCGATAGACGTTCATCTCGTTGAAAGCCTCGACCCGCTGGGTCCGTTCGGCGCAAAGGAAGCCAGCGAGGGCGCATTGCACGGCTTCCCCCCTGCGCTCACCAACGCCATCTGCGACGCGGTCGGCATCCGGCTGGCCGAACTGCCGGCGACGCCGGACCGCCTGTTCGATGCATTGCAAGCCCGACGTCGCGAACAGCGACTACAGGCCCGGCGCACCGCGACCCAGTCGCGCGCCGAAGCCGTCAACGCCACGGCGAAGTGATCATGGAACGCCTGCCTGACTTCCAACTCTCAAGGCCAGCGACCTATGCCGAAGCAGCGGCACTGCTGGCTGCGGAGCCCGGTGCGAGGCTGCTGGCCGGCGGCACCGACCTCGTGCCCAACCTGCGACGCGGCCTCGGCAGCCCGACGCGGCTCGTCGATCTGGGCGGCGTGCAGGGCCACGCCGCCATCGAGATCGGACCCGTCGACTGGACGCTCGGCGCCGGCGTCACACTGGCTCAGCTGGCCGCTGACAAACGTCTGGGCGGGGCGAGCGCCGCGCTGGGAGATGGCGCGCGTGCCGTGGCCGGACCGGGCCACCGCACGGTGGCCACGCTGGGGGGCAACCTCTGCCAGGACACACGCTGTGTCTTCTACAACCAAAGCGAATGGTGGCGGCGGGCCAATGACTATTGCCTCAAGCGCGGCGGTGAACGCTGCCACGTGGCACCCCAGGGCCAGCGCTGCCACGCCTCGTTCAGCGGCGACTTGGCACCGCCGCTGCTGGTGCTGGATGCCGAGGTCGAAGTGCTGTCGGGGCGAGGCCTGCGACGCCTGCGCCTGGCCGAGATCTACTGTGACGACGGTGCGGCCCACCTGGCGCTCGAGACCGACGAAGTGCTGACCCGCGTGATCCTGGCCGCCCCCGCATCGCCCTGGGTCAGCGGCTACCGAAAGGCGCGCGTGCGCGGCGCGATGGATTTCCCGCTCGCCGGCGTCGCCTGCGCACTGCGCATCGAGGACGGCAACGTCACCGGACTGCGCATCGCGCTGACCGGCACCAATTCGTATCCCCTCTTGCTGCACGGCACCGAGGCTCTGCAGGGCCAGCCCTTGAACGAGTCCGCTCTGGCAGCGCTGGGCAAGCTCGTGCAAAAGCAGGTGAGCCCGATGCGCACGACCGTGACGCCGTCCAACTACCGGCGCCAGGTGGCGGCGGCGCTGACGCAGCGTCTGGTGCTCGAGCTTGCGGGCGTCGCCGGCGCGCGGCGTGAACGGGCCACCGTGGACTGACACCATGAACGCAACCGTGCTGCCTTGTCCAACCTGCGGCCGCCCGCAGGCCTACGGTGCGGACGGTTCCGGGCTGTGTTGCGCGCGGGCGACGCTGGCCTGGCGCTGCCAGTCTTGCAGCCAGGTCAGCGAAGGCTTCGCATTCGCCTACGGCAGCTGCCCGGGCTGCGGCGGCAGGCTCGTGCCGCTGGACGGACGCAGGCTCGATGCGGCGTCCGCGGTCGAAGGGGTACGCACGGCGTTTGAAATCGAACTCGGCGGGCGCGCCTTCTATCAGCGCGCCGCCGCCGACGCCACGGACACGCAACTGCGGCAGCTGTTCGGCCGCTTCGCCCTGATGGAGGGCGAGCACATGGAAACGTTGTCCAGGCGCTACCACCTGGACGTGCCGAGCACGGCGCCGCGACTCCGGCTGGCGGTGGCTGCAATCTTCGCCGGTGTCGAGAACCGGCCGAAGGACCCGGAGAACCTGTTCCATATCGCGATCGCCCTGGAACAGCGGGCAGCACGTTTCTTCACGGAGCGCGCCGCTGGCGCTGTCGCGGACTCGGAAGCGGCCCGGCTCTATCGCGAGCTCGCGGCCGAGGAGGTCGAGCATGCGGCGCTCCTGCGCAGTGCCCACGAACGCTGGCGCAACGGCCTGCCGGCATTCCCGATGTCGGACCCGAACCGGGTGGCTGCGCCGGCGTCGTCGGGCGACGCGCACGACAATGCTGCCGTGTGCCTGCTCGAAGGCCATGACGCCAGCCGCACGGCGCTGGTCTGTGGCAGCGACAGCATGAGCTATGGCGAGCTGAGCGACCGCGTCGCGCGCGCTGCGGGGCTGCTGATGCGTCGCGGCATCACGCCTGGCGACCGTGTCGCGATCAAGCTTTGCGACGGTTTCGACTGGGTCACCGCCGTCCTGGGGACGATGTGGGCCGGTGCGGTGGCCGTTCCCGTCAACCCGCGCGTCGCGGCGCCGGAATGGCAGTACATCCTGGACGAGGCCGGCTTCAGCCTGATCCTGACCGAAATCGACGACAGCACGCCGGCGCCTTGGAATCGACGCACATTGGCCGTCGCCGATTTCCGCAGCGGGCTGCTCGCTTCGCAGCCCGCTCCCGCCCACCCGGTCGACTCGGAGGCGCCAGCCTTCTGGTGCCATTCTTCCGGCACTTCGGGCAAGCCCAAGGCGGTCGTGCACGCGCACCGGTTCGCGCAATCGATCGAACAGGTATCGCGCGAGGGTGTTGGCATCACGGCCGACGACCGCCTGTTCGCGAGTTCGAAGTTGTTCTTCGCGTATCCGCAGACCAACAGTCTGTGGGCCGGCCTCAAGCTCGGCGCCACGGTCATCCTGGACCCGCAATGGCCCACAGCGGCGGGCGTTGCGGCCACCATCAAGGTGCAGCGGCCCACCGTGCTGCTCAGCGTGCCTTCCCTCTACCGCAACCTGCTGCACGAAGGGCTGGCCCCGGGCGTTGCACAGGCCGGCGTTCGGCTGTGCCTGTCGGCCGGCGAAGCGCTGCCGCCCAGTCTGCGTGCCGAATGGCAGCGCCAGACCGCGCTGTCCATCGTCAACGGCTACGGCGCCTCCGAGACCTTGGTGTTGGTCATGCTGGACCGCGGCGATGGCCGGGGTTTCACGCCCTCACCTGGCGTCGCGATCGCGCCGCTGGATGACGCAGCGCCCGGCGTGCCGACGCGGCTGCGCATTCGTGCACCGACCGTTGCGCTGGGCTATCTGGATCGGCCCCAGGCCCAAGCCGAGAGTTTCCGCGACGGGAGCTTCTGCCCCGCGGACCTGTTCGCGCTGGAGCCCGAACAAGGCTGGCGGTTCGCCGGGCGCGAGGACTCGCTGGTCAAGATTCATGGCCGCTGGGTCAACCTGGTCGATCTCGAAGAAAAGCTCTCGGCGGACACGCCGGGTCTTCGCGAAGCAGCAGCCGTGCTGGTGCCCGACGCCGACGGCGTCGACGCAGTGGCCTTCTTCTATACCGCCGACAGCCCGGCTGCACGCGACGCGCTGCAGGCGCGCGCGGCCGGTCTGCCGCCGCACCAGCGCCCACTGTGGTGGCACGCGGTCGACGGGTTGCCGCGCGGCCCCACCGGCAAGCTGCTGCGACGCCGGCTCCAAGACCTGCACCTTTCCCTGGCCTGAGCCATGACGGGCGTCCTGCACCTTCGACGCAACGGGCACGTGCTCGTGGCCACGCTGGCGCGGCCGCCGGTGAACGCCATCAACGACGCGCTGCTGGTCGCGCTCGAAGCGGCCCTGGACGAAGCGGTGGCCGACGACGGACTGGCCGTGCTGCACCTGCGCAGCGACGAGCGAGCGTTCTGCGCCGGTGCGGACCTGGCGCTGATGCAAGAGTGCTTCGCCACGCCAAATGGCCCGGCCGCGATGACCGCGCTGGTGAATCGGATGCAGCGCCTCTTTCTGCGCTTCGAAGCGGCGCCGGTCGTGACGCTGGCCGAGATCGGCGCCACGGCGCTCGGCGGTGGACTCGAACTCGCGCTGGCCTGTGACTTTCGCGTGGCCGCGCAGGAAGCACGGCTCGGACTGCCCGAGGCGGGACTTGGCCTGGTCCCTGGGGCAGGCGGAACCCAACGCCTGACGCGGCTCGTCGGTCCCGGCCTGGCCAAGCGCCTGATCCTGGGCGCCGAGGTCTTCGACGGCGCCCGGGCGGCCGAATTCGGAGTCGTGCAATGGTCACTGCCACGGCTGGAGCTGCCCGCCTTCGCGAGCGCACTGGCTGCGCGCATCGCCGCACTGCCCAAGGCCGCACTGGCGGCCAACAAGCGCTGCGTGGCGGCCGCGCTCGATCCCGCGCGCGACGGCTACTTCGAAGAGCTGCGCGAGACGCGCGCGCTGTACGACCACCCGGAGACCCGACGCAAGGTGTCCGCCTTCTTGGCGCCTCGCGGCGAGCGATCCGTCAAAGCCCGTTGAAAGGAATCGCCATGGAATTCGCGAACAAGATCGCCGTCGTCACCGGTGCGGGTTCAGGCATCGGCTGCGCGACCGCGCTGGCTCTGGCCCGGGCGGGAGCCGATGTCGTGGTGGCCGATATCTCCGCCGCCAGCGGCGAGGCCAGCGCCGCCGCCATCCGAGCCGAGGGCCTGAAGGCTGACTATCTGCAGGTTGACATGACCGATCCGCCGTCGATCGACGCTTTCGCCGAGGCCGTTCAGGCGCGCAGCGGTGCGGTGGACGTTCTGGTCCACGCGGCCGGCTGGGGCCGCACCGCGCCCTTCGTCGACGGCACGACCGAGTTCTGGACCCGACTGGTCGCGCTCAACTTCGTCGGGCCGATGCAACTCACCAAGGCCTTGCTGCCGGCGATGATGGAGCGTGCGCGCGGGCGCATCGTCACCATCGCCAGCGATGCCGGGCGTGTGGGCAGCCTGGGCGAGACGGTCTACGCCGGCGCGAAGGGTGGGCTGATCGCCTTTACCAAGTCGCTGGCGCGCGAGACCGCACGCTACGGCATCAACGTCAACTGCGTGTGCCCGGGACCGACCGACACGCCGCTGATGGCAGCCGTGCCGGACAAGGTGAGGGAGGCGCTGATCAAAGCGATCCCCTTCCACCGGCTGGGGCGCCCCGCCGAAGTGGCCGACGCCGTGGTCTTCTTTGCCAGCGACCGCGCCGGCTACATCACCGGCCAGGTGCTGAGCGTCAGCGGCGGCCTGACCATGGCCGGTTGAGATGACCCACACCGCCGGCATCCGTTCCTAGCGCTACGCAGACGCGGGCGTTCAACTGTCGAGGCGCACGATGGACTACACCCTGCCCGAATTCCTGGCTCACGCGATCGCGCTCGAGCACGAAGCGGCCGAGCGCTACCTCGAGCTCGCCGACATGATGGAGGCGCACCGCAACGATCCCGTGTCGGCGCTGTTCCGCGACATGGTGCGCTACTCGCGACAGCACCACGACTCGATTGTCGAGCGCGCCGGCGGCGTCGAACTGCCTCGGCTGCGCTCCTGGGAGTACCGCTGGACGCAGCCGCCCGAGGCCGGTGGCGACGAGGCCTTCGACTACCTGCTGGACCCCTACCACGCCTTGCACTATGCGCGCGAGAACGAGTCGCGGGCGCTGGCATACTACAGCGCGGTCGGCGTGCAGACGAACGACTCTGAGGTCAAGCGCCTGGCCGCCGAGTTCGCTGCAGAAGAGACCGAGCACATGCAGGCCCTCGACGATTGGCTGGCGCGCACGCCGCGCCCGTCGATGCCCTGGCGCAATGACCCCGATCGGGCGCAGATGAGCTGAGCGCGATGACCCCCCGGTTATTCGCAGAGCTGGCGTATGTCCTCGGGCACGAGGATGGCGTGGATGCGTCGCCGGTCCACCTTGTCGCGCTCGCAGAAGATGCGCGTTTCGACGCTCTCGCAGATCAGGTCCTCGCCGCGCGTCACCGTGTGCTTCTGGATGAAGACCTTGGCGCGCCATTCCTCAATGCGGCTGGTGATCGTGAGCTTCTCGCCGTAGGTGGCGCTCTTGATGAATCGGGCGTGATGTTCCAGCAACGGCGTGCCGATGATGCCGCGGGTGTGCTCGAGCTCGTGCCAGGGCGGCACGCCGCAGCTCATGAAGAAATGCAGCGACGCGGCATCCATCCAGCGGTGGTAGCGCGGGAAGAACACGATGCCCGCCGGATCGCAGTCGCCAAACCTGACGTCCACGTTCATGGTTGTGATTTTGCTCATTTTTTGACAGAGGTTGGATGGTACGAATGGTATGTCACCCGGGTGAACAAGGTTTGCGTCACGCCCGACAACAGAATGGAGTAATGCAATGAAACGTCTTCAGCTGGCCAACTACAAGGCTGCCCATTTCGCCTATGCGGCCTCCGGCAAGGTGGCGACAATTCGACTGAATCGGCCCGATCGCAAGAACCCGCTCACCTTTGATTCCTACGGCGAGCTGCGGGATTTGCTGCGCGAGATGGTCTACGCCACCGACATCAAGGCCATCGTCTTCACCGGCGAAGGCGGCAACTTTTGCTCGGGTGGCGACGTGCACGAGATCATCGGACCGCTGGTCAAGATGGACATGCCCGAGCTGCTGGAGTTCACGCGCATGACGGGTGACATGGTCAAGGCGATGCGCGCATGTCCGCAGCCCATCATCGCGGCGATCGACGGTGTCTGCACCGGCGCCGGCGCGATGATCGCCTGCGGCTCCGATATGCGGCTGGCGACCACGCGCAGCAAACTGGCCTTCCTGTTCGTGCGTGTCGGACTGGCCGGCGCCGACATGGGTGCCTGCACCCTGCTGCCACGCCTCATCGGCCTTTCGCGCGCGGCCGACCTGCTCTTCACCGGCCGCGTCGTCGGTGGCGAAGAGGCCGAGCGCTACGGTTTCTATAACCGCCTGGTCGAGCCTGACGCGCTGCTGGCCGAAGCGCAAGCGCTGGCGCTGAGCTTGGCCGACGGCCCGACTTTCGGTCATGCGATGACGAAGACGATGCTGTGGCAGGAGTGGAGTTCCGGCTTGGGCGAGTGCATCGAGGCCGAAGCCCAGGCGCAGGCGATTTGCATGCAGACGAACGACTTTGAGCGCGCCTATCGTGCGTTCGCGGCCAAGAGCAAACCGGTGTTCGAAGGCAACTGATGAGCGCGGCCGCCGAAGCTGGTGATCTGGCGTGGCCTTTCTTCGACGACGGCCACCGCGCTTACGCGCACGACTGCGCGAAGTGGGCCGAGCACTCGCTGCCGCCGCTCGTCGAGGGCGCCGAAGCCGACCTTGACGCTGTCTACGCGTGCGTGCGCCGACTCGTCGGCGAGCTCGGTCGCGCTGGTGTGCTGCGCGCGTGCGTGCCCAGAGCGTACGGCGGATTGCGCCAAGAACTCGACGTCCGCAGCTTGTGCTTGGCGCGCGAGACGCTGGCCCGTGCCTCGGGGCTGGCGGATTTCGCGCTCGCGATGCAGGGCCTCGGCAGTGCGCCGGTGACTCTGTTCGGCACCCATGCCCAGAAACTCGCGCTGCTGCCAGGCGTGGCAGAAGGTCGCACCGTGACGGCTTTTGCGCTGTCCGAACCGGACGCCGGGTCCGACGTGGCGGCGATCTCCACCACCGCCGCGCGCGTGCAGGGCGGCTGGCGGCTGGACGGGGTCAAGACCTGGATCTCCAACGCTGGGCTGGCGGACAGCTACGTGGTCTTCGCACGCAGCGGCGAGGCACCGGGCTCGCGCGGGCTGTCGGCATTCATTGTCGATGCCCGCACCGCTGGGCTGGATGCGAGCGAGCGCATCGACGTCATCGCACCGCACCCGCTGGGAACGCTGCGGCTGAACGACTGCCGCGTGGCCGATGACCGCCTGCTCGGCGTGCCGGGCCAGGGCTTCAAGATCGCGATGGGCACGCTCGACACATTTCGCACCTCGGTCGGGGCCGCGGCATTGGGGATGGCGCGACGCGCGCTCGACGAGGCACTGGCCCGTGCGGGCAGTCGCCATCTGTTCGGCCGCAAGCTGGCCGAGTTCCAGCTCACCCAGCTGAAGCTGGGCGAAATGGCCCTCTCGATCGACGCCTCGGCGCTGCTGGCCTACCGCGCCGCGTGGACCAAGGATGTGCTGCGCACGCGCGTGACGCGAGAGGCGTCGATGGCCAAGCTGTTCTGCACGGAGTCGGCGCAGCAAGTCATCGATGCAGCCGTGCAGTTGTTCGGAGGCATGGGCGTCGTGCGCGGCATGCCGGTCGAGCGGCTGTATCGCGAGGTGCGCGCGCTGCGCATCTATGAAGGTGCGAGCGATGTGCTGAAGCTCATCATCGGCGCCAGCACGCTTCAAGGCGCGCGTGCGACGGCGGGATCGCATGGCACCTGACTGCCTGAACCCGCCGCCACCCTGCGGCGGCGATCCGCGTTCCGGACCTGCGGATCCTGCAAAGCGTCGCTGGCGTGACGCCCAGGGCGAGCACATCGACGTGCGCGGGCAGCCGATGCCACAGCCTCTGGTGGCGATCTTGCGCCTGGTACGTGAACAGTGTGCGACCGGCGCGGCGGTGGTCGTCCATCACGATCGCGACCCCTTGCTGCTGTACGCCGAGCTTGCGGACATTGGGTGGACGGCCGAACGCATCGACGGCGATGGCGCAGAGGTGCGGTTGCGGCTGACTCGCCTGCCCTGATGGAGGCGGCACGTTCGTTCCTGGGCGATGCGCGCGGCCGCTTGCTGCCGCCGTCGATTCCCTTGCGCTTCTTCGGTGCCGCAGCAATTCTTCACTTGCTGGCCTGGCTCGCGCTGGCGGCTGGGGCTGCCCAGGCCGTGGACTTCCAGGGCGGCCTGGGCTGGCCACTGGGCTCGCTGCACCTGATCACGCTGGGCGTGCTCGTCATGACCGCCATCGGCGCCAGCTTGCAACTGTTGCCGGTGGCGACGCGGCAGGCCATGGCCGCGCCGCACTGGCTGGCAACCTTGTGGTGGACGTACACCATCGGCGTGGTCGCGCTGACCACGGCGATGACGCTGGTCCGGCCTGCGCTGCTCGCTGTGGCCGCTGCCGGGTTGGTCCTGGTGCTGACGGCCTACGCGGCGCTTCTGGCGTCCAACCTGGCCCGCGGCCGCGGCATGACGGTCGTGCTCGTTCACGGCTGGGCCGCGCTGGCTTGCCTGGTCGGTCTGCTGTCCAGCGGCCTGTCACTGGCAGCCACCTACCGCGGCCTGGGATTCCTCGACCACGGTGCAGCGCTGCGTCTGCATGTGAGCCTGGCGGCCTACGGCTTCATGGGCCTGCTGGCACTCGGGCTGTCTCATATCCTGCTGCCGATGTTCGCGCTGGCGGCTGCGCCGGCGCAACCGCCGTCGTTGGTTTCGGCGGCGCTGGTGATAGCCGGTCTGGTCCTGATGACCGCAACGTCCGTGGGCGCCCTGCCCGAGTCGGCCGCATCGGTGGCGATCGGCTGCGGGCTGGGCGGGCTGGCCCTGCACGTCGCGCTGATGGAACGTGCCGTGCGCACTGGCATGCGTCGCCGGCTCGGGCGGCCATTCTGGCTGATTCGGCTAGGCTGGGCCGCCCTGGCGGCCAGTCTGTTGGTCGCTCTGGCGCTCGATGCCGGAGCCGGCTTTGCCCGGCTGCGTCCGCTGTTCGTTGTGCTGCTGGTGGGCGGCCTGCTGAGCTTCTTGCTCGGCGTGATGTCGCGCATCGTGCCGTTCCTGGCGTCGATGCACGCGCCACCCGGCCGGCGCGGACCGCCAATGCCCTCTGCACTGACGTCCGAGAGGGCCCTGGCCTGGCATTTCACCTGCCACGTGGGGGCGCTGGCGTTGCTGGTGGCCGCGGTCATCGCTGACAGCGCCTGGCTGGCCCGCGCCGCCGGCTTGCTCGGCAGCGGCGGGGCGATCGCCTTCGGTGCATTCTTCGTTCACGCCTGGCGTCGCATGCGGGCAGCGCCATCCCTGCCACGTCACGAAACCGTCAAAACAAGTAAACCAGTACCATAATACCGATATGATACCGGCATGAACGTCCATCGCCAGACCGCCCGGGCCCTGCACCAGGAGCACCAGGCAAACCTCGAGTTGCTCGACCGTGTCGAGGCGGCCTTGGGCCGCGTCGCGCCCGGCGCTTGGCGCAGCGCCATCGCACCGGGCCGCGAATTGCCCAAACTCTTCGCAGCGCTCGAATTCCAGCTCGCGCGGGACGTCGAGCGCCACTTCGCGTTCGAGGAAGCCGAACTCTTCCCGCGCCTGGTCGAGTCCGGCGACGGCGATATCGCCGCCCTGTTGAGCAGCGAACACGAAGCCATTCGCGACCTGGCGTCCGAAATGCTGCCGTTGGCGAACGCCGCGGCTGCCAGCTCGCTCGACGAGGTCGGCTGGGCGGCGCTTTCGCGCGGCGCGTCCGAGCTCACCGAACGGCAGGTTTCGCACATCCAGAAGGAAGAGATGGCGCTTCTGCCGATGCTTGACGATTTGCTGGACGACGAAACCGATCGCCGGCTCGCCATGGAATACGCCAGCGCCTGACCGCCAGGTCAGGACGAACACACGCGGAGAACCCGAACCATGCGCACAGCGAACCAGACCGAGATTCCCGTCCGTGCCTTGACCCAGTCCGATCTGGACGCTGTCGTGGCCATCGATGCTGCTCACGCCGGCCTCCCGCGCCGGGCCTATTTCGAGCGCCGGCTCCAAGCCGCGATCAAGCAGCCCGCCTTGCATGTGCAGCTCGCCGCGGTGGACGAGCAAGGCGTGGCCGGCTACATCCTGGCGCGCCGCACCGAAGGCGAATTCGGTCGTCGGCGACCCAGCCTGCGACTGGAGGTCCTGGGGGTACGCACGCAACGCCAGGGCCATGGCGTGGGACGCGCGTTGCTGGACGCGCTGCGCGCATATGCCGAGCGCCATGCCGTGGCCGAGCTGCGCACCGCGGCATCCTGGAAGGACCACGGCATGATGCGCTGGCTCGACGCGATGGGCTTCGATCTGTCCGGCGACCTGGTGCTCGAGTGCGGCGTCAGCGCCGGCTTCCAGGCAGAGCGCGACGACGCGCTTGACCTGCCGACCGCGCAAACTCCGGGCCACGAGACCGACTACGGCGCACCCGAAGGCAACGACTACGAGCGTGTCGAGCGTGCGCACTGCGAGGTCCGCGCCATGCGGGCCGAGGACCTGCCGCAGATCTTGCGCATCGACCGCGAGACGACCGGACGCGATCGCGGTGACTACATCCAAAGCAAGCTGGGCGAGGCGATGGACGACTCGGCCGTTCGGGTCTCACTCAGCGCGCGACTGGATGGGGCGATCGTCGGCTTCCTGATGGCCCGCGCCGATCTGGGCGACTTTGGCCGCTTGGATCCGGTGGCCGTGCTCGACACGATTGGCATCGACCCGGCCTACGGCCATCGCGGCGTCGGACATGCGCTGCTGTCGCAGCTCTTCGCCAACATCGGGGCGCTGTGCATCGAACGCGTCGAGACCGTGGTCCGTCCCGCCGAACTGCCACTGCTGGGCTTCCTGCAGGTCACGGGTTTCAAGCACTCGCAGCGCCTGGCCTTCAACCGGCCGATATAGGGCCAGCCCGGCACGGGCGGCCCGCTGGCCAGCGCGACAAGGAGACGACGATGAACCCCATGCCACCGGTCCCGGCGCCGGGCCCACGCTTCAACTTCGCGCAGCACCTGTGGACACGCGGCAGTGCCCACCCCGAGCGGCCGGCGTACATCGACGACCAGGGAACGCTGAGCTACGGCGCGCTGTCCGAGCGCAGCCGCAGGCTGGCGGCGGCCCTGCAGGCCGCCGGCGTGCGACGCGAGGAACGTGTGTTCCTTCTGATGCACGACTGCAACGACTGGCCCGTGTGCTTCCTGGGTGCGATCCATGCCGGCGCGGTGCCGGTCGCCGTCAACACGCTGCTCAACCCAGACGACTACGCCTACATGCTGGCGCACAGCCG